>Ga0102930_1000009_pt1 | contig 63846 bp, 67 predicted proteins | sample SalPon1_B_H2O_MG_FD_84514 | JGI IMG/M metagenome (GOLD analysis project Ga0102930, IMG submission 84514) | Salt pond water microbial communities from South San Francisco under conditions of wetland restoration - Salt Pond MetaG R1_B_H2O_MG | ecosystem: Environmental > Aquatic > Non-marine Saline... | reverse complement strand
TATTGTGGTCCCCATTGTGGTCGCTTCAGGGTTTGATCCTCTATGGTTTGGCATCTTTATGACGACCATGATGGAGCTGTCGCTAATTACACCACCAGTCGGCCTAAACCTCTACGTAATCCACAACCTTAGGCCGCGCGGCGCCAACATCAATGACGTATTTATTGGTGTCATTCCGTTTATGGCTGCGTTCTTTGCTTTCATTACACTGATTATTTACGCCCCTGAGGTCGTGCTTTGGTTGCCGTCACTCATGCAATAACGGGCTAAACAAATTATCGATCACTTGTTCATCAAACTTCGCTGGTGAGGCTGATGGTGTGTCACCAAGCAAGCGCTCTCCAAGCTCAGCCTTATCCTTTTGTAATGCCATAATTCGGTCTTCTACCGTATCCCGCGTGAGTAGGTGGTAGACAAAGACCGGCTGCGTTTGGCCGATACGATGCGCTCGATCGGTTGCCTGCCGAGTGACCGCCGGATTCCACCATGGATCGTAGTGAATGACCGTATCAGCTGCAGTGAGATTTAAGCCGGTACCACCCGCTTTGAGACTAATGAGAAATAATGGTACTTCGCCATTTTGAAATTGCTCGACAGGGGCTTGACGGTTCTGCGTTGCACCCGTGAGCTTGGTCAAGGCATAACCGCGATCGCCCAATGCCTTTTCGATAATGCTCAGCATGCGAGTGAACTGCGAGAAAATTAAAATCCGCCGCCCCGCCTGCAATAACTCATCCACCAACTCTAAAAGAAGCTCGAGCTTGGCTGACTCTCGCGCTTTTACCGGTGCCGCAGTCACGAGCTGCGGGTCGCAACAGACCTCGCGAAGCTTTAATAAGGCATCGAGCACGAGCACCCGACCCTGCGCATGGCCGTGCTCTGCTAACGCTTCTCGAAGTCGTGTGTGTTGAGCCAAGCGTAACTGTTCGTAGAGATCGCGTTGCCCCCCCACCAGCTCGGCATAAAGCGGGATTTCAGTCTTTGCTGGTAAATCCTGTGCGATCGCCTGTTTTGTTCGACGCAGTAGAAATGGCGCAACGCGTTCACGTAATGCCTCAAGCCGGCTCGTATCTTGATCTTGTTCGATTGGTCGTCGATACACCCGCTTAAACGCAGCCGCATTGCCCAGCAAGCCAGGTGCGATGAAATCGAATTGCGACCACAGTTCACCGAGGTGATTTTCCAGTGGCGTTCCAGTCAAACTCAAGCGCTGATGCGCACTCAATGTACGCACAGCACGAGCCGCCTGAGCGCGTGGATTTTTCACCGCTTGGGCTTCATCAAGCACCAAGAGATGCCATGCCTGCGCCTGCAATGCCGCGATATCTCTAACTAGTAAACTATAGGTGGTTAGCACCAAATCATATTGCGCTAATCGGGCATGATCGCGATGACGCTGAGGACCATGCAGTCGCAGCACACGAAGGCCTGGCGCGAACTTCTCCACCTCCCGCTCCCAGTTAAACAGCAGGCTAGTGGGCACAACAATTAGGCTCGGTGATTGCGCCCGACCAGACTCCTTTTCAAGCAACTGATGGGTAATCACTTGCAGGGTTTTACCCAAACCCATGTCATCGGCTAACACACCGCCAAGACTAAGCTGGGATAAGCGCTGCAGCCAGTTCACGCCGGCGCGCTGATAAGGACGAAGCTCACCCTGCAAGCCCTTCGGATTAGGCGCCTTGCCTAGTGCATTAAGACCGTTGAGTTCATGTCCGAGTTGGCGGAGATCTGCCTCTCCTTCCCAATGCAGCGCTCGCCCTTCAGCCTGCTCTAATTGATCGAGCACTCGTGTCCGTCCGAGGGGCAATAGCAAGCGGCCACTTTGCAGTCGGATCGCCGGATCATAGAGCTCAGTCAGCCCCTGTAACAAGGGAATTAAGCGTTTGGCGGGCACCGGCAGCAAACGCCCATCACCCAAATCAATCAATAAACTGCTTGTTGGATCAATCGCCTCTAAATGACGAGGTGACATCGCCTCCGGGTTATCCCGAATCAGCGCAAGCAACAGCGGCATTAGGGCATGTTGTTCACCATCGACTTCAATGGAGACGCCAAAATTAAACCAGCCAGGCTGCCCAGTTGCGCGCTCAGCATTGGCTTGCCAGTAATCCGCACTCGCCAAGCGCCACGGAAAATGTCTTTCCGTATTGATCTGCCAGCCTTCGGCTTCCAATGCACTGAGCGTGCTTGCAACAAATTTACGCCAATCATTGGTTTGGTCTGGCACCAATCGAGCCTTCGATAAGGTTCCAGTATTGTGCAGACCGGCTGCTTTTAGCCGAGCACGGGCGGCGGCTTCCGCACGCCGATTGCGCGGATACTCACGTAATTCACTGCGCTCAAATACCTGAACTGCGCTGCCTGTATCATCGGCACTGACATGATGCCCGGCATAATCAAACCCAAGCTCAGCGACGGCCTCACCCGCCTCGGCTCGGGCACCAGGCAGGCCATCGGCCACACGCGTGAGATGTAACGTAGGAACTGGCTCCACGCCCTGCACACAACGGCGCTTTGGCGGTTGCGGCACCGCAATCGGGATAGAGCGCGACTTCAATCCAGCCGCTAGCGTCGATAAATCTTCTGGCGCGACTCGAGGTGCCTGCTGAAGGCGCTCGGCTAGCGCATCGGGTAGATCGAGTGATAACACGCCAAAAGCGCCTTGCTTGGGCTCAATCCATAACGGTGGCGAGCCAGAAATAGCCATCACATTCGCTTCAGCTTCACCCTCACAGGGCGTGCCCGATGATGAGGTCAACGTTGGCAATAAACGCTGACTGCCATCGGCTTGTACGCGCCAGACTAATGCGCCTGAGCGCGCTGGCCCGGCTTGCAAAGCAGGGTGATCAGGGCTTTGCCAATAGGCACGCTGAGTCTCTGCTAGGGCATGTAATAAGAAATGTCGATCTTCAATGGGAATTGCCACGCCTGGCTCGGGTAATAACTTAAGTAGGCGTCGATCGGCTGCACTCAACAACCCCTCAGGCGCTCGACGACTTCCATGGAAGGGTAGCAGGCGGCCAAAACCTCCATGCCGCCGCGGTCGTGCCCGGCGCACCCCAATTGTGGGTTGGCCCTGGGCATCGGTATCCAGCAGATAGAGCAACACTTCTGCTCGATTAGGCGTTGGCTCTTTAGCTGGGTTTTGCGCCGTATCGAGCTCTGCTAGCCACTGATAGATCGCTGGGTTAGCTTTGATAAAACCGGCTGGCGCTTGTCGGTCAAGATAATAAAGAAGCGCGGCCACAGCATGTGCACAAAGACCACCAGCGGGGCAACTACACTGCGCAGTGACCGGCTTTGGCGAGGGTAGAGGATGAACCCGACAATCAACCGAGTAGACATGCCGGCGATCACCTTGGACGCGTGCAAAAAACCCCTGCCCTCCTGGACTACAATCAAGCACGGCACGCTCGCGAATGAGTTGCTCACCCGCCTCTAAAGCGTCACGGCTGAAGTCGGACCAAATCGCCGCTTCACCACGCTCCGCTATCCATGCCTCTAAAGGGTTGATCAACGCGTTTCACTCCGCGAGTTGCTACAAACAACCTCACAGCATAACGCGTCCACAAGTCGTTTGGGTGAAAATTCACGTTTCTTTCGTTATCCGCCACTAACCGGTGGCAGTAGCACCAGAGTTTCATTGGGATAGAGGCTAGCGTGGCGTGAGCGCATAGACTCACCAACCGCACACGCGACCTGAGGCAAGTGAGGTTCAAGCGCTGGGTATTGAGAAACCAGTGCTGCGAGCACCTGCGTAATCGAGGCGGGTAACTCTATGCTGAGCGCAATATCTGATGCACCAGCCACTTCTCTAAGCACGCCAAACAGTTCGACTTTCATACATTAAAGGTCCGTTTCGTCTATTCATCCGATCAACATCACCCGATCAAAGTCCAATTATCCATAAAAAAAGCCCCAACTGGGGCTTTTCTAAGGATGGCTGGGGGACCAGGATTCGAACCTGGGTTGACGGAGTCAGAGTCCGTAGTCCTACCGCTAGACGATCCCCCAATAAACGGGTTAGCGCTTCGAGAACTGCGTAGCCCGACGGGCTTTGTGCAAGCCGATCTTTTTACGCTCAACCATCCGAGCATCCCGGGTGACATAGCCGGCTTTGCGCAGACTGGTCTTCATATCCTCATCATAGGCGATTAATGCCCGGGTAATCCCGTGGCGAATTGCGCCGGCCTGACCACTTGAGCCGCCACCAAAAACACTCACTTGGATGTCGAGTTTGTTACTGGTTTCTGTTAGCTCCAGCGGTTGGCGCACCACCATACGAGCGGTTTCGCGACCAAAATATTCATCTAGCGGCTTACCGTTGACCACGATGTTGCCATTACCAGGACGCATATTGACGCGAGCGGCTGAGGTCTTGCGGCGACCGGTTCCGTAATACTGTTCTACTGCCATTGTTTCAAGCGCTCCGGCTTAGATTTCCAGCGCCTGAGGCTGCTGGGCATGGTGTTGGTGTTCGTTACCACTGTAGACCTTGAGTTTTTTAAGCATCTGCCGGCCCAAGCTATTTTTGGGCAACATGCCTTTCACCGCATGCTCAATCGCCCGCTCAGGGTGCTCAACAATTAACTTCTCAAAAGTAATCGACTTCATATTGCCGACATAGCCGGTGAAGCGGTGATAGGTCTTTTGCTCAGCTTTACGCCCCGTAACAGCGACTTGCTCTGCATTAACCACCACAATGTAATCACCCGTATCCACGTGAGGAGTGAATTCGGGTTTATGTTTACCGCGCAGCCTAAAGGCGATTTCTGAAGCGAGTCGCCCAAGGGTTTTACCCGCGGCGTCCACCACAAACCAGTCTCGCTGCACATCCGCCGCTTTGGCGTTAAAAGTCTTCATGGATCGTTATTCCTCGAAGCCGATGCTTCTGAATCAGAACCGCGCATCGTACACAAACGCACGAGGCCCGACAAGACAATCTGTCTATCGTTTAATCAGTTATTGTCTCATGACTGTGGCTAATTTCCACTGCCTTCGCGAGCATAAGTGAAGCAGAACAGTATTTTTGTGCAGAAACTTCCACCGCGCGCGCCACCGCTTCGGGTTTTAACGCTTTCCCACTGATCCTAAAATGTAAATCCATGGGTCTTGGCCCTCAATCGTTACCGCCTAGGTCGGGCGGCCCATCAACCGTTTGTCGGTGAGCACTGCCGCTTTGTGTCTCAAAAGCCATTCCGTCAAGCCAGCGTATATGCGCTTTCGCCGTTTACCCCCTTACATGAACCCCTTCACCCGGACCCTACTTTTCTGTGTAGTCGCACTATACCGTTGCAAACAGGGGTAAAAAACGCGCATAGCAGCGATAAAGGGAGGCTACATGTCGCCGGAGATTCATCGGTTTTTTCGCCAGCCTGCCATTGTTGAACTGCTTCGGCATTGTCGCCGATGTCGCTATCGCGCCAATTCCACCCTCGTGCACCAAGGTATGCCGAGTGATCGACTCTTTTTAATCCTCAAAGGCTCTGTCAGCGTCATCGAGGAAGATGATGACGATGGCCGTGAGCTAATCCTAGCCTATCTCAATCCTGGTGATTTTGTCGGCGAAATGGGGTTATTTGGCGAAACACCGACGCGCAGTGCCTGGATACGCACTCGCGGCGAGTGTGATTTAGCGGAAATTAGTTATCGACGCTTTGCACAACTGCAACATCAAGAACCGGATATTGTGTATCCGCTAGTCGAGCAAATCGTTCAACGACTACGTCAAACCAGTCAACGCTTTCGTAATTTCGCCTTTGAAGATGTCCGCGGCCGCGTCATTGCCATGCTCCATGAACTCGCGGGTCAGCCCGATGCCATGACCCATCCGGATGGTATGCAAATACGTGTCACCCGAATAGAACTCGGCCGCTTAGTAGGATGTTCGCGTGAAATGGTCGGGCGAGTCCTGCGTGACCTTGAGATTGACAAGCTCATTACGGCTAGTGGCCGACAGATTGTCGTTTTTGGCACACGGTAGCGATTGATAGATCCTATTTCAGGCAAAAAGCTCAGCAAGTTTGGTACCCGGATCATTGGCACGCATAAACGCCTCGCCTACCAAAAACGCATGAATACCGTGGCGGCGCAAATGCGCTACCTCTTCAACGCTATGAATGCCGCTTTCGGTGACAAGGCGAATGTCGCTTGGCACACGGGCAGCAAGGGTAATGGTGGTTTGAATGTCGGTATTAAAAGAGCGCAAATCACGGTTATTAATGCCAATTAGCCGAGGATTGATGGCAAGCGCGCGCTCAAGCTCATAAAGATCATGAACCTCAACTAAAACATCCATACCCAACTGCTCGGCTAGTGCGTAAAGCGCTCGAAGCTGGGCATCATTAAGCATGGCCACAATCAACAGCACACAATCTGCCCCTAGCGCACGGGCTTCATACATTTGATAGCGATCAAAAATAAAATCTTTGCGAATAACCGGAAGCGCACAGGCCGCTCGGGCTTTTTCCAGATGGTTATCATCGCCGTAGAAAAAGTCTTCTTCTGTGAGCACTGATAAACACGCGGCGCCGCCACCCGCATAGCTTTTAGCAATGGCTGCTGGATCGAAGGCTTCGCGCAGCACACCTTTACTTGGTGAGGCCTTTTTGATCTCAGCGATCACCGCCGATTGTTTAGCGGCGATGCGTGCGTTGAGGCTTGCAAGAAATCCTCGGGTTGGCGCGGTCTGCTCTATGCGCTTTTGCAACGTTGCTTGCGTAATATGCGCTTTGCGCTCCGCAACGACGACAGTCTTACGTTGAACAATGCGTTTGAGAATATCGGGGGTCGCGTTCCCTACGCTCACGATCAGGCTCCAAGCCGTTGACTGGTATCGATAAAGGCAGCCAACCGTTGCCGGACAGCACCACTCGCTAAAACGGCACGAGCGCGCGCGACCCCTTCTATTAGCGTGTCTTCAACGCCAGAGGCATAGATTGCCGCGCCGGCATTTAATGCCAACAAATCAGTCGCCGGTCCAGGCAGTCCATCAAAAATTGCCTCAATGACCTCTAAGCTTCGCTCGACAGAGTCAACATGCAGCTCATCAAGCGAGGCCCGGTCAAAATCAAAATCTTCCGGCTCGATCGTGTATTCACGCACAACCCCATCGCGTAGCTCTGCCACATGAGTGGGGGCAGCAATACTAATCTCATCTAGACCATCTTCAGAATGCACCACCAATACGCGTTCGCTACCGAGGGCTTTTAACACCTCCGCTAACGGCCGCACCCAAGCCTTGGCATACACGCCAAGCAACTGATTGGGGGCACTGGCTGGATTGGTAAGTGGGCCTAAGACATTAAATAAAGTGCGTACACCCATTTCTTTGCGCGGGCCAATTGCATGCCGCATTGCTTGATGATGCTGAGGCGCAAAGATAAAACCAACGCCGGTTCTCTCAATGCATTGTCCGATCGCCTCGGGCTCTAAATCTAAACGCGCACCGGCATGCTCTAGCAAATCCGCACTACCCGATGCACTAGAGACTGAGCGATTTCCATGTTTAGCGACACGCCCTCCGGCTTCAGCCACAACAAATGCCGCCGCCGTTGAGATATTAAACGTGCCGCGAGAATCGCCACCGGTTCCGCAGGTATCCACCAAATGCGTTGGATCCACCGTTACCTCCAGAGCAAGCGCACGCATAACCCGGGCGGCGGCAACAATTTCAGTCACGCTCTCGCCTTTCATCGCCAGGCCGATTAAAAACCCACCAATCTGCGCACCGGTAGCCTCACCGGACATAATGCGCTGCATAACCGCTGTCATCTCGGCATCGGTTAAATTCTCACGCGCTATGACTCGACGAATGGCTACCTGTAAATCCATATTGATCTCTCCGTTTAGGCAGCCGCCGCTGGCCGCGCCAAAAAGTTGCGCAATAAATCATGGCCGGCGTAAGTCAAAATAGACTCCGGGTGAAACTGCACGCCTTCAATCGCTAACTCGCGATGCCGTATCCCCATAATTTCTTCACGCTCGCCGTTCTCGTGCGCGGTCCACGCGGTTACCTCAAAACAATCCGGCAGTGTTGCTGAATCCAGCACTAGCGAGTGATAGCGAGTGGCTTCCATTGGCTGCGGCAGTCCGGTAAACACGCCCGTATCTAAATGATGCACGGCTGATGTTTTTCCATGCATGACCGATTTGGCACGAACCACATCGCCCCCAAACGCTTGGCCAATTGCCTGATGACCCAGACATACCCCTAGCAGTGGAATACGCCCGGCAAATTGCTTGACGATAGCTAATGAGACGCCCGCCTCATTCGGTGTGCAAGGCCCCGGCGAGAGCACAATTTGCGCGGGCGCTAGCTTTTCAATCGCTTCAATGGTGATGGCGTCATTACGATAAACGGCAACCTCAGCACCAAGCGCCGCTAAGTACTGCACGAGGTTGTAAGTAAACGAATCATAGTTATCGATCATTAACAGCATACATCAACCTTTTTGCTTAGCTCTGATCGAGCCCTGCCTCTGCCATCGCCACGGCGCGAAACAGGGCGCGGCCCTTATTCACAGTCTCTTCCCATTCTGCGGCCGGATCAGAGTCATGCACAACACCACCGCCGGCCTGCACATGCACGCGGCCCTCTTTTATGACCGCGGTACGAATGGCAATCGCCGTATCCATATTGCCTGACCACGACAAATACCCAACGGCACCGCCATAAACGCCGCGTTTAACGGGCTCAACTTCATCAATAATTTCCATGGCCCGAATTTTGGGTGCGCCACTGAGCGTTCCCGCCGGATGAGTAGCACGCAGCAAATCCATAGGCCCAAGGCCCTCGCGCAGCTGGCCGGTCACGTTAGAGACGATGTGCATGACATGGCTGTAGCGCTCAATGGTCATGGGGTCAGTAACTTCAACACTTCCTGTTTGCGTAACTCGACCAATGTCATTCCGGCCTAAATCAATCAACATTAAGTGTTCGGCGCGCTCTTTTGGATCGGCTAGAAGTTCAGTCTCAAGGGCACGATCCTCCTCGGCGGTTTGGCCGCGGCGACGCGTCCCCGCAATCGGTCGTACCGTCGCCTCGCCATCTTCAAGCCGAGCCAGAATCTCTGGCGATGAACCTACTACTTGGAAATCGCCAAAATCGAGGAAAAATAGATAAGGCGATGGGTTGGTGCAACGAAGCGCACGATATAAATCAAGCGGCCGGCCTTGATAATCAGCACTCATCCTGCGCGAGGGAACCACTTGCATGCAGTCCCCATCAACAATATAGCGGCGGATGCGCTCAACAATCGCTTCGTAATCCTCCCGTGTAATCGATGAATCAAAGTCCGTCTCGCTCACCCATCGCGCAGGGCTTGGTTCGGCGTAGGCGAGCGCCTCACTGCGAAGCTGAGCAGCCAAAGAATCCAACCGCGCCTGACCTTGTACCAATGCCTCTGAGCCGGCCGGATCCACATTAACGATCAAATAGAGTCGGCCGGCGAGATTATCGAATACCAAGACTTCATCGGATTCCATTAATAGGATATCTGGAACGCCCAATGTATCGGGGTTGGGGCATTCGCCAAGCCGTGGTTCAACATAGCGAATCGTGTCATAGCCAAAATATCCCACCAAACCACCAACGAACCGTGGTAATGCCGCTAGCTCATCGATTGGCGCGGGATGAATACTTTGGTGCTTCGCTTCCACCCAAGCTAATGGGTCTATGACCGTTTCGATGCTGACGCGCTTGCCGTGTTCCCACGTTTCAATACTATTGCCCCAGATCCGATATTGGCACTGACATGGCAACCCAATAATGGAGTATCGGCCCCATTTTTCGCCGCCTTGGACCGATTCAAATAAATAACTGCCAGGTGCTGCCGCCAATTTCAAATAGGTGGACAAGGGGGTATCCATGTCTGCCAATAATTCGCGGACTAAGGGCACCCGATTAAATCCCGCTTTTTGGTACTCAGCTATCGTCTCAGGGCTCATCCGGCAAGCTCCGTGGCCAGTTCCATTACCGTGAATGTCAGTGTGCTTGGATGCGCCGCCACCAACTCATCTCCGCCAGAATAGCCGTAGGGCACACGAACCATGGTGGCACCAGCGGCGTTGGCGGCATCCACATCAGCACGCGAATCCCCCACATAGATGCTTTGCCTAATATCCACGCCAAGTTGTTCGGCAGCATGAATAAGCGGCGCTGGATCCGGTTTTTTAACCGCCAACGTATCGCCGCTAACGCAGACGGGGAAAAATGCCGCTAAGCCCAGCGCTTCGATGAGCGGCTGAGTAAAGGCACCGGGTTTGTTTGTCACAATGGCCATCGGCAAATGCAATGCGTAAATTGTCTCAAGCCCTTCGCGCACGCCGGGGTATAAAAGACTCTGCTCGACCAGTGATGTTTGGTAGTGCACAAGAAATCGCGTGAGTGCAGCATCGGTTTCTTGCGGTTCGACATTAACAGCGCGCTGACCAAGCAAGGCGCGGGCTACCAGTTGCCGCGCACCGTTGCCAATCCAATCACGAACCTGACCTTGCTCTAGCCGAGTCCGACCCAGTTCATCGAGCATCCGGTTAATAGCCGTTGTCAGATCAGAAGCGCTATCGACCAAAGTGCCATCTAAATCGAATAACACGGCCTGAGGCCGAGCGAGACTCATCATTGGCCCCCGGCAGCTCGATCGCGCAAGGCATTGATCACCGACCGGTAATCTGGCTGACTAAATATGGCAGATCCAGCAACCACCGTGTCGGCGCCGGCCGCCACAATCTGCCCAATATTATCGGGCCCAACACCGCCGTCGACCTCTAGGCGAATCGCCCGATCCTGACTATCGATCAGTGCGCTCGCTTCACGCAGTTTATCAAGCGTGCCAGGTATAAACGTCTGACCACCAAAACCAGGATTGACTGACATCAATAGGACAAGATCAACTTTATCAATGACATAACGCAGCCCATCGAGTGGCGTCGCTGGGTTAAAGACTAACCCGGTCTGACAGCCATGATCGCGAATAAGCTGCAGACTGCGATCAATATGATTGCTTGCTTCAGGATGAAAACTAATCAAGCTCGCACCAGCAGCCGCAAAATCAGGGATAATGCGATCAACCGGGCTGACCATTAAATGCACATCAATAGGTGCAGTAACACCGTGACGGCGTAATGCCTGACAAACCACTGGACCAAAACTTAAATTTGGCACGTAGTGATTATCCATAACATCAAAGTGCACCCAGTCAGCGCCAGCGGCGAGCACTTGATCAACCTCTTCACCTAAGCGAGCAAAGTCGGCAGCCAAAATTGAAGGAGCGATCACAAGATTTTGCATAGGTGAAATGGTAGCAGAACCGCCCTTTAGGTGCCGCGCGTTTGTAACCCGGCCAAAACAGCCCGGATCACACTGCGAAAATCGTCACTCCCATTGAGCCGGGCTAACTGCAATGCCCCGGATGTCGCACTCACAATCAGTGCTGCCTGATCAGCCGCGGATCCTGCAAAATCCACAGCGCCATCATCACGACCAGCACTTAATGTGGTGGTCAGCCAAGCGATCATCTCATCGCGTAGACTTTCCGCCTCGGCACAGGCTTTGGATGGCAAGCTCGCGTACTCAACGCCGGCGACACCAAGCGGGCATACCTGCTCAGCATCGAGAAAACTCGCTTGCCATTCTAAAAACGCTCGTACGCAAGCACCCGCGTCACCATGCTTGCTCGAATGCTCATCACACCAAGCCACCGCCGTTTCTCGATAGCGCTTAAATATCGCCGCCACCAAATCTTGTTTAGCTGGGAAGTGGTAGTGCACTGCGCCACTTTGGATATCGAGTGCATTGGCGATTTGGGCAAAACTAAAGCCATGATAACCCCGTTGCTGCAGCCAATCGGCGGCTAACAGCAAAATTCGCTCACGTGTCTGGCCACGAGGCCGGCGTGACTGGGCGAGCATGGGTTAGAGCCCAAGCAACTGTTCGGCAAGGTTGCAAGGCGCATGCCGAACATCGAGCTGATCGGCAAGAATCCCGTTCCAACCATCACGACAGGCACCTGGAGAACCCGGCAAAGCCGCGACTAATGTGCCATTAGCGACACCTGCTAGCGCACGCGACTGCAGTGTTGAGCTACCAATGGTGGGATAAGATAACTGGCGAAAAAGCTCGCCAAACCCAGGAATGGTTTGGTCTAACAGCACACTAATTGCCTCAGGAGTAACATCACGCTCGGCAAAACCCGTACCGCCGGTTAACACGATTGCCTGGACGCTTGGCGCGGCAATCCAACTAGACACAATGGCTCGAATTGCGTAACGATTGTCTTCGACCAATTGTCGATCAACGAGAGTGTGGCCGGCCTCAGTGGCAAGCTCAACGAGCGTTTGGCCAGAGCGGTCATTTTGGTGATCGCGTGTATCGGATACAGTGAGGATTGCGATCGCAACCGGAGTGAATTCGCGTTGTTTTTTCTTCATATTGCCACCATACGCCGGCGCCACAGCGCCACCAACTCTGTATAATAACGGGTTTTAATTATACCCAAAGGTGATGACATGGAACCTCGGCGAATAGCCGTTGTTGGCGCAGGCGTAGCCGGTCTTGGAGCGGCTTGGCTACTATCACAGCGTCATGAGGTCACGCTATTCGAAGCGGCTGACCAATTAGGTGGGCATAGCAACACCGTTAACTGCTCGCTTGATGGTGCTCATGTTCCCGTCGATACGGGCTTTATTGTCTATAACGAGCCCAATTATCCCCAGCTAACCGCTCTATTTAAGCATCTCGATCTGCCCACACATGATTCTGATATGTCATTCGCTTTTGCTGCAACAGACATTGATCTTGAGTATGCCGGAAGCGGACTAAGGACATTATTTGCGCAACGCCGCAATCTTTTCAATCCGCGCTTTTTAGGGATGGTCCGCGATATCCTGCGGTTTAACCGCGAGGCCGGTGTGCGGCTAAGTCGTGGCGATAACCACACTCAAAGCTTAGGCGAGCTTCTCGATGAACTTAAAATGGGGGAGGCGTTTCGACGCTACTACTTACTGCCAATGAGTGCGGCAATTTGGTCTTGCCCGCAAGATGTCATGCTGCGATTTCCGGCACGTTCGTTTTTGCGCTTTTTCTATAATCATGGATTAATTCAGCTACGCCAACGCCCACAATGGCGAACGGTGGTTAACGGTAGCCGAGAGTATATTAAGCGTATGACCTCAGCCATTGCGGCGATTCATACCAATGCGCCGGTCAGTGCGGTCACCCGCACCCCAAATGGCGTTAATCTGGCTGGCTTAACCGGCGATCTTGGGGATTTTGATCAGGTCGTTATGGCAGCTCATGCCGATCAAACGCTTGCTTCGCTGACCACGCCGACAGACGCGGAGAGCGCTGTTCTTGGGGCCTTTGGTTATCAGGACAATGATGCATGGCTGCACACGGATACCCGTCTAATGCCCCGGCGACGGGCCGTTTGGTCATCTTGGAATCACCTGACCGAACACAGTGTTGATGGTGACCAGCCCGTATCAGTGACCTATTGGATGAATCGACTGCAGCCACTCGCCACTGAACAGGAACTCTTTGTCACACTCAACCCACTGACGCCACCAGCTTTAGCGAAAGTGCTACATCGCCAGTCCTATGCCCATCCAGTATTCGACCGCGCGGCCATGTCAGCGCAAACCAAACTCATTGATATTCAAGGGGTGGATCGGATTTGGTATTGCGGTAGTTACCATGGCTATGGCTTTCATGAAGATGCATTTGCTAGCGCTGTTCGGGTGGCTGAGCGGCTTGGCGCGCCACCACCATGGACGAGAAGTCACGATCCGGTTAATGAGCGCGTGCCATTAATCACGCCTGCTCCGTTGGGAGTGGGCGCTACCTAATGACTCAGAGCGCTGCTGCATTAGCCATCTATCAAGGCATCCTCTTTCATGAGCGCCGTATTGCGCCGCGTTATACCTTCCGCTACCGCATATTTAGCCTTTATTTGGATATTGATCGATTAGATGAGGCCGACCGGCACCACCGATTCTTTTCTCATAACCGCTTTAATCTGATCAGTCTCAATGATGCTGATCATGGTGCAAAGGACGGCTCAGCGCTGCGACCTTGGATTGATACTCAGCTAAACGCCGCGGGCATTGATCTTGCCGGAGGCACAGTGCATTTACTCTGTTACCCACGGGTCCTCGGGTATGTTTTTAACCCATTATCCGTTTGGTTCTGTCGCCACGCGGATGGCCAACTTCGCGCTGTTCTATGTGAGGTCCGCAACACCTTTGGTGAATGGCATGGATACCTACTACATCATCAAGGCGGCGCGCTGGCGGAGCGAATACGCGATCGCGCGACTAAAATATTCCATGTTTCACCTTTTCTACCACGACAAGGGCATTACCAATTTCGGCTTCAAGCACCGAACACGCGTTACGCTGTCACCGTTAATTGGCATGCCAGCGAACAAGCAGACCAGCCCGCTTTAATCGCGGTGCAATCGGGCGAACGCAGGGATGGTGGTGATCGGGGCTTGCTCCGCGTGGCACTCACGGTACCCTTATTGACGCTAAAAGTGATTGCGGCCATTCACTGGCAAGCACTTAAGATCTGGCTTAGGGGTGGTCGATATCATCGCAAACCCACGCCGCCAGACACGGAGATCAGCCAATGAGTAGCACTTGGGAGGCGAGAGTTGAGCTGCCTTCACCGATGCCAGTCAGCGGAAAAATTCTCCTAGGCTGGATTAAACGCCTGCGCCGCGGGCGCATTGAAGGCGAGCTTCGTGAGGATAAACCGTTTATTATTCAGGGCGCAGAGCCTGGGCTAAGCGCGGTTATGCGGGTGCATAAACCGCTACGTATGATTAGCCGTATCCTCACGCGCGGTTCAGTCGGCTTTGCTGAGAGCTACATGGCCGGTGAATGGAGTAGTCCTGATACGCCCCATTTGCTTGAGCTTATGCTGCGCAATGAAGATGCATTTCAACGCCGTATGGAGCCTAACTGGCTGCACCGACTGCGCTTGACCTTCCATCACCAAAAACGCCGTAACACCCAGCGCGGCAGCCGGCGTAATATTGCTGAGCACTATGATTTAGGCAACGAGTTCTATCGTCATTGGCTTGACGAGACGATGACCTATTCAGCCGCTGTCTTTGACGCCCCTGAGCAGCCATTAGCTGATGCCCAACGCAATAAATACCGGCAATTGCTTAATGCCATCAATGCCCGCCCCGGCGATCATATTCTAGAAATTGGGTGTGGCTGGGGTGGCTTTGCCATGGAAGCTGCGCGCCACGGGATGAAGGTAACGGGACTGACGTTATCTAGCGAACAATTGGCCTGGGCACGCCGCTGTGTGGCTGAGGAAGGCCTCAATGAGCAGGTAGATTTACGCTTAGAAGACTATCGCGATACTACCGGGCGGTTTGATCATGCCGTATCAATTGAAATGCTTGAGGCGGTCGGTGAAGACTACTGGCCGGCGTATTTTGATATGTTGCATGAGCGGGTAAAGCCTGGAGGCCAAATAGGGCTTCATGGCATTACGATTGCTGAGGATCGATTTGAAGAATACCGCCGGCGACCTGATTTTATTCAGCGCTATATTTTCCCCGGCGGCATGCTGCCCACACCAGAGCGTTTGAATTACGAAAGTCACCGCGCCGGCCTTAATGTGCTTGAGTCCACCGGCCTTGGCCAGCACTACGCCGAGACACTACTGCAATGGGATCAGCGTTTCGAAAACGTGCTCCCACAAATCAAACAGCTCGGCTTTGATGCGCGCTTTATTAACATGTGGCGCTACTATCTCGCGTACTGCTACGCGGGTTTTCGCACAGAAACCATTGATGTTAAACGACTAGTGCTGCGCCGACCTTGATTCTCAAGCGCCGGCAGATTCTGCTCTATGGTCTACCGGCCATGCCGCTCGCGGTAATGGGCGTACCGATGTACATCTTTCTTCCCGGCTTTTATGGCGAGACCTTGGGCCTTGCTGCTGTCGGAATTGCACTACTGCTCGCGCGACTCTGGGATGTTATTACCGATCCGCTGATTGGCAGCTTAGGCGATCGCCTAGATACGCGCTGGGGCCGTCGTCGCCCCCTTATCGCTGCGGGCATGCCGTTATTGCTTCTGAGTGCTTGGGCATTATTTAGGCCACCGGCTGATGTTGATCTCACGTATCTGTTGGGCTGGGGACTCGCCGCGTATTTAGGCTGGACTTTGATGGCATTGCCCTACACCGCTTGGGCTGCTGAATTATCTAGCGATTACGACCGACGCGCTAGCCTAACCGCAAGTCGTGAGGGGTTTATGCTGGCTGGCACGCTTTTGGCGATTGCTTGGCCAACGTTAATAGGCGCCGGCCGAGCCGATGCGCAGACCCTTGCCGGACTGGCTTGGTTGTTGGTAGTTACCCTGCCGCCGATTGTGCTGCTGACACTCTGGCAGGTCCCTGAAGTTCGGCTAAACTCACACCCCGTTGGCTGGCGGGCAGGCTGGTTGCTATTGCGGCGGAATAAGCCTTTTCTGCGCTTATTGCTCGCTTATGTGATGAACGGTCTGGCCAATGGATTACCGGCCTCGTTGTTTACCCTATTTGTGGCGCACGTTTTGATCGCTGAAGCATGGACCGGGCCCTTGCTGCTCGTTTACTTTTTAACGGGCATTGCCGCATTGCCTGGTTGGTTATGGCTATCACGACGTATTGGAAAACATCGGGCTTGGGCCATGTCGATGCTTTGGACCTCCTTGGTATTTTTAGCGGTGCCGTTTCTTGGCCCTGGAGATACCTGGGCATTTTTAATGGTCTGTTTGCTCTCAGGTATTGGCGTGGCTGTTGATATGGCGCTACCCGCAGCGATCCAAGCGGATTTGGTCGACTTAGATACTGCCGGTGGTGGCGGCCGCCGGACCGGGCTTTATTTTGGCATTTGGAATATGGCCACCAAATTGTCACTCGCCTTAGCAGTTGGCATTGCCTTTCCCCTATTAGAAATATTGGGTTTTGATGCCACTAATATTGATGATCGCAGCGGGACATTCGCGCTCGCTCTTTTCTATGGCGCGCTACCGATTGCGTTCAAGCTCGCAGCGACAGCCCTGATGTGGAACTTCCCGCACGACCGTGCTGCGCAACAGGTCATCCGCGCTCGTATTGATGCGGTTGAAGCGGATTAGCCCACCGCTAATCTTGCCTTTAGCCAGCGCATCAGCCCACCAATGACGGGAAATTGTTCATAAAGTTCGCCGGCTGCATCCCAGTAATCAATATGCTCGCGTACGCGGCCGTCTTCGGCAAAAACAATCCGTGATACACCTTCCACTGGGCGCCGCGGTGCACGATCACGGACGAGACGAAAGTGGAAGCGCCAACGAATATAACCCACCGGTTCACCACCCATGGCCTCGAGCACCTCAAACCGCGCTTCGGCACAGTGAGCAAACATATGCTCAAAAACCGCACGAATCTGGCCTAAACCGGTGACGTCATTAAACGGATCTCGAAAACGCGCGTTCTCCACAAACACAATATCGAGTCGATCTAAATCATCCACTTCGAGGTTCGCAAAAAACTCACCATAACGCTCGATGAGACTCATGACTGCACCATTCGCCGAGTTAGTGCGAAATACAGTCGATAGGGTAATAAACGCAACACTTTAAGCGTCCAAGCGAAGCGTTTTGGAAAGAATATCTCAAAGCCAGCGGCATCAATTTCACGGTAGATGTAATCAGCCGCTCGCTCCGGCGTTATCAGCTGTGGCATGTGGAAGCGATTTTTCTGTGTTAAGCGTGTTTTCACAAATCCCGGATTAATCACGCGTAGACTTACCCCACTGCCATTTAATGCGGGTCGCAGGGACTCGGCCATGTTGAGTACCGCAGCTTTACTCGCACCATAGGGCGCGGCCTGCGGCAGACCGCGATAGGCTGACAGACTCGCGGTCAGTAAAATTTGCCCACGCCCTCGGGCTCGCATGGGCGAAAGCGCAGCAGCGACTCCATTGACCGTGCCTAAGTAATTAACCTCGACTAAGCGGCGGAAAATCTCCGGATCAAAATCATCTAACGGCATTGGATCGTAATCACCGGCGTTTAAGATCAACGTATCCACTTCACCAAGTTCTTCTTCAATCGCCATGAACACCGCCTTACTCTCAGCAATATCCGTAACATCGAGTGGATACGGATGTATGCGCTCAGCAAGCGCTGGGTGCGCCTCAGCAATGGCCTTGAGAGCCTCTTCGCGACGCGCGCACACCGCGACCTGCCAGCCCGCTTGAGCAAGTTTTATCGCAAGCGAGCGGCCGATACCGGCACTGGCACCTGTGATCATGGCAACGCGTCCGCCGAGGGTCTGTTCTGCAGTCATAGTCTTTCCTGTGCGATTAGAAACCGGGTTGCGTACAATCTTACGGGTTGACCGTTAATCTTTGCCATTGACTCCGCAAATTAACAAGGATGCCGTCTATGTCTGGCGCGATTTGCTGGTTTCGGCGTGATCTGCGCCTTGCTGATAATCCGGCGTTTACCGCAGCGGCTCAAGCGGGCCAAGCGGTTCTGCCGGTCTATATTCATGCCCCGGAAGAGAATATCGGCTGGGCGCCGGGCGCGGCTAGCAACTGGTGGTTACATCACAGCCTTGAGGCACTCGCGAGCGCGTTAGCCGAACATGGCCTCAACCTACATATCGTTCAAGGCGAGAGTTTAGCGGTTCTGCGCTCACTTATCGCGCAGACGAACGCGACGGCCGTTCACTGGAATCGGCTATATGAGCCTGCCCTAATCGCCCGCGATACTGATATAAAGCGCTCACTCAAGCGTGATGGCATTGCGGTACAAAGTCATAATGCCGCGCTTTTACATGAACCCTGGACTATAAAAACGGGCACTGGCGGCGATTACAAAGCATTTACGCCATTTTGGCGCGCCTGCCAGCGCCAGGCTGACGTTGATTTACCCATTCCAACTCCTGCGTCCTTGCAAGGCTTTGCCAATCCGCCAGAGAGCGAGACCATTGCTCGTCTTAACCTGCTGCCAGCGATCGATTGGGCTGATGGCCTTCGAGCGCGCTGGCAACCCGGCGAGGCCAGTGCCCAACAACGGCTGCAGGCGTTTGTTCAAGGACCGATGGCTGATTATGAAAATGCCCGTGATTGGCCTGCTACACCGGGCACGTCACGCTTATCAGCGCACTTGCATTTTGGCGAAATTGGTCCACGCCAAGTCTGGCAAGCCGTTCAAAATCAATATGCACAAAGCAGCGTCAGCGAAGCGGCCCGGCAAGCCTTGACTGCGGGTGCCGAGCGTTTTCTCTCCGAAATCGGTTGGCGCGAGTTTGCGCATCACGTGCTCTTTCACCACCCGGATTTTCCCGAGGCACCGCTTAACCCTCGGTTTGCTGACTTTCCATGGCAAAGCGATCCTGATGGTGCGCTCATCAAAGCGTGGCAGTCAGGACAAACGGGCATTCCGCTGGTTGATGCAGGCATGCGTGAGCTCTATGCGACAGGCTGGATGCATAATCGCGTGCGCATGGTGGTTGGCTCATTTTTGGTCAAGAATTTACGTCTGCCCTGGCAGGCTGGCGAGCGCTGGTTCTGGGACACACTCATCGATGCCGATATGGCCAGTAACAGCCTTGGCTGGCAATGGGTCGCTGGCAGTGGTGCCGATGCAGCGCCGTATTTCCGGGTATTCAATCCAGTTCGCCAAGGTGAACGCTTTGATGCACAGGCAACCTATGTGGGGTATTGGGTGCCGGAACTTGCTGGATTACCCGCTCAACATCGACATGCCCCGTGGGATGCACCCGCAAGCGCACTTAGCGAGGCCGGGGTGACTCTAGGCATCGATTACCCACGACCGATGGTTGATCTAAAAGAAAGTCGTCAAGCCGCTTTAGCGGCGTTTGCGCAAATTAAAAAACCCGCCTAACGGATACGCCCAGAAAAGCCCGACACGGGTGCTATTCTATAGCTCTCATGGGTTGGTTTAACAAGGAGCATAAGCGTGACCCCGGAGCGTCTTTATCAGAGTGAAATCAGTAGTTTACCGCTTATTCAACGCGGTAAAGTACGTGATGTTTATGGCGTTGACGAGGAGATGTTGCTCGTTGTTACGACGGATCGACTATCCGCCTTTGATGTGGTGTTTGATGATCCCATTCCGGGCAAAGGCGCGGTGCTTACCCAAGTATCGAACTTTTGGTTTGATCGGCTTGGCACAGGCGTCACCAATCAATGTCTCAACCTTCCTGTTGAGGCGGTGCTCGATGATCGTGAAGAGCGCGAGCAGGTCAGCGGGCGGGCTGTGTTGGTTAAACGCGTTAAACCTCTAAATTTTGAGGCGATTGCTCGTGGCTACCTCATTGGGTCGGGTTGGAAGGACTATCAAAGAAGCGGTCAGCTCTGCGGCATTGAGCTACCTTCCGGGCTGATGCAGGCTGAGCAACTGCCAGCACCGCTATTTACCCCATCCACCAAGGCGAATGCGGGTGGTCATGATGAAAATATCGACTACACAGCGGTTGTCGCTGAGCTTGGTGCCAATCTGGCGGGTGAGTTGCGTGAGTTGACTTTATCGCTCTACACCCAAGCCGCTGCCTATGCCCGTCAACAAGGCATTATCATTGCTGATACCAAGTTTGAATTTGGCCTCGATACAGCGGGCAATTTGGTTTGGATTGATGAGGCGCTTACCCCTGATTCGAGCCGTTTTTGGCCTGCAGAACACTATCAGCCTGGCAGCTCGCCACCGAGCTTTGATAAACAATTTGTTCGTGATTATTTAGAAACGCTCGACTGGGACAAAGTCGCCCCGGCGCCACGACTGCCAGAGGAGATTATTCAACAAACGGCGGCGAAATATCGTGAAGCGGGAGAACGCCTCGGCGTTAATCGCTAGAGAATTTCGCTGACTTTCACGACCTTCATTGCATTGGTGCCACCGCGAACACCGGCCAGATCGCCTTTGGTAATGAGAACATAATCTTCAGCACTAACCGCAGAACGTTGTTTAAGCTCAGCAACCGCTTCACGATTGACAGCCTCATGCTCACGCATGGTCGGATCGAAGCGCATCGGATGAACACCGCGGTAGAGGGTGACTTTAGTCAGCGTACGGGGCTGCTCAGAGAGGGCATAGATAGGAATGTCGGTTCCAATGCGTGACATCCACATTGCGGTCGCACCCGATTCAGTCATCGCCGCAATCGCCTTAACGCCCAGGCTATTCGCTGCGGTAATGGCTGTCTTAGCGATCGCTTCATCAACCCGCTCAAAATGCGGATCGCGATCAATACCCGCACTCAGCCGGGATTCGTCAGCATAGGCCTCGGCACCAACACAGACGCGCGCCATCGAGGCAATTGTTTCTGCCGGATACTGCCCCACAGCGGTTTCTTCAGACAACATGACCGCATCGGTTCCATCAAGGACGGCATTGGCGACATCCAGCACCTCAGCCCGCGTCGGCATGGGATTATCAACCATTGATTGCATCATTTGCGTTGCGGTAATCACCACACAGTCACGCTCGCGGGCCATTCGCATAATGCGCTTTTGGACCCCAGGCAATTCCGCATCACCAATTTCGACGGCTAAATCACCTCGGGCGATCATTACCGCATCGGCTGCTTCCATGATTTCATCGAGGGCATCGACGGCCTCATGGCGTTCAATCTTTGCAACGATGCCACCATGCCCACCGGCAGCGCGCAGAAGGTCACGCGCCTCGTCAATATCGGCGCCGTCTCGCGGAAATGACACCGCCACATAATCCGCTTGAAACTCAGCGGCGAGCTTTATATCAATACGATCTTTATCGGTCAGCGCACGCACAGAAAGACCACCCCCTAATCGATTAATCCCCTTACGATCAGACAGTGTGCCGCCATTGAGTACACGGGTATGTATCCGCGTTCCATCAATGCTTTCTACTTCAAGTCGAATCAAGCCATCCGCAAGCAACAATACATCACCCGCGGCCACATCATCCGGCAAGCCGGTGTAAGCAACACCAACTCCCTCCGCCGTGCCGGTGCCCCCTTCTAATGCCGGGTCAAGAAAAAACTTTGCCCCTTCTTGCAGGTCAACCGAGGCATTTTTAAAACGGTCTACTCGGATCTTCGGACCCTGCAAATCACACAGCATGCCAACCACGCGGCCGGCATTCATCGCTGCCTCCCGCAGCGCTGTGGCGCGGCTACGGTGCTCATCGTGATCGCCATGGGAGAGGTTCATACGCACGACATCAACCCCTGCCGCGACAATGTTATGCAGCGCTTGAGAGCTGGTGGTTGCTGGGCCCAGGGTGGCGACGATTTTTGTCTGGCGCGTCATTCGGTTGTCCTTTTATTGATCTAAGATCGCGACAGCGGGCAGCTCACGACCTTCGAGAAACTCAAGGAACGCACCGCCGCCGGTCGAGATATAAGAAATTTGGTCAGCGACTCCGTACTGCGCCACGGCGGCCAACGTGTCACCACCGCCAGCAATCGAAAACGCCGGGCTCTCCGCAATGGCTTTAGCCAATGCCTCGGTGCCCTGGCTAAAGGCATCAATTTCAAACACCCCAACGGGGCCATTCCACACAATGGTACCCGCTTGCCGAAGACGTTGTGCGTACGCCGCCGCTGTTTTAGGGCCAACATCAAGAATCATTTCATTATCGGCCACTTCATCCACCGCTCGCACCTCAGCGGTTGCCTCAGGGCTTAACTCGGCGGCGACAATGACATCTTCTGGGATCGGGATCTCGCTTCCGGCAGCCTTCGCCTTATCAATGAGTGCGCTCGCGGTCCCGATCAAATCCGCTTCTATGAGCGAGCGGCCTACCCGATAGCCAGCGGCAGCGATAAACGTATTGGCAATACCGCCACCCACAATGAGCTGATCGACCTGATCCGTCAGCGCCTCGAGCAGCGTTAATTTCGTGGACACTTTGGATCCACCGATAATGGCGACTAACGGCCGTGCCGGTGATTGTAGTGCCTTGCCCAATGCGGCAAGCTCTGCTGCCAACAGCGGCCCAGCGACCGCATAAGGGGCAAAGCGCGCGACCCCATGCGTTGAGGCTTGAGCGCGATGGGCTGTACCAAACGCATCCATAACAAATAGATCGCATAAGCCAGCCATCCGGCGGGATAGTGCCTCATCGTTCGCCGTCTCGCCGCGGTTAAAGCGAACATTTTCGCAAACGACTAACTGACCGGCAGCGGGCGCGATTTCGCCATCAAGCCAATGCCGTACCACTGGCACTTCACAGCCAAGTAATTCCCCTAGCCGGGCTGCGACAGGCGCTAGTGACGCCTTAGCGTCAAATTCACCAGCTTTGGGCCGACCTAAATGACTCATCACCATCACTCGAGCATTCCCAGCCAGTAACCGTTTGAGGGTTGGCAGTGCAGCCCGGATGCGCGAGTCATCACTCACCTGGCCATTGTTTAGCGGAACATTTAAATCCTCACGGACTAGGACACGCTGGCCCTCAAGGCTCACATCATCCAGCGTCTTCACCGCCATTACTTAGCCTGCATCATGGCCACCGTCGTATCGAGCATGCGGTTTGAAAAGCCCCACTCGTTGTCATACCAAGCACAGGCTTTAACTAACCGGCCCGAGACCTTCGTGAGCGTGGCATCAAACGTGGATGAGTGCGGATCATGATTAAAATCAACCGATACATAGGGGCCATCGCTATACGCAAGAACGCCCTTGAGATCGCCGCCAGCCGCCTTTTTCAATACACCGTTTATTTCATCAACCGATGTGTCACGTGAGGCGATAAACGTCAGATCGATGCTGGAGACGTTGATGGTTGGCACCCGCATGGCATAACCATCGAGACGGCCATCAAGTGCCGGGAGGACCAATCCGACCATGGCTGCTGCGCCGGTTTTGGTCGGTATTTGCGACATAGTCGCACTCCGTGCCCGACGCAAATCGGAGTGATAAACATCCGTTAGCACTTGATCGTTGGTATAGGCATGGATGGTGGTCATTAAACCCTGCTCAATACCGACCGTATCGTTGAGCGGCTTGACCACCGGCGCTAAACAATTTGTTGTGCAGGATGCGTTCGAGACAATTTTGTGATCAGCACGCAGGACATCGTGGTTGACACCATAGACAACCGAGGCATCGACATCTTTACCGGCTGGCGCGGAGATTAGGACTTTTTTCGCCCCGCCTGCTAGGTGTGCGGAGGCTTTCTCTTTGCTAGCGAATAGCCCGGTGCATTCCATAACCACATCAACACCCAACTCGCCCCATGGCAGTTTGCTCGGATCACGCTCAGCAATGACTTTAATCTGATCGCCGTTGACGAGAAGATCACCGTCACGAACTTCCACGGTACCAGGGAATCGTCCATGAGCAGTATCCACGCGGGTTAAGTGAGCATTCGTCTCGGCATCACCAAGGTCGTTAATCGCGACCACCCGAATCTCATCGCTGCGTCCGGCCTCATACAGGGCGCGCAGCACATTACGGCCAATACGGCCATAACCATTAATTCCAACCTTAATCGTCATGTGTTCTATCTCCTAGTTCTTGCGATCATCGTCATTGATCATCGCCGGTGAGCAGTGGATGAACGCTAGCTACCCAGCTGCGATTTAAGGGCACTCACCACTGCATCCGTGGTTAACCCCATGTGCTTATAAACGGTCTCGGCCGGTGCTGAGGCGCCAAAGTCGTCTAACCCCACTAAGGTGCCCGTTGCACCCACCAGCGCTTGCCAGCTAGTCGGCAAAGCGGCCTCGACCGCCACTCGGGCCCTAACAGAGTCAGGCAGCACACCATTTCGGTAGGCCTTAGACTGCGCTAAAAAACGCTCGATGCAAGGCATTGAGACAACGCGGACAGAAAAACCGTTGGCCTCTAGGCGCTCTGCCGCTGCAACGGCCATTTCCACTTCCGAACCACTGGCCATAATAATCCCTTGTGGCTCTGTCGCTGAATCACGCAGAACATAGCCACCCTTAGCAATCGCTTGAACTTGCTCATCAGTGCGCGGCTGATGGGCGAGCTTTTGTCGCGATAAAGCCAGAGCCGTTGGCCCATCACGACGCGCTAATGCGGCTTGCCATGCCACAGCGGTTTCGGTGACATCACAGGGCCGCCAGACATCAAGATTGGGGATTAAGCGAAGGCTTGGTAATTGCTCGATGGGCTGATGAGTAGGGCCATCCTCGCCAAGTCCGATCGAATCATGGGTGTAGACCAAAATACTGCGCAGGCGCATTAAAGCGGCCATGCGAACCGCATTGCGGGCGTAATCGGAAAACACCAAAAAAGTGCCGGCATAAGGGATAAGCCCGCCATGAAGGGCGATGCCGTTCATAATGGCGGTCATCCCAAACTCACGCACACCATAAGAGAGATAATTACCCCCGGGATTATCTCCAGCGGCCATGGTGCAACCATCCCACCAGGTATTATTCGAGCCCGTTAAATCAGCGGACCCACCGACTAACTCAGGGAGATGAGGCCCGTAGCCATTCAGTGCGGCTTGGGAGTGTTTACGACTCGCATCCACCTTGCCTTCGGCCTGTGCCCGCTCAATAAACGCTTTGGCCTCTTTAGCAAACGTCGCGGGCAAATCACCGGCCATTCGTCGCTCAAAATCGGCCGCAAGCGCAGGGTAAGCCTGCCGATATTTCTCAAATGCCGCCTGCCAGCTGGCCTCCCTCGCCGCACCCTGATCACGCGCATCCCAACCCGCATAAATTTCATCAGGAATTTCAAACGGCTCATACGACCAGCCCAAAAACTCCCGGGCCGCTTGAATTTCATCATCTCCAAGTGGCGCACCATGCACGCCATGCGTGCCAGACATTGTTGGTGCACCAAACCCAATGGTGGTTTTGGCACAAATAAGCGATGGCCGCTCGGTAATGGCTTGAGCGGCCTCAATCGCAGCTCGCACTGCCTCGGCATCATGCCCATCGACCGCTTCGATGACATGCCAGCCATAGGCACGAAAGCGCGCGGGGGTATCATCGGTAAACCAGCCGCTAACTTGGCCATCAATCGAAATACCGTTGTTATCGTAAATGCCAATCAGTTTGCCAAGGCCGAGTGTGCCGGCCAGTGAACAGGCCTCGTGGGAGACGCCCTCCATCAGACAGCCATCGCCCAGAAAACAGTAGGTGTGATGATCGACGAGGGTATGATCAGGACGGTTGAATTGCGCTGCCAACGTTCGCTCAGCTAAGGCCATACCCACCGCGTTAGCAATGCCTTGACCGAGCGGCCCGGTCGTTGTCTCCACGCCGGGGGTATCACCCACTTCTGGATGTCCCGGCGTGCCGGAATCCAATTGGCGAAAATTTTTAAGTGCACTTAGCGGTAGGTCGTAGCCACTCAAATGCAGCAGTGAGTAAATCAGCATCGACCCATGTCCGTTCGAGAGTACAAAACGATCTCGATTTGGCCATTGTGGGTTAGCGGGGTTGTGGCTTAAAAAGTCATTCCAAAGCACTTCAGCAATGTCAGCCATTCCCATCGGCGCTCCAGGATGGCCTGAATTAGCACGTTGGACGGCGTCCATTGATAAAGCACGAATTGCATTGGCGAGGTGGCGACGAGTGGACATCAGCGTGAGTCTCCGGCGGGCCTTTGCGGCGCATTAGAAAGGCGTAATTGTCCAGAACTTCCCGCACGCAGGCAACCAAAGTACACTAGGTGCATATTTTCCGCCGTGACAGGGAGTTCCCACGAAACGATGGGTAAGCAGTATCTTTTTACCTCCGAATCGGTATCGGAAGGCCATCCGGACAAGGTGGCTGACCAAATTTCAGACGCCGTTTTGGATGCCATCATTGCGGATGATCCGAATGCGCGCGTCGCCTGCGAGACGATGGTAAAAACCGGCATGGTCATTGTGGCCGGTGAAGTTACCACATCGGCATGGATTGATTTGGAGGATTTAACGCGTCGGACCATCTCGGATATTGGCTATAACAGCGCTGAGGTTGGCTTTGATGGGGCGACCTGTGCCGTTTTAAACGCAATCGGCAAACAAAGTCCTGACATTAATCAGGGGGTCGATCGCAAGGATCCAGAAGCACAAGGCGCCGGCGACCAAGGCATGATGTTTGGCTATGCCTGCCGCGAAACCGACGTGCTCATGCCTGCACCGATTACTTACGCGCATCGATTGGTCAAGCGCCATAGCGAAATACGCCATCGCGGTGTGTTGCCATGGCTGCGCCCTGATGCTAAGTCGCAAGTCGGCTTTGTATATGAGAATGGCAAACCAATTGCCATTGATACGATTGTGCTCTCGAGCCAGCATGACGAGAGCGTCTCGCAGGCCGATATCAAAGAAGCCATTATGGAAGAGGTGATTCGTCCGGTCATTCCTAAAGCGTGGATCACTGAGCGTACGCGATTTTTCATCAACCCAACGGGCAAGTTTGTGATTGGTGGCCCCGTTGGGGACTGCGGTCTAACCGGGCGTAAAATTATCGTTGACACCTATGGTGGCATGTCGCGTCACGGTGGCGGCGCATTTTCTGGAAAAGATCCATCAAAAGTCGATCGTTCTGCTGCTTATGCTTGCCGTTACGTTGCTAAGAATATCGTAGCCGCTGGTCTTGCCGATAAATGCGAAATTCAAGTTGCCTACGCGATTGGGGTTGCCGAACCCACCTCAATTTTTGTAGAAACGTTTGGCACGGGACGGATTTCTGAGGAGCGTTTAGTGGAACTGGTGCGTGAGCATTTTGATCTACGCCCGTATGGCATTTTAAAAATGCTTGATTTGGTGCGTCCCATCTATCAGCCAACGGCCAGTTACGGGCATTTTGGCCGTGAAGAAGTTACCTTCACATGGGAGCAAACCGATAAAGCGGAGGCCTTACAGAGCGCCGCCGGCCTGTAAGTAAGAATACCCGCCCGGGTGGCGAGGAGCGCTGCACCCGCATCGTGTCATGCGATAAGGGGAGGCTCGACACCTAGGCTCAAGTAACAACGGCGCTCGACTGCAACACATGGAGTGAACCATGAACGCTGTCGTTGAAACGAAGCTTTCCGGATCGATAATTGCTGATGCCAGCTTGGCCCCTTGGGGTCGACGTGAAATTGACATCGCTGAAACTGAAATGCCCGGCTTGGTCGCCTTGCGCGAGAAGTATGCCGGCAGCCAACCACTCAAGGGTGCACGCGTAGCGGGATCGTTGCATATGACGATTCAAACAGCGGTACTCATTGAGACATTGCAGGCACTCGGCGCCGAAGTGCGCTGGGCAAGCTGCAATATCTATTCCACCCAAGATCATGCCGCCGCTGCCATCGCCGAGGCCGGAACGCCGGTTTTTGCGTTTAAAGGCGAAACGCTGGATGAGTATTGGGAGTTTACGCATCGTGTATTGGAATGGCCGGATGGCACCCCCAATATGATTCTTGATGATGGCGGTGACGCCACCATGGCCGTTACGTTGGGTACCAAGGCAGAAAAAGACCCGTCGGTACTGGATAACCCCGGCAGTGATGAGGAGCGTGCATTATTCGCCGCTATTCGCCGTCGTCTGCAGGAAAACCCCGGGTTCTACGCTCGCACTCAGGCCGCCATTCAAGGGGTCACTGAGGAGACCACAACCGGTGTGAAGCGTCTCTATGAGATGCAGCAAACCGGTGAGCTTCCATTCCCAGCCATTAACGTGAACGATTCGGTCACCAAGACCAAGTTCGATAACCTCTATGGTTGCCGTGAATCATTGGTTGATGGCATCAAGCGTGCCACCGATGTGATGATCGCGGGCAAAATCGCAGTGATCGCTGGCTATGGCGATGTTGGCAAGGGTTGCGCTCAGAGCTTAAAGGCATTGGGGGCAAGCGTTTGGGTAACCGAGATCGATCCGATCTGTGCCCTCCAAGCTGCGATGGAAGGCTATCGTGTCGTCAGCATGGATGATGCCGCGAGTCAGGCCGACATTTTTGTGAGTGCGACCGGCAACTACCAAGTCATCAACCATGATCATATGGCAGCGATGAAGAATGAGGCTATTGTCTGCAATATCGGCCATTTCGATAACGAAATCGATGTCGCAAGCCTACGTCAATATCAGTGGGAAAATATTAAACCTCAGGTTGACCATATTACGTTCCCGGACGGCAAGAAAATTATCTTGTTGGCTGAGGGGCGACTGGTGAACTTAGGCTGCGCAACGGGTCATCCGAGCTTTGTTATGTCCGCGAGCTTTACCAATCAGGTATTGGCGCAGATGGAGCTATTCAATAACAAAGGTGAGTACGGCCACGAGGTCTACATCCTGCCAAAACATCTCGATGAGGAAGTCGCTCGACTGCATCTAGAGAAGATTGGTGCAACGCTCACTCAGCTCGCTGATACTCAGGCAGATTATATTGGTGTGCCCGTCGAAGGCCCCTTTAAGCCCGAGCACTATCGCTACTGAGCTAGCCACTCGCCTGTATGTCACAGGCATCCCGTCGACTGGGGAGGTAATGCGCCTCCCCAGTCCGGCGGTTCAACATCTACAAGCCCGTCGACTGCGTAGCGGCGAGGGGCTTGTGCTCTTTGATGGCAACGGCGGTGAATACCAAGCAACGTTGCTCACCCTCGATCGGCGTCATGCCGAAGTGCGCATTGAGGCGCATCGTCCACGCGAGGTGGAATCCCCGGTTGCCGTTACCTTGCTACAAGGCATTAGCAAGGGTGAGCGAATGGACTATTCCATCCAAAAAGCCACTGAGTTGGGCGTCGCGAAAATTATTCCGGTCACAACATCACGCTGCGTCGTTAAACTTGATGCTGAGCGCTGGGCAAAAAAACAGCGTCACTGGCAAGCCATTGCCATTGCTGCTTGTGAGCAATGCGGACGTAATCAGGTGCCCGAAGTCGCCATACCGTGCTCGCTAGAAAACGCTCTCACCAGCATTGATCACCCGCTAGGCGTTATTTTTGATACCGATGGTGATCGGGCAATCACGGAGTTAAAAGCAACGCATGCAATCGCAACACTCATTGGACCAGAGGGTGGCCTTGCCCCGGAAGAGATTACCCGTGTCGCGGATTTAGGCTGGCAACGAATTCGCTTAGGCCCGCGTGTACTGAGGAGCGACACCGCGCCGGTAGCGGCACTCGCGGTGATTCAGGCTAGCATCGGCGATTTGCGCTAAGCATTCATTGCCCGGTGTCCGCTACACTAGGCGCTCGTTCATCTGTAATGGAGTATTTCCATGGCCTATCGCCTTGGCGTTGTAATGGATCCGATCGAGGCTATTACCCCCTATAAAGATACGACCTTGGCACTGCTGCTTGAGGTGCAACGCCGAGGCTGGGAAATTGAATATCTCACGCTTGCCGATTTATCCCTGCGTGAAGGAATTGCCTACGGCAATAGCGCTCGTGTTGAGGTCCGCGACGATAACAGCGATTGGTTTAGCTTAGGCGAACCGAATGAACAGGCACTGGAGAGCCTTGATGTCATTCTGATGCGAAAGGACCCGCCGGTTGATAGCGCCTATGTCTATGCAACGCACATCCTTGAAATTGCCGAGCGCGCCGGCGTGCTCGTTGTTAATCGACCCAAGGGACTACGCGATGTCCAGGAGAAGCTCTCCATCGCTCAGTTTCCACACTGCTGCACGCCAACAGCTGTAGAAATGCAAGCGGATGCGTTGAAGGCTTTCATTCATGCGCAAAACCAAGTCGTGCTCAAACCGCTTCATGGCATGGGCGGTGAGGCCATTTTTGTTGTCCAAGCGGGTGACCCCAATACCAGCGTTATTATTGAGCAGCTCTCTGAGCGTGGCACGCGTTATGTTATGGCGCAGCGCTATTTACCTGAGATAAGTGAGGGCGATCGACGAATCTTAGTTATTGATGGTCAACCGGCATCGTTTGCGCTCGCGCGCCTGCCTGCTGCTGGCGAGAGTCGAGGAAACTTAGCGGCGGGTGGCCGTGGAGTTGCTTCGCCACTGACCGAACGTGAACACTGGATTGTTGAGCAAGTGCGCCCATTACTTGCGGAAAACGGCATTTTTTTTGCTGGTCTTGATGTGATTGGTGGCTACTTAACGGAAATTAATGTCACAAGCCCAACCTGCGTGCGTGAGATTGATAACCAACAAGGCACCAATATTGCCGGTGATCTATTAGACGTCATTGAGCAACGTCTCGAGCGTGCGCATTAAATTAGGCATGCCAGACTCTGCACGTGTTCGCGACCGTCTTCTTATGAGCGTATTGATCTCGGCCGTCATCCATTTAATTTTGCTTTTAGGCCCTTTAGGACCGGGGGCACTCGCCCCAAAACCACCGGCTATCGATGTCGCGCTGGCCCTTAAAACAACCGCAAGCCCGCCCTCGCAAGCAACGCTTTCTTTGACCCGTGCAAATCAGGCGATTACCTCAACCAAGCCGAACAACCCGGCACAATCGCAACCGCGCTACATTGACGGCAATACTGAGGATGCGCCCGCTGCGCGTTATCTGCGTGACTGGATCGTACATGCTGAGCGCCTGGGCAATCAGGCTTACCCTGATGCACTTTTGCGTCAAGACATTACCGGCGTGGTTGTTATGGCCGTTAGCGTCGATCAGAAGGGTAGCGTACTTGCCACCCAAGTTTTGCGCGGTAGCGATGATCCACGTCTCCAACAAGCCGCTCGAAACCTCGCGCTAGCCGCCGCTCCCTACCCATCCGTGCCCGCTGCCGTGTTAGCCGGGCATGAGGCATTGGTGATCACCCGTGCTTGGTCATTCGGTGACTGACTTGTCGTGCCTCGGGCACTCACGGATACTGCAGATTAATGAGCGAAAGCAGCGTGACGTATTTAGGCTTTGATGCCGGCGCCAAGCGGTTGGGAATTGCGGTTGGCCAAACCATTACCGGGCAAGCCCAGGCGCTGCGGGTTCTGGCATGCCGCCACGGCAACCCCGATTGGGACGAACTCGAGGCGCTAATCACCGAATGGCAGCCCAAGGCAGCGGTCGTGGGCATTCCACGTCATGATGATGGCAGCGCCTCACCAAGCACGCAGATTGCGGAGCGCTTTGCCGGCGAACTCGCCCGCCGAACGACACTGAGTGTCCATCGCATTGATGAGCGTCTCTCTAGCGTAGCGGCTGCTGAAGCCTTGCGCGCTCGTGGCAGCCGATCTAACGTGCTCGACGCTGAAGCAGCGAGTATTATTCTAATGACTTGGATGAGCGAGCAGACATAGTGAGTAATGCCCTACCGGATATTGAACCGCTCCTTGAGACCTTAGCCACTGAGGTTGCTGCAATGATTGATGCAGAGGGCAGCGAGCGCTGTGCCTTGGTTGGCATCCATCAGGGTGGCGCATGGCTTGCTCGTGCGCTTCAACAAAGACTCGCACTGAGCGCGGAGCCGGGCACACTCGATATTGCCTTTTACCGTGATGATTTAGCCCTTGGCGGCATGCAGGCTGACGTTCGACCGACCCGAATGCCCATCAATATTGATGGGCAAGTGATTATTCTTGTCGATGACATTCTGTATACCGGACGGACTATTCGCGCGGCACTCAATGAAATTTTTGATTACGGACGACCCGCTGGCGTTCGCCTCGCCGTATTATTAGAGCGCCCAGGCCGTGATCTGCCCATTCAGGCTGACATTGCCGCTCATCATATTGACTTGCCTCCGCGTCAGCGCGTCAAACTCCGCGGCCCAGACCCCCTGCATTTGGTGATCGAGGAGGCCCGCTCATGAGTGTTCAGATCGACTCACAAGGCCAATTACGGCATTTCCTCACCACCGAAGGACTCGAACCGCAACTCCTCAAGCGCATTCTCGATACGGCAGAGTCGTTCTCGGATGTAATCGGCAAGTCAGTAAAAAGCGTCCCATTGCTGCGAGGACGCACGATTATCAACCTATTCTTCGAATCCAGCACGCGCACCCGAACCACCTTTGAGCTGGCCGCCAAAAGGCTCTCTGCCGATGTCCTTAATGTAGGCGTCGATACCGCGACAATAAAAGGTGAAAGCTTGCTCGATATGCTGCGTAATCTGCAGGCGATGCAAGCGGATATGTTCGTTATTCGTCATGCAGAAAGTGGCGCGGCAGACTATTTTGCCCGCCATGTTGATCCCGGCGTCGCCGTTCTGAATGCCGGCGACGGCTGGCACGCCCACCCAACACAGGCCATGCTTGATGCCTTTACCATTCGACGCCATAAAGGCGAGTTTGAGCCGCTACGAATCGCCATTGTCGGCGATATTTGTCACTCTCGGGTCGCACGCTCACAAATCCACGCGTTTAATGGTCTTGGCGCCGGCGAGGTTCGCGTGATTGCGCCCAACACGTTACTGCCCAGGGATATTGAAAGTCTTGGTGTCCACGTCTACACCGACTTGAGTGCCGGGCTGCGCGATGTCGACGTTGTCATTGCCCTGCGGCTGCAGCGTGAGCGCATGCAAGGCGCATTGCTTGCGGGAGAGTCAGAGTTTTTCCGTCACTATGGGCTAACCGAGGCGCGTCTTCAGGGCGCTCACCCGGAGGCAATTGTGATGCACCCAGGGCCCATTAATCGGGGCGTTGAAATTGACTCCGCATTGGCCGATGGACCGCGCTCTGTCATTCTTGATCAGGTAACAAACGGGATTGCTGTGCGTATGGCGGTAATGACCATGGTCCTAGGCGTGGCGCCGGAGCAGGCGCGGGAGGGCGCGTGAGTCGTATTTTAATTCAGAATGCTCGTCTGCTTGATCCAGCGAGTGGGTTAGACACGATCGGCGATGTAGCAATCGCCGATGGTCGTATTGTGCGACTAGGTGGAGCGATTGCTGATTTCACCCCTGAGACAACACTCGAAGCGAGCGGACATTGGGTGATTCCTGGGCTAATCGACCTCGCCGCTCATCTACGCGAGCCAGGCGCCACACGCAAGGCTGATATTGGTAGTGAAGCTCGTGCAGCCGCCGCCGGCGGCATTACCACTTTAGTTATGCCCCCCAACACAGATCCCGTGATGGACTCGCCATCGGTTGTTGATTGGGTACGGCATCGTGCAGACGCCGCTCAAGGCGCGCAGGTCGTGCCGCTTGGTGCGCTTACCCGTGATTTGGCCGGCGAGACACTCTCCGGTATGGCCGCGATGGGGGCAGCGGGTTGTCCGGCTATGAGTGATGGCGGGCATCCCATTAATAACTCGCTCGTCCTGCGCCGCGCGCTTGAATATGCCAGCACCTTTGCTCTGCCAAGCCTGCTTACACCCCTCGATCGTCATTTAGCGGCGGGCTGTCTCCATGAAGGCCCGACAGCCACTCGGCTTGGTCTACCTGGTATTCCTGTCGCCGCTGAAACTGCGGGCTTAGGCCGTCAGCTTGCCGTCAGCCGTGCCACTGAGGCGCGCGTACATTTTGGCCGATTATCGAGCGCCGAGGGCATTCAGTTACTCCGTGCAGCGCTCAACGAGCAAAAAAATCTCAGTGCTGATGTGGCCATACATCAACTTTTTCTTACTGATCAAGACGCCATGGATTACGACCCTCGCTTCCATTTAAGCCCACCACTGCGCGATATCATCGATCGTCAAGCACTTCGAGAGGCGGTTAAAGACGGCGTTATTAAGATTATTTGCTCTGATCACCAACCCCATGACGCGGATGCGAAAGATGGACCATTTGCCAGCACAGATGCTGGCGCTTCTGGTGTAGATACGTTGTTAGCGCTTATTTTGCGATTGGTAGAAGACGAAGTGCTTTCGCTACAAAATGCGCTCGCCACAGTAACCATTGCACCGGCACAACTGTTGGGTCTAGACAGCGGTCAGCTCGCGGAAGGCGCGCCGGCCGATATTGCGGTGATAGACCCGAATGACCCATGGTTTTGTCACGCAGAGACACTGAAAAGTCGCGGCCTCAATTCGCCCTTCATCGGTTGGGAATTTAGCACTCGTGTCCGCCACACTCTGGTGGCCGGGCGATGGGTTCATCAAACCACCCAGTAATGCCACAGGCGCGGTTAATTGACGCCGTGGCCGTCAGTGATGACTGGTGGCTCATTCGCCTGCATTGGCACACATTCCCGGCACCCGGGATTGGTCAATGGCTCTGGCTAACGTTGGCCGGCCACCGGGTGTGTCTACCCATTCGTGATAGCGATGCCACAGAAGGTTGGGTGGCAGGGATTATTCCGGGTGCGCAATTAGACCAGCAGCTATTGCCTGGGCAATCCATCGATATTGAGGGCCCGCATGGCAAGCCGATTCGCTTGGAAACAACCGCTCGGCTCATTCTGCTCGGTGAAGATAGCGGGATTGCACCTGCTATGGCGCTAGCGGAACGCCATTCAGGTCCCATTCAGTTAGTGATACTCGGCGGTCAGTACGGGGTGCCCGCGCGACTTGCCCCATCGCGTTTTTATATTGCCGAACTCGCTCAATGCGCAATTGCCGGCGCGAGCCCGCTTGAGCAACACGGAATTGCCTCACGCATTGCGCTCAGCCAAGAGCGGCCCGGTGTTTTTGAGGGAACACCGGCCATGCTCCTCGGCCGATACCTCTGTGAACTTAGTCCAACTCAGCGCGCGAGCGTTCACCTTGTCGCGCTAACGCCATGGGGCCAATTAGAGGCACTAAAACGCGGACTCGCTGCTGACTTGGGGCATTTTACCGGCATTGAATTACCGCCCAGTGCTTGATGATCATTCCTCGATATTCGACGCCGCTTACCCTCCCGCCGTATCATCCCAGCAATGAGTACCAGCGCAATCATCGATGTTGCGGCCCGCTTGGCCGCCGTTAAATCGCGTATCCGTGAGGCCGAACAACGTTTCCATCGGCCGGCTGGCAGCGTCGAACTGCTCGCGGTGAGCAAACGCCAACCCATCGCTGCCATTCGGCTTGCTGCCGAGCACGGCCAACGCGCTTTTGGCGAGAACTATCTACAAGAGGCCATCGATAAGCGTGAAGCGCTAGCAAATCTCGATTTGGAATGGCATTTTGTGGGCGCATTGCAATCCAATAAAACCCGGCCTGCCGCCGAGTCGTTTGATTGGGTGCACGCGGTCGATCGATTGAAGATTGCACAACGCTTAAATGAACAACGGCCTGTTGAACTTCCGCCGCTTCAGTGCTGCATTCAGGTGAATGTTAGCGCCGAGGCAAGCAAAGCGGGGGTTCACCCTGATGCACTACCAGCACTCGCCCACGCGGTCGCCGAACTGCCTCAACTAAAGCTGCGCGGGTTGATGACACTACCCGAGGCGGTTGATGATTTTGCACAACAGCGTGAGGCATTTCGTTTGCTACACGAGTGCCAGTCGCAACTCATTGAGCAGGGCCTTGATCTCGATACCCTGTCGATGGGCATGACTAACGATCTCGAGGCTGCCGTGGCTGAAGGCACAACGATAGTGCGAATTGGTACAGCGGTCTTTGGACCTCGACCGGAGAAATAGACATGAGCGAGAGGACAATTGCCTTTATCGGTGGTGGCAATATGGCGCGAAGCCTCATTGGCGGACTGATTGCTGATGGCCATCCGGCCGCCGCCTTGCGGGTAGCAGAGCCCGATAGCGGGCGGCGTGAGGAGCTTATTGCTGATTTTGGTGTGCAAGGATTTGCGGAAAATGCCACGGCAACGCGGGGGGCGGACGCTGTTATTTTTGCCGTCAAACCAGTCATGATGGCTGCTGTTAGTCGTGATCTCGCCGCGCAAATTCGGGAACAAGGCAGTCTTTGTATTTCGATTGCTGCCGGTGTTCGCGCCGCTGACTTAGCGAGCTGGCTAGGTGATGAGGTTGCTATTGTTCGCGCCATGCCCAACACACCCGCCCTTGTGCAAACCGGCGCAACCGCGCTATACGCCAATGAAGTCGCCAACGCCGAGCAACGCGATGTCGCCGAAACCACGTTGCGTACAGCCGGTATGGTGGTATGGCTACCCGATGAGCAATCAATGGATGTGGTCACAGCACTCTCGGGTAGTGGGCCTGCCTATTTCTTTCTTACCATGGAAGCCATGCAAGCAGCCGGAGAATCGCTCGGGCTGAGCGAACAAACGGCACGACTGCTAACATTAGAAACGGCATTGGGAGCGGCCCGTATGGCCTTGGAGAGCAGTGAAGATCCGGCAAGCTTGCGACGCCGTGTGACCTCTCCAGGCGGCACTACCGCTGCTGCCATTGCAGAACTTGAGGCAGGGGATTTGGCAGCACTCTATCAGCGAGCCATCAGCGCCGGGGCTCGGCGTGCCGCTGAGCTAGGCGACGATCTAGGAGATCAGTAATGGGGCCAGGGTATCTCGCGAGTCCGCTTGCGTTTTTAGTCGATACGCTTTTTAGCCTCTATATTATGGCGGTCATGCTGCGCTTTCTGCTGCAGTGGGCGCGAGCGGATTTCTTTAACCCACTGTCTCAATTTTTGGTCCGTATTACCCAACCGGTTATTCATCCATTTCGCCGCTTAATTCCTGGCTGGGGCGGCATTGATTTATCTGCTCTTGTGGTCATGATCTTGTTACAAATGGGCGCACTGGCATTACTTATGTTGATTGCCGGTGTCACACCTCGCATTGAGTACTTGTTGCTGCGCACACCAGCTGAGCTCATTAGCTTACTGCTCAATGTTTATTTAATTGCCATTGTTGTGCGGGCCATCCTCTCTTGGGTAAGCCCCAATGACTATAATCCTGCGACCACGGTAATTCTTAGTCTCACGGAACCCATTCTGCGCCCACTGCGTGCCGTCCTCCCCGACCTCGGTGGCGTTGATTTATCACCGCTAGCCGCCATCATTGCAATTCAGATCGTTAAGATGTTGGTCATGCCACCACTCGATCGCATTGCACCTGGACTGATGATGTAACCATGTCGGCAACACGACCTGAGCATTCCGTCGGCTGGGTTACGCCCGCGCAAGCTGATTTTGCTGAGTCGCTGCAACTCGAATGCGGCCGCTCGCTGAGTCGTTATACGCTTGCATACGAGACTTATGGCACGCTCAATGCTGAGGCTACTAATGCAATTCTTGTCTGCCATGCGCTGTCTGGCAATCACCATGCAGCAGGCTATTACTCAGAAGACAAGGGTAAGCCAGGCTGGTGGGAGAACTGTATTGGGCCGGGCAAACCCCTTGATACCAATCGGTTCTTTGTCGTTTGCAGTAATAACTTAGGCGGATGTCATGGCTCAACCGGGCCAACCAGCATTAATCCAGACACTGGCGAGTCTTATGGAGCGGACTTCCCGATGGTTACAGTGCGTGATTGGGTGCGCACCCAAGCACGACTCGCTGATTATCTTGGTATTCAGCGCTGGGCTGCGGTGGCTGGCGGCAGTCTCGGTGGCATGCAAGCCATGCAGTGGGCGATTGATGAGCCTGACCGAATAGGTCATGCCATCGTGATTGCTGGCGCTGCTAAGCTCTCAGCGCAAAATATTGCCTTTAATGAAGTTGCCCGTCAGGCCATTCGTTCCGATCCGGCTTTTCATGAGGGTCGCTATCAGCGCAATGGCGAGCGTCCACGCACGGGGCTCATGCTAGCGCGCATGCTTGGACATATCACCTACTTATCTGAAGCAGCCATGGGGGAGAAGTTTGGCCGTGAGCGGCGTAGTGAAGCGGATAGCTATGGGTTTCATTATGACGTTGAGTTTGAGGTGGAAAGCTATCTCCGCTACCAAGGCCAGTCATTTGTCGACCGCTTTGATGCCAACACTTATTTACTCATGACCAAGGCTTTAGATTATTTTGACCCAGCGAGTGCCTTCGATGGTGATTTGGCAAAAGCACTCGCGCCTGTGCGTGCCCCCTTCTTAGTGACAGCGTTTACCAGTGACTGGCGCTTTCCACCCTCGGCTTCGCATGAGATTGTTCGGGCCCTACTCGATAACAACAAGCGTGTGAACTACGCGGAAATTCGCGCTAATCACGGCCACGATGCGTTTTTAATGCCGGTACCGCGTTATTTAGAGGTTTTCTCCACGTACATGAACCGAGTGGCTAATGAGGTAGGAGTGTAATGGACGCGCTACGCCCTGACTTAGAGATGGTGGCCGACTGGGTCGGTGAGGGCGAGCGCGTGCTCGATCTTGGCTGTGGTGATGGTAGTCTGCTGCGATATCTATTTGAAAGCCGTCATGCAACCGGTTATGGCCTTGAAATTGATCCTGAAGGCATCACACAAAGCGTTGCGAATGGCATTAATGTTATCGAAAGTGATTTAAATGAGGGCTTATCGGATTTTGATGATAGCGCTTTCGATAAAGTGATCATGACTCAAACCCTGCAGGCGGTGCAGCGGCCTGATCAGCTTCTTTGCGAGATGCTTCGCGTTGGCCAAACCGGCATCGTGACCTTCCCAAATTTTGCGCACTATCGACTGCGCTATCACATTGCTATTCGCGGGCGCATGCCCATGAGCGAGGCGCTTTCCTACGCTTGGTACGAAACGCCCAATATTCACTTTTGCACCATTCGAGATTTTGAAGTGCTTTGCAATGACTTGGGCATTCAAATTCTAGAACGTCGCGTGCTATCTCACGATTTAAAGCGCCCGCCATTGGGTGGTTGGCTGCCGAATTTGTTTGGAGAGATTGCTCTTTATCGTATTTGTCGTGCCTAAAGGAGAAGTGCAATGAACACCCAACGCCGATTAACCATTGGATTGATCGTCAGTGTCTTGATGTGCATCCCAATACTTGCCCCTGCGCAGCAATCACAGCGTTTCGGTGATTACGACATTCACTACAGCGCGCTACCCACCGGCATCATGAATGAGGCAGTGGCAGAGGAATACGGTATTTTACGCAGCCGAACTCGCGGCATGGTGATGATCACCGTATTGCGCGATGGCAAGGCAGTATCGGCCCGACTTAATGTGCTTGCGCGTGATGAAAATGATGACCTTCGCGAAATTCCTGCGCGCGCTGTCAAACAAGACGATTGGGTCTCTTATGTTGGCGTCTTCCCGGTGGCGGAAGCTGAAACGCTTGTTTTTGAGGTCGAAATTCGACCTCACGCCGGCGGCGGGCCCTTTGAGTTCGCCTTCCGTCAAAGCTTTCATGCGGGAGGTTAGCCTGCATGTCGACTTGGCTAATTAGCCATTCCGCCTGCCTAGCCCATGACACCGGTGACGGTCATCCTGAGCGCAGTGCACGACTGAGTGCCGTTCTTAGCGCTTTAGATACAGAGGCATTCTCCACGCTCAAGCGACATCAAGCGCAACAGGCCCCCCGGAGCGCATTGGAATGGGTCCATGAGGCTGATTACATTGATGCGGTGCTCGCCGCCATACCGACCAGCGGGCATGCCTATTTAAATGCCGATACGGTCGTGTCATCAGCATCGAGCGAAGCGGCTTTGCGGGCTGCGGGGGCAGGCATACAGGCTATCGATGCCATCGCGAGCGCTCAGGCGCGACGCGTTTTTTGTGCCGTACGCCCGCCGGGCCACCATGCCGAGCCTGATGAGAGCATGGGGTTTTGTTTATTCAATAATGTCGCAATCGCCGCCTATCATGCGCAAAAAACCCATGGCTACCAGCGCGTAGCCGTGGTCGATTTTGATGTCCACCACGGCAACGGCACCCAAAGCGAATTTGCCGGGCAAGCGGGGCTTTTTTATCTCTCGCTACATCAACATCCACTTTTTCCAGGTACCGGCACGCGGGCCGATAATCGGCCGGGTAATATTCTGAATCTACCGCTGCCTGAGGGCACAGGCTCGGCTGATTATCGGCAACAATTTCACGGTGAAGCCATCGCTGCGCTAATTAATTTTGATCCCGATCTCATTATTATTTCAGCGGGTTTTGACGCGGCTGCGGAGGATCCTCTAGCCGGCCTTGAGTTGCATGAAGATGACTTTGCTTGGATCACTGATGAAATTGTTGCCGTCGCCAACTACTGCTGCGGCGGGCATATTTGTTCAATGCTTGAGGGCGGATATGACTTGGATGCGCTCTCGCGCGGAGTTGCTCAACACGTTGCTGCTTTAATGCGCTAAGCCACTTGACAAGGCGGTTATACACACACTTTTGACAGTGTCATCTGCGGTAATGGCGCTAAATCATTGATTGCTCGAGATAATTCATAACTTATTGTTTTTAAACAAAAAATTAATATGATCAAGATTTCACCAATCTGATCAAAATCACGCGCCCATCACGTCTAGACCGCTTCTTTTACATTTCTTCCACAAACTTATCCACAGAGTTTGGGGACAACTTTAGGGCCGATGGGGTGTCGCTAAATAGTCATGAGATTGCATCTCTTGGAGCCGCGAGACCGTGCGCCTAAACTCAAACGATTGCCGAAATCCTCGGTACAACCAGTCCGGATGGGCCGTTGCAGAGATGATTAGATTGACACCTCGATCGTAGAACTCGTCAACTAGGGCAATAAAACGCCGTGCTGCATCCTCTCGCTCGCGATCCATAATGGGAACGCCAGAGATGAGCACCGTATGAAACTGGCGAGCGATTTCAATATAGTCTTCCTGGCCCCGTGGGCCTTCACATAGCGCATCAAAATCACACCAAAGGCCACCATCTCCCAATCCCCGCACGGGAATATCGCGATGATTGATCTCCAATACCGAGTGTCTCGGATCACTGTCAGGACACAGTGCATCAAAGGCTTGGGCGAGTGCGGCTGTTGCCGCTTGATCATTTGGGACATGATAGATGGGCGCACGACTAAGTAAGCGCAGCCGATAGTCTACACCGCCATCAACATTAAGTATCTCTGTGCGTGCCTCCAATAACTCGATCGCAGGCTCGAACCGTTGTCGCTGCAGGCCATCGGCATACAGCTCACTAGGCGGTACGTTTGAGGTTGCAACCAGGGTGACGCCTTTGGCATCCAAGCCATGCAAAAGCCCAGACAAAATCATAGCATCACCGATATCGCCCACCAGAAATTCATCAAAGCACAACACTCGGGCCTGCTGCGCCCATTCCTCGGCAATAACGTACAACGGGTCAGGTTGCTGGTTCAGTTGATTAAGGCGTTCATGCGCGCTTTTAATAAAGCGATGAAAATGCACGCGTCGCTTGGGTAGGCTGACAGGCAAGCACTCGTAGAATAAATCCATTAAGTAGGTCTTACCCCGACCCACACCACCCCAGAGATATAATCCGGTGGGCGCTTTTTGCACATGCCCGCGACGCTCAGCCCACCATCGCGCCAACCCACGTTTTGGCGGCGGTGTATTGAGGATCCGCCGATGCAAATCATCAAGCGCATTGACCGCATGCTGCTGCGCATCGTCTTCAAGAAAATCCTCACCTGCTAGATCTTCTTGATAGCGTGCCCGTGGCGTTGTTCGGCCTTGTTGAGATCGCTGCCCCTCCATGCGATGAAAGTATGCCATGACCAAGGCCTGAAAAGATTGCCAGCGGCCGCTTAGTTTCGTATTTTGCGGGAATAGATTTTTATTCCACTCGCTCGAGGATACAAAATGGCCGATAACCGCCGTAGTCGCGTGACGACCGAAGGACTTGCCCGCACGCCCAACCGTTCAATGATGCGTGCAGTGGGTTTTCGTGACGAGGATTTCGAAAAACCCATCGTCGGCGTTGGCAACGCACATAGCACTATTACGCCCTGCAATATGGGCATCGGTGCGCAAGCAGAGCGCGCGAGTGATGCGCTACGCGCCGCTGGGGCCATGCCTGTTAGCTTTGGCACCATTACCATTTCCGATGGTATCTCCATGGGTACTGAAGGCATGAAATACTCCTTGGTCTCACGTGAGGTGATCGCTGATTCCATTGAAACGGTGTGTAACGGCCAAAGCCTGGATGGCGTACTAGCCACCGGCGGCTGCGATAAAAACATGCCAGGCGCGATGATCGGTATTGCCCGACTCAATATTCCGGCGATTTTTGTCTATGGCGGTACGATCAAACCCGGTCATTATCAGGGTAAAGACTTAACAATCGTGAGCGCGTTTGAAGCGGTGGGTGAAGCGGCTGCTGGCAACCTCTCCGATGAAGATTTGAAAGGCGTAGAAATGAATGCCTGCCCAGGCGCCGGATCGTGTGGTGGCATGTACACCGCCAACACGATGTCGAGTGCCTTTGAAGCCATGGGGATGAGTCTCATGGGATCCAGCACGGTCTCTGCCGTTGATGAACAATCGCATACATTTGCCGCCAAAGCCGCGCAAGTGCTGGTGGACGCCATTCATCATCAGCGCCTACCCCGCGATATTATGACGCGTAAGGCCTTTGAGAATGGCATGAGCCTCATTATGGCGGTGGGGGGATCAACCAACGCAGTTTTACATTTTCTTGGTATTGCGAATGCCTGTGAAGTGGAATTTTCGATTGATGATGTCGAGCGTATCCGCCGTAAGGTGCCAGTGATTTGTGATCTCAAGCCCTCAGGGCGTTATGTCACCAGCGAGTTCCACGATGTTGGCGGTACGCCGCAAGTTATGAAAATGCTTCTCGCGAAAGGCTTGCTGCATGGAGATTGTATGACAATCACCGGCCAGACCATCGAAGCGCTTCTTGCCGATGTTCCAGCTAAAGCCCCTGCCGGGCAAGATATTATTCGCGACTTTAATAACCCCGTGTACAGCGAGGGCCATTTAGCGATTCTACGTGGCAATTTAGCGGCTGAAGGCGCCGTGGCAAAAGTAAGTGGTATTAAAAAACGTCGTATCGAAGGCCCAGCGCGAGTGTTTGACTCTGAGGAACTGGCCATGGACGCCATTCTCAGTGATGAGATCAAAGCCGGTGATGTACTAATCATTCGTTACGAGGGGCCAAAAGGCGGCCCGGGTATGCGCGAAATGCTTGCCCCAACCTCGGCGATCATTGGCCGTGGATTAGGCGATGCGGTTGGCTTGATTACAGACGGACGTTTCTCAGGGGGTACCTACGGCATGGTGGTTGGCCACGTCGCTCCCGAAGCGGCTGTGGGCGGCAATATCGCGCTCGTTGAAGAGGGTGATACCGTGGTGATTGATGCCGATAAAAACCTCCTCGACGTCCAACTCACTGAGGCCGCGCTCAATGAACGACGCGCCCGCTGGCAGGCACGGCCACCTAATTATCGGCGCGGTGTGCTGGGCAAATTTGCCAAATTAGTCAGTTCGGCCTCTTACGGTGCGGTGACGGATAAAGATCTATTTAAGGATTAACGCTTGGTGATGCGGCGAAGGTCATTGGCCATCGCCGTCACGCTATCGGCGGGTCGAAACAAAGCCCGAGCGTTGCCCTTAGCATCAAAGACATACATCGCACTCGAGTGTGAGACGTTATAGTCACCAAACGCATTGGGGCGGTCGTATCCGAACGTGGCACGATAGCGCTTTGTCATTGCTTTTAACGTGGCAACGCTTGCTGTGGCGCCGGTCACCCGATCACTAAAAAAATTGGTGTAACGCGCAAGTCGCGCTGGCGTATCGCGGCCGGGGTCGACAGAAACAAATAATACGTTTAAATCGTCAGCGCCTGACGCTTCAACTGCGGCGGCAATTCTTGCCATCGCGGTTGGGCAGACATCGGGGCAATTCGTAAAGCCGAAAAACACAACGGTTGCTGAACCGCGAAAATCACTTGCGCTTAGGGTTTGACCGGTTTCGCTGATTAACTCAAATTCAAGCGCCGGCAACAGCCCCTCAATCCCTTTCGTTTGATAATCTCCGCCACCGCAGGCGCTAAGCATTAGGGCGATCAGCCCCATGCCAATCCGTTGTAACCAAGGCCTAGACTTAAGCTTGCTCATTGGATTTCTCCAACCGAAAAGCCAAAATAACCAGCGCAGCGACGACACTCATCATAGAGGCCGGAATCCAAGTAATTAGTCCCCCGATTTGCTGATCAAGCATTGGATCAATCGGAAAAGCTCGGCCACACACTGCATAGATATCAAATAAATTTTGACCACTAAAGGTGATGTACGCGCCTAAGGCAATCTGTGGCGGCATAATCAGCGCCAATATCAATATTCGCTGTCCGGGGGTCAATCGGGGAGTTGCGCCTTGATCACCACGCTCAAACATTAACCACCAAAACAACAATCCATCCAATGCCATGGTCCAGTTCATTAGCCAGTAGCGGTCAATGCTGAGCATGGCATCAAAGTGAATTGATGGGGTTAGCCAAAAATAAATGAGCCCGACAAATAAGACCGCCGCAATTACCGGCTGCTGGATAACACGATAGACCCCGCGCAAGAGTTTAAAAAACCCAACCAATCCATTGCGTGCTGGCAACTGTCTCACTCCGCTCGGCAATCCGGCGGCTAAGACCGCGCTCGGCATAGATAGCGCAATTAAAAAAGGGCCAAGATGATGTAACGCGAGGTGCTGTAGTCGATGCGCTGAAAATAAGTATTGCGAGTAATAGTCGTAATGCGTTTGCGTTACGCCGTAAATTAAACCCACACCTAGGCAAAATGCTAATGCCGCCCAAAACCCAGGCCGGGCGCCTCGCATCATACCGGCCGCATACAAGCCAATTGCCAGCACACAGGCAATAAAGACAGGCGCTGAAGGCTCCCAGGGCCGCAGCCATTCAATAAGGGTCATCATGATGATGAAAGATTAGCAGCGCGCTGCAGACGCGCATAGGCAGTCTGTGTAATTAAAACAACAACGCGACTACTCGGATAAAGCGCATCGGCGCTAAGCATTGCCGCATGCAGTGCATTTAATGCGGGATCCGCTGAGCGCGTTTTAAGCTCGTCCATAGCGAGCACAAAATAATCCTCACCTTCAATTAGCGTATCAGCTACGCGCTTAAAGGCGCGGAAAGCACTGCCTTTGATCACCCCATTCATGCGATCAATTTGCCGCAACGTTAGTACCGCTTGACCCTGATAGTGAAATGGCTGATTGCTCAATGAACACATACGAATGCTTACCAACGGCGTGGGCTCGCGTAGACTCTGAGGTTTGCCGGTTTAAATCTCAAGCAAGGAGATCAGAATGGAGTTTATTCAAGAGTACGCCGTCTTTTTAGCCCGCGTACTCACCTTATTGTTTGCCTTCGCCATTGTGCTCGGTATGTTGGGCGGGTTGGTTGGCAAACGCCAAGGCCGGGGACGCGAACGCCTTGATGTAGAGCCGCTAAATGAGCGCTATAAATCAATGGCAAAGCGGATCGAACATGGCGTTGATAAAAAGCGAACTGGGCTTATCCAGCGTTTACGCGAGCGCCGAGCGCAAAAGCGTCACGCCGGCGAAGGCCGTTTGCCACGCTTATTTGTTCTCGATTTCGACGGCGATCTTCGAGCTAGCGCCACCGAAGCCTTACGTGAAGAGGTGAGTGCTGTTATAGCAACAGCGCATCGGGACGATGAGGTATTGCTAAGACTCGAAAGCCCAGGCGGTATGGTTCCTGGTTATGGTTTGGCAGCGAGCCAACTTGCTCGATTGCGGGAGAAAGGCATTCGCTTGACGATCGCCGTTGATCGCGTTGCCGCAAGTGGTGGTTATTTAATGGCCTGCGTGGCGGATCGCATCGTGGCCGCCCCGTTTGCCATTATTGGCTCCATTGGCGTGGTCGGGCAATTGCCAAATTTTCATGGCCTTCTCAAACGTAACGATATTGAGTTTGAGCTGCATACGGCAGGCGCACATAAGCGTGATCTCACAGTGTTTGGAGAAAACACCGATGAGGGACGGGCGAAGTTTCGTGAGTCTCTTGAAGAGGTTCATGGCTTATTTAAAAGTCATATCACCAAATACCGGCCCAAGCTTGATATTGAAAAAGTCGCCACAGGCGAGCATTGGCTCGGTGAGCGTGCTGCTGAGCTTGGACTTATCGATGATCTTGGTACAAGTGATGATTTGTTACTAGAGCGGCGAGAGCGTATGAACTTGGTTGCGCTGAGCTATCATCCTGCGAGTTCATTCAAGCGCCGATTCTCTATCGTGGCTGAATCAATCATGGCGCGCTTGGGATTTGGCCCGCGCCTGCAGTAGCAGGCGCTAGCCTTTTTCTAACCAAAAGGTAAAAACGCCATCGTGCGATTCATGCTTGATTAAAAGGTGCTCAGTCACATCACAAAACCCCTGAAAATCAACAATGGCGTGAGGATCGGTTGCGCGAACGCGCAGCCGTTCGCCAACGGCCATATCGCGCAAACGTTGCTTTGTGCGCAAAATGGGTAATGGACAATCTAATCCACGGACGTCTAGATCCTGCTGGTAATCGACTTGTGACTCCACAGCCATAGAGGCAGCCCCGATTGAGTGCGTATACTAGGGGCATTATACGGATATCAAACGAGACTCGCTGCCATGTGTGATGAGCGCGATAAGAACCAATCTGAAACAGATGAGTCGGGCAAAATGAGCCACGACCCACGACCTGTGAGCGATAGCCAATTGCGCGAAGAGGTCTCGCGAGAGGAAGTGGAGGGGTATCGTGAGAGCGCCGATCAATCCCATAGCAATTGGTTTTCTGTCATGAACAATCCCTATGGCAAAGACTGACGCCAGCCCAAAGGAGCGCGACAATGAGCGAACTTAAGGGAATCCCCGTCATCGTAAGCGGCCAAAAGGTCAGTAAACCCAACGGCGTACGCGCGATTAAAAATGGCGTTAAAACCCAGCGCGACGCCGCCCCTGTTAACCGCGGTGATAAGCCTGACTGGCTGCGCGTCAAAGTGCCCACGGGCGAGACCTATCAAAAGGTTAGGAAAACAGTCCGCGAGCATAAACTCGCCACCGTATGCGAAGAGTCAATGTGCCCCAATATGGGCGAGTGTTGGAGTGCAGGGACTGCCACCATTATGCTTATGGGGGATGTGTGCACTCGGGCTTGCCGCTTTTGTGCCGTCGATACCGGTAATCCACGCGGTTGGCTTGATACCAATGAGCCTGCAGGCGCCGCTGAGACTGTAGAGCTCATGGGACTTAAGTACGTCGTACTGACCTCGGTTGATCGTGACGATTTAGACGATGGCGGCGCATCACATTACGCCGCCTGTATTCGCGAAATCCAACGCCGCAACCCTAATACAGCCGTCGAAGCACTTACGCCGGACTTTAATGGTCGGCATAGCGCGATTAACACCGTTGTGGATACTGGTCTTGAGGTATTTGCGCAAAATGTTGAAACCGTTGAGCGTCTGACTCACCCGGTGCGTGATGCGCGAGCAGGCTATCAACAAACACTCGATGTGCTCGCTTATGCCAAAGCGCGACGGCCTGATGTTTTGACAAAAACAAGCCTAATGCTCGGCCTTGGTGAAACCAATGAAGAAGTGCTCGCCACCATGGATGACCTGCGCGCCATCGGTGTGGATATTGTGACTTTTGGCCAATACCTGCGGCCCACGATCAACCATCTACCTGTGGAACGCTACGTCACGCCCGAACAATTCAATCGTTTTCGCGATATTGGCTTAGGCAAGGGCTTTCTTGAAGTCGTATCCGGCCCACTTGTGCGCTCAAGCTATCGAGCTGACCGCGTGCTTGAGAAAAACAATGTGGGTTTAGAAAAGGCGGCGGGGACCTAAGGCCGTTAAGCCCCTAACAGCGGCACAACTACCACCGGCAGGTACACGTCGGCCAGCAATAAAGCGAATAACGCCATTAAATAAACAATGCTATAGCCAAACGAGCGCATTGGTAGCGAGGCATCGTCTTCACGCGTTAGCATCACCACGCCAAACCACAAATAGCGCGCGCCAAGTGCTAATGCGCCCATTAAATACAATAGACCGCTCATCCCCGTAACAAACGGTAAAACGCTAACGCCGACAAGCAATACGGTGTAGAACAATATCTGCCAGCGCGTATACCGATCACCATGGGTCACAGGAAGCATTGGGATATCCACGCTTGCGTACTCCTCGCGCCGATGGATGGCAAGCGCCCAAAAATGGGGCGGTGTCCATACAAAGATAATAACAAACAGCAAAAGCGCATTTGGATCGATGCTGCCCGTTACCGCAACCCAACCTAATACCGGTGGCGCAGCGCCAGCGGCACCACCAATCACGATATTTTGTGATGTCGCGCGCTTTAAAAACATCGTGTAGATAAAGGCATAACCAATTAGCGAACCAAACGTGAGGTAGGCGGTGAGGGGGTTGACCAGAAAATAGAGAATGGAAAGCCCACTCACTCCTAGTAGGCCGGCAAAGCTCACTGCATGGGTGGTTCGTAGATGCCCAGTAGGCAGCGGACGGCCGCGAGTACGCCGCATGCGCGCATCAACACGCCAATCAACCAAATGATTAATCGCCGCCGCTGATCCAGCCGCTAGTGCAATACCGAGGTTGCCAAGCAAAAGCGCATTCCATGGAATACTACCGGGGCTTGCCAATAGCTCGCCGACCACCGCTGTGAACACCATAAGTGCAACCACGCCCGGTTTAGTGAGCTCGTAGTAATCCCGCCAATGCGTTAGCAGATGCTGTAAGGGCGGTGCCTGATCAGCTGACTGCTCCGGGGTACTCGCTTCGAGAATACGGCTCATAGTGGCTAGGGCGTCCGACAAACGTGAATGACTGTTACCAACACCATCATTAGTAGTGCCGCGCCCGCATTGTGCGCGACCGCTAAGGCGAGAGGCAAGTTATAGACTACATTACTAATTCCGATGAGCACTTGCAGGGCAAGGGCGCCCGCAACGGCAACGCCCAGGCCACGGCCAATGCCGCCGGCTCGCCACATCCACCATGCTAGTAATCCAAGCACCAGCGTAACCACAACGGCGCCGGCTCGGTGAACAAGATGAATGGCCATACGTGCTGGATGGTCGAGAACACCAAACTCATAGTTAACGCCAAGGCCTCGCCAGAGCACAAAGCCCTCTTTAAAGTCAGCTCGCTCGGGCCACACTTCACCCAAACTACAGCTCGGAAACTCATTACAAGCAAGCGCCGCGTAGTTAGTGCTGGTCCAGCCACCCAGTGTGATTTGGCCAATGGTGACGAGAAGACCGGCACTTAGCAAAACCCCCAATCCACGGATGTTCGCTAATTTTCCTGCGCCACCCAAACCTTGGCTCCGCAGCGTTACCCACCACAGCAATGACAGCGTTGTCAGCCCCCCTAACAGATGCGCGGTGACCACAGCGGGTTTCAGCTGCCAAGTCACAGTCCAAGCACCCAATGTGGCTTGGAAAGCAACGATCACAATCAACGCTAAAGGGACTTTCCAAGGTTGCCCCGGCCGATGCCGCAAGCGCCAGGCCATAACACCCAAGCCTAAAATTGCGAAACCTAAAATGCCGGCTGCGTAGCGATGCACCATCTCGCGCCAACCCTTACCAATATCGACGGGGGTATCGGGGAAGGCCGCATTGGCGGCCGCGATTGCCTCTGTCGTATTGGGCACATCAAGTTGGCCGTAACAACCCGGCCAATCCGGACACCCCAATCCGGCATCGGTCAAACGCACCCAAGCGCCCAAAACCACAACAAAGAAGGTGAGCGCTGTGGTGGCCAAACTCAGACGAAAAAACCAAGGATGGGCGTTCATTCGGCAGTTGCCTCCTCAAGTGCACGACGCTCCGCCTCTTCTTTACCGAGCCGAAGCATTTTTTCTAAGTCATCTAGCAGGCCAGACGCATCCAATGGTGCGGCATAGCGCATCGCGTGATAGCCGCGGTAATCAACAATGTGAGCCGCCATTGCTTGCCCATTGTGTTGTGCCAACGCATTGACCTGAGCCAGCGGCGCTGAGAGCACCAATAAATCAGCCCCGGCACGCGCATCAATAACGGGCGTTGTTCGATTGCTAGGCTGCAAAACCACCAAGCGCACCCGCTCAATATCGCGATCCAATGCGACGCGCACCCGATTTAATTGATCGAGCCGCTCGACACACGGCTGCTCACATGCGCTCGTTTGCGGCACCACAATTAACCAATCACCGGTCAACATAGGCGCTTGGCCGATTAATGCCTGCCATTCGCCGGGGTTGAGCTGTGCTGCCGGTTGTACGAGATCGCCATTATTTGTAAATCCCGCCGGCCGCCAACCGGTGAATACCAATAGCATTGCTGCAAAGGTAGGTATGAAAAACATGGCCAGCAAAACGGGCAGCTGCCAGCGGCCTTCACGCAATGCCATTAGTCATGATCCCTTCCTGGTTGACGTTTTGTATTCACTCCAACCCATATCAATGTCAATGCGGTTGCGAGCGCGAACCACTGAAAAGCGTAACCCTCATGGCGCTCTGGACCATAGCGCCATGCCTCCCGCGTGCTTTGTTGAATGACCATGTCGTTACGCACTGAGCCCTCCACCAATAAGTAATCGGCAACGGGATAGTTCAATGCGGTATTGATGTAATCAAAATCCATGTATTGCACTCGTCTTGGCCATTCGTTGGGGTTATCAGACGCAGCGCCTAACTGAATTCCCACAGAGGGCCCTCGACCGATACGCCCCGTTACTTCACCCGGTTTCTCGATTTCCGGCAGTGTTGGCATCACATCCCGACCCTCGGTCATGGGAATAAATCCTCTATCCACCAAAACGGCCTCAGTACGACCCGCAAGTTTAAATGGCGTCAGTACCCGATACCCAACCTCGCCATCCTCAACCCGGTTATCCAGCAAAAATTGATGTCGGGTGTCATATTCACCGATCGCCCGCGCTCTTCGATATTCAGACTTCGCCAATGTGGCTTGCACCTCATTGATCTTTACCACCGGCGCACTGGTTGCCGCCGCGCGAGCCGCCAGCTCGCTGCGCTTTTGCTCAGCGCGATCCAATTGCCAAAAACCCAACCACAATAAGAGCGCCAAGATGACTAAATAAGCGATTGTGGGCAAAATTCGAGGTGAAAACTGAAAACCAGCAATAGGCATGCCATTAGAGACCATAGGCACATCGGAAAGTGCCCTTATGTTGCTTTACAATCACACCACAGCAATAAGGAAATCGTTATGGATCTTGCTATACGCCTTGCCATTCTGGTCACCCTGCTCGTCATAATCGGCAGTCTAGGATCAGGACTTTTCTACCTGATGAAAGACCGTGGCAACTCACGTCGAACCCTTAATGCGTTGACGTTACGAATCGTACTCTCACTAACGCTGTTTTTGCTCATCCTGCTTGGTTTTTTCACCGGCGCGATTGCACCAAACCAAAGCCCGTTGATGTAGATATCTTTAGAAAATGTAGACGAATATAAAAAGCCCGAGCCACACCACATCAACGAAATGCCAATACCAGGCAACGCCCTCAAAGCCAAAATGCGTTTCTGGGCTGAAATGCCCTTTCATGCAGCGCAGCGTAATCACCAACAGCATTATCGTCCCGATGACGACGTGCATGCCATGAAAGCCAGTCAACATAAAGAATGTTGATCCGTAGATACCGGTGTCCAAGCGCAGATTTAAATGCGCGTAGGCTTCGTAGTACTCATATCCTTGCAATCCAATAAAAAGCGTGCCGAGCGCAACGGTTAGCCACATATAGGTGATTAGCCGTGACCGATTGCCCTCTTTGAGCGCGTGGTGTGCGACCGTCAATGTTGAGCCTGAAGTGAGCAGTATTAGCGTATTAATGGTTGGCAGCGGCCAAGGGCCCATCGGCTGCCAGTCCATGGCGGCATTTGCCGGGCCTGCTGTTGGCCAACTTAAAACCACTGAGTCCCACAGCAGTCGGCTTGTCGCCGGATCTTCTCCTGAAATCCAAGGTACAGAGAGCGTGCGGGTATAGAACAGCGCGCCAAAAAAAGCCGCAAAGAACATGATTTCAGAAAAAATAAACCAAATCATGCCCCAGCGCAGTGAGCGATCCACTTGGTCGCTGTAAAGCCCGGTAACGCCTTCACGAATGACATCACCAAACCAGCCCACCACCATGGCAACCATGATGAGTGCACCCGTGCCCATGACCCACAAACCAGAGGGCATTCCCTCGAGGTACATCGCAACACCAACCACCAAAGCGGTCATGCCAACACTGCCAATGATTGGCCAGTTACTCTGATGGGGTACGTAATACCCGCTTTGTGCTTGCGCCATGCGCTGTCCTTTCTCCCTAGCCTAGAGGGCTATAAACGCTCTAGGAAAACACTCAAATAAATTCCCAACACCACCAGCGCTAAGAAAAATACCGTCCAGCGGATTTTTCTTCGAGTTCTCGGGTTGACATCACGATTAACAACCATTCCTTAACGAACGACAGGCGGCGTATCGAATGTGTGATGAGGCGCTGGCGAGGGCACTTCCCACTCTAAGCCCTCGGCGCCTTCCCACGCCCGTGCTTCAGCCTCTTGTCCACCACGCATACACTTATAGAGCAAATAAACAAAGATCAGCTGAGCAAAGCCAAAACCAAATCCACCAATGCTTGAAATCATATTCCAATCAGCAAACTGTACGGAATAATCCGGAATACGCCGCGGCATGCCAGCAAGACCTAGGAAATGCTGCGGGAAAAATAAGACGTTGACAAAAATAGTCGACAACCAAAAATGCCACTGTGCTAAACGCTCGCTATACATGTGTCCGGTCCACTTTGGCATCCAATAATAGGCCGCCGCTAAAATAGCGAAAACCGCACCTGTCACCAGCACATAGTGAAAGTGAGCCACAACGAAGTAAGTGTCGTGATACTGAAAGTCAGCCGGAGCAATCGCGAGCATGAGCCCTGAGAAGCCGCCAATCGTGAACAAAAACACGAAAGCCAGGGCAAACAACATTGGCACTTCAAAAGTCATCGCCCCTCGCCACATTGTCGCCACCCAGTTAAATACCTTTACCCCGGTAGGCACGGCAATGAGCATCGTCGCATACATAAAGAACAGTTCACCCGCAAGCGGAATACCCACCGTGAACATGTGATGTGCCCAAACAATAAACGACAAGAATGCAATCGAAGCGGTGGCGTAAACCATCGAGCTATAGCCAAACAATGGCTTGCGCGCAAAGGTCGGAATGATCGTGGAAATAATGCCAAATGCCGGAAGTATCAAAATATACACTTCAGGATGGCCAAAGAACCAAAAAATATGCTGATAAAGCACAGGATCTCCACCACCAGCGGCGCTGAAGAAGGTCGTGCCGAAATACTGGTCGGTTAGAAGCATCGTAACGGCACCAGCCAACACCGGCATGACAGCGATCATTAAGTAAGCGGTGATTAGCCATGTCCACACGAACAGCGGCATCTTCATCAACGACATACCGGGAGCGCGCATGTTCAAGATGGTCGCAATCACGTTAATCGATCCCATGATGGAGCTAATCCCCAGCACATGAATCGCAAAAATTACGAACGGGAAGGCCGTTCCAGTCTGCAGCATTAACGGGGGATACATTGTCCATCCGCCCGCTGGGCCGCCGCCAGGCATGAATAGCGTTGAGAGCAAAATAGCGAACCCGAACGGCAACAGCCAAAAACTCCAGTTATTCATTCGTGGCAAGGCCATATCTGGCGCCCCCACCATAAGCGGTATCATCCAGTTCGCTAGGCCGGTGAAGGCTGGCATCACAGCCCCGAAAATCATGACCAATGCATGCATTGTGGTCATTTGATTGAAGAAATACGGGTCAACCAACTGCAAACCTGGCTGGAACAGCTCGGCACGAATAACCAAAGCCATGGCACCGCCGAGTAAAAACATGGCAAGTGACCAAAGCAGATACATTGAGCCGATGTCTTTATGGTTGGTGGTTACCAACCAGCGCTTTAGCCCATATGGCTCGGCATCGTGGCCTGCATGCTCTTGGGTTGTTGCTGTCATTGCACCCGTCTCCCCTGTGTGTACTTCACTTAGCGCGCTGCAACCGCGTCACTGTCATTCACTTGATCCTGCCGTTCGGCAAGCCATGCCTCAAACTCATCTTTTTCAACGGCTTCAACCACAATGGGCATAAAGCCATGATCACGACCACATAACTCTGCACAGCGGCCCCGGTAGACCCCCGGCGTGTCAATATTGGTCCAGGTCTCATTGACAAAACCAGGAATCGCATCTTTTTTCCAGCCCAGATCTGGCATCCACCATGAGTGAATGACATCGGCGCCGGTTATCTGGAATTTAATCCGCGTATTGATTGGCAACACCAGACGGTTATCAACATTCTGCAGATAATTATCAACCGATGCCGGCTGAACGCCTGAACCTAACTGCCGAGCCTTGTCACTCTCAACGTCAAGTCGGCTTAAGAATTGCACGTTCTCATCTTGATATTCATAGCCCCAGAACCATTGATACCCAGTGACTTTAACCGTGAGCTCAGCATCACTCGTGTCTTCCAAATCAATGAGTACGGCAGTTGCGGGTATTGCCATTGCCACCAAAATGCACAGTGGAATAACCGTCCAGACAATTTCGACAGCCGTACTATGATGAAACTTAGCTGGCTTTACGCCACGCGATTTCCGATGCCGGAAAATCGAATAGAACATTGCCCCAAAAACCAGCACCCCAATGACCACGGTAATCATAAAAATGCTCATGTGCAGGCTATAGATTTGCCGGCTAGACTCCGTCACACCCTGCGTCATGTTCAGTAAACTAAAGTCTGCCAACGCTGGGGTGGCGAGCATGCCTATGGCGGTGAGCCCAGCCATCAAAGCCGCTTTAATCCGGGTCATGTTCATCCTGTTCTGTCTCCTAGACGGTGTGGGAGGCTGGCCGCTGCCACAGCATTAGCCTCAGGAGATGATCGATTCAGTATTTCAGTGCCATCTCCGCACCGGGCCATCGGCCCGATGCAACGACTCAGTTCGCGCGCAAGACTACGGCGCTCTCGCGCTTCTAAGAATTCTCCAATGATAACCTCTTGACCGCGTGAGCGCAGCATCAACTGCGTCTGGCCCCAACGTTTTGGCAACCGACGTAAAATAACTTCAGTCCAAGCACGCTCTAAATCCCATGTTTTTTCAGCGCGGCCCCGGCCTTTTTCAATGCAAATCTTTCCAGCCGAGACAGCAATGACCTCACGATCCAGTGAGCGCCGGGCTGAGACATACAGCGCTATGCCTAGGGCTGTGATCTCAATGCCGGCAAATGGCAAGACCGGCCAAAGCCCATGCCATGCACAAACTACCCCGATCCCAAGACATACAGCGCTTAGCAGTATAAAAATACGCAGCGTTTGCCCCCAATCAGGCGCAACGTTCGGGGCGAGCACAAAACGACGAATCGCGTCACTTTGATGGGTTGTCTGGGTGTTCATACAGGCCCTCGAACTGCGAGAGAACTTGATGGGCATCAAGTTTAGATAACTCCGCGCTCGGAAGAAAGCGTTTGCGAAAGAATCCTTTTATTCGCGTCGCCGAATTGGCACCGACAGACTCTCAAGAGGCACTCTTACCTCCCCATTCTCAGCACTCATTTGCGCTTGTGCGTCGGTTCCCCAAGCATGCCCATAAGCAATTTCCCAAGTGGCCGGCAAACGCCCATCCGCATCGATATTTTGTGAGTATGCTGCCTCCATGGCCTGCCATTGGCGTAGTGTTGTCAGTCCGCGACGCCGGCCCGCCAGCGCATTGCGCAAGCCAAGCGCTGTTAAATCAGCGCTAAGCTCAGATACGCTGGGATAGGTTAAAGTAAAATGTTCCATATCCATGACTGGATCAGCTAGTCGTGCGCCGACCAAGGCATCACCAATATCATGCATATCAACAAAACCATGGACATGAGCGCTTGCATCGACCATCGCCCAAGCCGTGCGTAGTTCAGTGAGCGTATCTGGGCCAAAGGTCGCGAACATCAACACTCCATCCGGACGCAATATTCGCTGAAACTCACCTGCCGCCGCTGCAAGATCCGGCTGTCGATGCAGCGCTAAGTTAGAGAAAATCAAATCAAAGCTGTCATTCCGAAAAGGCAGCTGATTCAATCCACTGACCACGCCCGGTACCGGCCGCCAACGTCCGCTTCGCCGTTTGGTCTCGGCAACGAGTGCCTGCGCTAGATCCGCAGCGACATGCCGTGCTTTCGGATAGCGTTTCCGTAAAGCCCTCGTGTTAAGCCCACTCCCGCAGCCTAAATCAAGCACGCTTTGCGGTTTTAGTTTAATAAAATCAAGCCGTTCAGTAAGCCGGCGGCTGACTTCTCGGTGCAATACGGCCGCTTGATCAAAATGCGGCGCAGCGTTTTCGAGACGACGGCGCAGAACCGAGGCATCGAGACGGAGTGGATCATCATCAATCGGGGTCATCCGCTCATGCTGCCATACTCAGCCGCTAGTCCGAAGACGCTTTGTAAAGCGCGCCTAAACAAGCGTTTTACTGGCACGCTTGTCTCATGCAACAGGCCCCTTTGAATAGTAACGATTACGTGCAATGGCGATCACCTCGGCGTTTTGATGGTTTACTTCATGCGGTATTTGATGGGCGTTGCCGATTTTGTACGGCACGCTCAGCGCCATTGGCTATTTGCCCAGGCTGCCATGAGGACTTGCCCTGGATTAGTGCTGGTTGTCAGCAATGCGGGTTGCCGCTTGCTTCCGGCGCACTGCAGTGTGCCGCCTGCCTCAGCCGACCGCCACCGTTTCAACACGGCATGGCACTATGGCACTACGCTCACGGCATTGATCGGCTGATTAAGCGCTTTAAACTTAATGAAGATTACGCCGCTGGCCGTTTGTTAACGCAAATTGCCGCTTGCGGACTTCGTACTCGACGCTGGTCTTGCCCTGCCCCTTTAATCCCTATGCCGCTGCATTTAGCGCGTTTTACTGAGCGTGGCTTTAACCAATCCGCACTCATCGCTAAGGGGTTAGGAACGCCGGTCGATTCAACGCTTGTAAGGCGTATTGAGCATACGCCACCACAACGTGGACTCGAGGCAGCGGCACGACGGCATAATTTATCTCAGGCTTTTGCGCTTACTCGAACGCCGCCAGCGGCACTCACTCTGGTCGATGATGTAATTACCACCGGAGCAAGCTTGACGGCACTGGCTGAGTGCTTGCGCGCTAACGGCACCCGCACCATCCATGTGATCGCGCTTGCCCGCGCCGCTTAGACGGAAAGTGCATAGTGGCAAAAAAGACCTAAAAAAACGATACCGCCGTAGATATTGTTGTTAAGAAATGCTTGAAAGCTGCCTTCCCGACTCCGAGTACGAATGAGCCATTGCTGGCGAATAAACAATGCGGATGCAGCAATTAATGCTAAGTAGTAAGCCCACCCTAATTCAGCGCGCCAACCAATCACCGCCAAGAGCAACGTCAACAAAATCTGCAAAAGCCCGATCATCAATCGGTCATATGAGCCGAACAGCACCGCCGTTGATTTAATTCCGATGCGAATATCATCATCGCGATCGACCATCGCGTACTGCGTGTCATAAATACTGGCCCAGACGATCGCAGCGGCAAACACCAGCCAGGCCAATGGCGCGACCTCGCCGGTCTGCGCGGCAAAAGCCATTGGCGCAGCCCAACCAAAAGCCGCGCCCAAGTGAACTTGAGGCAAATAGGTATGGCGCTTCATAAACGGATAACTCGCCGCCAGAGCGACGCCAACGACAGAGAGCATAATCGTAAGTGGGTTGAGCAATAACACGAGCGCAAACGCAATCAAACATAACAGGATAAAAAGCGTTAATGCCTCACGCTCACTGACCGCCCCGGTCGTCAATGGCCGCTCACGGGTGCGTTTGACGTGGCGATCAAAGTCACGATCAGCATAGTCATTAATGACACAACCGGCGGCACGCATAATAAGAACGCCGAGTATAAAAATCACCAACACACCAAAATTGGGCCAACCTTCGGCAGCAAGCCATAATGCCCACAGCGTTGGCCAAAGCAGCAAAAAATTGCCAATAGGCCGATTCAGCCGTGCTAGCTGGGCATAAAGCCCTAGCCGTGCTCGCCAGTCAGCGGCGATGGATGACATCGTTGAGCTCCTCCACGAGTGCCTGAAAAAAAACCTCTGTTACGAGTAATGATCGACCCGCTACGCTGAATACAGAACGCCGCGCCCATCGAGGGTCCTCGCCCTGGCAATTTGCTTGACGTGCCAACCGACTATTCGATGTCAGTGGCGCTATCTCAATGGGCCCCCGCACAAGCGGATAGCGGCCAAATAACAACGCACCGAGTGGCTGTTTGCCCAGTCGCTGCAATCGCCGCAATGGGCCACGCAATGTTGTCGCCGGAATAAGGCTACGAGCGTAGACCAACGGCTGCTCGCCGCGGCATAAAAGCACCTCACGCAGCCAAAGCTGGCGGGTTCCCGGACTTCTCAAGCGCTGTCGCTCATCCGGCCAACCTCGAGACCAACACTCATTCATCGGGCAGACATTAAATTGTTCACCCGTCAGTCTACGAAGTCGGCGCGTCAAAGAGCCGGGCTCATCTAACCAAGGGCGCAATGCTGCTGGCGGCGAGGTAACAGGCACACCACGTGGGCGCCAATTGCGTGCACTTGGTTCACTCATGCGAATTGACACTACACCTGAGCATAACGCTCGCCCGCTCCAACCCAGCGCTGAATGAGTGCATCCACTGCTTGCGGATGATTAGACAGTAAATCCGGGGCAGCCGCCTGTACGCGATCAAGCAAATCGCCATCCCGAATTAAATCTGCAATACGATAGGTTAATGCCCCTGTTTGCCGTGTGCCGAGCAACTCCCCTGGGCCACGAATTTCCAAGTCGCGCCGAGCGATCCGAAATCCATCGTTCGTCTCACGCAAAATTCCCAAACGGGAACGCGCGGTCTCTCCTAATCGGCCGTGATACAACAACACACAACTACTCGCCGTCTCACCTCGGCCAACGCGACCCCGGAGCTGATGCAATTGAGATAACCCTAAACGCTCGGCATTCTCAATGATCATTAATGAGGCATTAGGAACATTCACACCCACTTCAATGACCGTCGTCGCCACCAATAGATTCGTTTCGCCTGCCTCAAAGCGCGCCATCACCGCTTCTTTCTCAGCCGCTGCCACTCGACCATGCACGCGATCAACCTGTAGATTCGGCAACTGCTCTGTCAGATACTCAGCGGTCGCCTCGGCAGCCTGAGCTTCCAGCACATCCGAGTCTTCAACCAATGTGCACACCCAATAAGCTTGGCGTCCCTGCGCGCACGCTAAGCGTATTCGCTCAATGACTTCATCGCGACGCGTCTCCGGCAAAGCCACGGTCTGTACTGGCGATCGGCCGGGGGGAAGCTCATCAATCACTGATGTATCCAAATCAGCGTAAGCGGTCATTGCTAGCGTTCGCGGAATTGGTGTGGCCGTCATAACCAATTGGTGGGGTTGAGTCCTTCCACTGCCTTTATCGCGTAAAGCGAGACGCTGATGAACACCAAAGCGATGTTGTTCATCAACCACGACTAACGCTAAGGCATTAAAAACCACTTGCGCTTGGAAAAGCGCGTGAGTCCCAACAACCACCTGCGTACGGCCATCCGCTAATGCCGCTAATGCCTCACGCCGCTGCGCTGTTGCTAGACGTCCCGTTAGCCAACCCAACGTAACGCCAAGCGGCTCCAGCCAAGCCCGAAAACTACGCAAATGTTGTTCGGCTAATAATTCAGTGGGGGCCATAATAGCCACCTGCCAGCCCCGCTCAATCGCCATTAATGCAGCCAATGCAGCAATCACGGTCTTACCCGAGCCGACATCGCCTTGGACTAGTCTGAGCATGGGCACAGCGCACTGCATATCCGTTGATACGTCTTGGTAGACGCGTTGCTGCGCACTTGTCAGCGCAAAGCCAAGCCCCTCCAAAAACTGCGCCGGTAACGTCTGTGGCGCTTCAAGCGCTGGCGCTGGTGCGGCGTGCTGATGCTCTGAACGCAATCTTAGAAGGCTGAGTCGATGGGCTAATAACTCTTCAAACGCCAGCCGCCGAACCGCTGGATGCGTACCTCTTAGTAATGCGGCTGTATCCGCATTGGCGGGTGGCGCATGCACAAGCGCAAGAGCGGCATCGAGCGTGGGCATTGCAAGCGAGTCGCGTAATGCAACCGGCAACCATTCAGTGATTGCACCCGAGCGGCTCAGTGAGGCGGCGATCGCGCGTCTTAAAACTGTCTGATTGAGGCCCTCAGTCGTGGGATAAACCGGTTTAAATTCACCATCGGGTGGCGGGGCATCAGCATCAACGATGTCCCAGTCGGGATGTATGATCTGTAATGTCACTGGCCCCGGGCGGGCTTCACCGAACACCCGTAGACGCACGCCACGAACGAGCTGGCGCTGTTGTGCCGCATAAAAATGGAAAAACACCAACTCTAAACTGCCCGTGCCATCACTTATTCGGCAAACGAATCGACGCCGACGTCCACCAATGACCTCGCTGGCGGTAATTTCCCCTTCAACTAAGGCGCGTGTATCCGGACTCAGCTCGCCGACACGCAAGACACGTGTGCGATCCTCGTAGCGCAACGGCAGATGAAAGGGTAGGTCTTCTATCCACTGCAAACCCAATCGCATCAGCTTCTCGGCCAGCCGTGGCCCCACCCCAGGGAGTTGAGTTAACGGCGTTCCCGACGCCGCATCAGCGCTCGCCATTCGTTAGCGTTTATCAGCAAGGCTCAGAATGGCCTCAATCTCCACCATCGCACCTTTTGGCAGTTCCGCCACGCCAATGGCTGCCCGGGCTAACTCAGGTTTACTGCAGTATTCGGTCATAATGGCATTGACCGTGGAAAAATGCCCCAAATCGGTGAGATAAATGGTCATTTTCACAATATCTTCAAGTCCACCGCCAGCAGCCATACAAAGGTTGTGCAAGTTATCGAAAACTTGACGAGTTTGCGCCTCAATATCTGAGCTGACCAGTGTCATCGTCACGGGATCTAGCGGAATCTGGCCAGAAAGGAAGACCAAATCTCCCACGGCAACGCCTTGTGCGTATGGCCCAATGGCCGCAGGGGATTGATCGGTTTGAATAATACGGCGGCTCATGCTGGCTCCTTGGCTAATGAAAAAAGCGACTTAACTTCGACGGCGACTGATATGCAAAACCGCAGACAGTCCCCGCAGTCGACGCATAATACGCGCTAAATGCACGCGACTACGAACACCCAATACCAGATGCATTGTCGCAATCATGCCCTCTTTTTCTTCGATTTCCACGCCATCAATATTTGAGTCTAAATCAGAGATTACCGCCGCTACACTGGCAAGAACACCACGGTTATTCATCACCTCGATGTTAATCGCAACTGGATAATCACCCTCAGCAACGGCATCCCACTGCACATCCACCCATTTTTCTGGATGATTACGATACTCACGAACGTTATTACAACTTTGGTGATGAATCACCACACCGCGTCCAGCGCTAGCAAATCCAACAATGGGATCGCCAGGAATGGGCCGACAACAGCGAGCAAACGTGACCACTGCCCCTTCATTACCCCGAATCATCAGCGCATCGGCTTGCTCAGTTTGAACAGCTTCGCCATGCTCAGCCACGCTACCGCTAAGCTGCCTAGCGACCAGCCAGGGCATACGCCGGCCCAAACCAACCGCTTCATACACACCCGCGAGTCCGTCAAGACCCAGGGCATCCAGTGTCTGTTCAACTTGGGCGTCCGTTATCTGTTCAAGGGTGACATCCATCGCACTTAATGCCTGCGCCACCAAGCGTCGCCCTAAGTCTTCCGCCTCAGCGCCTTGCAATTGCTTCAGACTGTGCCGAATGGCCGTTCGTGCCTTGGCGGTTACAACGAAATCAAGCCATGACGGATTGGGGCGGGCCACCGGTGCGGTAATGATTTCGATGGTTTGCCCGGTCTCAAGGGGTGTGCGCAATGGCGCTAGGCGGTGATCAATATTCGCGGCAATACAGGCATCTCCGATGTCGGAGTGCACGGCATAAGCAAAATCCACAACCGTCGCCCCTTTTGGTAGCTCCATAATGTCGCCACCCGGCGTGAATACATAGATTTCATCGGGACGCAGATCGATTTTAACGTTCTCAATAAATTCAAGAGAATTGCCTGCACTTTCCTGCATTTCCATCAGGCCATGCACCCACTCTCGCGCCCTTGATTGCGCCACGCTAGTAGCGGTTCCCGCGTCTTTATAGAGCCAATGTGCGGCGATACCGGCTTCCGCCACCCGATCCATTTCTGCGGTTCGAATTTGCACCTCGGCCTGAATACGGCGCGGCCCGATCAGGATCGTGTGCAAGCTCTGATAACCATTCACCTTGGGGATGGCAATATAATCTTTAATCCGACCCGGTAGCGGTTTATAGAGACCATGACAGTAGCCTAGGACTCGATAACAAGTATCAACATCAGCGACCACTACGCGAAAGCCATAGACATCAAAAATATCCTCAAACCCAGCCTGCTTATTGCGCATCTTTTGATAAATACTCCAAAGATGCTTTTCACGGGCAATAATTCGGGCCTCTATATCGGCCTCATCTAGTGCTTTACCCAGCGTATCTCTAATGGTGTCCAGCAGCTCGCGGCGTGAGCCACGTTGGCGCCGAATACGCTCTTTGAGTACTCGATAACGCATTGGATAAAGCGCGGCAAAGCCTAAATCTTCAAGCTCAATACGAATACTATTAATGCCAAGGCGCTGGGCAATAGGCGCATAAATCTCGAGCGTTTCACGCGCAATTCGGCTTCGCTTAGCTGGGGGCATGACAAAGATCGTGCGCATATTATGTAGCCGGTCGGCTAGCTTTATGAGAATCACGCGAATGTCTTGCGACATCGCAAGCACCATTTTGCGAAAATTCTCTGCCTGCGCTTCTGCCTTGCTACGGAAATTGATTTGCGTCAGCTTTGAGACGCCATCGACAAGTTGCGCTACTTCCACACCAAATGCATCAGCAATTTCCGCCTTAGCCGTAGGCGTGTCTTCAATCACATCATGGAGAATCGCTGCACACAGGCTCTCTGCATCCAACCCCATTTCGGCTAGTGTGCGGGCCACTGCGAGCGGGTGGGTAATATATGGTTCGCCAGAGAGTCGCCGCTGGCCTTCATGGGCTGCGGCGCCAAATTGATACGCTTTATAAACTTTTTGGACTTGGTGGGGATCTAGAT
>Ga0102930_1000008_pt1 | contig 65084 bp, 37 predicted proteins | sample SalPon1_B_H2O_MG_FD_84514 | JGI IMG/M metagenome (GOLD analysis project Ga0102930, IMG submission 84514) | Salt pond water microbial communities from South San Francisco under conditions of wetland restoration - Salt Pond MetaG R1_B_H2O_MG | ecosystem: Environmental > Aquatic > Non-marine Saline... | reverse complement strand
TTACATTATTATGTTTGCTAAAAAGTACTATTCCATCACGATGTTCTCCATTGAGAAACACGTGATTTATATTTCTATCAAATCTGTTGTGGTGACTGAAATACAAATCAAAATCAAAATCATTGGAAATATCGACATCACTGGGTATACCCCAGAACAAATCTGTTTTACTAGTTCTACTAGCAAACTCATAATCGTTGTAGTTGTTGATTACAAACTGATCATAGGGTTTTGGAGTACTGGCTACAGTATCCCATTCTTTTTTGTTTACAATAAATCTATTTTCTATTTCGCGTTGAGTAACTTTGCAGGATTTGCTAAACAAAACAATACCATCACGATGTTCTCCATTGAGAAACACGTGATTTATATTTCTATCAAATCTGTTGTGGTGACTGAAATACAAATCAAAATCAAAATCTTTGGAAATATCGACATCACTGGGTATACCCCAGAACATTTCAGTTCTACTATTTTGTAACGCATTGAGATAATCATTGTAATTGTTTATAGTAAATTGATCATATGGTTTAGGATTACTAGCCATGATTCTTACTTCTTTTTTATTAGCGAAGAATCTATGATCTATTTCTTTCTTGCTTAAATTATAATATTTTGGTAATAATACTACACCATCTAATTGGTCAATATCACCGTTGCCAAACACATGTGCATATTCGTGACTCCATTCGTCGGGGTGATATGTAAATTTAAATGTATCTCTTACTATTGTATCATCATACACAACCCATAACATATCAGTGTCACTGTCTTGCATAGCATTTTGCACAGTTTTAGCAGCGCGAACATTTTTAAATTTTTGTTTTAATTTCTGTATTTGTTCTGTGTTGTCACCTATACAAAAAATATCAAATTGACTTTTGCCGCAATAAACATCATATTCACCAAATATATGAATATGTTTTTTTATATCAGATGAAATATGTTTAGTTGGGACCAACTGACATTTATTCCAAGATTTTACTCTACGACTTTCTTTATAAACATAAGGAAATGCATGTATTTGCACAGGTTCATTGGGTTTGGGTTTAAAATACCATGGAAAACTTTTGTAAGGAATAATATCTTTGTGTACCAACCAAACATAATCATGTGTATCTTTATACAATGCAGCCTGACTATAATCAATAACATCATGTGTGCGAATTATAGGAAATTTTTTAAAGATATGATTTTTTAATTGATCCTGGCCGTTGTAAATTGGTTTTGAAAATTTTTCAAATTTGTCTATTGCTTTCATAATACGTTAGCCTTAATTCCATAATGTGCAAGTTTTGCATCACAGTCTACATATATATCGATACCATGGTTCCATGCTTGATTGCAGAAATATATATCTTCGCCTCCAAAAGTATCAGTTTGTTTATTGTATTCATGACTGTGCCACGGTTTTGGTAATTGTTGATATACTTGCGCATCAACAAGCATACATCCCATACCAACTGCCCACACTTTTGCAAGACCAGATTTTTGATTTAATCTTTTATTAATATTATTAGGATCAACAAATGCTACACTGCGTTGCGGAGAATATCTAGTGCTGTAATTGCCAGCAACAATTGGTTTATTGTATGACAAGAATTTTTCTACTATATTAGGAGGAAAATGCATATCAGAATCCAGCCACAATAAGTGTGTTGCATTATTGGCCAATGCTTCATTGGCCAATTGATTTCTTGATTCAGCAATAACACTTCCGCAAACAATGTGCAAATCAAACTGAGTTTTTTTCTCAGTAAGTCTATTGGTCAGATAGCACAGTTGTTTTGCAAACGCAGTATGAACTGTATCACGAGCAGGAATGCATATTCCTATTTTCATATCAGTGTATTATTAACAGTTTCCTGATTTAGCTCTGATTCAGCTTCAATGGTAATATCATTCAACTCTCGAGCAGTGCTAGTTGCTATTTTTACTGCTTGTTTAAAATCCTCTTCGTCAAGCAAAGACATTGCTAACATAGTTTCAGGATCTACTTTCCCTAGAGTTAACAAGTCGGCACCTGCTTTGCGTCCGAAATAATTAGTCCAATGATATTTTTCATCATCACTTGGAATGTCCATTGCTTGAATTTCTTTAACTACTTGATTTTCTAAATCTGGATCCAATGATAATTGATCCATTTTTTCAAATTTTCTTTCTTTGGTAAATTCACATGCTAGATCTACATTAAGTACTTCATATAGTGTTTTCATTTTTTCTCCTATTAAGTTGCAGGAAAATAATAGCCACCAAATGTTTCACTCATAGGCAAAATAGTACCTTGACTAATTCCCAGAAATGTTCCCAACTGACCTAGCTCAATAGGAGTAGTCGACGATCCAAAATAATTACGGATCTCACTCATTGTAATTGTGCTTCCAGTTGGAGGTAATGCCATTTTTATTCCTGTTTTTGTTAAACTAGCATACTATTTACTATTTGTCAATACAGGGCAAACAATTATTGTTTGCCCTGTGTATTATTTATCTAGTAATTTTTGAACCATTTCTTTGAGCTCTGCTATCTCTGCTGCTTGATCTTCAATCTGTGTTTGTTGCTCTTTGATTGCTTCAATAAACAATCCAGACATTGCACCGTAATTTACAGCCTTAATACCATCGTCGTTGGTATGCACAACTTCTGGCAAGTATTTTTCAACTTCTTGAGCAATAACACCCATATGTCTGTGTTCTTGATCCGCATGATCATTTCTAGTAAATGTTACCCCTCGTATACCTAGGATCTTGGTTAGAGGATCTGCAACAACTTTGATATTATCTTTGAGACTTATATCAGAAAATGCTGTTACTTCGCCGCCGGCTGTGATATTATTTGCAAACGTAGCATTTTGACTTTGATACTGCATCTGCATGACCCAATTTGCCATTAAGTCTGTGCCATTTGCAGTATCTCCCATTCCGATCCAGCCACGTCCGTCGCCTCTATACTGAATGTGCACCGCAGCACTGCCAGATCCTGATTCACCTATATGGAAATTTAAATAATCACTGCTTCCGCCTGATCCATCAACAGTAAGTTGTGTTTGGCCGCCGCTGTTAACAGTCAAATTACCATTTATTGTATCACTAGTATCACTTCTTAAAAATTGTGTACTGTTAAGACTATCAAGCGTATTAGCATTACCTGAAATGTTGATTGCATAAGTTCCTGATAATCTAGCACTTGGCACTGTACCGCTGTCAAGGTTACTGGCATTTGTATAATATGTGCCATCAAAACCATCTAACGTATCAGCATCAATACCATCAATAAACCCTTCGTGGTACACATTGTATTCAACTCCACCGGCAGTAAATACAAGACCGCTATTACCACTTCTGATATCCAGTCTTTCGCCAGTTTGATCATTGTTTAATCTCAAGCTGGCAGTGCTGTCATGGAATTGAATATAGCTTCTTCTAGTTCCGGCTTGATAAAAGCTCATAAAAGGATTGCCAGTAGTACTGGTATCTTGCAATCTTAACATTTCATCGCCGGCATGATTAATTGTCAACAATGCATTCATTGTATCGCCAACATCACTTCTCAAAAACTGCGTGCTGTTAAGAGTATCAAGTGTAGCAGCATCAACGTTGGTCAATCCGCTTCCGTTACCGGTAAATGTACTTGTTCCGATATTGATGTTGCCAAAACCTGTAGAAATACTACCTTGATTTAGTTGTCCAGTGCCGGTTATGTTACTGTAAATACCGTCTATTCTAGCATTTGGTACGGTGCCGCTGTCAAGGTTACTAGCATTAAGTTGATCAATGCCACTGCCATCTGCGGTGTTTAAAGAGCCAGCATAAACGTCGCCTGCAACACCCATGCCGCCGCTGATTCTTATAGCACCTGTTGTTGTGCTGGTTGCAGCGGTAGTATCAGTGAATGTTTTGATACCTGTCATGCTTTGATTGCCACCTAGACGCGAACCAGATACTGTTCCTGCGGTTAATTCATCAGCATTTAAACTTGTAAGTCCACTGCCATTACCAGTGAATGTATTAGTTCCAATATTGATGTTACCAAAAGATGACGAAATACTGCCACCGGTTAATTGTCCTACAGCAGTGATATCTTCTTGATGTTGTATTACACTGCTTGAACTTATTCTAGCATCTGGCACTGTTCCACTGGCAAGATTACTTGCATTGAGATCAGTAATGCCGCTACCATTACCTGAGAATATGCTACTACCAATATTGATATTTCCAAAACCAGCAGTGATACTACCTGCATTTAGTGCACCTGTTCCGGTAATATCTAATTGGTGTTGTGTAACGTTACTGCTAGTAACACGAGCATCAGCAATTGTTCCGCTGGTTAAATATCCTGCATCAATGTCACCAATGAGATTGTCAGCTACTACATCTTTTGCAACTCTAATACCTCCGGACACCTTTAGTGCAGCACTGTCGTTTGCAAATGTTTGAAGAACACTTGCATTTGTTGCATCAGTAAATCTCACAAGGTTGTTTGCGTTGAGAGTAGTAAACGCGCCGCTTGCAGGAGTTTCGTTTCCAATCGGAATATTGTTTATATCATTAACGAACAAATCACCGTCAATATACATATCGCCATTGGTGCGAAGATCTAAGCGAACAATCATTTCCGGTGTAGATTCTCCAGCGGCAATAGCTGCGGCTTTGGTTTCACCAATGACCATTTGTGTTGCAGCTTGAGCAAATGCTATATTTGTAGCATTATCTTTTAACAAATTAAATGTACCGGTTTCGTCAGTGTCAATTGTATTTCCATTGACATTGAGGTTTCCGTTCAATGTCAATTCACTGTTAGCAATGGTAAATGTACCTGTGCTTGCACCCATATTAATTGCAGTTGCTTCGCCAAATGCATTAACTGTAGTAGCACCTGTGTTTGCTAGTGTAAATGTTCCACCGCTGACACTTAAATCACTTAGTCCGCCAATTTGTAAGTTTCCTGAAATACTAAGATCATTATTCACCGTTGTTGTGCCGGTGCTTGCTCCAATACTCAGTGTTGTTGCTTCGCCGCCAAAGTTAATAGTTGTTGCAGTTGTATCAAACAGATTCATTGTAGAACTGCCGGCTCTTATACCGTTTGTAAATGACGGATTATTAGCAAAAACTAGAGATCCAGTGCCTGTTTCGTCGCTGATTACTCCAGCAAGTTGTGCACTTGTAGTAGAAGCAAATTGACTGAGATCTCCTCTATTGGCCAGCGTGCCGCTTGTAGGAAGAGTTACATTTGTTGTACCTGTAGTGGTAAATGTTAAGCTATTTGCACCAACAGTTTCAAAATTACCTGCAATAGTAACAGTTCTGCCTTCGTTGTTAACTCCGGTGCCGCCGTATGTTGAAGATACAACACTGCCTTGCCAAACACCTGTATTGATAGTTCCGAGTGTTTGCAAACTACTATTAACTACGTTAGAACCTAGTGTAGTCGAATTTAAAACACTTGCATCGTTAATGTAGAACGCTTTACCACTTGCAAGGTTAAAATCCTCGCTTGAATCAAAGCTGGTGTTAGCACTATCATATGTTAGAGTTGCATTTGCACCATCTATGGTAATGCCTGCGCCGTTTGCGGCTGCTGCACTAGGAGCGCCGCTTGCTAGAACGATATTTAGATCATCAACAGTGAGTGTTGTACTGTTGATAGTGGTTGTATCACCGTTAACAGTTAGGTCGCCGTTTACTACAAGGTCATGTCCAATTGTAGTAGTGCCGCCGCCGTCACCGCCGGTTCCCATATTAATTGTTGTTGCTGCACCAAATGCATTAACAGTGGTTGCATTTGTGTTTATTAGATTAAAAGCAGTTTGATTTGTAGTAATATCGCCGCCGTCGATGTTTAAATCTAAATCAATATCAACATTGTTATGAACAGTAGTTGTTCCTGAATTTGCACCAATTTCAACTGTTGTTGCTGCACCAAATGCGTTAACAATTGTTGCTGTATCGTCTAATAATGCAACAGTCGTTTCACTAGTGCTTATTATCGAATCAACTTCAACTTCGCCTGTGAATGTTGCTTTACCACTGGTATCAACACGCAATCTTTCAGTTGATGTTTGTTCAAAATCGCTAGTAGTCGAAACTTGTCCAGTTTTAACAATAAAGTCGCCACCTGTTGCATTACCAGTGCCCAATCCTGGTTCAATAGTAATACTGCTACCCGATACATCAGTGCCAATGCCGCTAGTGCCTTTGATTACTGTGCTAACCGGAGCAGAGCTTGCTTCTGCATCTCCAAGAATTACATTTCTATTTCTAATCAATAACGAACTGTCAATAGTTATTGTTCCTGCAGGAACATTGTTAGGATCAGCAGTGACATTTGCATCAGTGCGTACTGTAAATGATGTAGCAATATCATTTGCACCTATTACTGGCCAACTACCGTCGAGATTTGTTATTGCACTTCCTGCAATATTAATTGTGTCTCCGTCAGCTACACCAAGAGTCTTTGGCGTATATGTAAAGGTTAATTGTGTTGCATTAAGTAAGGTTCCTGTAGTCGGATTACTCAAATACACAAATCCGTCTTGTGTAACACCACTAACTGTTGTATTTGGTTGTATGCTTGAACTTCCAGTTACTAACATTCCTGCAAGAATTCCAGTAACATCTTGCATCGAAACTTCTGTTTCACCATTTGGAACAGCTTGATTTACGTTAGCAAGTACACTTCCAAAATTAACTACAACGTTTTGACTAGAAGTGGCTTCATAACTTTGTACAAAAGGTGTTAAACTTCTAGTAGCATTGTTGCTGCCAATTTTTATATTGGTAGAATCTGTACCAATTTCTAAACTGGTAACATTTTCATTATATATACTACCTGAACCTGTACTTGAAGATGTTAATGCAGCTGAACCAACATCAAGTCCTTCTACAAGATCCAATGCAGTGCCCCATTCAGGAGTAGTACCGTTTGATTTTAGATAACTGTTATTTCTACCAATATTAAGTGTGTTTAACGTACCAGTTGTTTGTGCATAAATTATATCACCAACTGCATATGTTGAAATATTAGTACCACCTTTGTTTACTGGCACTGGGGAACTTAAATTGCTAGGATTTAAGAAGAAAGCACTATCAAGACCGTCTAATGTGCCTGCATCAACAACACCGTCTTTGATAAACACTTCGCCGCTGCCGTTGCTGTTTACATTAAACTGTGTTTGTAAAAACTTTGAAACACCAAGTGTTGAAAATGTTCCAAGAGGATCAAAATCAGTATTAACAATTCCAATGCTTACTGGATCTCCATAAAATTCTCCGCTGATACTTGATCCTGTCAACACTATAGGGTTATCAACTGTGTTGGCTTTCTTTAATTTTTGAACAACAACTTGATAACTGCTGTCGCCTCTTAAGAACGAATCACTATTGGCTACACCTGAACTTGCCAATCTCGACGGCGATACTGTTCCGCTGATAATGTTTTCGGCATCAATATTGGTTACAGCAAGAGTATTCCAATTGTCTTTGATTCTACTTGAAGTATTAATTACACTGTTCACTTGTACATTGTTTTTTATAACTTCTGCACTTCCGATACCTGTTGCAGTAATATCTTTTGTATTTGTAACCAGTCCATTAACACTGCTTAGTGCATCTGAACGCAACTCGTGTAAAGTAAAACTGTTGTCAGTTACGCTACCAATGAAGAATCTATCGCCACTTGATACTGGATCGCCGTCAACTGAAAATAATTCATTGCTGGTACTGCCGTCTTCTAATGTTTCGATTCGAACAGCATCGCCGGTGTTATAGCCATGATTTTCAACGATTACGCTGTTATCAGTTAAATTAATTGTAAACCTAGTAATATTATGATTGTTGTTCAGTGGTGTACTTAAAAATTCTATTTGATTTAATAGGCTATAATCTTCATAGAGTTCTATTATGCTGTTTGTTATTACTTTAACATAATAAACATTGTTATTTAATAGCCCGCCAATAGCAACATTACCTAGAGTATCATAAGTAACAGGATCGCCGTTTCCAAATCCATGATTGTTTATAGTAATTCTGCTATCTGAATAATTAACTGCGCCACCGCCGGCTAAGGTACCTGCTAAAAAGTTATGAGTTATAGTGTCATCTAGATTTATTTCTCTAGAATTTTGTACAGCAGTATTATCTTCAACAAAGTCAACACTGGAAGTACTTGCAACAAATAACTCACCTCCTAAAATATTTACATATGCACGTTTTTCAATTGCAGTTGCTTCAACTTCAAATCCGCTGCCAGTTCCTCCAATACTGCTTGAATTAACACTGAGTAAATCACCCACTGCATAATCAAGTCCGCCAAAATTAACATCAACATCGGTAATTTGTCCTGCGGTAACTGTTATATTAGCAGTAGCACCTGAACCTATTCCGGTACTACTAGTTAATGGTACGTCTCTGTAAACTTGTGTTCCGTCAGTTGGTGTATAACCTGATCCTCCAACCAGTTCTGCATTATTAACATTTGTTAAAACACCGTAACGTGTTTCTGTTACTGCGCCTTGTGCATTGCCGTCAGCACTGGTTACAATTGTTCTAGCAGTAGAGTCAGTTACTGATTTTGTAGATTCATCTGGACCTTCGTTAGCAATAGTAAATGTAGTTGCAGTTGGAGTAGTTAAAACTAAACCACTGACATTGTATTCTTCATCACTTCCTATTAATACTTGTACGTTATTGTTAATATTTAAATTATGTGCACCACTTGTTGTAATAGTTGCAATGTTGCTGCTCCTAGAAACATCAGTAACAGTGGCATTTGTAAAGGTATAATCATCATCAGGATCTAATACCAAGAACTGGCTAGTATTACTGCTTCTTAAAAAGAAGTTGTCTACAATTTCACTGCTTATACCTTTTGAATCGATGTCAACTCCGGTATCGACACCGTTAACAAAAATATTTCCTGAATTTATTTCCCATGGATCACCGGTACTATCGTCAGTAGCATCCCATGCGCCGTCGATAGTAGCAACTAGAATATTAGTACTATTAAAATAATCGCCTTTAGCATAACCTATTGCACCTTGTACTCCTGGTTGTGTAATTGTATCTCCATCACTGGCATTTATGCCACTGCTTAATACCAATTCGACTTGTTCATATTCTTCCGTAGCAATATCACCTGCTTTTAGGTCAGTTGCTGGAATATCGTCAACCTGTTCTAGACGAGACAAATAACCTTGAGTATTCGTATTTGTAAATTGTCTAGTTGCTGGAATTAAATCAGGGTTTAACTGTCCGTTAACATTAAGTTGTACAATTGCGCCAGGAACAGCAGCAGTAGAAACAGATTTATCAACAAATCCACCAAGTCTATTTGCAATAAAACTTCTTACAGCTAACTGAGTTGGCAATCTTGAATCACTTGGTCCTCCGATTTCGTCGTCGCCGAGATTAACACTGGTTGATATTTCTTCAATAGCAACATCACTAAGACTGAGTCTTAAAGCATCCAGCTCGTCAACCTGTACCTTATTTCTAAAAGTAATATTACCTGTTCTGTTAAATGCTGTAATAAAATCACCAACTTTAAAGTCACCAAGTTCGTTAGTTCCTGAAGAATAAACTCGTCCTGGCAATTCATTAAATTGTTCAAATTCTTCTCTTGTATTTCCGCCATTTTGAGGAAGAGCATTATAATCTGTACCCGAACCTGCATATTCCCAAGTGTGTGCAGAACTGTTAACAATACTTGGTCTATGGAACCAACATTGTTTTTCTGGAAGATTAACAAGATTAGTCAGACTGCTACTTCCATCAGTTGCAGTAACTGAAAATGTTGCTGTGCCTAGATCAGTTCTAGTAGCAACTTCGTTTACTCCAATGCTGGTATTTGCTGGCGAACTATGGTCACTGCTTATAACACTTGTTTCGTCAAATTGTATTCTCAGAGTACTACTACCAACTACAACTTCTTCAATACTAACAACAAGTCTTCTTTCAGCTGGTTCCCAACTGTAAACAATTGCACTGTTGTTATTTCCGCCTGTATTACCGGTAATTACACGTCCTGGAACAAAATTATAACCTTCTGATCCTGATTCAAGTATCAATGTTTGATAAGTTTGGTGAGAATTTAAAATTTCTTCAACATAAAATTCGATAATATTTGATAAGAATTTGTGTGTTCCGGTACTGTTGTTAATTATGTTAACATCAAAGTCGCCTGATTCGTCAAATGTTAAACTGAATTCATCGTCGTTAATCAGTTTAACATAATACGTTTGTTCAGCATCCAGTCCTTGTATTGGAGGATTACCGTCCGGATCATAAATTAATTTTTGTCCATTTGAAAAACCATGATCAACAATTGTAATTACATTACTAATTGTGCTAACGTCAGTCTCAGCGTTGAAAAGTGTTTCAACAGGAGTAGGTTTAAAGTCATTTGTAATATCTCCAGCTGAACTTACTTCAGTTGGTTCAGGTAAATCATTGGGATCATTGATAATTGTTGTAACAATATCAAATCTACTGTTTACAAAATCTTGTACATTAACTGATAAATCAGTAATATATGTATTTGCATACACTGCTGCTTGTTCAATTGCTGCTATAGTTTGCAATTCTTGGCCGCTGATACTTATTTGACTTGAGTCTTGTAGGTTTCTAGTATAATATGAAAGTCCAGCACTTCTTGAAAATCTATTTCCTGTATCCCAAGTATCTTTTGCTACTGCTTCGACAATTAAACGTGTGTCTCTTTCGCATTTGGATTCATCATAAGCAAAATTACCCCAAATATTAGCTTGTATTTGTTGATTCATCCACTGTGTTACGTTTTGTGCAATGTTGACTTGACCTTCTAGATCAACTTCGTTATATGCAGTTTGTAAGTTTGCACTTACCCAAGACACATCTGGTTCAAATCTTGTTGGTTCAGTAGATGGATCATTAAGATAATCAATTATTTCTTGTATTCTATTTCCTGCAAAATCTTGTGCATCAACACTGCCAGGTGTGCCTGTTTTATCTTGCGTTTCAGTAGTTCCGGAAGATATTACAACATCAGTTTCTACTATAACTTGCTCAATAACAGTTTTGAGTCTTTCGTATGCAGCAACAGTTTCTTCGAGTTCTCCGTTACCGTATTGTGCCACACCATCTACAAAATATGCAAGTGCTGCTTCGTATGTTTGAAGATTGCCGCCGTATGTTAAATCATATATTAGTGCATCTATAATTAATCCAACATCTCTAGCACATTTTGCTTCATTGTAAGTAAATCCAGCAGTAAATGGAGCGTTTTGCTGAGTAATTTGATCGTCTATCCAGCTGGTTATTTCGTCAATTATAAAATTTTTATTAGCAACTACTTGATCTCTAGCGTTTGCAAATCCAGTATCGCTAGCGTTATCAACTCCACCTGTAGGATCAGGAAAACTGTACACATCGGCAGCAGAGACACCGTTTTGAATTATGTCAATAATTTCATCCCACAATGCATTAGATCTACTAATAGCAGTTGCATCTGATAGATAATTTGCAGTATAGGTTTTTGCCTGTGTTAATGATGCTACTATTTGATCTACATCATTGTATAATTCAAAACTGTTGGAATTATAATGATATCTTAATGCAGCACTAATTGATCTGTAATTACTATTAAATATTACATCATATCTAATTGAATCAATAAAATCTCTTATGTTTTTTCTATAGATATCTTCATTGTATGTAAATCCTGACCAAATACTAGCAGTGGCATTTGTTATTTGGTCGTTAATCCAAGTTACTGTATCAGCTGCAATAGCATCTCTGTTTAACAAAAGCAAATCATGTGCAATTTTATAATCTGGTTCGCGGAAGCGTAATACAAATTCTTCAACTGGTGCGGATCTGTTTACACCAACGATTGATACTGTTTGTTTACCGTCAGCTTCGCCTGTTGCTGTAACAAAACTTCTATCAAAATTAAAGGCTTTTGGAGAATATCCACTTGCACGCAAGGCATACAATCCAAAGTTAGTAGCCGAGTTAGTAATAGAACAATATCCACCGCTTTGACAATAAACACCGTTAAGTAGGAAAATTTCGAAGCAGCTAACAATCTGTGCATATGCATCATTGGTTAGTCGCCAAGCTGTTCCGCCAAAAGAAAGAATAGTAAAGGCGTTAGCAACCATTGACTTACCTTGTTCAGGTATAGCACCTATTACAGGATTTTCTGCTTCAATACCAAATCGAGGAACGTTTGGCGATTCAACTTTACTACCGTCAATTTTTGCACCGTTTCCGCCTAGGAACGAAATAATTGAACAGTTTTGTATATACGGAGATGTAGTAATTGTTGGTTTAGTATCTGGTAAGTTAGTGTATAGATTTCTATCTGTAACATCAGTTGCGCTTGGATCGTCAAATGCAACAGCATAATCAAATGTTATAAGAGGAACAAAGTTAGTATCAATTCCGTCTCTAAAAGTAAATTCACCAAAATAACATGCATTTCGTACACGAAGCATGTCAAGGTTTGCATTTTTTGGTCTTATAATACATCCACGAAGCCCATCGCCTTTGATAACAACATTATCAGGAACAATAACTGGGTTATCCTCAGGATAATCTCCAACAGCAACTTTAACATTTATTCTTGTTCCATTTGTAGTACCGTCAGGATTGTATACTAAACCTGATGCTATTTGACATGCACGCTTTACTGTTTTTACCGGTGCACTTTGTCCATCATTTGCATCGTCACCTTGTTCAGCACTTACATAGATAACATTGCCGCCAAAAATATCTGAATCTGTAAATTCTAAATTACCCTCGCCGTCGGTTTTAACTAATTGACCAATTGTACCGTTGGTAGGAGGCAGTGTAAGCTGATATCCACTATCAAGCACATCCGGTGCTTTAATTGATACTCCGTCATTACCGCCGGCAATTAATTCTTTAAATGTAAGAGTTTTGGCATTTTCAATAGTAACATCTTGGTTTATATTAGTTTGACTGTCAGTGACAATCATTTTATCGTCATTGTTTACTGTAACACTAACTTGTGCAGTTTCAGGAGTACCGAGATCGTCAACTTGTACACTGGTATCACCTTCAAAAACTTTTTTAGTAATATCTTGAACAGTGTTGTCATCGCGTAGTAAGTAAACTTTTCCGTCTGCTGTATTAAGAGCTAGTTCACCTGAATCTAACTGTGAAACCAGTGGCTGTTTACCAGCCACACTGCTGCGCTTGTGTTTGATTTTAGTTGCCATTCGGCATGCCTCCTATTTAGGTACGGGTCAGGTCTCTAAGACGCCCAAGAATAAACGATAGAAATCGTTATAGTTTTATTTATCAAGGAAATTAAAGTGGTAGTTTTTTAAAAGCTACCACCATCTATTGTGTCAGTCCAAACCGGAGTAGCATCAACATCGCTGGTCACTGTTAATACTTGATACGATGTATTAGTATCACTAGTTCCTGCTGCGTCAGTTACTTGTACTGGATCTGCACCATTACCGTATAGTATACCATCTGTAGTAAATGCACTTACACCGGTGCCGCCGTATTGTACTTCGAGATCAACATTTGTTAGAGCAAGTGTACCGTCAATTGTTACATCTTCGTTAATTTGGACATTTTGATCAACTGTTGTTAATCCACCGCTTGCACCAATGTTTAATGCAGTTGCAGCACCAGCAAAATTGACAGTTGTTGCTGTATCATTTAGCAAGTTAAATGTTGTTTGAGAGGTTAACAATGAGTTATTGTCTATTGTTATATCTGTTGAAAATACACTAGTATCTTCGCCGAGGCGTAATTTTTCAACAACACTGCCGTTGATCATAGTGCTAAACACCATGTCAAAGTCTTCTTGTGTACCTGTTACGTCTTGCGCAATAACATCAATTTGGCCGCCGGTTTCAAAATTATCATTTGCAGTTTCGAGTTCAAATTTGATACCAGTGCCTGAGCCTGCAACCGGTGAACCACTTATTGTATGATGAGCTAATACTATAGGATAGACAATGTCATCTGCTGCACTATCTGGTGCATTAGTTAAAAGTTTAATTCCATCTTGTGCTAATACTGTGTTTGCACGTATATCAATAACATCAGATGCTAAATCAGTTAACTGTAATATACCATTGTTGTCGCCAGTTATAAATCCTTGTACGCTTAGATTTTTAGCAATACCAACACCGCCGGCAACGGTTAGTGCTCCAGATGAAAAATTTACACTTTCTGTTTGATTTAATATTTCAACAGGATTAGTATCTTCTATTATAAATTCTGAATTTCCAATTGTAAGTCTTTTGGAACCTTCAGTAAAGAACTCCAATTGATCATTGTCAACTCCTGGACCAGTTTCTGGACGCACAAATGTATCTTGATCAACGTCCTTTACTCCTCCTAATGACCCCCAGGCAATTCCGTCATAACCTTCAAATACTGTAGTATCAGTGTTAAATCTAATCTGTCCAGTTTCTGGTGTCGGTCTATCAGCAGTAGTACCTACAGGAATTTGTATAGTTTCTACACTGTTAAATACAACACGTTGATTATTAACTGTTAGTAGTCCAAATGTTGAACCAATATTAATATCAACAGCAGAACCAAATGCATTAATTGTGGTCGCATTAGTATTCAATAAATTAAATGTACCAGTTTCGTCTGTAATAATACTAGTACCATTGACTTCTATATCGCCGCCGGCTATTAAATCTCTATCTGCCGTGATGTCTACACCAGCATGAATATTTCTTGCTGCGGCAATACCACCTAGAGTTTGCAACGAACCTGTATTCGCCGATACTGCATCATCTTGATTTTCCAATAGCAATTTTGGAACACTGCCTATTGTAACAGATTCATTACTGTCTGTAGTAATGATTGTAACATAATCAGTGATATTTTCACGTATTTTGAAAACATCTACAGTGTTATCAGGTACATCAATATTGACCTGTGCATTTATTTCCACGGTATGTAGAGCTCTGTCTGAACCTAATGTAGTATTTAGATCAACATTTAAATTTCCGCCTACATTTAAATTTTTAGCTATTGCTGCGCCGCCATCGACTACTAACGCACCAGATGTGTTATTTGTACTTTCTGTTGTGTTTTGTATCTCAATTAACGGACGATCACCAAAGGTTATTTTTTCTTCGTCGGTTCTAGTATTAATACTAATATAGTCAAGACTTCCTTCAGTGGTTATGCTAAATGCTTGCAATGTTTCGTCAGGAATATTAAAGCTGATATCTCCTGATAAAACTGTGTCTCCGTTAACTGTTAATGCTCCTTCTACTAGTAGATCAGGATTAATTGTCATTAAACCTATATCGGAGCCTATGTTTATTACAGTAGCATCGCCGAATGCATTTATTGTTTCTGCATTGGTATTTAATAGGCTAAAGTTATCAACTTCAGTACTAATAACATCACCGTTTACATCAAAATCGCCGTCTAGTATTAGATTACCAGTAACTGTTCCGCCGGTGGTTTTATTAAGATATCTATTTTCAACATATGTTGACACTGCTGCTTGTGTTGGAGCAGTATTAGGATCTTGAATACCGGTACTTGCTTGCAATGCTGGATTATTACTAATTTCTCTTAATTCAACACCCACTGGTACATTGTCTCTTATTAGAGGTCCTACACTGGTTAGACCTGCTAAATCCAGTTGATTAGCGTTTAATGTAATACTACCGTTAAGTGCATTAACAGCAAAGAAATTACCAACTCTAAAGTTACCTATTTGGTCAACTGTGCCGCCTGCAAAAACCTTACCTTGGCCAATTTCTACAATTTCTTGTTCAGCAATAGGTGTACCACCAAAAAATGGCAATGCATTATAGGTTATTCCTGCACCTACATATTCAAATGCATGCCCTGATGTTGAAATAGTGCTAACATTGTAAAGCTCTGCTTGTTTGTCCTGTGTAACACTGACAATTCCTGGAAATACTGTAATACTTGCTTTACCGCCAAACTCTAAATTAATTTCACTGATTGTAGTATCAACTATGCTTGATTCGTTAGTAGCAATTAATTCGCGTTCTACCAAATATTCACTGCTGCCTAATTGATAATTGTGTTCAATTTCTGTGAAACCATCGGTACTACCTTCTAGAACACTTTGTGCAATTCTATCTATCAGTAGTTGTAATATGTCACTTCCAGTTTCACTGCCATCTGGTATGCTAAAATCTTGCGTTAAATTGTTTCCAAGAGATTTTTCAATTGGTTCATTATTGGCAATTTTTTCCATTATATCTGCAAGATAATAATATGTGTAAGCAGTAATTAATTCTTGACCTTGAATTACTGCATTATTATAATATGCTAATGCAGCTCTTCGAGTCTGTTTATTACCACCGTAAAGCATATCGTACAGTGCAGCATCAATAATGTAGCCAGTATCTCTTTCACACTTTTGTATATTATATTCAAATTCAATTATATTATCAGTAATGTATTCAATTACTTGATTTTCAATTGTGCTTTTTGCTGCTAATAAAGTCGAAGCTGCTGCTCTTGTATCAACAGCTAACCAACTAAAATCAGGTTCTACTTCGCTTGGAGTGCCTACTAAACTTTTTGTTTCAGCAGCAGTTTTGTAAATATTTAATAATTCTTCTGTCCTATTAACTTCTTCGGTTCCGCCGTAACTGCCTAACAACACTTGATCTTCTGGATTACCTGGAGTTTTTGTAAACACTGTACCTTCGACACAGGCTTTTGCAGCGACAATTAATCTTCCATAAACTTCTCCGGTAATTATACCTTGTTGATCAAGTTTTTCTTGTGAACTTCCTAGTATTAATGCTCTTGTTGCAATTAATGTAGCAATATTGGTTTTATCACCAGTTGTCTGTGTACCATACAATAAATCATGAGTAACTGCGTCAAGCACATATCCAGTATCACGTCGACACAGGTTTTGATCGTAGCTAAATCCATTGTAAGTTGTATTAATAAAGTTAATAGTATCATTTACAATTGAATTTTGTTCTGCTTCTAAATTGTTTACTGCATTTTGAATTGTAGAATCAACCCAATCAATGTCAGGAAAAGTTTTATTAGGAAGTACATCGATACCATTTATAATTACATCTTGAATAAGCTGTAAAGAATTTTGTGCTTTTGTTACTTCAGTTGCTGATCCTGCACCGGCTGAAATTGTTTGTGTAGACACAGTTTGTTCAGGATTCAAAATTGTTTGATTTAAAATAATTTCATCAATTACATTAGAAATATAAGAAAATGCCTCAGCTGTTCTCTCTTGTTGACCAGCAACTTGACTTACACTTCCAAACCAATATGCTTTTGCAGCTTCAAAAACAGCACTGTTTCCGCCGTAAAGAATATCGTATGTTAATGCATCGACAATGTATCGTGTATCTCTTTTACAGATTGCAGAATCAAATGTAAAACTTTGATAAGTGTCAGAAATAAATTGATTTACATCTGCTGTGAGTGAAGATATATTTGATTTGATAACACTGTAACCTTCTTGTACATCAAGTGTTGTCCAAGATAAGTTTGGTAATACCACTGCGGGCAATCCGCTAGTATCGCCTGCTGTAATTACATCTTCGATTATTTGTACTAATCCATCAAGAGTATTTGCTTCAGTTGAAGTAGCCGGTGGATTAGAAGTATCCTGAGAAGTATTATTATTTGGTTGCGGAGTAACTGCGGTATTAACTACTACACTTGAAATTATTGAGGCTAAATGTGCAAACGAATCAGCGGTAGCGGTTTGCTGTCCAGCGCCTAGCTGACTAACTGCGCCGTTAAAATAACTTTCAGCAGCTGATACAGTAGCACTGTTTCCACCATAAAGAATATCATGACATAAGGCATCGACAATATATCCCAAATCTCTTTCGCATTTGGTTTGATCGTATACAAGACTCGGATAAGTGTTGTTAATATATGCAATTGTATCATCAATTAAAAATTGTTTATTTGCAATTAGTTGATCTTTGGCTTCCACTGCATTTGTACTTGGTAATACAGAAGGTGTTGTAAATTGTAAAGCATCTGCCGCTGTATCTGTGCTTACAATTCCGTTTTCAATAATATCAATAATTTCATCAAATGCTGCAACGGTTCTTGATTCAACTGTATCGCTTAGACCTAGTAACACAGTTTTATCTTTTAAATATTCCAATGAGCCAACAGTTTGTAATTTTTGATCTGCTAACCTTGTTGCATTGTACTCTCTTTGATAATACAAACCTGCGGTAACTGCATTATAATTTGTTCCTAGTGCACTATCCAAGGCCACAGCGTCAAATACAACTTCTAAATCGTTGTTAAACAAAGTTTGATCATATGTAAAGTTTACATAATTGTTATTGATATATGCCGCAGCTTCATCTGCAATAAATTCTTTATTGTTTTGAAGATTTGTCTTAGCATTAATTTCAGCAGAAGTTGCATCAGTTGGATTATTGAATATTATAGTATCTGCTTCGGCTGTTCCGTTTTGCAAAATGTCTATAATTTCGTCAAAGGTTGCATCACTTCTAGTTTGAGCAACTGTGCTGCTACTTAACGCAGTATTTGCTAAACCTTTTGTATATGTTAATGCCCCAACAGTTTCCGTTAATTGATCATTTAGAACGTTCGCACTATAAGATCTTCTATATGCTAATCCTGATGTTACTGCATTATAATTGGTATCAAGTGCACTATCATAATATGCAGCATCGAGAATTATTTCAGTATCTCGACTACACTTATCACTATCATAGATAAAATAATTGTCTGCAAGATATGCAATTGCTTCTTCGACTAAAAAGTCTCTGTTAGCAACCAACTGATCTCGTGCAGCAATAAGTTCAGCAGCCGCTGGGCCTGGATCAGGAAATTCAGTTCCTTCGCTAGGTAATTGATTAAATTCAATTATGTCTAAAACATTTTGAAATAAATCTACAGCATTGTTTTGAAAAGTAGGATAATCTATCAATGTTGATTCAACTAATGATTTAGCCTGTCTTAATGCTATAATGGTTGCTGGTTTTTGTTCTCTATTTAGATACTCAGTGTTAGCTCTGTTATAAGCTAACCCAGCTGTAATAGTATTGTGATTTGATCCAGTTTGTGCATCTCTGTAAATTGCATCAATTATGAATCCTACATCTCTTTTACATTTTTCTACATTATAGGTATTGTTAGGATAATTTGCACCAATGTAATTTATTGCGTTAGTTGTTGATGTTACTTGCTGTGCTGTTATTTGATTGTATGCATCCTGAAGATCATTTGGTTGATTTTCAATAACTGGGAATGTTCTACTAGTTGGAAGTCTATCCAGCGTTAGATTATCTACAGCGTCTTCGATGTTAAACAGTAAGGCATCTAAAACACTAGACTCACTGTTAGTAGCATTATTATTGCTTGTATCTTGAGTTTCACTGTTGCCAGGTGTTTTAGTTACAGTTATGCCTTTTACTACTCTATCAATTACAAATCTCATTCTTGAAAATGCATCAACTAACAATTGTTTTTGCACGTTACCCAATGATGAAAAATTATTATTATTAAAGAAATAATATTTTGCTTCTTGAATTGTAGCACTGTCGCCGCCATACAAAATATCAAAAGTAAGAGAGTCAACAATTCTTTCAAAATCTGTAGCGTAAGCTGCACTGTTAAAATCAAATATTATAGGTTCATTTTCAATGTATGCTACAAATTCTGCTGCAAGAAAACTTCTATTAGCTTGTAATTGATCTTTTGCATCTATTCTATTTTGTACAAATCCATCAGGATTAGGAAATTCAGTAGTAATTGCACTGCTGTCGCCATCATCAATTATATTAATAAATTGGTTAAATCCTTCTTCAACTCTTGCTGATGCTGTAGCACTGCTTTGCACACTAGACAGATTTAAAATTTCTTGTTTTAAAAAATTAAAACTGTCAATATACATGTCCTTAAATCTGTCTCTGAATTCTAGCTCTTGGGCAGATCTTAATACTTGATGGTCACTACCAAACAGTGCATAAAGTGCTATATTTTGAATTAAACGTTCGACATCTTCTCTATATCTTTCAAAATTATAGCTTAATTCTGTAAACTGTTCGTTTATGTACGCTGTAACTTCATTTATTATGAAGTCTCTATTTTGTACAATATTATCTTTTGCTTTGATTAATCCGGAATCTAAACTGTTTAAATCACTGTAAACAATATCAGGAATTCCTGCACTATCACCAGCTTGTAAAGTATTTAAAATAATATTAAAACGTTGATCAATTTCTTCTCTCATAGCTAGATTATTAATGACAGATTTCATTTCATCTCTAGCTGTTTCTATTCCATATATTGTCGGTTCTAACTGATCTAGCAATACTTTTGAAGCTGTTCCTCTTAGATAACTTTGTGCCGCTGTAATACTTTGATAGTTTGTTTGTAAAACAATATCGCCTGTTACAGCATCGATAATTCTTCTAGTATCTCGTTTGCATATTTCTTCATCATAAAAGAAAGGAGATTCGATTATATTATTTTCAGTAATAAAATAAAACTCAGGATCGCCATCAAATTTTATTATACTGCCAGTTTGTGGTTTATCTCTTAAACTTTGAATCTGTATAGTTGTATTTGTTGCAAGATTAACAACTGCTTCTGCTTGCAGTTGTGCATCGCCGCCGGACAGAGTAACCAATGGAACACTGGTATATCCGCTGCCCTGGTCCGAAACTGTTATTGATGATACTTCGCCGGTTGTAGCATCAATGTCGGCAAACGCAGTAGCCTGTGTTCCACCTGGCGAACTTGGGGGTTCAATAGTTACTGTAGGTGCAGAAGTGTATCCTGATCCAGCGTTTGTAACTGTAATACTTGCTACATTACTAAAATAATTTTGTACTGGTTTAGCATTTGTGTATGCAATTGGATAAAAACCATCAGACACACAACCTTGTGTACCAAAGTCGCTAACACTGTTAGATATACTTAAATAACCGCCTTTGGTTGTTAAAAATCCAACACGGCAGAAAACTGTAAAGCAGCTAACAATTTGTGTATAACCAAAGTTTGTAATATGAAAGCCTATTCCACCTTGTGCAATTTGCGTGAAAGCATCAGCAACCATTGATTTAACTAAACTAGCAGGATTGTACAAGTCACCGTCGACTAACATTCCATTGCCGCCGCCGGTTTCGTTTACCTGCTTTTCAAACGGAAGATTTGGAAAATCTTCTACAAGCAACGGACGTGCACCAGGTTCAACTCCTTCTATTTGCACAGTTTCAAATGGTATAAATTCTGTACCATCATTGAGCCAAGGACCGTTGATATTTGAGCAATTTTGAACATAGGGTGACTGTGTACATAAAGTACCTGGTCTAATTTCTACACACCAGCCTGGATCACGCAATCCTCTAAAAGTTAATTGAAAAAGATAACATCCATTACCGAGATAAAAAATTGTTTCTGTGTTGTTTTTAGGAAATATCTGTGTATTTTGTAATTCGCCTGTACCTGCAATTGTAACTTTGTCTGGCAGAACTATAGGATTTTCTTCAAAATAATCGCCCGGACCGACTAAAATTGTAGTGCCTTCTACTGCTGCTTCTACTGCTGATTTAATTGTTCGTTTTGCACCATCAGCGCCTTGACTTTTACCATCGTTGAGATCATCACCATCCTGTGTAACATAGAGTATATCTGAAGTCTTTGGTCCTGTGACATTTCCTGTCACAGACAAATTTCCTGTCATGTTTACATTACCGCCAGAGGGATTTATTTCTACATTACCGTCGGCTGTTAAAATAATAGATCTGTCATCTATTTTTCGTTCATGTATGGTTTGCTTTTTAAAAAATTCCATTTATACTTCCAGATAACTTATTGTAGCAGTAAGATTAGTAGGTGCAGTTCCGTCTAACCATATAGTGTCGTTTTCTTCTAAAATCAATCTTTCAACATTGAAAGTAAAAGTATCACCGGCTGATACTTTTAAATCATTTAGTACTTGATATTCGTTGCTGGCACTTCCAGATGTTGGATATACATACATGTTAAAACTAGTATCATTTAAACCAGTGCCGTCATCGGTTCCAGTGTTACATACTAGTAAGGTTGTCACGGCATATTTTTTACCAGCAGGCACTGTTAATATTGCAACTCCAGTTGTGGTTATAATTTCGTTCTTTATTGCCATTTCAAATCCTTAAAATATTATACTAAAAAGTAATGCTTTATTTCTGCTTGCTATCTCGTCATTAGTACCGTCTTGATTTACAAAAAATAAGCCAGTGCCGCCGTCAGCTAGTGTATCTCCATACAATGTAACTCCATCTGTAGGTGCTCCGACTTCACCTAATTCAAGAGGATTATTTTGTTTTGTTAAATTTAAATAATCATCATTTTGAACTATTCCTAAGCCATTTCCTCTAAGTATTAAATTTGCACTAGTAGATGCAGGTTGTAACAATGAATCATCTGCTGTTATATTAGATTCTTTTCTTATTGTTAATCCGTACAAATCAACATTGGTTTCAGTAAAAAATGCTACGTTATTTGCATCACCATTTACATTTATAACAACAGATTCTGAATTAGCTATTACACTGCTCGGTGTTAGGTCATCAGATAAAATTTTATTTTGAAAGTTATACAAGTGATAGCTTCTTGTATAATCAATTAATAATCTAGCTGTAATTAAAGCATCTTCATCGTAACTATTGCCAGTTTGATCAATTTGTACTCCGATTGGTTCAAGATTATCTTCAGCTGATGCATTGAATTCGATATTATTGTTAACATCATAATTAAATACACTTTTTTCATAGTCGCCTGCTTGATTTACAGTGATTATTCCTAATCCGCTGTTGTTTAAAAGATACAAGTTTTCATTGTTTTGAGTGCTGATACTGCTAGTATGTATACCGTAACTTGCTTGGGTATTGTCTTGAAATACAAAGCTTCCTGTAACAATTGTACCATTTCTGATACTATTTAAAGATTCGTTAAATAAAAATTCAGAATTGTTTTCAGTACCACGGTCTACAATTAGTCCAGCAGTACCTAACGAAACTCCTGCACCGGATTCACCTTCATTTACAGTAATTGTATTATCACTGACAATTAAATCTGTAGAGCCAATAGAAGTTTGTTCGCCTAAAACATCTAAGTCGCCGGCGATAGTAACTTTACCACTGTCACCGACGTCTAGGATTATTTCGCCAGCGTCGTCGACTTTTAATTTATAATAATTGCCACCGATTCTATTGACTACTTTTGTCATAATAACTCCTATTAAATGGCAGTTAACACTAGTAGTGTTTGTGTAGAATCATCCTGAACTTCCCAAGTATATCTGTTATTATCAAAATCAATTACAGTTCTATTGTGAAATTTTCTAATATTTACACCGTCGCCGTCGCCGTCGATATATCCTTTAACAACCATTTCGTTGTCGCCAGGTACATCTTTGTCAACTAGTCGGCAAAATCCAACATTTCCGGATCCTTCAGTTCCGTCGACATTGGTTCCGTCAGCATTTACTGCCGTGCCGTCTAGTGCATCATTTACTTTGAATACAGTTTCTGATCTTTGAGCAAGAAATATTCCCGATTCTGATACTGTGTTTGAACCTACTTTAACAATGGCAGTGAGGTTATGTTCACTGTCGTTTAGAGGTGCAAATCTGTCATCGTTTGTGTTTGCTAATCTACCAAAATATCTTTTATTAAGTGGACGTCCCATTTGTTTCTCCTTATATGTTACGTTCTAGGTAATACGCGGCGGGCACCGCATAAGTCCTCATCCTAGAGGCTCATTCCTCTTTGACAATAGTATTTATCAAAGTATAAAAAATGGGTTATTATGCATTTATTTTTTTAATATATTCTGCATATCTTTTTCCGTTGACTTCTTTGTATCTGTATTGTACTTTTTCGCCAACCACGTAGTCACCTTTTTGTTCAAATAAAATATCTATTAGCCCAGTAGTCCACTTATCTGGTCTTATAATGTTATATTTTCTCTTGTTATTATAAACATAAATGGTTCCTGTAAACATAATGAACCTCCATAAAAATCATATATTACTTTATAACATGCCAAGTTGAAAGAGATTTACCTTTTGCACGTTTTTTTAGTACTCTTTCAATTAAGTTTTGTTTTATTTTTGCAGCTTTTTTCATTTTACCTTGTGCAAGCAAAGAGTAATATTTCATTTTTTCTTTTGAATATTTCATTGTTTCACCTCTGTGAATATTTAGTCATAAAAATAGGCCCCGTAGGGCCTATTTTTGAAAATTTAAATCTATTACGAGAAGCTTACGTTACTGTTAGTAATTGCAACTTTACCTAGGTAGTCAGCTGCATTACCCAGCGACGATGCACTGTTGCTAAGTTCGACATAACCGTAGCGAGTCATAAAGCTCACAGTTGGTTCGAATGTCGATGGATCTAGCACAACACCTGAACTCATAAGTGGGATATATGGGCAGTAGAACGCTGCTGCGTCTGACTCTGAAGTACCCTTATAACCAATAAGTACTGGTGCATTGTCTGCGCTATAAGTGTTTACATAAACTTTCATAGCATTGTTCAGTGTACCAACCATCTTGGTGTTAGTTGGTGCTTCGAATGTACCTTCAGTAGTACGAGCAAAAGCACTTGTAGTTGCTGACTGAAGAATTGTTAGCGCAAATGGGCTAACAACTGCCCAGTTACCAGCACCACGACGTGTACGCTGAGCAATTAGGTTGCTTACTCTGTTGATTTGAACAGCTAGTGCAGCATGCTCATCACCAACAAAAGTAGCAGTACCACTTACTGCGGCTTGGTCGTAAGTTTCTGCTGGTGTACCTGCAAGTGAACCTAGACTTGCAAGAACTTCTTGATCAATTTCAGCAGTGATTTCTTGTGCAAGAGCAGCCATAATTTCTGCTTCAACATCGATGCCGTGCTGTGCTTGTGCATCTTGTGCAGCTTCGAAAGTCCAGCGTGCGCTGAGCTTACGAGTTTTAGCTTCAACTGTTTGCTTCAAGATTTGAATGCTTAATCTGTTACCAGCTTCACCTTCTAGTGATGAAGTAGCACTAGGAGCATCGTTGCTACCAGGCTTACCTGAATAGCTTTCAGCAATCTTGAATGGGCTTAGTGCTTCTTCGCCTGCTGCTGCTCCATTACTTGTGTCACTATAACGAACACGTAGTGTGTGAATTTGACCAACTGGTCCGGTCATTGGTTGAACTCCAACGAGTTCGTTTGCAATAACTGTTGGCATAACACGTCTAATAACTGGTAGAATCACACGATTTAGTGTTGCGATATTACCGGCAGAAGTAGCACCTGCAGTGGCACTTTCTTGAAGATACCTACGAGTATTTTCAAGAGTTGAAGCCATAACTGCTTTCTTATTGCCTTGAAGGCCTTCAAGAAGTGCTGTCTTTGTGTCTTGCCAGCGACTTTCTAATAGTTCTGACATTTGATTTCTCCTTAACTCAATCCAGCTAGACGGCGTAACTCAACTACATTTCCGTCGTTAGCATTTTTATTGTCATTTGTTTGTTGTCTGTTGCCTGTGATTTCTGTGCCTTCTGCTAATACTGCCTTCTGTCTTTCTGGACTGTTACCATTCATCACTGATGGTAGGTACTTGTCAAACGCAGAGCGAAGTCTGTTTGTTTGAACTGATTCCAGTAGATCTTTCATAATCTCACTTTGCTCTCTTGATAAAGGAGCAGTAAGTTCATTTATAGTTTCTTTGCGTTTCATTGACTCATTGATTTTTTTGATCTCGTTGGTCTTTGATTCTGCAAGATTAATTGCCTTGGACGCTGCCTGTTTTGCTTGAATCAGTTGCTGGTCTTTTGATTCAACAACTTTCATCAATTTAGCTGTTTCAGACTTTTCGTTAAGATAGCTTTGAGTATATTCATTTGAAAATGCTTCAAATATCTTACGTCCAAAGTCGTTTCTGCGTGCTTCTTCAATGTCTTCCTTCAGTGACGAAATTTCTTTATTGAGATTTGTTGACACTGTTTCAGACACTATAGCAGAACTTTTTTTGATAAAGTCTTTTTGTACTCTATCAAAATTCTGTCTGGCTTCTTTTACAAGTCTTACCTTGGTTTCGGCCAAATCTTTTTTATCTTCGTAAAACTCTGCGATTTCTTTTGAAAGTGCCTCAACTACAAAATCTTCAAGTGCAACAAACTTGTCAGCTGTTGATTTTTGATCAGCATGTAGTTCTTTGATTTCTTTTGCCAGTGTTTCACTAACAAAATTTTTAAGAAGATTTGCATTTTTGCGTTGTGCAACAGCATATTTTGCTTTTGCTTCTGCTAATTGTTTGCGATCTTCTTTGAATTCTGCAATTTCTTCTGCAAGACGTTCACTTAACATTTTATCAATAGATTCTACCATTGTTTTTTTGTCGTGTTCGTACTTTTGAGCAAATTCTTCGCGTAATTCAGCAGTTACAGCAAGGCGATTTTCTTTCACCTTTTTGTTCCATGCTTCTTCAAGTTCTGAGCGCACTTCTTCTGAAAGTACATTGTTTTCAAAGAGTGATTTTAGTGCATCTAACATGTTATCCTCTCCTCGTTAGCGGAGTCCGCTTATTATTTTTAATAAGCTCTCTTTTAAATACTTTTGTGCCTTGTCGTCGTGTTGTGTTGCCTGTGCTAATTCGTATGCCTTATATCCGCCACGTGCATTCATTAGATGCTCGTAGATTGGTGTAGGATATGCACCAGGGGCGCTGGGCTGAGCCACAACGTCCACAGTGATTATTTCAAAATCGGAAACTTCACCGCTTCCGTCTTCTTTTACGTTTCCAGAACCTCGCGATGAGACACCAAGTTTTACGCCGCTTTCAAGCATTGTTTTAACTAGTTGTCCCATCGGGGTTGGTAGAATTTTCATTTTTCCATATCCGTTTGGGCCATCCATCCACATTTCTGTGATCATATGACTTACACGGTCAAGATTAATGTTAAGGCCGTCTGGATGATCTACTTCACCTAACACTGAGTATCCGCTGGTTACTTGTTCGTTGAGAGTTTTGACAGCCCTGCCAATTTCATTTACAGGATATACACGCTGATTTGCGTTGCGTACTCCGCCTTGTATACAAATACCTTTCATATACAAGTCTTTCCCGTCATTAGCAGACTCAACTACCATCTTAGCCTGGTCGAAACTCAAATGTTCATTTAGTGTTTTCATAGTTGGCCTTTCTTTCTTGCCTTATTTTGCGCGACTGCTTACTTTGTTAAGTGTGCTAGTTGCACTTTTATCGGCAGTATCTGGCTTGCCTTTCTTTTCGGCGCCATGACCTGGTTCAGACTTTTTAAATGCAGTCTTACCAGCTTTGCCTCCTGGAACATTAATATTTCCTGTATTCATGTCCTTTGGAGATCCGTCTGACAGTGATGAACCTTGTAGCTGTCCTTTGTTTGCTTCAACACCGTTTTCTGAATCTGCGCGTGCAATATTTTGAGTTGTGCCGCCCATATCATTTTTACCTGCTACTGTGCTTTTTGTGTTATTTCCGTTATCGCCGCCGATATTTGATCCTAATTCGCCGCCTTGGATTTTTTCTACATACTCGCGCATTTCTTCACTGCTTGATTTCTTGTTCTTTTTTTTGTAAGAACCTTCTTTTACATCATCGTCGTCGTCATCAGTATCGTCGTCGCCGCTGTCAGTATCGGCATCATTATCTCCTGAATCCATGTCTAAATCCATATCCATGTCATCGGCATCCACATCCATGCCTGCATCGGCATCCATGTCCATGTCATCGTTGCCATCGCTGTCTTCCATATCTCCGATAGCATCTTCAAGACTTGCTCTTAGACTTTCTAGTTCGTCTTTGATGTCTAACATTGTGTCTTCGATATCTGCATTATCGTCCATGCCCATGCCCGTGTCATCATCGTCCATGCCCATGTCATCGTCGTCCATGCCCATGTCATCATCGTCCATGCCCATGTCATCATCGTCCATGCCCATGTCATCATCGTCCATAGAAATATCATTTAACATGTCATCACTAGGATCTGCTTCTCCGAAAAGAGATTCGTCCATTTCGTCATCATCGTCCATGTTTTCGGCTTCGTCAATATCTTCGTCATCGTCCATGTCTTCGGCTTCGTCAATATCTTCGTCACTATCTTCGTCACTGTCTTCTTCTTCGTTGAGAAGAGATTCATAAATATCTCTTGATTTTTCCACTACAATCTCATGAAATAAATCTTCTGCTCCTTCGCGATCTTCATTAATCAAGCGCTCAAGCATTTCTTCAAATTTGTTACGATCAGTCATTTTATTCTCCTGTTTTGTGCAAGGCTGTCTATTATATTTACATTTAATAGAAAAAAAGGGGGTTAAACGGGCTGAAAACAGCACGTTTTATGATTTTATAGGTTTTATACCAAATTTTTTTGCAAAAATTTCTATTGATTCGTGAGTTAAATTAGATACTGTTTTTAACTGTTCGGGTATAAAATCTATATCTCCTAGTAATCTGATGTATTTAGTTTTAGGAAATTTTTTAATACACATGTCAGTTTGCCTAGACCAATTACCATAGTAAGTAGCTCTATCATTCTGTTTTTTATAATTTTTTGTATCAGAATAAATGTTATTTACATATTCGTGTTTTTTGCCAAGACCAACATAATCAAAGCCTAAAATATAGATAGTATCATAACCGTGATTGCTAGCTAACCATAATGCTGTTGGTCCGCTACTCCAGCCCTTGCTCGGTCTAAACAAATTTATTTCTTTTATTTTTTCAGTGTATTTGTTTGGATTAGTCCAAACAGAATGAGTTAAATGGTATTGCGAATCTACAATTTCACTTATCATTTTAGTATCAACTGCTATTAGATAATCAGGCGAAAAGGATCTATAGAGAGCATTGCATCCGTAAACTGTTCCATGTTTTTTTAAGTCTTGAGGATTGATGCTCTTTCGACTAACACCATTGCCTAATACAAAAGCAACTTTTTCCGACATTGTTTAAAAACCTTGTTGTGTTGCTTGCTGGGCCATGCCGGTTATTCCGTACATTTGTCTTACAAATTCTAATTCTTCTTGTTTTACTTTTTTTGACATGTCACTGGATTTTCTAGCACGATTAATATCCTTTAAAGACAATTTGGTCTTTCTAGTGTCATTGACATTTATTACAGACTCATCATCATTTGGTTCGTAGAAGTCATCTTCTTCCGGTTCCATTGTGTCTTTGTCAAAATAAAAAAGTTCTCTAAGTAGCATGTGTATATTTATATCGTTTGCGAAGTTTCGGGTCCGGCACCAAGATCACCGGCGCCGAGTTGTGTTCCTGTATTAGTTTCCGGAGGTTCGCCGTCAACTATATCTCCTTGAACATTTTCATCTGGTAATTCTCCTTCAAGTCCAGTAACATCACTTTCAAGTCCAGCACCTGAAAGACCTGCGCCGCGCATTTCTCCACCTGCATCACTGGGTACTTCCAGCGTTTCTTCATTTTCTTCTCGCCATAGTCTTTCATTTTCTGCAATTTCTTCTTCAGTTAAACCAAGGAATCGTTTCATAGCAAATCTGTTACTCATAAATGGAATGGCTTGCATTTGTGAAAATGTTCCTATTCTATTGTTGTCCAATTCAGCTTGTCTATATGCAGCAAAATTTTGCGGAGGTGTAAGTTTTAGATCAAACATAGAAAAGTCGAGATTAGCACCTGACTTTTTCAAATAAAGTTTAAATTCACTGTTAAAAACTTCTTCAACTAAGGATTGCAAACGTTGGCAATAGTTGTTAAATCTAAGCTCTTGAATATAAGCGGTGCCCACACGTCCGTCATTATATTGACTAGCACCGTCATCTGCTCCAGTTGGTAAGTATGAACTTGGGATACGCAATCCGCGTACCAGCTTATTAGTAAAGTATCGTAGGTCATCAATTTCTCCAAGATTTGTTCCGCCTGGAAGTGTTTCAACTTTAGAACCTCTACCTTCCGCAGTTTGCGGGAAAAAGTAATCTTCGTTAATTGACAAAGGATTATATGAACTGTCTACAACATTTTGGCCGCCGCCGGTTTTGCTTGGTATACGTCTTTGATGTATTTCAGTTTTTACTCTTTCTACAAACTGCATTGCAAGGTGAGATGGCATGTTACCTACATCAACGTAAAATACTCTGCGCTCAGGCGCACGCTGTACGCGGTAGATAATGATTGCATCTTCAAGTAATTCTTTTTGTTTATATACTTTAAATACTGTTTCTAAAAGTGAATTACCAAATGGATAATTTTGATCTAACCCTTCACTCATTGATATGTGAATTACATTATTTGCATCTACATATGTTTCTTGTTCGCCTTTTTCAAATCTCGAAGTACCAGCTGCTGGCGTACTGTTACCTGTCATTGACTGCTGGTTCACAGTTTGATAACCTGGCCCGATAGTTCCGCCCGGGCCGTAGCTGTTAGTAGTGTTCACTGGTGTAGCTTCAAGATCGTCAAATGCAAAATTAAGATTGGTAATTACATATTGCTCAGGCTTTTTACCTTCACTTTCATTTACTATAATTTTAGTTACTTGACTGGGATCAACATGAAACCATTTATATGTTTCAGGATCTCTTATAAAAAATTGGTCGCCGTATTTGAATGCATTTCTAAGTATGCGAAACATTCTTGTGTTAAAGTCGTTTAATTTACACCATTTTTTTAAATACTCGCCGATAATTTTAACTTCAACATTGGTAGCTTCTTTTTTAAAATCAATTGTAAAATTTGTATCATTTTGTTTATTTTGCTGTGATGTAAATTCACCTAAAATATCCAGTGCAGCATTTACTTCGCTGTCACTGTCCATGGTATTGTATTGATTATATCTTTCAATTCTATTTGGAGATCCTACATACACATCAGGCAAATGACTGCTGTAGTTTGTTGATGCTGGACCTGCACTGCCGATGTTTCTGCCGCTGAAAGGACTGTAGCTTCCATTGGTGTTACCCTGTGTAGACACCGGAGTAAAATATCTTTTCCAACTCATATTATACTCCTACTCCTTTTAGAAGATTTCCATTTAAACCTCTAGTAGCTTTATATTGTCTTCTATTTGTTTCTGCAATTTGATTTTCTACATTTAACATTTTGTTTAAAATTACATTCATATTTTTAAAATTACCACTTAACATTTTCATAAGTTCGTTTAATTCGCTAGTGTTACTTATGTTTTCTAATTGTTCCTGAGTAGGTGTTTGAACAGCAGTTTCTGCATTAAACGCAGCTTGTCTATTGATACTTGCCATGCTATTCATAAATTCCATTACTGATTGAGATGACTGAGAACTTAGAATGTCAGCAGGACCGGATATAAATTCTGGTCCTGCTTCGCCGACCAGTCCGACACTGCCTTCGGGTATAAATCCACCATCAGCAAATCCGCCAGCAAATGGTGATTGTGCATTTCTAATCATAGCTCTTTGAAGTTCAACAAGATTGTCCAATGTTGATTGAGCATTTTCTAATTGTTGTTGCGTTTCTGCAATTTCCGCTTCAACACCTTGACTGATTCTTGTATCTAATTCGTTGGCGAGACGTTCAATTTCATCTCTAGTTTCTTGAAAACTATTTTGTAAACCTAAATCTACGTTTTGATACGATTCAGACATAAGGTCTCTTGTGTCAGTGCTTTCGTTAGCAAGATCCTCAGCTGTGAGAATACCATCACCGGAAAATTCAGCATTTTGAAAAATAGAATTTTCAAAAGGTTGGTTATAAACAGAACTTTCTACTTCGGTTAATAAACTGTTAACAGCTGATCCTATTTCGCTGGCCATTGTTTGGCTGTCAGGTAATGCATCCCTGACTCTTTGTATTGCTTCTGTTCCCATGTCTTCGAGATTATCTAGTGTGTTTCTTTGTATTTCTACAACAAAATCTCTAACTGTTTCCTGCATAGCAATAGTTTGGTCTAAAAGATTATTGGCTTGATCTAATTTTTGTGTTCTTTGTTCTGCTTCAATGTTGGCATTCATTCTTGCCAACGCTGCGCCTGCGCTTTCGCCTTCTTGCGCTGCACCTTCGATTCTGTTCATAAAACCGTACATGCTTTCATACATATCAGCATAAGCGCCACTGACAGTATTCATATCACCTAGCATTGCAACAGTACGAGCTTCTTCGGTTTGCAAATAATCCACTGCACTAGCTGTTGCTGCTTGTATACTGCTATCAAAATTGGCCATGTTGCCAGCAGTAAATGCTTGAGCGCCTTGTGCTAATTCTTCTGCTGCTGGTCCTAAAGCCAACATTGCATTTCTTGTTGCTTCAGTAGTAGGTGCTCCTCTTACAGCCATGTCTACAAATAGATCTGCTGCATCTTTTCCCAGTGTGCTTTCAATTTCTGCAAGATTCTGTATAAATGCCTGTTGTTCTTCACCAGTTCGGCCCATTAAAAACGCTTGTACATCACCTTGTCTTCTGCGTTCTCTCATTTCATCAGCAATTTGTTCTCTTTGTTTTCCTGTGAGTTTGCTAAGTTTATCTAATTCAGTTGCTAACTCTTCAGCTGACTGCTGGCGCTGTTGTTCACTCATTCTAGTTGCATTGCCATCTTGCATAGCAATTTCTTGATACAGTGCTAGAGTTTCATTGATGTCAGTTACAGTAAATCCTAAACGTCTTAATCTAGATCCTACTTCACTGTCTAACACTGCGCTGCTAAAATCTCTAAATCTAGCAATAGCATCATTGGTTGTGCCACCAAATGCACTCAATGAGTCCATGTTGTTTTGCAAGACTTCTGTCATTTCCTCAACTGTGAGTCCCATTTGTGCTGCTGAAATTTTAATATTTGACATTTCTTTGCCAAAGCTGGCACCAATGCCGCTGAGTGTTTGATATTCTTCTAAACTGCCTTCGGCAAATTTTATCAAACCATTTATGGTTTTATTTAATGCTCCAAACAGTTTGGTGTTTGATTCAATTGCTTCACCGTAGTCGCTGAGTTTTTGACTGCCACTGAGAAGGTTACCTGCAAAACCCACAGCAGTTTTAGCAGTATCGCTGAATACATTTCCTAAAAATCCAGCACCACTTCTTAGACTGTTTATTAAATCATCGTCTGCCAAATTAAAACTCCAGTTTAATTGCTCAAATAAATATTAGTACATTATATTTATCTATAGGAATCAGCAATGGAAAGCACAAAAGAAAGTCCACTTAAAAAATACAAAAGACAACCAAAAATTTATATCAATTTGCCCAGCGAAGGAAAATTTTACAATTCTGGTGTATTGCACAATGATACAGCTTATGAATTGCCAGTGTTCAGCATGACAGCCAATGATGAAATACTTTATAAAACACCTGATGCTTTGATTAACGGCAATGCCACTGCTGAAAATATTAAAAGTTGTATACCCAGTATAAACGATCCATGGAGTTTAGTAACACTGGACGTGGACACAATTTTGATGTCAATGAGATTGGCCAGTTATGGACCTCATATGAATATTCAATCCAAATGCAAACACTGTGGTGAACACAATCAATACGATCTTGAGTTGCAAAAATTTATTGATTATTTTAACAGTTTAAGTTTCAATGACACTGTAGTAATTGACGATTTCAAATTTAAAATAAGACCATTGACCTATAGAGAATATACTGAAATACAAAAAGAAAGTGTAACATTACAGCGTGCACTGAGAATTCAAGCGCCAAAAATTGAAAACGAAGAAGAAAAAAATCAATTTGTAGATCAGTGTTTGGATAAAATTGCAAGAATGGCGCTTAATGCCATTATGCTCAGTGTAGTCAGTGTCGAAATCAACGGCGAAATTGAATCCAATCGCGAAGAAATAATTGATTTCCTCAACAGCAGTGATAGATCTTTGTTCAGTGAATTGAAAAATCACATCGACGATGAAGCTGCTAAATGGAAAATACCAAAACAAACTGTGGTATGCGGCGGATGCAACAAAGAATACGATATGAATGTTTCATTGGATCAAACTGATTTTTTCGGCAAAGGCTAGTGAGTCTCGACGACGATGAAATTAACTCACTGGCCGATGATTTAGAAAACAACATCAAGCAATTGAAAGATATGCTGTACCGAGTGTGTTGGTACATGCGTGGCGGCGTAAATTATCATGATTTGTTATATGACACAGACATTGAAGATCAAGAGATCATGAGAAAAATAATCAAAGACAATATCGAAAATACCAAGAATGCAAAAATGCCTTTAATTTAATCAATTTCAGCAGAAGGCTGTCCTACAGTTCCTCTGGTTCCGTCGCCTGCGTCGCCAGGCGCGGTGGCACCTGTACCACCGATTTGATCCTGAGAACTTTGAGCACCAGGTGCTTGAGTTAAATTCATTTTGTTTAAAATCAGTCTTTCTCTCTGCCCTGGTGGAATATATTCCACCAACTGACTGGCAGTGCCTTCAGGAAACAAACTGTTTTGAAAAGTCAACTTGGCCCATTCACTGCTGGCATAGGCATTGCCAGCAGGCGTGGATCTTTGTTGTTCAGTGAATCCTCCGCGGTTCAACAATTCATCCATGCCCACAGCCCCATCAGTTACACTGTCCAGTGCTGCATTGGCTGCTCTTAGTCCAGTGCCAGTGATACTTGCCATGCCTTCTAACACTGTTCTTAATACACTGTTGCTCATGTATTCAACCAACCACTCTGTAAGAGCTCTTTGAACACTGGGACGTGTTAACATGTACTGAGCAAGCAGAAATCCTGCTTCAGTGACAATCATGCTAACTATCGCAGGAAAAAAACCTACGCCAGTGGCTGCGGCAGTTCCTTGTATTGCTCTTACACCCCATCTAACGCCAGTTATAAGTTGACGAACTTTGCGCATTCCGCTGCTAAGAGACACAAGCAATAACGTAGTAATTTGTGCACCTAGACTGGCCTGTGCTGCAATAATGTGATCAGCTGCTTCTTGTTGACTCATTCCGCCAGCCTCTGGTCCTATTTCTGCTTGATCTTGAAAGTAAGCCACGTTGTAGGCATGAGTTTCCAACAACAGATATGAAAATCCCATTGCTTCAAATATTCTACCCATCAACTTAACACCAGGAATATCAGCAAATCCGTTTACAAAGCGTCTAACAGAACTGCGTTTGTTTGCAGGCACATCCTCAAGACCTTTCCATGCACTGCTGAATTTCTGTGCTATGTTGATTCTTTTAGATCGAATATTGTTGCTGTTAACCAGTCTAGTTCTTGTTTCGCTTCCTCCACGATTGTATCTTCTTTCAAATCGTTCTGCATCAGATTCATTGTCAAATCTAAACACTTCACCACCGGCTCTAACCAAAAATCTATCAGAGTCGTTCACTTGTCCTATAATACTTGCATCAAGATCAGGATTAAATCTCTGCAAAGTCAACTCAGGAGTTTCAGTGTTTTCAATTAATAATTCTTGTAATTTCATCAGAATGTTTCCAGCAATGTAAGTTATTTATATGAAGTGAGCTAAAGCTCACTTGTGATTGTCGCTGTCGCTCAATCACATTATTTTATTTTGATGAAGAAAGACAACGTATTCAACGTATAAAAGCATATGGTACTGCGAAGCAGTATCATATGTGTATAATATCATTCAGATTGTGTAGTCATACTTCGCCCGTTGCCGGGCGAAGTGACAAAAGAACATCATTCGAGTTGCTTTCGCACACTTGGTAAATGAGATTCAAAATGCATATGTAAAAAACATTTTGTCGGAGGCGGTTGACCGGTATCCCCCTACTCAAGCTTCGTCATATCAACGGAAGGCACACGTTCCCTACCAAGCGAAAACAGTTACCTTTGTGGTTGCTTTTTCTCAGAGCCACAATCTTTTAAAGCCTATCGTATACTTCTTCACGCGGACTCTTCACACCACCGGCTACGAGCATTACCTCGGCTGGATTTTGAAGGACATGGAGTCAATATTGTCCGTTATATAGCCTTGTTTCTGTTTTGAAGTGCCTCTACAAGAGTCTTTGATTTGCCTACTCTTACGTTAATAATGCCGTTGTAGTATTCATCTGATTCTAAAACACGCCTGTCGAACTGTTCTTTGGCTTCTAAATAACTCATTTCTGCTCTAGATGTACAAAAATAAAGTATTTCTCTAGTAAAATTTTTTTCGCCTAGTTTTTCAACATCTCGATTAAGTTGTTCAGATGAACCCCAATAATCGCGCCAATCAGATTCTTTTTTGCCTTTTCTTCTATTCTTTTTGCCTTTAAGTGGTGGTTTAGAAGTTTTAAATTTTGCTAATTTTTTGCCTATGTACTTGCGATTATCAGAAAGGTTTGTTATCAAGTATACAAATCCTTCGTATTCTTCTGGAATACTGTCAATTTTTTGACCTTGATACGTCCAACTCATACACTATGTATAAAATCAATTAATCGTCCTTTGCCTTTTTTGAATTTTGTGGTCTTTTGTTGCATTGCCACTTGTTGTTTGCTCTTAATTCTTCTAAAACAACATCATATTTTTCCTGAATCTCACTTTGTCTTTGTTTTGCCAGTGCTATAAGCTTACGCAATTCTCTTCTGGCAGTGCGTTTAGTTCGTTCACTGGGTCTTTTCTCAAACTTTTCGTTTGCATCAAAGTAATTGAGATAGGTTTGTGCTAATTTATCCTGTGTATCGTCCATTATTCTACTATGTCAACATCATTTGAGTAAGTAGTAAAGCCATTTTCCTTAACAACTTTTAATACATGATTTACTCTGCCTATTAATTCGTCTTTGTGACTGATAAGGAAAACGTTTTTGTTTCTTTCTCTAGTCATTGTTTTTAATACTCCAATTGCATTTTCGACGCCCGAAGTATCCATACCACTATCAATTAACTCGTCTACAAACAGTAAATTAATAGATTGGTAGAGATTTTCCCAAACATCTCTGAATGCAAAGCTCATTCCTAATATAAGTCTATTTCTTTCACCTCTACTGAGATTATCAAAGTCTAAATCTTGTCCTAATTGTGTAATTTCAACCGAAAGATCGTTTTGAAATGTAACTTGATGAGGTAATCCAAGATAATCTAAATAAGTTGTTAATCGATTATTCAAATATGCAAGATTCTGGTCAATGATTTTTTTGCGGACAAAGCTATCTTTATTGGTTAATAACTTGAGCAGAAACTCTTGATGTTCTTTTTCGTTGGTCAGTTCGTTGATTGTTGTCCAATCTATTTCCTGAATAGCGGTTTGATTCAGTTCGTTAATTTGTATTTGATAAGGATCGTCTTCCTCGTTGCTATTTTTTAGCGCACTTTTAAGATTTTCTACATTGCTTCGGTGTTCGTATGCTTCTTTAGCTGATTCGTAAAATGTGTTAGGCTTGCCATCAATATCACCGATTTCATTAAGCTGAGATATAACTTTTTCTAGTTTTTGAGCAAGATCGTTTTGATATTCAACAGCTTCTTTGTACTCTTGTGTCTTTTTTGTTACAATTTCTATTTTTTTGTCTTCATGTAGTTCTTGACCGCAGGCATAACACACTGCATCGTCAAGATCTTCAATGTCTTTTTTAGATTTTTCAACCGATTTATCTGCTCTTATCAATGCACTTTCTAAAGTTGACTTTTCTTTAGTCAAAGATTGAATTTGATTGTTCATTTCGTGCCAATTTTGCAGTGTCTCGTGTGCTTCAAGTTCTTTGTTAATATCTAATTTTTCTAATTCATCAATAGCAGCAAGAAGATTTTCATGATCTTTGGCTTTTTTTGCTGCCCATGCACGCTGTCTACTTTTTAAGTTTTCTATACTCTCATTGATTTTTTTGTTGCTTTCGTCAATAGCACTGATTCTGAGATTTTCCTCAGTTAGACTTTCTTTAGTTTCTTTAATTTTTTCTTTAAGTAAAGTAGCTTTTTCTGTAAGTATAGTTATACCAAGTAGTTGTTCAATTACTTCTCTTTGATCATTTGCTCTCATACTCAAGAATGGTTCAGTGTAAGTGTTCAATGCTAAGATATGTTTAAACATATTATGACTCATACCTAGCAGATTTTGTATGTCTTCTTGAGTTTTTCTGCTATCACCTTGACTTTCATTGTTAAGTTCGTCGCTTTGTTCTTGACCATTGATGTAAAATTTTAATACATTAGGGGATCTTCCGCGCTCAATACGAAACTTATTTCCATCTTTTTCGAAATTTAATGTCACCAACATGCCTTTGCTGTTGGTTTTGTTAATAAGATTATTACGTTTGATATTAGTTAATGCCTGTCCATACAATGCATAACTAAGAGCATTAATAATCGTAGTTTTTCCTGTTCCGTTGCGTGAACCGCTGTCGTCTCCGCCTTGGTCAAGATTTTCTCCAAGCACTAGAGTTAAGTTTTCGTCGTTAAAGTTTACAGCTTGTGTAACATTGCCGACACTCATGAAATTTTTTACTGTAAGATCTTGTATTTTAATCATTGTAATCCATTATAAATGTTAAGAAGTGTAGATTTGTCAAAACTGTCACTTTCGATTGCAAGTATTTCGTTGCTAACAATTTGATCAACACTTTCAAATTGAGTAATATCTAAATCTGTGTTTACTTCTTCGATGTGTTTTTGTGGAATCAATGTAATTTCTCTGCACTTATAGGTTTCTATAAAAGTTTCTTTGATCATACTAGCTTCTTCAAAACTTACATCAATGTCTAATGTAACTCTAAGATACATTTTATTTTTTATTAATTGATCTTTTTCGTCGATTAGCTGAGAAAGTTTAATAGTTCTATACTTTGGACAATCTGACCAATTAACATATTCAGGGCTAGAACTGTTTTCGAGGTCTAGTATCATCATTCCTCTTTCGTCGTCCCAGGTATCAGCATAGTTATGAGGAAAAGCGTTTCCGATATAGTGTATTTTGCCTTGATTTTGACGTTTGTGAAAATGTCCCGAAAACACATATTCTTGATTTTTAAAATGTTCTGACTTAAGCTCGCTGTTATCTGGCATTTTAACCATAGCATTCATGTAAAAGCTGGGCAATTCAAAGTGACCAAATACATATTTTTCTTTAAGATTCGCTACTTTTTTCCATTCATCACCTACTAACCATGGCACTAGTGCAACATCGCCTTCTTGATAAATTTCATCAACTACGGTTATGCCAGGAATATGTCTTGCAAACTCAGTGGATTTAATATCACGTTTGTCTTTGTAATATAAATCGTGATTGCCGGCAAAAAGATAAAATTTTTCAAATGCAGAACCTAATTTTTCTAGTAACCTAATACCAGTATCCATTGTTGTAAGGTTAAGACTGTTGCGATTGTGATTCCAATCACCGCAAAAAATACCAGTTTCGCAATTGTTTTCTTTGGCAGTTTTAATATACCAGTCAACAAAATCTTCGCAATCTTGATTATGTATTCTGCTGTTGCCTTTTAAGCCTAGATGTAAGTCAGTAAATACTGCTGCTTTTTTAAACAATTTTATACCTCATATAATATTAAAATAACAAAAAATGCTAACAAAGTCAATGATTTATTTGTTATTATCTTCATGTCTTCGCAATGATGCTTCCCATTCGCCTGCGTGCTGTCTAGTATAACTAGGATTAAGATTATTCATTTCAAGGACGTCGTCTCTGATATTTTGTGCTCTTTTTTCAAGATTAATAACTCTTACAAAGCTATTGGTTACTGCTGCTGTATAGTATGCAAAAGGGTTATTTGACTTTGATTCGTCAAATTGCAGTCCGATTTGTGAAAGTTGCAATATAGCCTGACCTTTCATTTCGTCATTATAAGTATATCCTCTTACATTTCCTCGAGTAGCGTATCTGTCAACCAATTTCATCCACATTTTTGCTAATTCATCGGTGGCTCTTCCGTGATCTTTTGAAAAATAGCCATTTTCTAATCCTCCGCACCAATGACTTTTGCCTACGCATTTTAGTTCGTCATTTTCATCAAATTTATAATGCTGAAATGGTGGAAAATTCAGTTTTGTTTTGGTATCGGCAATGGTTTTAGGATTTTTTTTACGACCTTCTTCGTCGGGTATATGATCAAATGTCATAATTCGAAAAATTAATTCAGATTTTTCGATAGTTTTATAATCAATATCGCAATCTGCCTGTTTAACTTTTTCGCCAGCTGCTTTTCTTCTTTCGTATTGTTCAGTTGATAGTTTTTTTGCTTTATTTCTTTTAGCTTCGGCTATGGTTCGTATATTGATTTTATCCAAACTTGGTAAAATGATGTCGAAATTTGCATATTCTGGATCAATATAACTACAAAATGTGTTTTTAGACTTGTGTATTTCCTTTAACATGTCTTTGTTGTTTAAATAATTTACTCGTCTTGCCATGATTATCCTTTTAATTTATAATAATACACATAGATAATTTTGTCAACTAAATATCTATAGGAGTATTTAAATGGTTAACAATCCACAATCAAATGTGCCAAATCAGCAGGGTTCTGAGTTTTTATATAGTCAAAAATCTAGCATAACTGACTATAGTAATCCAAGAACTTTTCTAAAACAGCGTTTACAAACAAATTCGTTTCCAGTAGGTGCAGAACCTGCTAGCAGAGTATCAACGGCTGCACGGTTTGTTCCTAGTAACAGTGCAGTAGGCGAAGACTGGCGAGTAAAAATTAATTTACCTGATGTAGGAACTTTTAAAACCAGTCCGTTACTACAACCATTAGCACAAACCGATAACTCAGTGGTTTTTCCTATAACTCCTGCTATAACATTAAGTCACAATGCATCGTATGATTTAATGGAACCTATTCATAATAATTATCCTTTTCCTGTTTATCAAAACAGTAATATTGATGCAATTACTATAGCTGGTGAATTTCCAGTACAAAATGAAGACGAAGGCCGGTATTGGATAGCTGCAAATCATTTTTTTAGAAGTGCCACTAAAATGTTTTATGGTGAAACTAGCAACAAAGGTGCACCGCCGCCCTTATGCAAACTTAATGGTTACGGCGATTTTGTATTGAATAACATTCCTGTTGTGATTACAAATTTTACAGTCAATTTAGAAAATACTGTAGATTATATTAGGTCTCCAGTAGTTGCAGGTACAGCTTCTCAAATAGAAAGATATACCTGGGTGCCTACAAACAGCACTCTAACAATTACTGTACAACCAACATACAGTAGAGCAAAAGTCGAAAGTTTCAGTTTAGACAAGTTTGTTAATGGCGATTTACTTGATAAAGGATTCTTATGATGGCAACATATACTAAAAGCAGTCCGTATTTTAACACTATAGTTACTGAAAGTGGCGAGCTAGGGTTTTTAAAAATTAGACCAGTGCCAGCAGAGGATGATGATGTTTTATATACTATTGAACCGCAATTTCAACACCGTCCAGATTTGCTATCATATACTCTTTATGGCAGTAGAAACCTTTGGTGGGTATTTGCACAGAGAAATTTAGATGTAATACAGGATCCTGTTTATGATATTGAAGCCGGAACACAAATTTATCTTCCTAAAAGCAGTTCACTTAAAGCCGTGTTAGGACTATAATGGCAATACAACCAAATCCATTAAGAAGATACAGCAGTTATAATACAATTTTTACTCTTAGCGTTCTTACTGCTGAAGAGATAAATCTTCCTGATGAAACATATCGGGTTACTGCTCCTGCTTTGACGATATTACGTAGCGGCGGCGGCGCAGAAAACAAAGTAACCACCGTTTATGAGGATGCAATAGGTGCAAAGTTAGAGTATTTTATAAACAATGTAGAAATTGATGCTATTATTGCTCCAACAGGTAAAACTAGATTAACCAACGCAACTAGCATAAATCTTACAGTGCAAGAACCGTATAGCATGGGTTTATTTTTACAAACTTTGCATATTGCAGCAACACAGGCAGGATATACTAATTATATTCAAGCACCATTTTTGTTAACAGTAGAATTTATAGGCTGGGATGACAACGGTCAATCTATAAGTATAGAAGAACAAAATTACAAAAGAATGATTCCATTAAAATTTACTAATATTGAGTTTGATATTGGTAACAACGGTACTACATACGAAATACAAGCAATTCCGTGGAATGAACAAGCTAACATTGATCAAGTTGAAATGTCTAAAACTGATATTAATATATCAGGATCAACTGTATCGGAAATATTGCAAAACGGTGAAAACAGTTTAACCACGGTGATTAACGGCAGATATGAAGAATTACGCAATGAAAACAAATTGCAGTCATCGGATGAAATTGTAATTACATTTCCACAAGAAATTTCCACAGCAGTTCAAAATTCAGTACAAAATATAGATAACGACACTGGAGCAACCACAGTTTCTGGCACACAGCGCAGCGGAGTGAATAACATTTTAGGAAATGTAGCCAAAGGAATAGTCGGCGGCGTGGTCTCTAATGCAATTAATGGAACATTAGAATCCAGTGTTAATAATTTGTTAACCAGTTTTCAAAGTGGAGATATAAATCAAATCTATCAAAGCATATCAGGGTTTTTAGGTGCACAAGCACCACAAAATTTTGAAGCATTCCTTAGCAGTATAACTGGATTAATTATGAGCAAAAGCAGTATCGGCGAAGGATTAAGTAGAATATCTCAAGATACTGGCAGTTTAAATCAAATAGGAAATGCAAATATCATTGAAAATTTTGCAGATGCAGGTCATTCGCCAATGGGAAACAGTGGGCTGCAATACGATTCTAGAAATAAAGTTTACACTAGAGGTAAAAATGTAGTTAGTAATAATAATAGAAGTTTTCAGTTTTCGTCTGGTACAAAAATTACAAGAATGATCGAAGAAGTTGTACTAACTAGCGAATGGGCAAAACAATTAAGACAAAGATCTCCTGACGAAAACGGCATGATTGATTGGTTTAAAATTGAAAGCCAGACTTTTGTAAAACAGGATCCTGCACAGGAATTGCAGGACGGACAAACTGCAAAAGTTTATCATTATAGAGTAGTACCCTATAAAGTACATAGTAATACTTTACAACAACCTACTGATCCTGGATTAAATTACGATAATCTTAAAAAAGCTGCACTAAGAGAATACAATTATATCTATACCGGCGAAAACACTGAAATTATTAATTTTGATATAAACATCAATGCTGCGTTCTTTTCAGCTACTATGCCAGACAGAGGACAAAACAACATTGATTATAAATCCGGTGGCAGTCAAAATAGATTAATACAACAAGACCCTGAAACAGAAACAAACAAAAGACCAGTAAATGCAATAAGTTCAACTGGACATGTATTACAAATTGATAATATCAGTACTTCGACACAAGGCGGAGGAGGCGCCGGCATTGATAATAATAAAATTAGAACTGCAAGACTATTTCATGATACAATAATCAATAGTGATGTAGATTTAGTAAGTTTAGAATTGGAAATTCATGGGGATCCATACTTTATGTTTGACAGCGGTCTAGGAAATTACACTGCTAGAACGTTAGATACAAATCAAACAGTCGACGGTACACTGGAATATCAGCGAAGCGAAGTAGATGTAATAGTTAACTTTCGAACACCGGTTGATTACAACGAAAATTCAGGAGGAATGCATTTTCCTGAAGATACAATTCCGGTAGATGCTTTTAGTGGGTTGTATCGTGTAACTACGCTTACAAACAGAATAAGAGATAATAAATTTACACAAACACTACAATTATTGCGAAGAAGAAATCAAGACGGAAATGTTACACCAGATCAACCTACTAAGGTAACTGATGCACAACCAGATGAACAATCTCATAGTCCATATTCAGGCAGTGCCTCTAGTTCTCCTAGTGTAGACATTGGGCAATTGTTTGGACAGCTTATTGATGCAGCACTTGAAGAAGCACTTGAGGACGAAGGTGCAACAACAGATTCAGAAACAGAAACAGAAAATTCAAATAATGTTACTTCAAATGCACCCGAAACATCTCCTCGTCCGAGACCTAGACCAGAAACTGTTTCTGCACCGGATCGCAGTTTTGGAACATTTAATTCCGATGGAACAGTACAAGGCCCAGGACAGGCTGCAAGGCCAGGACCGCGACCGTCGCCAACCGTAAGACCGTCAAACCGTACAGATTAAATTATATAAAAGGAATGTTAATGGCTGAAGAAAATGTAAGCAAAAATCAACAATCAAGAACAGCTGATAACGCCACTGATACAAGACGTCCGGGTCCGTATTTGGCAAGAGTTATTGAACATTTGGATAGCTATTATGCTGGTGGATTAAAAGTAGAATTGTTAAAAACCACTGAGGCCGGAAATATCAGTGAAACACTTGGTCAAACAGTTGAGGTTTTTTATGCTAGTCCTTTCTACGGGTTAACTAATAGTCAACGCGGCCCAGGCAGCAATGACAATTACGCAGATACTCAAAAAAGCTATGGCTGGTGGGCAGTACCCCCTGATCCAGGGTCTATAGTTATGGTTATTTTTGTTGAGGGTAGCAGAGATTACGGATATTGGTTTGCTTGTGTACCAGAAAGAGGTATGACATTTATGCTACCTGACGGCCATCCTTCGACAGAACAACTGTCAGGAGATGTTCCAAGCAATCTTAGAGGAAAAAAATTACCCGGAGGCGAATACAATAAAAAAATAACCAAGCCTAGAACTAATAATGTTGTAAAATACAAAAGACCTTACAACAAAGATTATGTGGATTTTCTTTTGGCACAAGGATTAATTGACGACGAAGTTAGAGGATTAACAACAAGCAGCGCTCAAAGAGAAACTCCAAGTGCAGTCGTAGGATTTAGTAGCCCGGGTCCACTGGATAAAAGAGGCGGAAGTCCTACGGCAGAAGTAGGATTAAAAGAAAGCAAAGCTACCATGCATACTAGCAGATTAGGAAGCAGTAGTATACTAATTGATGACGGCGATGATAAATTGATCAGAGAAGGCCCGCCAGCAACTACACCCTATAATTACATCAACAAGGAAGCAGGCGAAGCAGGCGGCGATGTAACATTGCCACAAAATGAACTAGTAAGATTAAGAACTAGAACAGGTATGCAAATTGTAATGCATACATCTGAAGATTTGATTTATATAAACAACAGTAGAGGAACTGCATGGATAGAAATGACCAGTAATGGCAAAATTGATGTTTATGCACAAGATAGCATTAGTTTTCACACTGATAATGATTTTAATTTTGATGCAGGAAGAGATATAAATTTCAATGCTGCCGGAAATATAAACATAAATGCAAATACAAATATTTTTCAAACTGCTGCTGCAAATTTAGAGGTATTAGCAGGTGCTGATGGCAAAATTACCTGTGGTGGGTCTAGCAACATAAAAAGTTCTCATCATAAAGAAACAGCAGATAGAATTGACATGAATGGCGCAGCAGCAGCTGAAGCTAATCCTGCAAATATTCCAACAAGAATCCCGCAACACGAACCATGGAACGGTCATGAAAATTGGAATCCGTTGGAAACAACACCTGAAAAAACTCAAGCAAAACCGCCGGACGAATAAAGGAGATAATGATGCCTGATACATATCCAGTAAACAACGGATCACTTGGTACTAGAAACAGCAGTAATTCAATTAATACAATTCCGAATAACCAGGTTTCAGAACCTAGTGGTATTATAGATGTTACTGGACGAGAAGTGCCATTTACTATTGATACTTTTTTACAAAGTTTGCCAGGCAGTCTTAGTACTATTTTGTCAAGTTTAGCAAACAATTTGTTTCAACAATTGCCGCAGTTTGCACAAGATTTAATATCTAGCACAGCATTATCAGGTGTATTAAGTGGTGCAATATCTAATTTTAGTACTGCTATTTCGGAGTCAATTGGAAGATTTGCAGGCGCTTTACAGGATGCTGCCAGTTCTTTGTTAAACGACATAGGCGAAACAATATCTGAAATACCAGGCATTGGCCCAGTACTACAGGATTTTATTAGAGTCACAAGAAATTTTTCAAATAATCTTAGCCAAGCTTACAACAGCCTACCTCAAAGTACACAAGAATTTATACAAAGTGCTACATTGCAAATTGGAGCAAGTATAGTAGATGGCAATAGAAATTTACAAAATTTTTCATCGGTGTTTACTGAAACGCAAACAGAAGAAATAAGAAGAAATATAAATTTTACTACTAATCCTGCAAGCGATATGCAACAAATATCAACACAAGCTAGAAATTTAGATCAAATAATCTTTGAAGTAACTGGAAATGATATTTTTGCTAATCTCAGTTCAAGGGCTCAAGAAAGTGCAACTCAAATAACTAGATTATTACAATCTTCTAACAATGGTTTTGTTTTTAGAAATGTTATTCCTCGAGCAGACCTAGAGAATGTACAATTTGTTGTCAATGGACAAATAATTGATCAACAGCAAATAAACTTAGACAATCAATTGAGAGAAGCTGCTGATACTTATATAAACAGAGGGTAAATATACTATGTCAACAGATAATAGATTATATAAAAATATAACAGTGACCGCAGACAAAGTGCCCGAAAGACCTATTTCAAAACAGTATAGGGGAATCAGCACAGTTAACAGAACAGGCCGAAGTTATAATCTATATGATTTAGATTTAATAAAACAGGATATTATTAATCATTTTCATATACGTCAAGGCGAAAAGCTCAGTGATCCTGAATTTGGAACAATAATATGGGATGTGTTGTATGATCCATTAACTGACAGCTTAAAAGAAGCTATTATTGAAAACGTTACACAAATAATAAACTACGATCCAAGAGTTTCGGTTAACAGTGTAACAATTGATACTTTTGAAAGTGGTATTCAAATCGAAGCTGAATTGATATATTTGCCATATAATATATCAGAAACATTGCGTTTAAGATTTGATCAAAGTGCTAGTTTACTTTAGTACGCAGTTTATACATACTGATAAATATTAAAATAAAACAAGGAATGCATAATGGCAAATACTGAACGTCAGAACAGACTTCTATTAGCTGAAGACTGGAAAAGAATTTATCAAAGTTTTAAATATGCAGATTTTCAAAGTTATGATTTTGATAATTTACGCCGAACTATGATAAATTATATCAGACAAAATTACCCTGAAGATTTTAATGATTATATCGAAAGTTCAGAATATCTTGCTCTTATTGATCTTATTGCATTCCTTGGTCAAAATTTGGCGTTTAGGACTGATCTTAATGCACGAGAAAACTTTATAGAAACAGCAGAGCGCAGAGAATCAGTACTGCGTTTAGCTAGACTACTTAGTTACAATCCTAAAAGAAATATTCCTGCAAATGGTTTGTTAAAACTAGAAAGTATTAGTACAACTGAGGATATAATTGATAGCAACGGAGTTAATTTAGCTAATTAAACTGTAATATGGAACGATAGCACTAATAGTAATTGGTTTGAACAGTTTGTTAAAATATTAAATGCTGGATTACCAGTTAATAATACGTTCGGCAGACCAATTAAAAAGTCTAATATTCAAGGTGTCAATACAGAGCAGTATAGATTCAATGGTGCTAATCAAAATTTAGCAGTATATAATTTTTCAAAAAGCATAGACAGTGTTTCGACTGCGTTTGAAGTTGTTAGCACAAATTTTGATAATTCGAATATTTTTGAAGAAGATCCATATCCAGGAAATCAGTTAGCGTTTCTTTATAGAGATGATGGTAGAGGATCTGGCAGCAATAATACTGGATTTTTCTTTCATTTTAGACAAGGTACTATTCAAAGCAATACATTTGAAGTAAACAGTGCTGCTCCTAATACTGTTGTTAACATAGATACCAATAATATTAATAACAGCGATCTTTGGTTATATAAATTAGACAGCAATAATTTTGAAACTGAACTATGGACCAAAGTAGATAGTGTTGAAGGTAACAATATTATCTACAACAGTATCAATAGAAACATTAGAAATATTTACAGTGTTCTTAGCAGAATAAATGATAAAATTAGTTTAATATTCAGTGACGGTACATTTGGCGAATTACCTAAGGGTAAATTTAAAATATATTATAGAACCAGCGCAAATCGCAGTTATAAAATTACACCTGAGAATTTATTTGGTATAAATGTGCAAATTCCTTATATCAGTAGAAACGGAAAAAGAGAAACTATTAATTTAATTTTAGAATTAAAAGAAACTGTAGAAAATGCGAGTACTAGTGAAGATAACAATAGTATAAAAGCAAACGCCCCTGCTACTTATTATACACAGAATAGACTAATTACCGGCGAAGATTACAATGTAGGAACATTAGGAATATCTCAAGAAATTGTCAAAGCCAAAGCAGTTAATAGAACATCCAGCGGTATTAGTAGAAATTTTGATCTAAGAGATGCAACAGGAAAATATAGTAATACTTTGATATTTGGCAACGATGGTATACTTTACAAAGAACAAATAGAAGATATACAAAGTTTTGAATTTAATTCCAAAAACGATATACAATCTGTTATTAGAAATACTGTCGAACCAATAATAAAAGACGATCGAACTAAAAACTTTTATTACGATCAATTTCCTCGTAATGAAGAAATTGTTAATTTAGGAATATCTTGGAATCAAACCACTGTAGATACAAACAGAACCACAGGTTATTTTGTTGACGAAAATGATTTACCAGTTACTATAGGTAGTTTTACACAGAGTATTCTAAAATTTATTGAACCAGGAAGTTTTTTAAAATTTAAAGCACCTGAAGGATTTCATTTTATGCCTGACGGTACTTTGATGTCTGGACCGGCAACACATCTAGGATCAAAAAATTATTTGTGGACCAAAGTAATAAGTGTTGATGACCAAGGAACTGTAGTTGATATTGACACTGGTTTAGGTCCAGTTGTGTTAAATGATATAATACCTCAGCGTAGTATACTAGAAGAAATAATACCAGTATTTAATAATCAAATCTCATCAGATGTTACACGACAAGTAGTTGATCAAATATTTTCATTTAAAACATTTGGTTTAAGATATGATTTTAATCAAAGACAATGGCGTGTAATTTTAAACAATAATCTAAATACAGTAAGTAATTTTAGTTTAGGAAAACAAGGAGACAATAGCAATCAACAGTTAGACAGTAGTTGGATACTGTTGTTCGAAACCGATGGCGAAGTTTACACTATAAAAAGCAGAGGTTTAAGATATATCTTTGAAAGCAACGATCAAACAAGATTCTTTTTTGACAGCAAAGATAAAATTTATAACAGTAAAACAGGTAAAATTGTAAATGATACAGTAAAAATATTAAGCAATAACAATAAACCAAACAGTTTAGATTCGTTTACAGTTGATTGGATTTGGCAAATATCAAAAGAATTTAAAAATCAAGCAGGATACATTGATAGCAAAAAAATCGAAGTTACTTTTTTTGATAGCGATACAGATGGTGTAGTTGACGATCCTGATTTATTTAAACAAATTGTGGACAGTGAAAATCTTCCACAAACAGATAGATATATTTTCCAAAAAAAATCATTCTTAAATAAAACAGAAGTTTATAACTATGTAAATGCTGAACAAGAAAACATTGTTCCTATACTTACAGAATCAAATGCTCAGCCTTTTGCAAATTATAGCAATGGCACAGTTTTTTATATTATCGATAGAGATATATTTAAAAAATTAGATTTACCAAACCAAAAATTGAACCTTGTAACTGATTATAAGGCTTTTCTTGGTAGAGAATTATTAAAATTTGAATACAGTCATGCAGCTGACGAGAATGCAAGAATTGATCCTAGCAGCAGTAATTTAATAGATGTATATCTTCTTACTAGACAATATGATATTGCATTTAGAAATTATTTACAAAACAGAATTGATCAAAAACCACTTCCGCCGAGCAATGATCAGCTATTCCTAAGTTATGGAGGCGAAGTTAATAAAATAAAAAGTATTAGCGATGATTTAGTGTATCATCCAGTAAAATACAAACCATTGTTTGGTAGCAAATCTAATCTTGATTTACAAGCAGTCTTTAAAGTTGTAAAAAACCCTGAAAGAGTAGTCAACGATAATGATATAAAAAGTCGAATTATAAATGCAATAAATCAATATTTCAGTTTAGACAATTGGGATTTTGGCGAAACTTTTTATTTTAGTGAACTAGCAGCATATTTGATTAACAGTTTAGCACCAGATATTGTAAGTATAGTTTTGGTCCCGCGAGATGCTAATCAAAGTTTTGGCAGTTTATACGAAATTAAGAGCGAAAACGATGAAATTTTTGTAAGTTCAGCAGTAGTAAGCGATGTTGAAATAATAGATTCAATTACTGCTAGTCGCCTTAGAGCTAGCGGCGCTATTGTTACAGAAACATCAGACCCAAATACCGGAATACAAAGCAGTGACTCGGATACAAACATAATTATTACTAATACTGAGTCATTAGGTGGAGGATACAATCAATAATGGCATACGAAGACAATCAAAATGACTTCCCTTTACCAGGTGGCAAAAAGTCTCCAAAAAAAGGCGCAGAATTTTTACCTAAATATTTTAGAACTGAATCTAATAGAAAATTCCTTGATGCTACAATAGATCAATTTAATAGCGACGGTGTAGCAGAAAAAATTGATGCATTTGTAGGTAAAAGAGAAGCTAAAGCTGTTAATATTGATGATAATTATTTAGAAGAAATATCAAATACTAGAAGAAATTATCAATTTGATCCAGTTAGTGTGTTTCGTGATGAAATTGGAAACATACTTTATAATAAAGATTATGTAGATTATCTAGGATTAATAAAATCGTACAGAGGTTCTGTAGATAATCACAGTTTATTAAACAGTCAAGAATTTTATGTTTGGAATCCTAGAATTGATTTTGATAAGTTTGTTAACTTTAGAGAATATTACTGGTTGCCAAACGGACCTCAGGAAATAGCAGTTCAGGGTCAAGCTAGAGGCATTATTAGCACTTATACTGTTACAACAGTAGTTGATGATAACAACACTGCTCTTTTGTTTACACCTGATGGTAAAACACGCAATCCACGTTTAAAGTTGTATAGAGGACAAACATATAGGTTTGAAGTAAACACCGACGGCGATCCAATCAGCATTGCTGTTAATAGAAGCACAAAACCAGAGCCAAGAGAGCAAACTACTAGTCTAATAAACAATACGTTATACACAGATGGAGTTATAATTCAACATAATGATGTTGAAAATACTTTAGAAAACGTTAACCAATTTGTCAATGAAGGTTTTGTGGAAAACGGAATATTACAATTTACGGTTCCTGATAATGCACCAGATACACTGTATTTTGTAAGTCAGTTCGATCTAAATGTAAGCTGTTCTATAGAAATAGCAAACATTGAAGAAAACAGTGTAATTGATGTTGAAAATGAAATAATAGGAAAAAAGACATATACTACTTCACAAGGCTGGAGTTTTTCAAATGGAATGAAAGTGTATTTTCAAGGTACAGTAACACCTAAAAAATATGAAACTGGTCTTTTTTATGTTGAAGGTGTCGGCGAATCGATAAAATTGGTTCCAATAAACAATCTAGAAGTACCTGCTATATTCACACAAGATACTAAAGTTCCTTTTGATGATAACGGATTTGACAGAGTTCCGTTTAGTGACGCCTTAAGTTTTGCAGGAACCAAAGATTATATTGTTATTAATAGATCCAGTGCAGACAGAAATAGTTGGTCGAGATACAATAGATGGTTTCATATCGATGTAATTAATAAAAGTGCTGAAATTAACAATCAACCTGTTGAGATTGATCAGTCTTTAAGAGCAAAAAGACCAATAATCGAGTTCGAAGCCGGTCTTAAACTGTATAATCACGGCACAAGTGCAAAAGATAATGTTGATTTAGTTGATACTTTTTGTGACGATGTGTTTAGTAAAATTGAAGGTTCATCGGATTATTATGTTGACGGTGTAAAAATTGCAGACGGGATGAGAATATTATTCTTAGGCGACAATGACACTTTTGTTTATGGAAAAATTTTCGAGGTAAAATTAATTACATTTAAAAACAATCAGCAAATTAGTTTAATAGAAACCGAAGATTCGGAACCTGTTGAAAATCAAACTGTACTTGTAAAACTAGGATCCGCTAATGCAGGTAATATGTTTTGGTATAATGGTTCAGAATGGACACAAGCACAAGATAAAAATAAATTAAATCAACCTCCATTGTTTGAATTGTTCGACAATAATGGTGCAAGTTTTTCAGATAGTACAATATATCAAAATACAGATTTCAAAGGTAATAAAATATTTTCTTATAAAACCGGCGAAGGTTTAGCAGATACTGAATTAGGATTCCCGCTTGTATATAAGAATATACAAAATACTGGTGATATTACTTTTGAATTTAATCTATTAAATGAAAGTTACGCCTACGAAGAAATAAACCAGCCTGCTGTAATACGCAGTGATAATGCATTTATAAAAAAATATGATAATTTTGGTGATTCTTTTGAATTTGTAAATGGTTGGTCTAAAGCAAATAAAAAAAGCAATCAATATGTAATTAGACAGTTTTACGGAAACGAAATTGTAAATAATTTTCCTATTGATGTATATAATAATTCGGCTGAAATTTCGGATTTAAAAGTTGTTGTATATATTGATAATCAGCTTCAAAAGTTAGATGACGATTATATATTATTGAATGTAAACCATCAAAAAGTTATTAAATTTAATGAAAATATAAATCAAAACAGTGTAGTTCTTATAAAAACCTTAAGCGATACACCAAAAAACCAAAATGGATATTATGAGACACCGCATAATTTTGAAAAAAATCCATTAAATGAAAATATAGTAGAATTTACTTTAGGACAAGTAAATGATCATGTTGGCAGTATTGTAATTGAAGCAAATAACTTTGAAGGAGCTCAGCCAGGATCAAACAATTTACGAGATATAGGACCAGTAGCTCAATTTGGACGAACATTTGTGCAACACAGTGGTCCTTTGAATCTTGCATTGTATCATTTGGCAAGCAAAGATGCTAATATTATTGATGCAATTAAATTTGCTAGAAATGAATATGCTAAGTTTAAAAAAGTTTTCATGCAAACAGCTGAAACATTAGGCTTTGACGGACCTGTAAAAAAACATGTAGATCGCATTTTAGATGAAATTAACAAAGACAAAAATTCTAATATGCCGTTTTTTAGCACTGACATGATAGGCATAGGTGCTGCTAAAAAATTACAATATACTGTTTTAAATAATAAGAACAAATTTTATGCATTATCAAAACCTTTTGATATGATATCCGTTTCTAACAAGGCAGTTACAGTTTATGTTAACAGCATTCAACTTGTATTCGAACAAGATTATATCTTTACACCGGAAGGGTTTGTAAACATTTTATCTGAGTTAAACAACAACGATATAATTGAAATATATGAATATGAGACCACTGAAGGCTGCTTTATTCCTCCGACACCTAGTAGCTTAGGAATTTATCCAAAATATGTTCCTGAAAAGTATTTTGATAACACCTATAAAACTCCAACTGATGTAATTAGAGGACATGACGGCAGTATCAACATTGCATATGGCGATTTTCGTGATGATTTATTGTTAGAATTAGAAAAAAGAATATTTAATAATATCAAAGTTGAGTATAACAGTGATATTTTTGATATCACTGATTATGTAGGCGGAGAGTTTAGAAATACAAAAATTTCTGATTCTGCATTGAATAATATAATGATTAGTGATTTTGTCGAATGGTTAAAAAAAGCTGGCGATCCTGATTATACAGACAATGATTTTCTTACACAATCAGAAAGTTTTACATACAATTATTCTAATTCTGTTAGCCCTAATGGAAAAAAACTTCCAGGATTTTGGCGTGCTGTTTACAAACAAGCTTACGATACGGATCGTCCTCACACACATCCTTGGGAAATGCTCGGATATACTATTAAACCTCAGTGGTGGGAACAACAATATGGACCTGCTCCGTATACCAGTGATAATTTAATTCTTTGGAGAGACATTGAAAACGGTGTAGTAAATGAACCCGGAAAACAACCAGTAAGATTAAAAAAATATATTAGAGCAGGGTTACTTAAACATTTACCAGTAGATCAAAATGGTAATTTACTAAGTCCTTTAGCGAGTGGATATGCAAAAGAATTTAGTTATATAACTCAAAGAGATTTGCAATACGAATTTGGTGACCAGGCACCAACGGAAACAGCATGGAGACGTAGCAGTGAATATCCATTTAGTTTATTATCGGCATTAATAATTCAAAGACCGGCAGATGTATTAGCAAAAATCTTTGATTGCAGTCGCATCAATAGAGGTTTAAATGGCGATTTACAGTACACCGAAACAGGCAGAAGAATTAAACTCAGTGAGTTAGTATTTCCTGGATCAATTGTCAATGATCAAAATGTTATAACATCCGGGTTGGTCAATTACATACAAAATTATATGACAAGCAATGTGAAGACAATTTACAACAATTATATTAAAGAATTGTCAGGTCTAGATCATCAACTTGGATTTAAATTAGCAGGATTTACTGATAAGAGTAAGTTAAATCTTGTGCTAGATAGCAGAACACCCTCTAACAAGGGAAATATTTTTGTACCCAAAGAAAATTATGATGTAATTTTAACAAGTTCAAGTGTACAAGAACTTGTAAGATACAGTGGTATAATAATTGAAAAAATCGATAAAGGATATCGTGTCAAAGGTTATGACAACGAAGACACCTATTTTAACTATTTTAAACCTATCGAATCGGATAATGATCCTAATATAAATGTTGGCGGAATCAGTGAAAGTTTTATAAATTGGGCCGAAAACCGCAATTATGTAACTGGAAAAATTGTAAGATTTCAACAAAACTTTTACAGAGTAATTACAACTCATACATCCAATGATAGCTTTGAATTAGACAAATTTAGATTATTGCCAGAACTGCCTATAGTTGGTGGCGCTACTGCAACTATCAAGAAAAAATTTGAAACTGTACCAAGCAAAGTTAATTACGGAAAAGTTTATACTGATATTCAACAAGTAGTTGACTTTATTTTAGGGTATGGAGAATATTTAAAATCAATTGGTTTTGAATTTGAGTATTTTAACAGAACAACCGAAGCCGTTGAAAATTTTCAACAAGCAATTAGGGAATTTCTGTTTTGGACTACACAAAACTGGGCCGCTGGAACAATTATTACTATAAGCCCTGCTGCCAATGAGTGCAAATTTACTAGAGATTTTTATACTGTACAGGACATTTATAATGGTTTTTACGAGTATAATGTCTTAAAAAGTGACGGAAATGTTCTTAAAACTGATTTTACAAATACTGTAAGAGAAGATGGAAATCAATTTTCTATTGTTCCGACTAATACTGATGATGGAATATATTTTGCAAAATTTGCATTGATACAAACTGAACACAGTGTCTTAATAGATAATAGAACAGTATTTAACGATACCATATATGATCCTGAACCTGGATATAGACAAGAAAGAATTCGTGTTATTGGTTACAGGACCACTGATTGGAACGGTACATTAAATATTCCTGGATTTATATACGATGATGCAAAAGTAACAGAATGGACACCGTGGCAAGATTATCGTATTGGAGACCTAGTCAAATACAAAGAATTTTATTATAGTGCCGATAGAGACATTTCAGGATCAAATATTTTTGATGCATCAAACTGGAATAGACTTAGTGAAAGACCAGAATCGACACTAAAACCAAATTGGGATTATCGAGCAAAACAGTTTGCCGATTTCTATGATCTAGATACAGATAATTTTGACAGCGAACAACAAAGATTAGCACAGCACCTTATTGGATATCAAAAACGAAATTATTTGTCTAATATTATCACGGATGACGTAAGTCAATACAAGTTTTATCAAGGATTTATACAAGACAAAGGTACTAACAATGCTTTAATTAAACTGTTTGATAAATTAGGCAGTGCTAACAAAGACAGTCTTGAATTTTTTGAAGAATGGGCAGTTAGAAAAGGACAATACGGTGCAATTGATCAATCCGACGAAGTAGAATATATTTTAGATGAAAAATTATTTAGAATTGAACCACAGTTAGTTGAATTGGTAAATGTTGTAGATAATACTAGAACAGACTTGGTATTTCAATATCCATTAAAAGATGTCTATGTAAAACCAAAAAATTATGATCATACACCATTTCCAGTAATTTATTCAGATAACAATTTTAGCAAAACTGGTGGTTATCTAAATTTAGATCAAGTTAATTTTATTGCAAAAACTATAGATGATGTCTTAGCATTAGACATAAAATTTGTTGAAATAGGAAATATTATATGGGTACCTCAGTTTAAAAATTCCTGGAATGTTTTTGAACACATAAAAACTGATAAAAGAATTACTTCAATTGAGCGTATAGAAACAGGATTTACTGCGTATTTTGATAAGAATATAAATTTTGTACCAGGTTCGATTATTGGAATAGACAATATTAATAATGAAATTAATGGATTCCATATTGTTAAAAGCAGTACGCTTAACAGTGTTGATATCGACCTTAATACACCATTGAGTAGCGAATCTTATGATTTTGAAGATAGCACACTTGGTTTTGTAAGCGAAATAGCCAGCAAACGTGTTGCAACAGCTGAACAAATGAATTTGCTTATAAACGATCTTGGATTAACACCAGGAGAAAAAATTTGGGTTGACAATATAGACAATAAATTTGCAGTTTTACAAAATTCTAAAATCTATGAGCAACAGCAAGAAATTGAAAATGCTGAACTAGGCAATGGTCTTTTTGGCGTAGGCATTGATACTAATCCTAACAATAATGTAATGGCAGTTGGCCGACCTAAAGACAACAAGGTGTACATCTATACTAGAATTAGTGATACTCAAGAATATACCTTAACTCAAACAATTGACTCTCAATTTAATAAAACATTAAACATAAATGGTGTATTATTGAATAATCCGGCTGTAGTGCAAACGAGTATTCCTCATGATTTATCCAACAGTGACGAAATAACAATTTCTGAAGTTGTTGGTACTACTCAAATAAACGAAAAAAACTACTTTGTGAAGACTACGGCATTTGGAAATCAAATTGAATTATACAAAGATTTTGAATTAACTATTCCAGTAGATGCAACAGGTTTTGACGCATATATCAAGGGCGGTGTTATAACATATGGAAAAAATTTCAATCTAAGTTCAAATTTTGGTGCATCAGTTGAAATAACCGATGATGGTAATTATCTTATTGTTGGAGCACCAGCTGCTTCAAATGTAAAAACAAGATACATTGGGTTATTAGAACAAGTCCAAGGAAATATTCTAGAAGGCGATATTGTTAATGACAGAGGAACACTGTGGAGGGCAAAGATAGATTCGCCTGCCGACGGAAGCACTATAGACTATACATTAGATGACTGGGAACAGGTATTTTCAATACCTGTAGACTCTAACGGAACAGTTAGCAATTTTAAAGATCAAGGTGTTGTTCAAATTTACGAAAAAAAATTAAACAACAGATTTGAATTATTAGACAGTTTTGTTTCTGTATTTCCGTCGCAAAATGAAAAATTTGGTTCAGAAATCAAAAGTGCAATTGATGTGTCACTTAAAAATAAGCTATACATTAAAAGCAAAAAACACAACGGCAGAATATACTTGTTTGAAAAAAACGAAAACAATTTTGGAACAGCAGCCGATCCGTTGTACAGAGGAACCTTTAATCCTGCTGTAAAATATGAGCAAGACGAAATTGTATTTTATGAAGGTTTACTGTATAGTGCAATTAACACTGTTCCAAAAAATACCGGTTTCAGAGGAGAACTGGACTGGAATCAAATTGATCTAAATTTTGATAGAGTTGGTTATTTGCCATATCTCAGTGATGTCATTGATGGCGACAGTGATAGTACAGGTTTTACAAATTCAACAAATATAGCAGACTTGTTTGATGTTAGCACTGATACTAATACTTTAGTTATGAGTTCTTTTGATACAGTGGAATCGATTACCAAGCTAGCAATATACAAAATAAACAATGGAAGATATCAATTTCAAGAAACAATTAACAGTACCGATAATTTATGGAATACTGGATTAGCAATTGATTCCAATGGTTCTAACATTGCAGTTGGCGATGTGTACAACGATGACAAGGGTATAGACACCGGCAGAGTTTTAATATATACATACGATACTGAACAACAATCTTATAATTTAAATCAAACTTTATATCCATTAAAAGGACTAAAAAATGAATTGTTTGGATATAGTTTAGAATTTAATGTTGAAAACAAATTGGCAGTTTTAAGTCTCAATGGCAAAGTTGAAGAAACTGTAACTTTTGACAATAATTCAACATTTTTTGATAATAAAACTACTAATTTTAATGAGATTTTAAAACGACAAAATCAGATTTATGTATTTGAAAAAATCAGTGACAAGTATATCATTGGCGAAATTGTTGATTACGCAAGTTATTCAATAGATAACAACGGAGTTAGAACACTAAGAGACTTTAGTAATGTGTACAGCTCAAAGTTAATATTTAAAAATAACCATATAACTTTGTCCTTGCCAAATGTAGATTATACCGATGATAAAAAAGGCGTAATCTTCGATTTACGCAGCGACCGAAATGTAAAAAATTGGAAAGCAATTGGTTCTGCCAAGGATCATGTAGATTATGATTTTATGAAGACTGCGTTTTTATATGACAAGACAACTGATGATTTGATCACATATTTAGACATAATTGATCCAATCAAAGGAAAAATTGCAAATCCTGCAGAACAAGAATTAAGTTACAAACTTTATTATGATCCTGCGGTTTACAATGTAGGTTCATCTAACACTGGAACAGATAATCCTTGGAATTCTGATGCAGTAGAAAATTGTGGTGGGATCTCAGTGTAACTAAATGGTATAATCCATATCAAGGTAATATTGAATATAGTGCAAACAATTGGAATAGATTAATTCCAGGTTTTGATATTGATGTTTACGAATGGGTCGAAAGTGATATTCCGCCGTCAGAGTGGGATCAGTTAGCTGATACTACTGCCGGAGTCGTTGACGGAATTAGTGGACAAAGTAAATATGGTGATAGCCGCTACAGTAGAGCTGATGTTTATGATCCAATATCAAGCACTTTTAACAGCAAATACTATTTCTGGGTAAAGAACAAAAAAACAGTTCCTAACACTGATAATAGACAACTTTCTGGCAGCGAAATTGCTGATCTTATAAGAGATCCAGCAGGTACAGGATATAGATTTGTTGCCATATTTGGTAACAATCAGTACGCCTTGTATAATTGTAAAAGTTTAATTAAAGATAAAGACACAGTCATACATTTTGAATATTACAATACATTAGACAATGATAAAAATATTCATAGAGAATATGAGTTGTTATCAGAAGGACTTGAAACAAGTATTCCAAATAATTACATAATTGATAAATGGATAGATAGTCTAGTAGGCTATGATCAAGAAAGAAACCAATTACCTGATTTAAACCTCAGTCCAGCTAGAAGATACGGCATTCTCAATGATCCAAATCAAAGTATGTTTGTAAACAAAAATGAAGCCTTGAAGCAAGTTGTTGAAAGAGTAAACAGTGTTCTTGAAAAAAACTTGATTGTTGATGATTTTGATTTATCGCCTCTATCAAAAATAGATCCTTTACCGTCGAAATTTTCAAAAACATATGACGTTAAAGTTGAAACAGATTCTGAACTAAGGTTTGTTGGCACTGCTAAAATTTCAAGAGCAATATTAGAACCAGTTATCGAAGATGGAAAAATAATCGATGTAAAAATTATTAATCCTGGACGTGGTTATATCGATCCTTCATATGATAGTCAAACTGACACAGTCAGAAAAGGACCGACTGTAAGTGTTATTGGTACAGGCAAAAATGCTGTTATTAAGACTGAAATAAACAATATAGGACAGATAATAAATGCCACAGTAAAAAATACTGGTTTTGATTATGATGATAACACAATAGTATCAGTTAGAAGATTCAGTGTATTAGTTGAAAATGACAATTCAATAAGTGGATTTTGGTCTCTATACAATTGGAATGACGCTACCAATGAATGGTTTAGAGTCGATAATCAAGATTATGATACAAATCTATATTGGCAGTATAGGGATTGGTATGACGAAGGTTTTGATAATCTAACACCAATTGATTATCTGATTTCTGCTAGTTACGAAATTGATTCATTAAACGATAGAATAGGTGATATTGTCAAAATTGAAAACATAGGCACTGGCGGATGGTTATTGTTACAAAAAATAGACAATCAGCCCGAGGTTGATTATACAGTGAATTATAAAACCATTGGTAGGCAAAACGGAACTATACAATTTAGTAAATTATTATACAATAATATTACCAGTGGTTTTGACAATCAAGTTTATGATTCTTTATTATATGACAGAGAAGCTATAGAAGAAACTAGAATAATATTAAAAGCACTCAAAGATAATATTTTTGTTGATCAGTTAGCAGTTGAATTTAATAAATTATTCTTTGCCAGTGTCAGATATGCATTAGCTGAACAGTCATCAGTTGATTGGATATTTAAGACTAGCTTTATAAAAGCCAAGCATAATGTAGGTGAATTAGAACAAAAAGTTACATTTAAGAATGATAACCTAGAAAACTATGAAGATTATGTTAATGAAGTTAAACCTTATAAAACCAAGGTAAGGGAGTACATCAGCAGTTATGAAAAACTTGAACCGACAAATACCACAGTAACTGATTTTGACTTACCGCCAAGGTATGACGAAATTGCTAAAAAAATTATTTCAGAAAATGTTAAAGTTTTTGATTCTCAAATAACAGGAATCAATGACGCTATACAAACTCCACCTCAAAAATCTTGGCTTGACAATGTAGGGTTTGAAATCAAAGACATAGTAATCAGTGACGGCGGCTCCGGTTGGTCATCAGGACCTTTTGTAACTATCTCCGGCGGCGGCGGCCCGACTTTAAAAGGAAAGGCTACTATTGCAAAAGGAGTTGTTAATAGTATTGATATTGATGTTTCAAACGCAATATATATCACTGCTCCGACAGTTACATTTGAAGGTTCTCAAGCAGAATCTAGTAAACCTGCTAAGGCAAATGTAATATTAGGAAATAATAAAACTAGAAGCACACATGTTACTGTGAAATTTGATAGAATAACAGGTAATTATCTGTTTACTAAATTAGACGAAACAGATGCTTTTACAGGAACAGGTTCAAAAAAAGAATTTATTCTAAGATATCCAGTTGATACTAATAGAGATACAATTACAATCTTTGTAAACAATATTGAATTGCTATCAGGCGAATTTTTTGTCGAAAACGTTGTTGATAATACAAAATCTTATCAGCGTCAATTAGGAAAAATTACTTTTGAAAATGCTCCTGCTTTGGATGCTAATATAACTGTTAATTATAAAAAATCAATTGAAATGTTGTCAGCTTCGGATAGAATTAATTTTTTCTATAATCCAACTACTGGAATGGCAGGAAATGATTTAGCACAGCTAATGGACGGAATTGATTACGGCGGAGTTCAAGTTGATAGCATTGATTTCGGAAATGAGCAAGGTTTTGCAAGCAGTGGATTTGGCACTACTAGGTTTGATACTTTTGATCAAGTGTTTGATGATCAGATTTTTATATTAGACGGAAGCACTCAGACACTTGAATTAAAATCACCTCTTGAAGCTGGTGTAGTTTACAATTTTTATAAAAATAATGTAAGATTAGATGATCCAAATTTTGACGGCAGCAGTGCAGTATCAAACGAAAATGCAGTTATAAACAGTATTATTGGCGACGGAATTACTAATACAATTGACATTGACGAAGAAGTAATTCCGACTCAAGACGGTGATGTAATTGTAATTAGAAAATCGACTAGTGACGGAAGTTTTGTACCAAGTGATGCACTGTTTGACACAGAGTTAAGCGGTGGCAATTTTCAGTATACCACTGCCAAAGGTATCGACAGTGGAGAAATTATTGTCGATGGTGATGGTTTTGTAACAGAAACTACCAGCAAAGGACCTGAAGAATTAATACCTGGTCAAGTAGCCGATACTATGGATATGCAAGTATATCACAAAGTGCCCGATGGCCAGGGACAAATTACAGTTGAGAATTTTATAACAGATGGTTCAACTACAACTTATTCATTTGAGCAATATCCATTTACTATAGAATCGACTATAATAAAAATAGACAATCGTGTATTGCACACAGACGAATATCAAATTGATTTTGAGTCTAAAACTGTTAATTTAACTAATGCACCTGCTGAAAATAAAATTTTAAGTATTTTAACAATTGGTGCAAACGGTACAAATATCATTGATTCAGATTTTGATTTTGGTGACGGAAGTACAGAAAGCTTTGTTTCAAGTGTTAACTACAACACCCCAGTTAGTGCGTTTGTTACAGTAAATGGTGTAAAAGTAGATAATTTTGTATTAGAAAAAGCAGACAGTAGTTACGGGGATAAAGAAAATAGATTAGTAATCAGTTTTAATACTGCACCAGAAAATGGCGCCGTTATAAATTACACTATATATAATACTGAAAATCAATCTTATAGTCAAATGATTATTGATCGAACATTTAATCAAAATGGAGTCAATAAAGCTCACGAATTTAACACTGATAATAACCCAATTCCTTATCCATTTAACAAACAACCAATTGCTAGATATGTACTAGTAAAAGACGGAAATAGGTTTTTAAATCCAGGCTATGCTATTAAGTATACAATGACCAATGATAATCAGTATGACATACAAGCTTGGCAGTTTGATAATCCAAGCGATCTGATAACCAACGATATTGTTATACATATTAATGGAAATCTCATTGATAATAGTCGATATTCATATGATCCTGTTAATTATAGAGTTGTATTTTTAAAACAAGAGGATATAATTCCAGGAAGTGAATTAATTATTAGTGTATTAAAAGATGCTGAATATACCACAGTTGATACACAATTAGAAATTGATCTTCCTAATGGAGTAAATTGGACAATTAACACAGGTGAAGAGTTTGTAATAACAGCCGACGATGGAACACAAATTCCAATGGTTTTACAAGATTTTACACAAACAGGAAACACTGTATTTTTAACATTACAAGGATATGTAAGAGAATTGTTTAAACTGTTATATGTGAGTGACAGTAGCAAAATCTTTTACAATGAAGATAGTACAGAGTTTACTGTAAAATCATTTGATGTTATCCAAAGTGAAAGATTGAATCTAAGAACAAATGATTATACAGATATTAAAATCTATGTATTCAGTAATCATGATGTTAATGAATTTGAAAGACAAACGCTTTCGGTAGTTTATGAACCTACTACTGCATTAGTAGATCCGGAACAAATACTAATTAGAAATGGTTTAACTAGAGGCATTGTAAATCTAAGAAAACCTGCAATCGGCGCCAAACATGTGTGGGTTATGCTTAATGGAACTCTCCTAACTGCTGGAGTTGACTATATTCTTGAAAACAAAACACAACTTAAAATTGATAAAAAAATACAAGATGGCGATATTATAGATATTTTACATTTTACAGCGCCGGTTGCACGATCTGAGTATGCATTTAGAATTTTCAAAGACATACTTAATAGATATCATTATAAGAGATTATCAGAAAAAAATTCATATACTCTATCTAAGGATTTAAAATATTATGATAATATAATTGAATTGGAAGATGCTACAGGAATCGATGAACCTAATAAATTATTGGGCATTCCTGGTGTTATTTGGATAGATAAGGAAAGAATAGAATATTTTGTAAAACAAGGAAATCTATTAAGACAATTAAGAAGAGGTACATTGGGTACAGGTATTAAAACAGTGCATTTAGCAGGCGAAAAAGTAGTTGGCCAAGGAACATCAGAAAATATACCATATAAAGACCAAATTATAAATGATATTAAAATTGGTGATGGAGTTACTGCTGAATATATACTAGATTATACACCAAATTCGGTGAAAGAAATTGAAGTGTTTGTCGGCGGAAGAAGATTACGAGACCACGAACTTTCTGTTTATGACGCAGAGTTAAATTTAGACAGCCCTGAAGCAGATATTATTTCTCCGGCAGAATACTCTGTACAAGATAATGTTATAACTTTTAATATTCAAGATAATTTGCACAGTGACCAAATTCCATTAAGCAATGAAAAAATACAAATTGTTCGTAAAATAGGAAAAGTGTGGAACGACAACGGAAAAAGTTTAAGCGACAGCGAAACTCAAATTGCTAAGTTTTTAACAAATAGCTCAATACAGTTACCACGATAAATATAATATAGGTGGAGTCAAATGAAAAAAACAGATGAAATAAACAGTATGCATGTCGAAGGACATATTAAAATTTGCAATCCTGAAAGTGGGTTTGTGTTTGTGAATAAAAGGAATGCTATTCATTACGAAAACATGAGTATTGCTATGGCTGAAAGTTTAGCAAATGCAGGACGTGGATTTATAAATGAAATGGCATTTGGTAATGGCGGCACAGTTGTTGATCCAACTGGAATAATTACTTATTTGACTCCAAACAGCACAGGAACTAATGCCAGTCTTTATAATCAAACATACCAAAAAATAGTCGATGACAATAGTGTAGACAATCTAGATCCTACAAGAAATAAATTAGAAACTAGGCATGTCAGTGGAACAAATTATACAGATATTGTAGTAAGTTGTCTGTTGGATTACGGAGAGCCCAATGGACAAGATGCATTTGACACAGCCAGTGACACAGAACAAAATTTTGTCTTTGATGAATTAGGACTAATCAGTTTTGCAGATACACCAGAACAATCAAGACTTTTAACACATGTTATTTTTCACCCTGTTCAGAAGAGCTTGAACAGATTAATACAAATTGATTACACTGTAAGAATCCAAAGCCTATCAGGATTTAGCGAGAATTAATATGACATATGTTATAAAATTTACCAACAACGAAAACGGCGAACTAACAGTTGAAGATAATGGAGTTAACACCGAAACTGATCTCAGTTTTCCTGGAGATAGGTTTACTGGATACGGAAAAATAATAGGTGAAAATTTCCTACATCTTT
>Ga0102930_1000007_pt1 | contig 65824 bp, 73 predicted proteins | sample SalPon1_B_H2O_MG_FD_84514 | JGI IMG/M metagenome (GOLD analysis project Ga0102930, IMG submission 84514) | Salt pond water microbial communities from South San Francisco under conditions of wetland restoration - Salt Pond MetaG R1_B_H2O_MG | ecosystem: Environmental > Aquatic > Non-marine Saline... | reverse complement strand
CCCAAACTTCTTGATAATGCTGCATTTGCCGCTGCAATTTCTGGTGGCATAACGCTTCTTAGCGACCCACCTAATCTGGTAAATTCTTGAGATAAGCCACCCGAATTGTCAGAGTAAATTGGTTTAAATTCTACAGTAGAACCAAAAACAGGTGATTTTAATGTAAAATAACTTTTAGGGAATATTTTTCTTGGATCCAATAAATCTGCTACTGTTTCTATTCCTTCTGTTCTTATTTGTAAAACCTTTTTAACACTATCTAAATCATTCCCACCAATTTCAGTCAGTGCATTATATAATGCTTTTAATATAACAGGAGGCGTTGAACCCCGACGTTCAAGTATTGTTCTTACATCAATATTTTTTTCTTCTAATTTACCAACAATAATAGACAAGGCACTGGTTTGTGATAATCTACCAATCAATTGTCCGGGGTTGCCAAGTTGTGAAAGTTCAGAAAAATCAAGAAGTCTTCCTATTTTTTCAAGATCTTCACCAAATGCGGTTGTTGCTAAAGTTACACCAGAGATTCCTGATGTAATCCAATTGTTCATGTCTGTAAATGTAGGTTCTGCACCTTCAAGTGCTGTTACAGAATCAGTAAATTGATTGTTTTGTCTTGCATATGATTCTGACAATGCGATTGCTGCAGAAAATCTTTCAACATTTCCTGTTATAGAATTTATGTTGTTTTCTGAAACATCTGCGGAACCAACCAGTGTCTCTGCAATCCAGTCGGGTAACAGTTGTAAAGGGGTGTTGAAATTTTCAGATGTAACAGAAGGACCTAAAATATCCCTTGTTGTTTTGTTATAAATTCCCAATATATCAAAAAATACACCATCTTCATTAACTACATTATTCCAAGAATCAATTATTTCTTGATCAGAAGTGCCGCCTTCAAAATTCTGCAAAAACTCTATTAATCGCTGATACCAATTTTGTGATGATAGTGAGTTTATTTGAAAAACTAAATTATTGAGACTTAATTCTACTTCAAGTTGAGTTTCTTCATCTAAGACAGTACCAATACCTTGACTACCCCCTGAGCCAAGTGCATTTCCTAAACTACCGGGATCGACGAATGCAGCACCCGCTTTAAGAACAGTAGCGTTTACTAACCCTGTCGGAATCATTAAGTACCCACCAAGACGTTTGAACTACCAGTTGCACGTGCGTGTCCGCAACTATCTGTGGCCCCAACATAAACAACAGGACGCCCTTCAGCAAGAACAGTTCCACTTCCTTGAGCAACAACTGCGGCACAATGACTTGGGCTATCAGGACATGGTGGATGTGCACTTACTCTATCACCAATTAGAGATGTTGGAATACCATTTGTCAACACCGTTGAAGAACCGGGACCTACAACGGATCCTCCTGCGTTATTGATATCCCCTAGCCTAACTACTGGACTTGTCATATTTTACCGCCTTTGCCGCATCTCCCCATCTTTTTGCAGCCTCTGTCGCTTCATCTTTGGTTTCATAGGTTTTTACCACTGTTGTATTAAAGTCCATGGTTTCTGTTAATTCTGTCACATAAAGCCATTGATCATCAAAAGGAACTAATATAGCCCATAAATTCATAAAAATTCCTTTAAGTTAAAAAATTACCCTGTAACGATTTGTTTAGTTTCTGTGCTAATGCCAGTTGTGGCTTCAATCCAATTTGTACGAACATCTTCACGGGTTGAACCAATCATTACACAACTACTTTTATTTATTGTGACTGAATTCTCATTATTATTGGTGAATAATCCCGGCATTAATTGTAGTCCTTGCTGGGATACTACAACCATGATAGGCTGCTCTGCTTCGTATGAGTCATCGGTTTGATCAACAATTTTTGTAACAATTTCTTCACCCGATGCGAGTTTAATGGTGTAAATTTCATTTTTTTCTATTTTCATAATTTTGCCTTTATGTGAACATATGTAGTTATTACATTGCTAAAACATTAAGATTTTAAATGCTGCTTTAACTCGGTAAAGCCACCAACATAATGCCCAGCAACAATTATCTGTGGCATCGTAATTTTTTCTTCTGGATTAATATCATGATATTCTGTAAGCCAATCAACCATTTGATCTTTAGTATAATCTGTATTGATGTTTCTTTCATCAAATTCAATTTCATTATCTTGAAGAAGTTTCTTAGCCCATTCACAATAAATGCATTGATTTTTTGTCCAGATTATTGCACTCATTTTTTTCTCCGTTGTTTATGTTTAGATTTGAGTAAGGAATCAGAAAGCCGATGTATTATACATGCATCTTCTGGTATTGGTTCTCCGGGGATTTTTAATAAAACAAAATAATTTGAGGGTAATTCAAAAAGTTTTAATTCTTCTGAAAATTTTTTCCATACAATATTGAATATACCATCATCTATTCCACCTTTTGCAATTTCATCACACCATGCATTGACAAATTTCATTGTTCTTTTAGAATAATTAAACCATATTGAACCAACATGAATTCTATCTACTTGATTTACCGAATGATTTGCTGCGATATCGTAATTCATAATGTCATCACTAAACAGCAAATCAGGTTTAGTAATTATTCCGCCATCAACATCCATCCAGAATATTGGTTTCTTAAATTTTTCAAGTGTTTCTCTAATAAAAAGAGGTTTTATATTACAATTTTTACGATAGTCATCATATGATTTCTTCTCTACAATATGATAATCTAAGCCTAATCTCTCACAATCTAAAGATAATTGAGTGGCATATTCTGGATATTTCCATTCTGGTGTATAGAAAGAAGTTACAATAGTCATTAAAACACTTTTTCATATCCATACTTTTCAGAAAACTTATTAATTAATTTCTTTACATCCTCTGAAACTTCTGCAAATTGTTCTATCATTTCGTCAAAATTTTTATGTTTTCTTGTGTTTTCTTTTTTGTCATGTACTGAAAATTTTGCAGAAATGCCATTTTTACTTAAAGATTCAAAAAGTTTTAATTGCTCATCTTCTACTCTAAATGTGACATCAGGATTCATTTCTACAACTTTTAAATCATAAAGACACAAACTTAAAATGGCATTTTCTATTGGGTTATCAGAATCAGATAATCCAAGAATTTTCTTTCTATAATCAAATGACTTTTCTTTATTATCTTCAGTATAGACTATAGATGGGATGGAATAATAAGGATTCCTAACATTATAAATTAAGAAATCAAAATTTGGTCTGCAACCAACTTGTATTGTATAGGGATATGGTCCTTGTTCTTTTATTAACTGCCAAGCGACTATACCATCATCTCCGAATCTTTCATGGTCAACATCCAGCCCCCACTTTTTAAGAATTTTACTAGTAAATCTAGTCCCTGTTCTTGGATGTCCGAGTCCCAATATATATTTTTTTCTTGTTTCCACGCAATTACTTATCTTAGATAAGTCTGCTGGCTTTGGCATTAATTAATCTACAATCCCAGCCTTTACTGTTTTTAAAATATAGTGTAGTCCAGCGGCATATACAATTGCATATACTGATATATAACCAATTAAACTGGTGAGTGCCATTGGTCCTGTTAAAGATGGAGTTAATGCGTCTGCATGTGTAATAATTCCATGTATTAACCAAGGTGCTCTACCAATTTCTGTGACAAACCACCCAGCAATAACTGCAACAAACGGGGCTGGAATCATTAATACCAAGAATTTATGAAATAATTTGTTAGTATATAACTTTCCTGTCATACGCAAACCAAGTGACATCACTGCTGCCAGTGCCATTAATACACCAATTCCAACCATAACTCTGAATGACCAGAATACACCAAAAACCCAAGGCTGTTCTTCTTTCGGTGTTTGATCTAACCCGGGAACAATACCGTCGGGGTCATGCTTTAATATGACACTTGCTAAACTAGGTATCCCAACCTCAAGGTGGTTAGTTTGATTTTCTTGATCTGGAATTGCAAATAGTAAGAGAGGGACATTTCCTGAGGTTTCCCAGTTGCCCTCCATCGCAGCCAACTTAGGGGGTTGATATTCTAATGTATTCAACCCATGAAAATCACCCACAATAATCTGAGCAGGTGCTGCAAATAAAATTAGCCACATACACATTGATAATGCTTTTTTGTGTATTTCAACATCCTTATTTTTCATTATAAACCAAGCACTTACGCCGCCCACGACAAATGCACCAGTCAAGAAACTGGCAATTCCCATATGTACAAAACGATAAGGAAATGATGGATTAAAAATGGCAGCACTCCAATCAACAACATGAATTGTGTTATTGATTACTTCTATTCCTGCTGGTGTGTGCATCCAAGAGTTAGCAGCCAAAATCCAGAAAGAAGAAACGAACGTGCCAACAGCAACCATAATTGCTGCAAATAAATGTGTTCCTGCAGGGACTTTATCCCTACCAAATAACAACACACCCAAGAACGCAGCCTCTAAGAAGAATGCAGTTATAACCTCATAACTCAGCACTGGTCCAAGAAAATTAGCTGACATCTGCGAAAAGTTGCTCCAGTTAGTGCCAAACTGAAATGACATTACTATGCCAGATACAACCCCCATGCCAAATGCAATGGCAAAAACTTTTGTCCAGAACCCCGCTAATGCATGATACGCTGCGTTACCTGTTTTATAATACAGTCCTTCAAGCAACGCAATAAACGATGCAAGACCGATAGAAAATACCGGAAATACAGCATGAAATGTTACTATGAATGCAAATTGCAATCTTGATAGTGCTAGTGGGTCAGACAAAAAGTCCATTGGGTTATCCCTCTTTGTTGTTTAGGATATCTGCAATACGGCTTGCTAATTCTCTAAACCATTGGGCATCATGTCCCTTGGTAGTTTCAGCGGCTGTTCCAATTCGTATACCAGATGTTTCTAAAAAATTTCTTGGGTCATTTGGTATGCCATTCTTATTTACCGTGATTCCATTAGATTCTAAGAGATCAGCAGCAGCCTTGCCAGACCATTGTGTTTCTGATAAATCAAGCAAAATAATATGACTATCAGTGCCATCAGTTAGTGTCTTTATTCCCTTATCCCTAAAAACATCACACATCGCCTTTGCATTTTCAATGACTTTTTTACTATAATCTTGAAATGATACATCTAATGCCTCTGAGAAACACTGTGCTTTAGCAGCCACAATATTCATAAGAGGACCACCTTGTGTGCCGGGGAATATGGCGGAGTTTATTTTTTTACTGTATTCCTCATTGTTCCACAATATCATACCGCCACGGGGACCACGAAGAGTTTTATGTGTAGTTGAAGTCAAAAAATCAGCGTATGGAACTGGATTTGGATAAGCACCACCAGCAATTAGCCCAGAATAATGAGCCATATCCACTAGCAGATATGCACCCACGTCATCGGCTATCTGTCTAAACCGCTTCCAGTCAATTTCTCTAGGATATGCAGATGCACCTGCGACTATAATATGTGGATGCACTTCATTAGCAATGCTTTCTATTGCATCATAATCAAGAAACCCGTTTTCATCTACACCATAAGAATATGATTTATATACTTTTCCTGATATATTAACTTTAGCACCATGAGAAAGATGACCGCCTGATGCCAAATCCATGCCTAATATTACATCACCGGGTTTTAAGAATGCTTGATATACCGCTGTGTTTGCATTAGCACCCGAATGCGGCTGAACATTGGCAAACTTTGCACCATAGAGGTTAGTAACTAAATCAATAGCGAGTGTTTCAATTTCATCCATATGTTCGCAACCATTATAGTAACGAGCACCGGGATATCCCTCAGCATATTTGTTAGTAAATATTGACCCACAAAGACTTCTAACATCATCTGATGCAAAGTTTTCACTTGCAATTAATTCTATAGTGCTGTCTTGTCTTTTGGTTTCTTTGTTGAGAATTTGTTCAATATCGTAATTCATCAATGGCTCAGTTTTTATTCTTTTTGGTCTTCATACCACATAACAACAGCACCATATATATCCGGATGCTTAAACAGACACAGCATCTTTGTAGCACCACTGCCGTTTACGTTGCCTATCAATTTTATTAAAGGTTGGTCTTTTGTATAGACTGCACCGTTTCTTGATTCACAGAATAATTCTCTAATTGCTGCCTTAATTTGGTCCCCCTCAGAAAGGGGGCGTTCTTGTGCTACTTCAGTAATATATGCCATATTATGCCTCACATGCAGAACAATTCATTATATCACGAACTAACTCTAATGATGGGTTAGAACTACGCTGGTAATAGAAAGTCTTGACTCCCATTCTCCAGCCTTCAATAACCAACTGATTGACATCCTTGGCTGGTGCTTCTGGCGGAATCATCAAGTTAAGGCTTTGACTCTGGTCAATATGCTGCTGTCTTGCTGCTGCTTGTTGAACGATTGTGATTGGAGTAATTTCGTCAAAAGTCTTAAACACCTCTTTCTCAGTTTCTCCAAGAAAATCAAGATGTTGCACTGACCCATTGTTTGTCAAAATTGACATCCATGTTTCATCATCGTTCTTTTCATATGATTCAAGTACGCGAGCAAGGTACGGGTTCTTAAAAGTAAATTGTCCCTTTGCCAAATCTTTTGTGAAATAATTTGAACGCAGTGGCTCAATGGAAGGTGATACCTGACCAAGAATAAAACTTGAACTTGTTGTAGGTGCAATTGCACATCTTGTCAAGTTACGCTCACCATATCCAATAAGACCATCTGGCTCACCATAACGATCTGCCATTTCTTTTGATGCCTTAAGGCTTTCTTCATCAATATGCTTTGAAATCTCTGTTGCAAGATTGATAGCGTTAAATGATTCAAATGGAATCATCTTATATTGAAGGTATGTGTGCCATCCAAGTTGGCCAATGCCAATTGCTCTCCATCTCTTAGCAAAGTTATGAGGGGCTTGCATAAAATCAATATCTGCAGTTTTTTCAATATAATCTGTCATGACAGCATCAAGGAAATAGGTTAGAACTTTGACAGCATCCGTGTCTTTCCACTCGTCATAGGTATGAAGATTCATAGATGCCAAGTTACATACAAATGATTCCTCGCTGTTAGAAGGTAAGCAGATTTCTGAGCAGAGGTTTGATGCATATACTGGTAGGTTCCGATCTTTTAGAACCTTGGGTTTGTTATTATTAACATTATCAGTAAAGAAAAGATAAGGGTAGCCTGACTCGCGACGCTTACGCATAACACGTGCCCATAGTTGAAGTTTTTTAGCATCAGTTGAGGCCATTTCTTTTGCTTTAACTGCTTCGCCCTCTGCTATCATGCTTTCCATCCATTCGTCTGAAATGCAAATGCCAATTGACATATTTTGAATAGCATGACCAACTTCACGAATTTCTAAAAATTCTTCAACATCAGGGTGTTCAATATCCAAATAAGCAGCAAAAGAACCACGTCGGACATTGCCCTGACTAATAACATCAGTGACGGTTTCAAAAATATTCATAAAATGAACAGGCCCATCAGCAGTACCGCCTGTTTTTATTTTTGATCCACGTGGGCGTATGTCACCAAAATAACCGCTAGTACCGGCTCCGTGCTTGGTTTGCATTGCAACTTCACTGGCTTTATCCATTACTTTAGAAATTTCATCACCAACATATGCCCCATTACAAGAAATAGGAAGTCCCTTGTTGTTTCCAAAATTAGACCACACAGGGGATGACAGGCTATAAAATCCACGTCCCATATAATCGTAAAATTTATCTGCAAATCCTTCTACATCAAGAAATTTCTCAGCAGTGTCTGCAATTTCTCTAATACGATCTTCTGCCGATTGTCCTTTCGACAGATATCCACGAGACAAAAATGTCCGTGCATCTTTGTTTAACCAGTCAAACCCCATGTGTATCTCCTTTGTTTTATTATAGTCAAAATAGTTCATTCTTTTATATTATGCGTTCCAATTAAAAAAGTTCGTCAGCAGAAATTCCTTGACCTTTAGAATATTCAACTGGTCGTTTTTGGAAGAAATCTGTCATTGTTGAACCTAATGTTGATTCATCAAACCAAAATGTTTTGTCTGCTAAGGATTTATCATACTTTACCATTGAACTATCAAAACCTATTTGGTCAAGAGAATCTTTCATTCGCTTAGCAACAAACGCCTTAAGGATATCTTTGTCCAATCCTTCTATAGCATAATCGCCTACCATCCAATCAATTACTCTTCCCTCAGCCTTAATTGATTCTAAACATTCGTGTGCAATTCTTTCTTCTAATTCAGCATCAAAAAGTTCTGGGTACTCTTCACGAAGAGTATTAATAAGTTTGATACCAACCTGACTGTGTAGCATTTCCTCATTACGAGTATATTGTACTTGCTGTGCTACGTCCTTTAAAACTGCACGGTTTCTGTTGAAATGCATAACAATATAAAACTGTGAGAACAATGAGACATTTTCAACGAACAGAGTAAAGAGAATTATTGAATAAATGAATTGCTTGCGATCATTCTCATAAACTTTTTCATTATACTTGCGGAGATAATTGACTCTGCCGCGAATAACTTCTTCGTTGAGGTTTTCTTCAAACACATGGGTAAGATGAAGAACGTCTAATAATTTTTCGTAAGCCATATTATGGATCACTTCTGAGTTTGCCATAGCATAACCAAGATCATTGATTGAAGGATGAGGAAGATGTGTTCCAACATTTGCCCAGAATGATTTTACGGCAACTTCAATCTGACCTATTGCTGATAGTGCTCTTACTACTACTTCTTGTTCTTGTTCTGTAAGGTCAGTTTTGAACTGACTATAATCTGATCTGAAGTTGAACTCATCTGGAGTCCAGAATCCGCTCCAAATTGCGTCAATAAATTGTTTTGTCCAAGGATAGTGGTCGGGTTTTCTTGATAGTTGTTGTTCAAATAGCATAATTCTGATTCTCCTGATTTTAGTGCATAGTTCGGGTTTCTTGGATATTGTTCCATGTCCTATAGACGAGCAACAACAAGCAAGATACTTAATAATTTTTGTAGTGCTTGAGATTTTTTGCGTTGATTTTACGATCAACTACTAGATCTTGTATGTCAACACCATTAAGATCACTATAGCAGTAACCTAGAAAATATTTAGCAGGAAGTACCTCAACCATAATACCTTCATTAGAATCAATAACGTATACGCTTTCTATGTCGGCCCGAAAAAGCAATCCTAAAGTATATACTATTCCCATAGATCGGGTTAGTTCGCACCATGTATTATCAGAAAGAAGATCCCAAGGACTGGGCCAGTCATCCCAATCTTCCCAAGCGATGTGTTGTGTGGAAAGAGGTGCTTGCATCCACCAATTGTTTACTTCAAGCAAACAATCATATAATGATAGAGTTTGACACTGTTGTCTAAGGTCGTTCCATTCTCGGAGGCGATCTTCGAACTGCTGTGCCCAGTACATCAATCAAAATAACTAAGTGAATAACGGAAGTTGCCAGTTGTTCCTGACACTGTCGTAGAAAATTTGACAACAATTTCATCTGTAATGGTAGATGATTCAACTGTTTGCTGTTGTTCAACAACAAAATAAAATCCTCTGGTATCGCCAGACTCTTGGTATTCATCATTGTAGATTGGAGAGGTACCTGAAAAGTCTTTAGTAATTGATATCACACCAGTCTTGACACCTTCATTTGGTATTCTTACTCTATAACGGATACTAACCGAATCAATATCAGTAACGTTAATTGTAGCAGCATCTACTGTTGAAGTATCACTGGGTATTTCTACATCAATTGTGCTTTCTTGTGAGAGTTGTCCCAAACGAATACGATCACCAGACTCACTGGCTATAACTCTCGCATCTTCTGCTATTGCAACTCTTTCAGAAGCAGCGTTACTATTGCGTTTGAATATGTCTCCCCAACTGACATTATTTGTTTGAGCAATATCAACTACAGGAAAAACTGCATCGAGTGGGTCAATATTTGTTTTTAATTCATTACCAACATCAAAAAAGATATTACCAACAGAGACACTATATTGAGTACGGGCAAAATTTATACCAGTAGCATAAATTCGGTCAAAACTGTTTGACGCAACACGAAATCCTTCTGGCCAGAATTCACTATCTGAACTACTTGGGTTTAGTTCAATACCTGAATACAGTATATCAAATTCAGTATTTGTTACTACTATGTTTTCTATTTTTTCAATTATTCCGAAAACGCGAACACCATAATTACAATTATAAAATCCGCACTGGTCTACAACAATATCTTTTACTGTGGTGTTGTTACTAATGCCACTGTCAAAAGTCAATGCTGATTGTTCTGATATTGTCTCTTCAAAATCACCAGTATTTTTTTCTCCCTTAAACACAACATTTGAAAAATTAAGATGTTGAACTCTGTCTGCTAAAAATATAGAAATATCATCAGTGGTTTTAAAAGTTAATGAATCAATTTCAATATACTTTGGAGTAACGTCACTGGTAGGAATATTGATTCCTATTTCTTGATTATTCCCGCACGTTCTGGCTACTACTTCTGCAAGCGAAGAATCATCACTTTTATATTCAATTATAGAACTTTCTGAACCTTCTCCAAACATTTTTGCATATGGAGGTATTAATACAGTGTCTGTTACACGATAAACACCAGCCGGAAAAAATAATGACCTGCGAACCCGGGGATCAGTATCACGACAATACAATTCAAACAATGCTCGGTTTATAGCAGCAGTGTCATCAGTAACACCATCGCCCAAAGCACCAAAATCTTTTACTGATGCAAAATCATCTAATTTTCTTTGTAAGGAACGTTCAGTGTCTTCGTTTGCATCTGGACCAGTTTCTACAGTGTAACCACCAGCATCCCCTTGATAAATGTAACTTTTGGCAAAACTTAATAAATCATCACGTTCAGTAAGAACACGTGTATTTCCTATTACTGGTGCACCTTCATCTATTGTGCCATTGCCTATATAGAGTTCTTGGGCATCAGTTGCCCAACCAAACTCAGCACCATCCAATTGAGGGAGGTTTTCTTTAAGTCCTTTTCGGTGTGTAATTCTAGATATTTGAACTATTGCCATTTATGATAATTCCAATTATCTAGTATTTAGTTTTAATTTTGTTGTAGTGGTCATTAGATATTATCACAAATATCTCGCAATATGTTCTGAAATGACTATTTTTAGTTGACTGTGTCTTGAATATTGTCAAATATATCAGACAGTGTTGGAAACACTTCAAAAAAATTTTCTTTTCTAAAAGAGTCGATTAACATAATATCTCGCCTTGCCTGACTTAGTTTGTGTGTTTTATCAGAAGACAACATGTAATTTTTAATTTGTCTCCACCTCTCTGATAAAATTGTTTGATTTTCTGAGTTTAACCAAGAACAATGATTGTCTATCATTGCTGCTATTCTTTTTTTATGATGCAAAGGCAAAGTCTGTACACCATAAGATCCATCATGTCCATTAATTGTTTGCATTTTAAATGAGTTTCCTAACAGTATGCCCTCTATGTGAAAATTTTTTTGAAGTAACATTGTTGATTCTATTGATAATGAACTTATCACTGAACTAACTTCTAGGATGGCATGAGGACATGTCTGCTTTATTAATTGAATATTTTTTTTAGTATTCTCCCAACTTGCCCCATGTCTTAAGTATTCAAACGTTTTTTCGTGACCGTCAATGCTAACTACAATACTAACATTCTTAAATACTTTCCAATAGTCTAATATTGATTTATTTTTATAATGTAAATTGCTCCCATTAATGGCATATTCAATTCTTGTGGTTTTTTCTTTATTGTTTTCAATTAAACTATCTAAAATTTGATAATGTCCTTTCTGAAGAGTTGGTTCACCACCAGCAAATTTTATTACATTTGTCTTATCATTCAGCCATTCTCCCAAATTTTTTACAATCGTTTCTTTTTCTTGGCTATTCAAAATTTTATTTTTGTTATAACTCAATCCAAAAATTTTTTCTTCTTCTATTGCTATAAGTGTACTTGAATCACCAGAACAACAGCGGCATTTTAAATTGCATGTGCTATCTAAAGACAGTTCAACAAAATCAAAAAACAAGTCTTTATTTTTAACATCACCGTCAGAAGAGGTCATTTTTATCGCGTCTGTCTTTGAAAAATCTGATTTTTTATTATGGTACTGACGCCGACTTTCTAATCCATGTTTTTCTTCATAATAACATCCTTGACAGCCGAGAGATTTTATGTCGTTAAGCATATTTTTTCTAAGTGTTTTTAGTTCTTTTCCATGTAGTATATTAGTAATGTGGTTGTTTTTTAAGTTACCAAGGCTGTGTGGTCTAGTATAAGAACAGCATGGTAATACATCTGCATCTGGTTTTAAAAATATTTCTTTCCATGGAAGTACACAGAAAGTATCTTGTTTAGATAATTCTTTTTTGTAATTGCCATCTATATTAATAAAATTAATAAAAGTATCGTCATTATTAGAATAACTTTTGTTAACAGATACTATTTCTTTATTGATATTTAAATTTGAAGATATTATTATCACGAAACAGTTTGTTATATCTATTTTCTCTAGATATTTTTGAACTAAAATTAGATGCTCACCGGGTGTATCATCTGATATATCATAATTATATTCATCAATACAATCTTGAACGACTATTATACGTTCTTTTGGGAGAAACGGATCTTTTCGTATTGAATTTAAATAATTAAATATTTCTTCTTGTCCATTTTTTTCCAAGAATTTAGAAAAATAAATAATATCCCCAATTAAGTCATAACTTTTTTTTAGATCATCAATGACAAAAGTTAAATCTTTTTTGTTCAATACCATAAAAACCTTCTATTATGTTTGAGTTATTACTGAGATAGATTTATAGTATTCTTCTAACCTTTTCCACCACTTTCTCTGCCAGTAATCAAAATCACCATCTTCTAAAATAAATTCTTGGTACTCTGGTTTTGATATGACATTACCATCTTTATCAATCTCTGGTTTAACAGCCATCATAATGACACCTTTACGAATATTGGTGCCATATACCTCATTATGTGCTGTAGCATATGCCGCTAATTGTAATTTATAATCATCAATCCATTCTTCTTTTTTGCGTGAATTGCTTTGTTTATAATCCATTATTGCTGGTTCTCCATTATGAACACCAACTGAATCTGTGGTACCAGCATAAACTCCGGGGAAGTAAAGAGGAACTTCTACTCCCCAAACCTCATCTACGTTTTTAAGTCCTTCTGTAATTATAACTTCTGCCATTGAATGACTAGGCCAACTGTAAGGGTTGCTTGTTCGGTCTTTTAAAACGCCATCTGTAACATAGTCTTCAAGATAGTTGTGGAGTCGAGTTCCACGATTTGCTGCTTCAGTTGTTATGGCGGCAGCTTGTTTATGCCCTACTTTTTTTCTCCAATTCTCTAATGCTAACTTTTTTTCTTCACTTTTTGTGCGGTCAAGAATACTAGTAACACTGGGAACACGATCTTTTGTAGGGGTTTCGTAATATCGGATGTTGTCAATACTGACTCGTGTAATTCTTTGATATTCAAATTTAAAATTTAATAATTTCATTCTATAGTAAAACTTTCTCCGCAACCACACCTTGCAGACTCATTGGGGTTAATAAATTCAAATGACTCATTGATTCCTTTTTTTTGAAAATCAAGAGTCATTCCTTTTAAAAAAACATCGTGCTTGGGATCAATGTATATATCTACCCCATCTATTTGATGTTTGGTCAAAGATGATAATTCTTCAAGATTAACATACTCCATAACATATGCATATCCTGTACAGCCAGACTTTTTTATACCTATTCTTACGCCGGTAGAATTTGGCTGTTGATTGATCTTCTCTTGAAGTTTGGTTTTTGCTTGGTCTGTTAAATTAATCATTAACCAATATTTACCAGAAAAATTTTAAGGAAGAGATTTTATTTTTGTCATATTTTTGAGGCCCTTTTGGCCATCTTACTAACAATTTTTTCAGCTTCATCTGCTGGCATTTCTTCTGCTTGCTCAGAGTCTTGTCCTTGAAAAATAACTTTACCCTTTGAGATATCTTTTATTAAGTTGTTTAACGGAGGTTGTTCAACAAGATCATATAAATCATCGCGAGCCATAGAAACGCCCATACCATGAGCTAGTTCAATAAATGCATCTATGCTTATACCAATTTCTGCATTGGTTTCTTTGCTTCTTTCGGAAACAAATTGTGCAAGTGCAGTAAGTTTGGCGATTGAAGTACTTGGTGCAGTAACTTCATTTATTTTCATTATCGACGTTCTCGGCCAAGGTCAGCGTCTATATCAGTCTCTTCGGTATCACCTAGATCTAGATCTGGGGTGTCTTCATCATCAAGATCTAAATCAATATCATCATCACCGAGATCTGTATCTAAGTCTGAATCCATTTCGTCTTCTTCGCCGGGGACAGACAGTGTTTCTTCACCAGTAAGAGCAGACAATCCATTATTCATTTTTTCTTTTGTGCTCTGAAGAGACTGTATTAGTTCATCAAGTGCTGGACCAATATTTTGCTGAAAAGAATCTGCTTCACTTGTACCTAAATCTGTTCTGGCTTGATCAACAAGTGCAGGGAGGTCTTTGTATTGAACTTCTGAAACATCTTCAATCATTTTTTGAACACGATCAACTAAGTCTTTGGCAGCGAGAACAACTTGTGCTTGTTCAATGTCGCTTTCATCAAGACGACGAGTAGGTCTACCAGACTGCAATGACTCCGTTACCTTAACAAACTCTCTAGCAGGTTTGCCGTCTTCTCCACGAACCATGTTAAGTCTATATTGACCTGACTTAAGTCCCTCTACGCCAGTTTCTTTCCAATGCAATGCATTGCTTCCCTTAGAAAGAAATTTGCCCATATCATCTCTGGTTTTAAAAGCCTTGACCATAACCTTGTTTGAAAGGGATCTGCCCGCTGATGGCGGCAATGACTTATAAACCGAGAAACTTTCCTTTGCTCCAGCCTCGGATATTTGACTATCGGCTGACTTTGCTGCTACGGCATTTGCTATCTTCTGTTCGTCTGTGTTTAGTGTTTGTCCACGCTCAAGTTTATCTAATACTGATTGAGTTTCTGGAGCGGCTAGATCAATAGGAATTGTGTCCTGTTCTTCTATTTCTTTGTGTTGCTTTTTTCTATGTTTGCTGCTTGTTAGTTTATTTACAGCAGCGGTCCTGGCTGCCGCACCTGCTGCCCTTGCTGCTACACCCGCCAGAGGGGCAATTTCTTCTAAATCTTCTTCGTTAACTTTGTCCCGGAGAGCTTGTTCAATCATAACAAGTTCAAGATATGCAGGATTCTTTTCACTAGAATGGAATTTTGGGGTTTTGCGATGCTCTTTTAGCATTTTATTGACTCTGGGAAGCATTGTTTTTGCCTCCTGTACAGTAACCTTGTCAAAATCTACTGTTTTGCCAAAATGTGATGACATAACTGACGCAACGCGTTTACTCTTAGGTGCATCTAGTTCAAAAAGCTTCATGTTCAAATCCTCGTGTTTGAAAGTATTTAGCCAAGTTAATTAATTTATCTATTTGTTTTATAGACGAATTTAGCTTTTGGTAATCATCTGACAACCTAGCACTAACAATGTCTTTGTCATCTTGACTGTCACATTGAGAAAAACGTTTTTTATCAACCAAAATGTTGTTTTCTAACAGTGTTTTTTTACTGTCATAATGCTTCAACAAACGTGATTCTTCTCTTTTTTGATTATAAACCAGAATGCACCACGCAGTTGCAGAACGTTTATTTGAAAAAGTATCCACATACTCATTCATTTTATAAACATTTACACCGTGTTCGCTGTTGCGTAGTTTAAATTTGCCGGGCAACTCCCAAAAATCACCATTTTTTGTAAAAAGTTTTTGGTCAAAAAAACTGCGAGAACTATCCCGCAGTTGTTTAAGATTAGTTATTACCCGGTCAGTTAACGTATTCACCCTAATATCAGTGTTCCTATTGCCCATCCAGATACTGCTAGGAGAACTGCTATTACTCCTCCAGCCCATTTTAGTATTTGATCGCTTCGTCGTTCGTTGCTTCTTATAATGCATTCGTGTATTTGTTTAGTCAATTTTTCTAAGTCATCAACTTTTTCTTCAACCGTTGCCATTTTTTCTTCTAAAAAACGGTATCTGGCTGCACATAAGTCAACGTGTGTCTCTAAACTCTTTTTTTCTAAGTCTGTTGGTTCCATTGCTGATTTCTCTGGTCGATGCATGGTCGCCGCTCCTCCATACGCATAAAGAACATTATGTTCATACTGCCTTTCTAGTAGTAATTATCATTCTGCTATTTCAAAATATATGTTGAGTAAATTACCGTTTGTCACAAGATATGGAGTTAATTCAATAGATTCATTTAATCCTGTTAACATAGGAACACCAGTTGCATCATCTACGAGAGCACCCAACTCATTGTTTTTACTGTAAAAAACACTAGCGTGCTCAACTTCAAAATTAAATTTCCATGCATTGATTTTTTTGTTTTCGGTCTTCCAATTAACATCTACTTTGCGAGGACCGATTATTCTTAATGGTTGAGAACGCAATGATATTATTTGAAGAATTGTTTCACAGTTCCTTTGTTGGTTTCTGGCACGAATCCATTCTTTTTCATTGTTTATCACATTTCCGTGTTTATCTTTCATTGGAAACTGTGCTGCACGAATATGACTGCGTATTCCCGTATCTGTTATATCAAACAGCGTGTAGCAATTGATGCTGGTAAACATATGCTTTATTTAAGCAATAAAAAACCCCAAGCGATTAAACTCGGGGCTTAAACAATTAAAATTAAATTGTGTTTTAGACAGCGTCGGCTGTAGCGATTGCTAGACCTGTTGCTGTAACAGTTGCTGAACTAAGGTCAACACCATCAACAGTGCCAAGATCCTGAATAGCAGTTTGAAGCTGTGTGATCTGGTCGTTCTCGGCTGGGTCAGCAGAACCGGTGAGCAAAAGAGGCTCGGCGGCGAATGTCTGCTGTGTGCCACCGTCAAATAACGGACCAGCAGCAACTAGTGTTGTAAACTGCTGAATTGCACGATAAACAGAGTCTACTGCACCATTTGGTCCTAGTGACTCGCTAACGTCATTGATGTAATCAACGGTGAAGAAACCAATGTTCTTACCGACTACTTCCCACTGGTTCTCACTTGGATTCTGTGGGTTAACTGTTGCTGATTGTGGATTTACTTTTGTAACTCCTGCCATTTTAATATCTCCTAATAATAATTGGACTTTGTTGTCCTACAAGTATTTATACAAAAGAGAAATTATTAGAGATACTTTGCAGAAAATTCAAACAACATATCCTTTATTTTGGGCCACTCTTTTTAGAATCATATGAAGGTCACTGAAGAATACTGGATTACGAATTAGTAGCAGTAACCTCTTGATTACCTGAACTTTTTGGTTATCTGGTAACTTTGGATAATCATTTGTTTCTCTACGTAATTGATAGTGTGCGGAGCCAAGACCACCAAGTTGTCTTTGCAGAATTAACATCATCTTTTCATAATCATTTGCATTAAGTTTTCCACTTTCAAGTTCACGAAGATTTCGTCTCAGCCGCATTTCAGGAACACTTAGAGCATTATCAATTTCTATTTTATCTGCAAACCGATTTTTATTTTGAATGAATACAACAAGGTTGAAAATATCTGGGCTTGTTACCCGAAAACCATTAAATTGTGGATGTCTCATTATTGCTTTTGCATACTTCGCAGCGGCTTTTGAATCTTCATAATACAATAGCCGCAAAGCCAGCAAATGATTAAAAAGAGTACGACCCAATTCATCAATGTCTTTGCCATCAATACGGTCTAATCTGCGTATTAATCGTGCCTCGTTGAGTTCTTTGATAAACTTCATGACACCCCATCCGCATTCTTTTGGAAGTTAGCAGCAGAAAATCTCATTCGGTCAACATACTTCAAACCATCATTAACATACCCCTCATGTCCGGGCTTGCCATTGATAGTGGCTTTTACTTCGTTTGCTTGACTGTCCAACTGTCTAACAACATCATTTTTAAGTTTGCTTATTTCTGCAAATGACCGCATTGCTGATACCAGTCCATATCGGTTTTCTTTTAACCAATCAAAAATGCGAGAAACTTTGCCAGTGCTCTCTTTTTCTCTGATCCAATCTGGAAATTCAGCAATAAGATTTTCTAAACTTCCTTCACGGACACGAGAGTTGATATACTGTTTCATTAGTGCCGGAAGGTTAGTAATCTTACGGTTACGCAATTCTTGTGGGTTAAACAAACGATCAATTTGCTCACTACGCTCACTAAGAATTTTCTCAACATTTGAAAGTATTTTGCTATCTAATGCAATCTGCCGTGGCTCTTTGATAGTTGGATCTAAGATAAGAACGCCTTTAGAGGGCTGCAAAACATCAGAGGTGATTGGCGAGGAACCACCACCCGGGTATGGCATATATGTATGGATGGCAATACCAACTTGACTATTGGCAACTTTTTTTCCTAAGTCACCATCTGTTGGTATTCTGTATGTCACTGTATTAGGAGTAAACTCAAATGCACCGTCTACTACTGCAGGTCGGGCAGAGTACAATAAATCTCCTTTAACATACCCTTCAAAGTCTTTTGGAATAGTCCGCTCCAATAGTGGAAACAGATTAGCGTAAAGGCGTATAAGATCTGCTCTATCGCCTTTTCTGTTGTCCATAATTCTTTTTATATCTTCAGGACTAGTTGCAAGACCGTCATAACTTTTAGAGTTAAACGCACTCTTATCAGTTAGAATAAACTGACCGTCTGGCTTTCTACCAAAAATAATTGCTGGCATTCCATCCCACTTTACAGTGGTATTTTGTGGGTCTTCTACTACAGACTTTAGCCCATCAAGGGCTCGTTTTAATCCGGCAGAGCCATGATCAAACACCAAGTCTTCTGGGTGGTCAATGCGAGCATTTTCAACTATAACTTGCATTCCATGATTGACAATTCTATCACGCAGTCTGGCTAAAAAACTTGTATTGCTTTCGTCCACCGAATCAGAAGGGAATTCAAATGTAATACCATTTTTGTCAGCATATTCTTTGAATGCTTCCATCTTATTTTCCTGCTCTGGATCATCTTTAAGATGTGCAAGAATTTTTTCTACACTTCCTAAATCATCGGCAGTGGCATTAGAGTTTATGATAATTTTTGCAATCTGATCTGGATCATTGGAAACCAGTTTGCCTGTATCTCTGTCAGTAATACCTTGATGTGGAGTTAATTTATATCCCAGTGCTTTTGCAATACTGTTGATGAGAATATTTCGGGTGGCACCACGATAAACAGTATCTGCATCCTGTCTGAATAAGAATTTGGCAAAGTCGGGCTGCTCAAAAAACATAAAATCAACTTGAACAAATCCATACTTGGGATTGCCCATAATTGGTGCCCGAAAGTGTACAGAATCACCAGTCTTTTTAACCCAATGATCTGGATTCTCTCCTTGCTCAATTACTGCACGAGAAAGAATATCAGCAAGTTGTTGCTTTTCTATTTTAGTGGAATCAACTGCCAAGTCTATGTCGCCTGATTTAGGCTTTTGTCCGGTGCTACCAAGTTGATAATCAGTTAGCGGCAGGCCAGTTAACCCCTCTAACCACTTTACCGTGGGTTGTACTTGATCTTGGTCAATTGGCTGAGTTAGTGGCTTACCACCGGGCATTTTAAAAACATTACCGCCCATCGTCTGTTCCTCGTGGGGTGGCCTTTCGTAACATTCGTGCAAACTTATTAGCGTCACGGTTACGAATGGCGTTTAAAAATTTTCGTGTTAGGTTTTCGGCTTCTTCTTCTGTGTAAGATTCTTCAATTTGTTCAATCAAACGCACAGCACTTGCTATCACATTTCTGGCACGACTTTCAATGATATAATTTTGATCACGACCAGAGTGCTTTTCTTGATAGATAGACTCTAACTCGTCCAGAATGCTGCGAGTGTGTTTTTGCATACTTAGGAATCCTTTTAGATATTTATTTCAATTCAAATTGTAACAAACTGTACATTTTATCTAAATCAACAATAGCCATTGACTCTGGTTGTTCAACGAGTAATATTTCTTTGATATCATGGTAGTTGTCAATAAAAAACTGTTTTTCTTTTACGCTGTTTAAGTTAAGAAAAGCAGTTTCAAAAAGTGTTCGGGGTTGTCTTGCCCACTCTAAATTTTTAATAATTCTTTGCTGAACGGTTTTATCTTTAATGATGGTTTTTGCATCACTAAACACGGTTTTATTTAATTCCATCATTTGCCATGATCTGGTAGATGCATTCTCAATATGCTGATATGAAGTATCGATTATATCATCAAATACATCAAATCCCATACTCTTTAAAAAATTACAAGAATTATATCCACTTACTATAGGTATTGTCAAACCATATAAAGCATTTAGATATTTTTCAGTGATATTACAATCATTTTCCCAAAACACAGGCTCTAAGACAATAGAAAACACACTTTGATAAAATACGTCTGATACATTTTGCTGAAAATTTGTTGCATTACCACCAGCATATTCAGATCCGATCCATTTTTTAGGCATTGTTTCAATCGTTATATTTGAACTATTTTTATAATCTGTAATACCTCCAATCTGTAATAATTCATATAATTGGTGAGTCACATCCGCCTGATTCCATGATTGTGTATACAAAAAATCATAATGTTGTTTGTTGTTATTAAGCCAACAACTTGTCAAGAGTCTATCAGGTCGAATCTTGTTCATTACAATATTAAAAGCACATGTTTTTTTTTCAAAAATGTTTGAAGTATTGGCAATTTTCATTTGATAAGAATACAAATTGCATTCTCTTATAACAAAAAAACTACAAAACAGACTAGAAAAAGTGCTAGAGAATTGATTTCCGGTCGTGTCAATTATTATATTGTTTTCATAATCAATATTAAACTTTTTAAATAATTCTAGCAGTGTGTTCTTGCCAACTAATGCATCTCTTTTTTCTTCTAGTGTTACTTCTGAGTCTTCTACTATATTTTCAGCAGTAGGAACATGATCAGTATTAATGTAAAAATCAACATCATATAATTTTTCAGTATCAGGGGCTATTACTTGGTAACTTTTCATACTATTGACTTTTTATTTGATTAAGCATTTGCTTTAATTTTGTACTTTGCACATCAGCGTCAATTTTTCCCGACTCGGATGATTCAGAATCTATTACTCCTGTAGAATTTCCAGTACTATCTCTGTCTCTAAGAGAGTTTAAAATACTGGGCTGTGATGATGATGATTCTGCTTCACTTAAGTCACTAATTCTTAGGCATTCCATATCAAATTCTAAATCGACTTTTTGACCAACACCGGAACTTGAGCGTGTTTTCATTAACTGTATTTGGTACCGACCACGCTCACGCATAGAACGACTAGTGAAAATACCAAATACATTATCTGCAGTGTTTATTTTAGAAATACCACCTGAAATATGTGAATGATCAAATTCTATCTCATCGACACTTGAGCGATTTAATTGTGAAGCTGTCACAAAAAGAACCCCCAATTCTTTTGCAAGATTCCGCAGTTCTTCTGAAACATACTTGTCTTTAACAAATAAATCATTAGGAGAAACTTTCGCACTTACTGGCATTAGTAGGTCAAGATAATCAACACAAATAAAGTCAATTTGCCTACCAGTCTTTATTGATAGTTCTTTTACATATGCACGGATGTCATTAACTGTGCTCTGTGCATTCATATACTTTATTTGCAATGTGCCAGACTTCTTAGACATCATCTTGACTTTCATTTCTACAGTGTCAAGGTCTTTAAAAATCTCTTTAGAACCAGTATTAGTCAACATACCATCAAGACGCATAGCAGTCAACCCTTCGGAAAGTTCTAGGGTTATATAAACGCCATTTAATCCGGCTTCTATCCAATTGACAGATAGGTTTTGCATAAACAAACTTTTGCCTGAGCCAGAACCACCAGCAAAAATCTGTAATTCACCACGATTAAAGCCGCCATATAACACTTTGTCTAACGCTGACCACCCAGTCGAGTTTTGCCCATTATTTTCTTTAAGGGCAGTCAACCTTGCACGTGGATCGTCAAAATAATCTAGACCCATATCTTTGGTTAAACTTATTTGAACCGCATCTTTTATAAGTTTCTCTACAGGATCATAATCACCTTTCTCTAACAAGTCAGCAGACTTTAGTATCGCTCGCTCTAATTCTTGACGACGTGTAAATGCTTCAAATTCTTCTAATAGCCAATCAAAATGTCCATCATTAAGCCCGTCAATTGGCTGCAATTTGATACCAGTGGTTGCAGAAATCTGCTCACGCTCTGGCATTGTGTAGTATTTGTCACAATGCTCTTGTATAAATTCGGCAACTGGTCGCAATTGCTGGTCAAAATTTAGTGGATTGAATATATTCTGAATACGCACATAAAGTTCTGCATCATAAAGAAGCATTTCTAGAAATAATTGTTGAACTTCTGGTCCATATTCTTTAAGTGGCAATGGATACCTCTAATTTTCGCTTGAGTTTCTTCTTATTCATCTCTATTTTGATCCGACTATGTTCTGCATTTTGTATAATAGTTATTATTGTTGATAGACGCCCTATTTTTCTGACAGCATCATTTATATCTTTACACCCGTCTGGCCATTCAAGTGGAATGCTTACCGACCATCCCAGTTCTAATGCTCGGTCTATCATACTCATTCCTGCTTTATCGTGGTCAGGAACTACAATGACCTCACGCCGAAGCCGATTGATCAACTCTGCTTGTTGTGGTGAAACCGTGCTATGCATTACCGACAGGCCATCAATGGAAAGTGCATCAAAAATGCCTTCGGTAACAATGGCATATTTCCAATTTTCTTGTTGTAAGTCTATACCAAACACATATCCGGGTTGGCTGTTTGAAAGATACTTTGGTTTACGATTGTCAAGAAATCTAATTGAATATCCCACTGTTTTTTCATCGTGGGTAAATGGTACTAGTATTCCTTCACGACCATATTCATTAGAATCAATTGCCATCAGCGGATATGAGTCGTCGATACATCTGCTATTCAGATACTCTTTGTGATTTAAATGTTTGGCGTTGATCAGTTCAATGTTTTCAGGCAATTCTTTAGATTCAAAGTTAATCTGTTTTTTCTTTGGCTGATTATAATTTATTGTAGCCACAATATCATTCATAGAACGATATTTCAAACTTTCTAAATTGATTCTATCAATCTCTGTAGCATCAACGCCCAACCACTGAAGAAAACTTCTTGCTTTAAAGTTTAGGTTACGGCCATTTTTAAAGCCACACTTAAATCCACAATTAAAACAGTTATAGGTCCAACCTTCCTCTGTGGTGATTAATCCACCACGATTTTTAGTATCAGGGGTTTCGCCATTGTGAATACAGCACGGTCCCGAAAAACTAATCCACCCAGATGGAGTGGTTTTGGCATTGGCTGGAAGATATTGTCTAACATCCATCATTAGTTAGATTATATCACTTTTCGATGCTTGAAATCAACCGATTTTTAATCATTTCATGGCCGATTTCATTGGGATGCCCACCAGATTTAATTATTTGTTCTTTTTGATTGCCGGGGTGATCTCTAAACCAAGTCACTGTATCTTCATTATCCCAAATTATAGTGTTGAGGTTTAGTTTTATTTCTGCTGGCATTATATTAAATTGATACATTTGCAGATTGTGACTATTGGCAACGCCATCAAAAAATAATGCACTCTGCATATAATTCAAGCGTCGCAGTTTTGAACTATCAGTCAACACTGTGTACATTTTTGCCATTTCACGCATTTCTTCTGATATACCCATGAATCCATATTCTACCCATGAACTATGGACAAATCTGTTCCACGGTGGATCATCGCTGCAAACAACATGCTCTGGATTATAAAAACTTGCACGATCTGAATCAGTATGTCCGACAAGAATTAAGCACTCGGATAAATCAAAATCTTTTTCATTCTCATACCACCAAAGAAATGTCCACAAACAACTCTGTAGACTGCCTCCGGGTATGCCAAAATTTTCTACAGGAATATCATAATATTCACCAAGTAAACCAAGGAAACAATTTTTTTCGCGATATGATTTATTTTCAGTATCGGTAGAATGTGCGTTTTTGTTTTTTTGTGCATACTGTGGATCTAGTAATTCGTCACCATATATCCACGAATCACCAAATCCTACTATTTTCTTAAACATCTATCTATATAGGATATTTTCAATAGAACCATCAGAAACTTTGCCATAAATTCTCAACCACGGATAATATCCAGTAATATTGATAGCGAATGTTTCACTGCTGTCTTCAAATTCTAATTCTGACACCTTTGTATTATTATTGTCGTCAGCAAGTGAAAAGTCAACTTCAAACCATGGATATTCTGTCTTTCCAAACCATATATCATCGTTATCCATAGCACCTTGTATTTCTATTATACCGGTAAAATCTTTTAAAGTTATCTGAAAAGTTGATTGATCTACGTCTCTGCCACGAGTCCAACTGCTGTATTGTGTCATTGGGTCTGCTGGTGGAGAATTTGATGCACGATCACTACCAATATATTCTGATTGTGAGGGCATTGTGATTTCTGCAGTGTGAACATAATCAGGAAAAACAGCATCACGTATTTCAAGTTCACCACGAGAGCCAGCCTGTTCGTCCATATATACGGGCTCTGTAAGTATTCCTGAGTGTCGTGTAACTGACCAGTTAGCATCTTGAGGCTCAACATTGTCTAAATCTGCGGCGGTGACAGTGACTCTTGCACGACCTGATTTCGCGTTTAGTACAACAACTTCTTTTTCAAGAAGCAACTCTTTGCCATCTCTGCTGATGGCTCTAAAAACTAAATTACTGCCTGTTAAATCAAAAGAACGTTGTTCTTGATTTTGGAATTCAAAAAGTAAATTATTATCAACTCCACGACTTACGCGAAATGGTTTTGCATACACTATTGTTGACCTCTTTGTATCAAAGTCTGTATCGACCTCACTGATTATTATGCGAGTATTTTGTTGGTATAAATATGCCTGAGTCGAGTACATTCTTGATCACCTAAAGTATTTATGAGCATTGAGTTATTTGAAAAACTAGCTGAAAAGTATCCTTTTATATCAGTCTGTCGTTATGCAGGACAGGAATACCTTGGAATAATCCAAAACAGAGATTCAACAATCACTACCATCTATGATTTTGGTGATATTGTAAATCCTGATTTAAAAATTGAGTTTTTGGAATTAGGAAGCACGTGGTGGTGGGAGTCAAATAGAATGATTCCTATTAACATATTTTTAAAGGGAGATTGGGACAAATTTAGACCATACCTTAAGACCTTTAATAATAGAGATCTTGAAATATTACATGGACCTGAGTGCTGTCTTTCTGAGATTGCTGCCAGAAAAGGCAAGAGACGATCAATTACCCTTGTCAGAAAAATAGATTAATCGCATATGTAAAGAAACAAGATGGGCATAAGCAACAGCATGGCTCTTTTTAAATGTATACCCATCATCAGTGGCTTCCCATACAGTTTCTGCTACTTCTTTCCATGGTTTTCCAATTAAGTGATTTTTTCCGGGGCGTATAATAGCCAAAAACATAGACAATCGCTCTATAGAGTCAATTGGTTCTGGCATCTTTTGCATATTATAATAATGGTTACCCAGATGAACAATCTGTTCAACAAACTCACTGTTGTTTAATTTGTCCCAAGGAATTGATTGATTCAAAACCCAATTATAGTGTTCTGTGTTTTTTATAAGTGAATATACATATACATTGAGAAAGTCAATCTTAAAGTACCCTCTTTCCTCTGCTACCCGGTAATCAATAGCCGCACAATCATTCATTGGATCATAGGGGATGTCTGTTACATATACACCAGAATTATGTTTTTGTATTTCACCATTGTTTTCTTGTCTTGCAGGAATATGATCAAGCAAATCAAGTATCTTTTTTCTGTCTGCAAAGTCTATATCAACATCTGCTGTCATACTTTACTACCACCCAGCCTGTTTTAAGATTTCTTGTATATATGTCTGATCCGATAGATACTTTGAAAACCTTGGTTGCCAGTACTCTGGATCAATCCAAGGCCACACAATTGATACCTGTTCTGGGTTTAAATTATTTAAAAACTCTTGTCCGCTTTCACTATTATAGACCACCCAAGGACTTATTCTGCCAGTAGATACCGCATAACACATTCTATTAGTGTTTCCATATCGTAGAATATCATGTGGTGGGCAGCCGGTTTCTTCTCCCCATTCAATACTGTACTCAATAGCTCTTTCAAGTGCATCCCGTGGGGCCTCTGTACGAAGATAATTATGAAGATATTCAGAATAAATTTTATCTCTGCACCAATGGTCTATTTTTTTATTGTTGTCTATAACCCAATCAATAAACCGGGGTGGATTTATTGCTCGGATTCGCATCATGTAATAACCAAATTTTACAAAAGCACGATAATACTGACTACGAGCAAAGTCATCAAATGTTTTTAGTTTAGCCGATCCTTGTGTCTTTTCATAAAAACGCAAATAAGCATTCATTCCCAACTGAACGCCTTTATGATCACGATCTTGATATCTACGCTTTAATTCGCACATATGAACCGCCAGCGTGGATTCCTTTACAAAACTTTTACCGCAATATTTGCATATATTTTTAGACATTATATCTTAGACTATAAAATTAATTTATGATTATATTTTAGACTTTTGCACATGTCAACCTAATTCATGCCAGTTTTTAATCCAAGCACAAAGTTGCAATAGATGTATAGAATCGTAAGAAACAGTATCATTATTTTTGCAATTAAGATATTTTGAAAAAATGTTTTTTGTGTGTCTATGAATACCAGTAGTTTTCAGATACCCCCATGCCCATTGAATAATATCAATAGAACTTTGGTTTATAGGAAAAAAGTAATCAAATATTTCTTCTTCACCAGATTTATACCGATTCAAAAATGATGCTGTTTCATTTAAATAATTTTTTTGTTGTTGTGCTTCTAAACTTGAGTTATACAAATCATCATTAGTCATTCTTGCAGTGATTGTTATCAGATCTCTATCGCAATATGGACTATATACTGGCTTTTTTAAGTTAGATTGATCTGACGACAAATATGTACTTGGCTTTAGTGACCATAAATCTATCGTAGGATTTTTATATTTTCCTGTCAATAAGTTGTCATAATCTATTAAATCTGTAAATGCATAATTTCCTTGGTAAGAATATGACTTAGAAATTATTTTATTGGCGTCTTCAAGTGTTTTTGCCATTTTTAATTTTGACAGTATCACTGTTGCATGTCGTTGAGTATGCAGAAAACACTCATCCCCATTTGTTCCCTTAATAAAGTAATCGCAATGTTTTAAATACTTTTTAGCAACAAAAATATCATGAAATAAATCCACATTTTTTGTGGGATATGACCATATTTCTGGCAGGAAATGTGAAAAAAAATCTTCTATAAAAAACTTTTCAAAATAAGTGTTTATATTTTTCTTATTAAGGTACTCATGTAAGTTTTCAGCATTTTTGGCCCATTTTTGAAGTGTTTTGTCAGTATGAAAGCAATATGTTGCCACATCAAAATTAATACCTTTTTTCAATAAAGCCTCAACAACAGTTAAACTGTCAATACCAGTCGATGCCTGTACTCCAACTTTTGAGTTAGGATTTTGATTGATAATAGAACTAATATTATTATCAATCTTTTTATGCACATATTCGTCTATATTTGATATTTTGGGCAGAGTTTTTTTATAATGATAATCACATACCCTGTCATAATATCTTTTTACATTTAAACGAGAGGGAGTAGCAACCAGTTTTCCTGCTGCTGGCAATCTGAAAACATTTTTGAGTATAGTTTTGTTGCTTTCAAAAATAAGGAATGGATTTACGGGATTATATTCAACCGGGCTTAAGTACTCAGAATCATATATCTGTCTATTAAATGCATTTACCAACCATGTTTTATTAAGAGAAAAATATTTAGACGAAAAAGAAATTAAGTCTGTTGTAATTGTTATTTCATTGTTTCTTTTTGAATAAAAGATGGGATAATCACTATGAATATCAGTATAGATCTCAATACAATTTTCATAAATGCGGCCATAAAACCAACTGCCGTTTTGCTCGGATATATTGTCAAAATTGGCTTCTGAAAGAGGCACTGGCCAACTCACCCCAAACCAGAAATATAGTGAGTTGTTTTTGTGACTAATCTCTGTTCTAGAATCAAAATAATAATAATATTTTCCAAATTTATTAAAAGATGGGATTCCGGATGTTAAATTTGGGTTTGTCGTAATTGTGAAATTCATTTATTAGTATTAGTATTAGTATATCAATTCATATTACAATGCTTGTACATTGATTTTATATAACTATGTATTGTATTTTTTATGCATATGAGATATTTCTTTTTTATCGACTATACTTGAAAGCACTTCAATGTCATCTAACTTCAAGTTTGGATACATTTCTTTTAGTTTTTTAATTTTATTACTTTCATCAGAATCTTTTTTCTTAAATCCAATCCATTCATGATGATGTGTCCCCATTCCCGGGCTAATTGTAGTAGCACAAAGCCATTGTAACTTTGGATGTTTGTTTATTTCAAAAAAATTCTTGTTTAATCGCTGGTTTGTCGCATGGAGATAATATTCTTGTAATTCAGACGAGCCTCGGACAGAACTACCCCACCTAATCATTAGGTAGTTTGAAAACTTTTTCTTTTCTTCTTCGCTCAATTCATCATAAAACTCTCTGTTCTTTTGATCGAACATTTTCATTTCATTCTGAATAGTTAATTTATTGTTCATCATTAATAACTTACAACAAGGGTTTTAAATATTTTATATTATTATCATTGAGCATAGATTTTAAACTATTGAACAAATATTTAGAGTATATTTGTTGACTTTTTAATCCCGGGTGAGTGTCTATGGTAGATGCATTATCTACTTTCATTTTTTTGAAAGAACTATATAAGTTTAACCAGTGATCAGTTTTAATACCACCATGGTTTTGATAATCAACGTGTATTTTATCATATAATTCGAAAATTTCATTATCACCTCTTGTTTCTACATCTAAAAACTCTTTTTCATACCCACCTAATTCATTAGGTTCTGTAAGTTTTTTATACTCAAAAAAGTTGTCAGACCAAGGGCTATAAGTGTTTACAAAAAACATTTGTTTACTAGTGTTTTTAACTTCGTGAATTTTTATTAAAGCATTCAAATAACAAATTAGATAAAGTATATCCCAATGATCATGATGAATTTTTAACAGTGAATCGCCGACCTGTTTTAGCCATTTTTTTTCAATTGTGACATTATTGTTAATATTAATATCAAATTCATCTGTCAATTTGGTTAATGTTTCATAAGTTTCAAGATTTATATTAAAATTAAATCTTGGTATTATGCTCCACGCAACTATTACTAAATCATAATCATTAAAAAATAATTCACTCAATGTATTAATAAAAATACTATGATTATTTCTTCCTGCTAAAGCAATATTTTTAGTGTTTTTTTGTTCAAAAAGTTGATTAACCCATAAGTTTGGATTATTTTTTTCATCTATAAGCCCATGGCCCATAGTAAATGAACATCCAGAAACTAAGATTTTTTTCATATATTACTTACCACGCATTGCGATAATCCACTACCTCACAATTTCTGCTAATATCTTTAGCAAAATAGATACAGCGTGGGTTGCTGCCTGACTCTATTGGTACGCATAGTATCTGTCCGTTCTTTAATTTTGGTGCATACCATGTAACCTCGTGATAAACATCCACAATTTCAACATCAGAAAATTCTGCACTGAAACTAGTTAGCGGATTAAAGACAAATGTGCGAAACCCCCGGTCATTGATAGAAGTCATTGGCAACATCTCAAGGTCACCTAATTCTTCTTCACCAATCAAGATATGCCAATCCATGGGCATTTTAATTGTCTGGTCACCTATGCGTAAGACCAATGCTGGTGCGTTGAAACTTTCTAAAAAGATTAGAGGAATAAAAAAATAATCTGGATTAGAGGGGTCAGAATTGTCTAAGATTGCAAACCGTATATCGTCTATTTCTTCTGGAATTGTATCTAATTCGTATGCACCGTCTTCAAGTGTTAATATTTTCATAATTTACTATTATACTACCTATTATATTTTTGTCAATTTAATTTTGCCAATCTAATTTTTCTATTGAAAAAGGATATTGGGCTTCTTTATAGAAACGTTTTCGTTTTGTGAGATGTCTCTTGGCAAACTTACACGTTGAAGTTATATCCCATATCTGTACATGGTCTTTGTCTTCTGCTTTTCTTATTCCACGACCAATGGACTGGATAACACGCACAAAACTCTTACCCGGTTCAACAAGAACAAGGTTGAAAATTCGAGGAAGGTTAATTCCCACAGCAGCAACGCCATAAGTTGCTATTATAATCTTTCCTTCAGAGTCTGCTACTTGGTCATAATGGTCTTGTCTATCGGTGGCTTTTGTACTGCCAGAAATGAATACTGAATTATCTAACCTCGCTTCCAATTCTTTTCCTGCGGTAACTCTATCAACAAGCACAAGAACATTACCAGATTCGCTTGCACTTTTAATAATTCGGCTCATTGTATCTAATCTTTCTGGCTCTTCAAGAAGATACTTTAACTCACTCTGGTAATTATTATACTCTACATGATCTATCATTTGAACGATATTCACATGACAGTTTGCCAATACGCCACGCTGTTGAAGTTCAGATGCAGATAACTGTGACCCAACTGGTCCAAGACTCACATGTAGTGCTTGATATGCATAATCTTCTTTCGGTACCGTGCCAGTCAATCCCCATCGTATTGGAATATGTCCCATTGCACCTGTTAGTAGAGTTTTTAATGCATCAGCTTTTGCACTATGTACCTCATCAACAATTACACAAACAACGTCTTCTAAAAACTCTCCAATAGAAATATCGGCAGTTTGATTCTTGGTGTTTTTCATTAAACCATTAAGACTTTGCCAAGTACATATTGTATGCTGGTGACCAAATTCTTTTCTATCACCATAAAATACACCAACATCAAGTCCCATGTTAGTATAGTCTTTTTCAGTCTGTGTTACCAAGCTTTTATTAGGGACAATAACTATGCTTCGGCCATGCTTTTCTGCCCGCTGACTTAACGCCGCAGTCATTATCGTTTTACCACTGCCGGTAGCTATCTCTTGAATTGATTGAGGGGTTTTTAAAAAGTTATTGATTATCTCTACTTGATAATCACGCAGCATTATAGATTCACCAGCAGCAGGGTGTGTTGAAGGCCACTTCCTGTCAGAAAAAGATTGTTCATCAACCTTTTCTAAATTATAATCTATTTGGTAGTCCCGACGGTCGTCTAATTTAATTTCGTAATTTTCTTCTATTAATATAGGAATGATTTCAGGAATTAAATTAACGAACGATGACCCACCGAGTTGAAAGAATGCTACCTTACCATCCCAGCGACCCAATCTAACTGCTGGCATATAACGAGCCCCGGGAATTTCATACTTAAATTGATTGGTTAGACGCCTTCTGGTATCAAGATCTAACCCTTCAATTTTAATATTGACTTCATCTTTTACTATAATCGTTGCTTCTTTCATATAAAGAATTATTTACTCATACACGTGTTTCTAGCCAGAGATTTCCAATCATTAGAAATCTTTGTGAGATCTGCAATCTTTAATGCCATTCGCAGACTTACTTCGCGAAGTTGATTGCAATTTTCCTGCATAAAATCAATAATTGCCTCACCCATATCCGCAGAGAAATCATAGTCCTGAAACAAATCGCCCTTGCGGTAAATCTGTCGAATACGCAGAATTTTATCCCGCATAGTATCCAGAGTTAGGTCAAGATAGTGACAACGACTCTGTAGAGCATCAAGGTGATCTGCTAACTTTTTACTACGAACATTTTCAAACTTCAGATTAGTGACAAAAATTACACTGCCACGAAATTCAAAATTATTGGGTACGTCTTCTGAGCGTAGTTTGTGACTATCAGCATTCCAGTGAATACGACGAGTTTTGCCTGTATCTAATGCTGCCTTTAAAATATTAAGAGAGAGATCGTCTAGCAAAACACTGTCACAATCATCAAATACAATAACGTTATTTGATTCCCGACGCTTGTACAATTGACAATAAAGACCAATAGGCGTCATTGCACCTTTGACAAACTCGTACTTCTGCTCCTTGGCACTAATGGTGTCAAAAAGACCAGCCTTTTCCAATTGCTTTTCAATTCCATAGCTCTTGCCAACGCCGGGAGGACCAGAAACAATCATTGCACGAACATCACCGTTTACAGTGGCACGAGTCATATTGTCTAGGATATCAAAACGCTCAGCAATCCTATTGATCACCTCTTCATCGCTTTCCTGTGGCTGACTAAATGAAGCATTTACATCAGTATCAAACTCACCCACTTCAATATTTTCAGGAGTATCAACCCGGATGCGAACAACATCGTGTTCTGAGCCAAAATATCCATTGCTACGAACAGTGACAAAACCGCCTCGCTTTCCTTCCTTGTACTCTTTTACCAGATCAAATGCTTGATTCTGAATAGTAAAATTACGATATGTGCCCTGATGTACTAGAACTTGTGTCATAGTAATATCCCTGTGACGATGAATGAAAAAGTATTATATCAGCAGAGTGAAAGAAATGCAACAGTCTAACACCAGTTTTTAACAATCACTGGATCTTTAACATCTGCAACATCTGGTGTGCCATGAAAAGCTAAAACAGCCGTATCTGAAGGTATAACAGGGTTTCTTGATTTGGCAAATCGCAATCCAAATCGTGTTTTTTCTAATTCATTGCGATGCCGTATTTGCCACTTATAACTTTGAATCCATTGTTCAGGAAAAAACCGAAGATCATTACGATACAAGTGCCAAATCCAATCTTGATCACCGCGAAATTTTTTTATTATAGCAGTGTGATTTTTTTCAAATTCTGTCCACACGTCGGTATATTTTTGTGCTGGCCAACGCATAACAGCACTTCCAAGTTTAATCCAGTTACGCCGAAATATTCTTGCAAGGTCTTGTAGCCCCACAAATTTACTAGGCTCATATCGTATAAAATGGTTTATATTATTAACTATAACCATATCTAAATCAAAATACAAGTTAATTTCACCTTTAGAAAAAAAATCAGGAGAAAAAATGTATGGTTTGCACCACCAACCTGCAATATCGGGTTTTGTTGGTAAGTCAATAACATCAATGTCTGATGCTAGTCCGTTACTGTCTTCTGTAAAACAAACAAATCTATGATCAAAAATGAGGTGACGAGACACCATGTTGCGGAGTCTATTTACATATTCAGGACCATAACGAGTGCCGTGCTTGACGCAGATAACATTTATCATAAATTCTTTAAGTTATCTTTTTAATATTAACTGACTATTTTGACAGTTTAGACTGATCAATTCCAGCGTCAAGAAGTATTTTATTAACGAAGGAAGGAAGATTATCAACCTTGTACCCATACTTGTTCATTATACCAACCCACAACGGTGCCCGTTGAATCACTAATTTGTCTTCGCTCCACTCAGATCCAAGGTGATGTCCAACTTTTTTTGTATCAAAGGATTCAATAAGTCCTAATCTGCTATCAAAATTCAACTTTTTAGGCGGATCTGCGTACAGTTTTTTTATTTGTTCAACATCAGTTAATTCTTCATGGCTGCTAAACCTTCCTGTCCAATCATTTATTAAACAAGGAATAGTCATATTATACTTTTGTGCAATCCACAAACGACTACCGCCAACAGTAGTTTCTAGAAAAAGAAGTTTCTTTGGATCAGTTTTGTGCATTTCTGGGGGGACGCAATCCCATGATCGTTTTCTTGGCGGACCACATGTTATTGTAATTGGATTGCGAAAACCTTCTGCTAATATGCTTTTTTCTAATCTTTCATAGTGACCGCATATTTTATCAAGACCTGCTTCAAATTCTGCAATAATTTTTTTTCTTTTTACTCTTCCTACCGGTGACCAGTCTGTCCATACAGAGTTATGTCCGCCGCCACAACGCCCAACCATACCAAAAATTTGCTTGGCTGGTATATTAACAGAAACAACTCTGTATTCTTTACTCACTGCTTATCTCCAACAATCCATTATCCAAGACTGTGGGTCTCCTTGGTACTTCCATGACTTCCACCCTTTGGTTGCTGCATCTGGTATAGACGGCTCACCATGAAAACAAACAATTTTTGCACCTTGTGGCAATCCTTGATTACAATGCACTTTAAAACTTACTATTTGCTCGGGATATAAGTCTTGCCAATATTTAACCTCGTTTTTTACAATATTACCAATGAATACCTGATCTCCATGTGGATGAACTGATTGCATTGCCGCTTCTGGATCTGTAATAAAGCTATTCCAAATATGAGTAAATCTTCCCGCGTTCCATGACATAACACCAGAAGCAGATTGTGTGGCTGTTTTTGCCAAGCCCCAATAAAAGTCTTGAAGCATAATCAACCCACCTGTGTTGTCCATTAGTAGATAGTCAATATTTCCTGTAATTAAGGTATCTAAATCAATGTAAAATACTCTTTCATCTTTTTTAAATGGTACTTCGTCACTGAATAACCATATTTTATTCCACCATGATGCAACTGTCGTTGAATATGGAAGATCATGGGTTATAATATCTTGATTGATTCCTGTTTTATCATCTGTGAAACAATGAAGTTCAAATGGCAGCGTACAGTTTCTTTTAATACCATTGTATAATCTATTGGCATATTCTGGTCCATACTTGTCACCCCACTTTAAACAAATTATTTTAATCACAGAGATTCCCCAGAATGTTTTTGATTGTAACGAGTTTCAATGGTATCAATTATTTTTTTACTGATATCATGCCAAGAATTTTCAAGTGCTTTTTGTCTGGATTTTTTTATATCAATTGCATCCAGTGTAGATTGCCAGTTGATTGTAGAATCCCACTCAATGTGTCTGGTCGTGTTTAAACGATCTTTATTCACCAACCCTCTAGGGCTAAGAATTAACGCACCGGATGTTGCATTTTCAATTATAGCTTGTCCAACGCTTTCTTCATGCGTAACACAGAAAATATGTGACTTTGAGTATTCTTTGCAAGCATCTACATATGATATTCCTTTTCTATCATACCGCTCTATAATAAAATTATCTATATCAACAATTTCTACTTCACCAGAAACAAATCGTCTGACTTCAACTGAATCAAACCCGTGATCCTTATACACACCAGAATGTATTAAATTTCTGATATTCATAAGAGTATCAAATGAGCGATCTGATGCATTGTGATTAAATGCAGAATGATCTACGAGAATGCTAAGTTTCTTGCGTGGTTGTTTGCTTTTTATTAATCGTGAATCTGCAGCCCATCCTATCAAAACATTGTTATCATGATGTCTTTGATATCTATTGTTTGAAGATCCAAGAGGATATCTCCAATCATCATCCCTAAAGGTAAATGTCACATCTACGGGATCTGAATCTAAGCGACTGCCGTCATATAATTGACAAAGAATGCCTTGGTAACGATCATATAAAGATTGTCCGATTGCTTGTGGCAACTGACTAAAGTATCTAAGACCTAATGCGACTATGCCATGATATTTTTCAACATCTAAATTTTCAAACCATTGAGAAAGTTCTTCATCAGAATCAAATGGCGGGACTGCTAAAAAATCTATCTCAATATCAAATGTTTTTAATTCATGATATAGATAATAGCACCATACTGATGTAAAACTATTAACCTCTTTTTTACTTTTTGGAATGCCTGATTTGGGTGACAATAATAATATTTTCATTTTTAATGTTGTCCGAACCATGTAAGACTTTTATCCAGCCATGGTAACACTAAGTCTCGCTGCCTAACATGCCCAAACCGTTTTAAACTTTTAGATGCTGTTTTTGGTATTAATTCACATTCATCCAAATCATACCACGTTGTCGTTCTTGGATTCATTGGTGGTTGTTCGCTTTTATAAACTATTGCGTGGAGCCATGGATCATTAACGCCTTTTTTAAAAAACCCATCACGACAGTCAAATCCATTAACTGCTAATTGGTGAATTAAAGAAACCACAGTGTGATTATGATAACAACCGGGCCATTGATCAAATGCCAACTCATTAAACTCCACGTTGGTAAATTGTGGAAGAATTAAGACCAGCATCCCACTCGGTGTCATTTTATGCCACCATTCAGCAAGGGTTTTAAGGGGGTTCAAAACATACTGAAAAGAATCGTGACACCAGATGACATCAAATTTCTTTTCATCATCAAAATTTTCAAAATCTCTTTGTAGATATACTATGTTCTTATGATCTCTCGCAGATCGAGTTGTTTTTACTAAATCAATGCCAGTACATTTAATATCTAATGGTTCTGGGCTATCTTCATCTCGTGTAGTTCTTGTTGCCCACCATTCAAGATCAAAGCCCTCTTCGCCACAGCCCATATCGGCAAGAGTTTCAACACTCTCCATAAAATCATCAAATTCATACAATAAACGCAATGTTTGCAAACTATGTTCATGACTTTGTTTTGGGCTAGTAAATGGTTTGTACATTATTAAACCTGTATATCTTCCATACCCGCAACTCTTAATTTTACTACGTTTGTTACTTGAAAACTTTTATTATCTAAACCTTTCATTATTCCAAGCCAACGATTACGCATTAGAGCAACTTCATTGATCAGTGTTTCAAAATCAACAACTTCATCTTCACCATCAACATATTTTTCTGCATCTCTACTCGTTAGGGCACGTGCATAGTTTTCTAGATACTTTTGGAAATGACGGCGGCGAACACGTTTCAATTCTATGTTGAGATAACTTAATACCGCTTCAATTTCTTGCAATTGATTAAATCTGTGCTCTGTTATTCCCGGAAGATCTTTGATGTTTCTTTCAACCATTCCAGAAAGTTTGCACTCAGATTTTGCCTCTTCCAACTCTTTTTCATAATGAGCAATGAAATTCGGAAGTTGTCCAAGGTCATTTGTTACACGGTTATACCACATAGGTTATTCTTCGTCTTCATCATTAAAAAAGTAATCATCTTCTTCTAATTCGTCAATATCTAGATCAATTTCTGGATGTTCTCGTTGAATAACCTCTTTAACATACGAATCTGATTTAAACGCTGCTACTATCTCGTCAGCAGAAAAATCATAATCACCGAGCAGATCCACTACAACTTTAGCAGCATCATCTCTTTCAGCCCTGTCAATATAATTCTTTAACTCTGTCCACAAATCATTTGCTAAATCAATCGACATCACTTTCCTCCGTGTTCTCGTCAATGACGTCAGTACTTAGCACTTCTTCTTTTTTAACGAAATGTTGCATTAGACTATCCAAACAACCATCATCGTTCCGTTCCCAAGCTTTGCGGAATTGCTTAATTTCTTCTCCGTCTGGTGTGGTGAATTTTAGTTTATTACCATCTTTTTCAAGCAACCCTTTCTTTTCAGCAAGATCTACAAGTCCGGAGTAGGGGTTCATTCCTGACTCATAAGGAATCTTTACTTGAACACTTTCAAAAGGCTTCGCATAACGAGTCTTCATTACTTTACACCCGGCACGAATGCCCTTTACATCAGAAATCTTGTTGCCTTCTTCATCTTCTTTGAGTTTCATCTTCTTCATTGCAACAACAATGCTTGAAGCATAAACAAAACCTTGCCCACCAGAAATCTTGTCATCTGGGTCAAACATATCCTGACTTGCATAGGTGTGGTTTGTGCAAACCATTCCTACATTGTATGCACCAAACATATTAACACAGTTGCGGACAAGTGCAGTTAGGCTCTTTGCCTTTCTACCAAGATCGCCCTTCATATCACCCGATTCAAACTGGTTTACATCAGTGGGCGTAAGCATCATACCAAGAGAGTCAATGATAAAAAGAACCTTTGGCTTTTCTTCATCTGGAAGATTCTTGTAATCAGCCATGAATGTACTAATAGTTTTAGCAACATCATCAACCATAGCCATACTAAGACGAAGTAATTTATCTTCACCCGTATCAACACCAAGTGCTTGTAGCCAAGTCTCGTCAAGAGCGTTTTCTGTATCAATAAGAACTACATAAATTCCTTGCTCCTGAGCATGGCGAGCGATGTTTCCTGAGCACATGTAACTCTTACCACTGCCGCTTTCTCCAGCGAACACGGTGACCTTTCCAAGAGGAACTCCTTTATCAAACTCGCCTGAAATAAGGTAGTTTAGAGCATAGTTTCCTGTGCTGATCCAGTCAGTGGGGTCATTGAACCCAATTGAAAGTCCGTCAATAGACTTTGTAATTTGCTTTCTAAATTTTGAAACGTCAAATGGCTTTGGCATGGTTTTTCCTAATTTGTAGTTTGTTTGTGGTATATTATATTATAATTACTCAAATTGAACAAGATGTTTTAAATAATCACCGCTAAAATAATGATGGTAGTTATATTCAATTGTATCTTGTTCCATTAAATATAAATCTCTCCAATCATCAAATAATAAATTTTTAAACTTAGATATCATTTCTATCAATTTAACTAATCTTTTTACTGGATTCTCAATTAAATCAAACTCGTAATCAAAGATTTTATCATATTTTTTAAATCCATAATATTTTTCTAAGTGCTGGTGCCACATTGGTTGTGCATAACTTAAAAATAACCCCCTAGTAACAACACTGTATAAAAATTTTTCGGTTATAAAAGGATAATAACTTGTTCCCATAGTTTCAGAAACTATATGCAAAAAACTTTGTGTAAGTTGATTTTCTAAGTTATAGATGTTTTTTCCATGGTTATATTGAACATGCCCAAAAGAATAAATTTTGTTGTTAAAATCATCAAGATTTTTGAAAAATGCGGTGTAAAATTTTATTTCATCATTACTCAAATCTAGATATTCTAACTGACCAACTACCCAATCGTTACTATATGAAAAGTTTTTACTCGAAAAATCAAAGTTGAAAATCCCTTGATTATTCAAAATTGCAGCTAATAGTTGTCTACTAACATGATCAGAGCCATTGAAACTACAAACAAAATTTTTAAAATTTATTTCCGGATGATTATTGTAATTTATAAAATCATTATAAAAGTTGCCACTAATACAAAGATTAATATCAAATATAAATTTAATATTTGAATACTTGTCTTTAATGATATCATCAAATATATACTCACTTCTTACAATGACTTTTTCTGATCTATTATTTAAATGATACAGCAATTCATTATAGTAATTAATATCAAACCCATGAATATGGTCAGACAATGTAACATCTAATACTGCATCAGTATGTTTGTTTATTTTTGAAATATATTTTTGGTTTTCTATCATTCGTGAAAAATAATTAGGGCTATATGATTATTTTCAACATAGCCCTGTTGCTGATCTAGTTTAACTAGACTGTCTAGACCGAATCATTGCTAAGATATCTTCTGCTTTTTGAGTTCCGCCATCAGACTTTGGCTCTGCATCAGCTTCTGCTGGTGCAGGATCAGGTTCTGATGCAGTCTGCTCTGGCTCTGGGGTAGAAGTGGATGCTGGTGCTGGTGCTGAAGGGGCACTGTTTCCAGCCGGAGCAGACATTCCTGCTGGTCGGTAGTATGCACCAAAACGATCTGGATCGTATGCCTCACCATCAACGCTGGCCTCAAACATTTCCTTCATAACGCGAAGACCTTCTTCAGATGGTCGGTTCGGCAAGAAATCAGAAAGGTTGAATAACCCGTAAGTATTAATTGCCGCTTGTTCTTCTTCAGTTAGTGGTGTTTCTTTGCGTGACCACTTGGAAGTAGAATAATCAGCATATCCGCCCTTTGATGTCTTGTTAATACGGAAATCAAGTCCAGCGTCAAGATCGGTTGGCAACTCTTCTAGTTCTGGGTCCATCAATGCACTTTTAATAATATTAAAAATCTGTGGGCCAATAATAAACCGTCGAATTGGATTCTCAGGCGGTGTGTCATCTGCGAGTGCGTTCTCGCGAACAAATCCTTGGAAAACATAGCTACGCTTTTTCCAATATTTGCGTCCCATATCTTCAAGTGATGCGTCCTTAAACCAAGTTCTAACTTCTGCTAGAATTGGGCAAGAATCTCCCCACATTTCTACACAAGGTACCTGTACATACAGGTTTTTGCTGTCAGCCTGACCCTTGATACCATTGAACGGAAGTCGGATCATTTGCCGTTCTGCCCAAAAAAATGTGTTTTTGTCGTCACCGTCAGGCAAGAAACGAAGCAAACTGCTGCCGCCTTCTTCCATTTTCCAGTGTGGGTAAATTACGTTGTCGCCGCTGGTGGTTTGACCGTCTTGTTTTGACTCTGCGGCTTGGAGTCGTTGACGAATTTCTGCTAGTGATGTCATTAAGTTTTCCTCTATTAGCCTTGTAAATGCCTAGTGTTATGCCTAGTAATATGCCTGTGCATACACCACTTCGTAGTATATACAATCCTATTTATTAAGTCAAGTGTTTTTTAAAAGATTTTGGTATTATTTTTGAATACCGAGAAGACGTTTAAGATCTTCTAATCCGCTGTCTTCGGGATTAGTTACATCTTCCTCTAATTCTGGATCTGATTTTGGTTGGAGATAATTTTTTTCATCATCTTTGTCGCGGTCTGATGTAATCACATCACCAGTATCAAGGTCATGTTCTTCATCAATGTTATCAACTTTGACATCTGTAACACCAGAAATTTGAATACCAAACTCCTTAAGACGATTTTGAATTAGTGGTCTGGCATCAGCATCTGGGGTCTTTCTTGCTAATTCTGCCAAGTCATCATATAGTTTATCATCACCAATAATATTATACAACCGCTCAGTTGCATTTATTGCATCAGGACCGACTGTTATTTCGTTTTTAAACATTTGCCGCAGTTCTTCTTGCTGACGACGACTTTCTGGAAGATCCCATGTTCCTTCAGTGACCTGTTGTGTCCATTCTTCAAATTCGTTTAACTCACGCATTTCTTCTTCTTGCTTTAATTTTGCTAACACAGGTGCAGCATTTTCAATTCTCTGATCAACACGTGGTACCGCAAACATTTCTCTAACTGCTTCAACCACTTCTTCTTGTGGTTCAATGTCACTTGGTTGCCAACCCTCAATATACTTGTGATAACCACGACGACTGGCCATACGTTTAACACGCTTTTGCAATCTATTCTTAAATTCTTCTGCCAACTCGTAAAGATTCTGTGCATCTTCTGTCAATTCACGATTACGATTGGCTCTTGTAAATCCACTTAATAGTTTAATTTGCGAAACCATCTCAGAAATATGCTGACCAAATGGGTCATACGGATTGCCACCTTCTGCAACGTGGCGGCTCATTGCTCTACCAGCAGATAGATTATTAAAAGGTAACTTAAATCTTTCACCTTCACCATTCTCAACAAATAGTGACGAAATATTTCTATATCGTGCATCTTCGTCGCCTAACTTTTTAGAATGTTTGATTATTAAACGAGTCTTTTGTGGTTGGTCTTGGTAACTGGTTTTTCTTGTACCATAATAACCTTCAAATAAATTCTCTTGTATAGCAGACATTGACTGCATTCTATACTTTAGGCGGTTTAGATTATTAAGTCCGAATTGTTTGGTGTTGCTTTTGGCAAACATACGCAATTGATAAAGAAAATCATACCAACGGTTTCTGTCTTTTCCAGTCATAGCATTTACTATGTTGTTACCATAAAAAACTTCTAAATTGCTATCAGAGTCTAACAGAACTACAACTGTGCCATAATTCTTTTCAGGCGTCACAAAATTGAAACTGAACATATCAGCCTCACTTGGATCCATTGTAGCCTTTCCTTGACTGTTCAGGGCTTTTGGATCAAAGTTTTTGCTAACTAAGAGGTCAAATAGTTGTTTCGGTGTGTTTTCTTGTTCTGCCATACTGTTATTTACCCAATATAGTATTTATTGTTAGAACATTGCAATGAATGGCATTGGGTCACGCCGCTCACCGTGGTCACTCATTTGGCTGGTTAATTCAACGTGGTAGTTCTGTAATTGTTGTAACATTCTGACTACCAATACGGTTGCCATTACAAGGTCATCAGTCTCTCCCGGCTTTGCTGCATAACTTGCACCACGTGCAACAAATGTTTTTAATTCACTCATCAATGACCGACTAAAAATCTGCATTTTCTCTGCTTCAAGCATTGTTTTTAATTTAGAACACGCTGCTAATTTTGGTTTATTACTGGTGTTAAATCCTTTTCTCAGTCTTCTTCCACCACCACTACCGCTTGGTTGTTTGCTATCACTTAGAAAATATCCTTGTATATTCTCTTCGCCATAATCAGCAATAGAAATAAGTGATGCTTCACCAATGGTATTATTCTCAACAGAATAGTAGATACTATTGACGTCATTAACCGTTTCATTAATATGTTTGCATATATCAGCAAGAATTCTTATTTGTTCAGGAATGTCAGTACGATTGTTTTTCCACTCTGCAACTTGTGTTGAGGTATTTGCCTCAAAAACTTGGATTGCAGAAAAATCACCACCTGTACCCAAACTTGGGTCTAATCCTACTACATATATATTACCCTTTTTAGGGCGATGATACCAACGAACTTCACCAGTTTTGTATAGTGGTTCTGATGGTTCTAAATCAATTAACTTGGCGGGGGCAATAAGTGTTTCATCCTGAATCAAAAAAGAACATTCATGTTCTCGCTCAAACCTATCGTCACCCAGTGCAGCACGTTGTTCAGCCGCCCATTTTTCATCTCTATCAGGATGTTCTTGCCAGTATGCTCGGAATGCTTTAAACCCATTTATGCCTAATTCTGTTTTATTGCCAAACTCATCTTCTGTTTTGTTAGCACCTTTCCATAGGTAAGCAAACTGATCTTCATCTGAGTTTGGTGTTGAAGTAATAATTGCTTTACCACCAGTTGAGAGTGTTGGTGATATAGAAGTCCAGAACTCTCTGGCAATAGTTGGCCTGACATATGCAAATTCGTCAGAATACAATAGTGTTATACTCATACCACGACCGGTATTTTCAGTTGTTGTTTGTGATACTATTCGGCTACCATTATCAAACTCTATACTGCCTTTGTTATAACTTGTTGCACCTGCTCTAATATGATCTGGACACAATTCATAAGCATAACGAACGCGTTGCATTATTTCCTGAGCACCCAAATATTTGTGTGCTGCAACTAATATTGTTGAGTCTGGGACAAACATTGCATACCATAGTAGATAACCCGCAGCACATGTGCTTTTGCCACATTGTCTGGGGAGCATTGATATAGAAAATCTGTAATTATGATAGGTATCAATCAAACGGGTTTGGAACTCAAATGGGGCATACAACATTCTTCCCTTGGTGGGATGCTGAATGTAAAAGAAATTCTTAAGAAAATATTGTGGTCCAGTATTGGGGTCAGCACACGCGGCAAACTCTATTAACTGTTCTTCTGAATAACTTTCTTGTTTATGTGGGTTCTTTATTAGAACCCCTTCCATTGTTTTACTCATCGTTGTTTTTTACGAATCCTTTGTATAATTCCCAAAGAGGTTCATCACGTTTAATCACATCTTCCGCCTCTGGCCATCGGCCTTTAATCACATCTTTAGCATACATATAAGCAGAATCCGGATCTTGTTTAATCACTTCCTCGCCTTCTGGCCACCTTCCTTGAACAACATCTTTAGCATACAAATAAGCCACATCTGGTTCTGTTTTAATTATGTCTTCTGCCTCTGGCCATCTGTCATTAATGACCCGGTTGGCATACATGTAAGAATACCCCGGATCTTGCTTGATAATATCTTCCGCTTCTGGCCATCTTCCGCCGATAACATCTTTAGCGTAAGTGACAATTGGTCCCGATATCCCCTTTTGTAGAATTGCATCCTCTGCTTCTGGAAATCTGCCTTCTATAACGTCGCGAGCATATATGTAAGCGTAATTTGGTTTTTGTTCAATTGCTCTTTCGCCCTCTGGCCATCTTTCTTTAATAAAATCTTGAGCATAATAGAGAGCATATCTTGGTGACTGTGCAATTACTTCTTCACCCTCTGGCCATCTGCCCCCAACCTTTTCTACAGCATATGTGTATGCTTCCTCAGGTGTCATTAGGGATGGTTTTTTAGAAATTAATGCATTCATTTGTTCTTGATCTAAGTCAGTGATAGAAAAATTACTTTCTGGCAAATAGCCACCACCTTTTATACCTTTAACAAAATCTTTTTGTAATAAGTCAATAATGTAAGGATGATACTTCTCACTGGGTTTTTCGTTAGCTCTGCCTTTCATTTCACCAAGATATCCATTTTTATCAAGTATGAATGTAAGGTGCGGGCGTTGTTTTTCTCCAGATACCTTTGTACGGAAACTTAATATACGGTCGCCTTCTTTGGGTGTTGCTGTATTGCCACAATGGCCCATTGCTCTGCCTTCCAACTCACAATATTCTCTGTCTAATTTGACCCACGCATATTTGCCGTAATCAATAATGATTTGGTCATCTGGCTCCATTTCAAGTTCTTGTTCTTGTTTTTCTTTCCACTCTTCTTCTGCTGTTCGTAGTTTTGCGTGGAGTTCTATAGGTGTCATATCTGCCTTCCACTCTATCTCATTGACTTGGGGAGATTGCTCAAACATACTCTTCCAATGGTCCATTGTAATACGAGAGAAATAATCCTTAAGACTCAAAGAATCATTGACTACACCAATGTTAAATGGTGTTTTAGTAATTTTTTCAAATTCTTTTTCTAACTCTAATATTTTGTCATTTTGTTCTTCTGGAGTTAAATCATCAGAGGCTTTAATTCTATCTGTTTTAGTTCTTACTGCGTCTTGAAGAGCCCACTTTCTCCACCAACGAAGCCACCACGTAATTCTATCCGCTCTCTTTAAATCTTTTCTAACACCATCAGGTACATAATCTGATTTAGAAATAATTCCTTTTGCTATATTAGAATTTAATACCGAATCTACAATCTGCTTATATTGCTGCTTGTTTTCAAACAGATGTGGTCTTATGGTAAATTTGGAAAATTCACTAAATCTCATTATATTTCCACAATGCCTTCGTCGGCTAATTCGTCACGAAGCCGCTCTTTTGCTGCATCGGTATCAAAGCCATCCCATCCGCCATATGGTTCATCAAAACTATCTATGTCAAGTTGTTCAACGATATAATCAGCCATTTCGTCTTCGGCTCCCGCTCTAATTGCGTCGTGAATAAATTCAGAAATTTCAGAAGATGGTAAAGCAAAAGAAAATTCTGTTTCATCTGGGGTATATTGCACATTATTCCTGTCCATCCACCTTTCAAAATCAGATATAATTTCTGTCTCATCGCCCAACTCTTTCCCAGTAACTGTGGCACTCATAAATGCAGATTCTAATTCATCAACATTTGAAATTATTTCTTCTAAACTATCCTCATCCCAATCTACATCATCACTATAATTTTCTTTGACAAATTTTTCTATTTGAGATTTGTAGTCTGAATCCAGTGATTGAAATAAATCATCAGCAACATTATCCATAATCATTTTTATATAATCACGGGGATAATCATATACTTCTGCGAGACTCGCATCCCCTGTCATTAATCTGGATGCTACATCTATAGCATTGGTTTCAACATTTTTATTAATAATATCTAAATCAGCAGCAGAACCTTCAGGTGCATCTAACATTACTAAATGATTTTTTTTATCAATTTTTTTAGCAGAAAGAGGCATATCATATGCGTCTAACTCAGCCTCCAATTTTTCATAAAACCTTTCTGATGGGCTTCCATCTGCTTGTAAAATATCATATGATGTGCCTAACTGTGGTTTTTGTTCTATTAATGCTTTTCGTTGTTCTTCATCTAAATCAGATAAACTAAAATTGTTTTCGGGTAGATACCCACCACCCTTGATGCCTTTTACAAAATCTTTTTGTAACAAGTCAATGATATAAGGATGATATTTTTCACTGGGTTTGTCATTACCACGTCCTTTCATCTCTCCTAGGTAACCATCTTTATCAAGTATGAATGTCAAATGTGGCTTTTGTCTTGTATCGCTGACTTTTGTGCGGAAACTTAGAATCCTGTCGCCTTCCTGCGGTGTTCCGGTATTTCCACAATGGCCCATTGCCTTGCCCTCGGCATCACAGTATTCCCTGTCTAATTTGACCCAAGCGTATTTGCCGTAATCAATAATGATTTGGTCGTCGGGTTCTGGCTCAAGTTCTTGTTCTTGTTTTTGTTCCCACTCTTCTTCTGCTTCTTGTAATTTTTCGTGCAGAACAATTGGTTCAAGATTTGCTTCCCACTCAACCTGATTGACTTGTGGTGATTGTTCAAACATAGTAGACCAGTGAGTCAATAAAATCTGAAGATTAAATAGTCTTTCAAAACTAATAATTAACCTTGTCTCTATAGTATCGTAGTCTCGTTTAGTTATTTTTTTAAAGAGTCTTTTGAGTTCTTGAATTTTTTCTTCGCTTTCGCGTTTTTCTGCATCTGAAACAGGTCCAACGGCAGTTTTTTCTTCTTGCTCAATTTTAAGTGCAATAACTTGATGTGCTGTGGTAATTCTCCACCAGCGAAGCCACCAGATGATACGATCTGCTCGTTTTAGTGATTGTTTTACTTGGCCAAGAACACTATTAGCAGCACCTTGGTCAATAATACCTGCATTAACCATAGTATCCATAATTTGCTTATACTGCTGCTTGTTTTCAAACAAGTGTGGTCTTATGGTAAATTTGGAAAACTCACTAAATCTCATTTTCTACCCCTAAATTTTGGAGGAAGTGCGTCAGTTAGGTAGGGTCGGGTGAACCACAGTTCAAACCACTCTGGATCACCGGGGCGGAGGCCCATTTCACGTTCTATTTCACGCTTTTCTGTGCCTGTTTTGCTAATGTTAGAACCCTCAGGGGCAGCACCAGCAGGAGTATTTGCATATACTCCACTATTAACACCGGCTAACCGTTTTAATTCTTCTAAGTCCATAATACATTATTTAACATCAACAGGAAAACGACGCTCACATACATATATGAGGCTTTTCTCAATCCACTTTTCTTCTTTTTCGTTTTCTACTTCACAAGAGTAAGTGAATTTACTAACATCAAATCCACTTCTTACCAATAGGCTGGCCCACATAGCATCACCAAGAATGCTATAATGATTTTTATTTTGTTCATGTTGGCGGTCTGAATCTGGTGCTGGAACCTCAATATACATTTTTGCATTGGGTTTTAGAACACGATTATATTCTAACAGCGTGATATAGGGGAACGGACTATGTTCTATGGCGTGACGGCAAAATATAAAATCAACACTTTCATCTAAATCATCTAAAAAACTGATATCAGATTTCTTGACACTGTGTCCTTTTTGTTCGCATAACTTAATATCTTCGGTGCTTAAAGTTACACCTACTGTGTTGATATATCCTCTGGATTTGGTTTCATCTAAAAAGAAACCCGGGCCACATCCTAAGTCTAAAATATAAGAATCAAGTGACAATTCAAGTGGATCAAAGAATTGTTTTACAACATCTTCTGTTATTTGCTTGTGAAAGGGACTTTCACCTTCGTCATAAACTTGGCTAAGAATGTGTTCGTAATAGAACCGTAATTTTACTAAATCTTTCATACTCTATCTTATTTCAACCCAAGACAGAGAAGCAAAAACATCTTTGTTTGATGACACTGTAGCAGCAAGGATCGTGAATGTCTGCGGTGTCGTTCCCATGTTGTTACGCCCAAGCTGAAGGATAGTTTCTTTGAGGAATTTTTGAATTTCTCCCTGAGTATTTGGCGATATGTATCCGGTCTGAAGTATATCTCCTCCAGTAAAATCCGTGGCCGAGTAGTCAAACTCTGCAAAACTTGCCGGGGAAGAGTTCTGCCAACTTGCTCCAGTCAGAGTAGTGTCTCGGATTACTCGGTAGAACAGACCAGTATTATCCAGAGTCGCGGCCTGAAACTCCAAGGGTATAACGACACCATTTAGTCTATCGGACCTAAGGCGAATTGATAGTACCGGCCTCAACTCATCAGCACTACCGGTTGTAATTCCGTCAAACGGAGTTGCCACGTTCTGCTCACGACCAAGCGGCCCAACCTCGCCTTCTGATGATACCGAACTTGATCCCTGTAGGATCTGGTGGGTTCCCGCAACGCCTTCCACATTTGTCAATTCAAACCTCAAAGGTCTATAGGGCGAATTAGCCCAAGGTATCTCGTCGTTATTACCAGCCACGAATCTATGAAGCGGAAGTGCATTGTTGTCCAGTATGATTTTGAATTCAACTACGCCAGCACCAAACCATTCATACTCAATGGTAAACATTTGAATCTTGTCTTCTTGGAATGATTCCAGAGATGGCCCAGTTCCGTCTAACCGATCCACATTCCACTCTGCTCTAGGAACACGCTGTTCTTCAATTCCTGTAGGAGTATCTTTGCGAAGCACGACATAATAGTCATCCACGCCTTTCTCAAAATACACACCGTTTGTTTCATCAAAGATGCCAAAGCGTTTTCTTACGCCAGTCTCAAAAGGATCCAACCGTAATGCAAAAATCGCTTCGTTGGCCCTGCCCGGCACATACTGAATCACATTTCTAGTCTGGCGTATAATTTCATCCCCTGCATCACCACCCACTTCCAGTACCACACCACCTTCATATTCGTTAAAAGTTGATGATGCTGTGCCTGTGACTGCTTCGTCCCAAATCTGTTCATCTTTGGTGTATTGAAAAGCGTTGAAAAAAATTTGCTCGTTTGTGGAAACTTTGCGACGATTGCGTGAAGTATGCTGAACCGTGTCATCATCTACTCTTACCGCAACATTGCCTTTATAGTTTGTAAAAACACTTTCATCTCTTAGACTGCGAACATATACATTTCCCGTGTCACTATTAAGTGCAAGTGCTTGTGTAAGATTACGAAGATACCATGGTTTTACATCTTCTGGAGGCGGCACTGATGTCATCGTTTATATCCTTTAAACGGTTTTACAGGACTTTCGCTGTTTATTGCATCGGATTCATGGCTGGGACCGGGTGCATCATCTTCGTATTCTAATCCAATCTTTTTAAACGCGGCTTTTGCCATTTCGTGTTCTTCGGGAGTGTATGTAAGAACAAACCCATCAGCACCAGTCCAACTGGCTGGATCAACATCATGCTCATTGTCAGGATGACCAGCCATTGCTAATGTCGCACGGTAAAGGTCATAGTAACCATTATTACGGATGGTTCCTACAGTAGAATCTTTAAAATTACGTGGGGCTTCGCCACGCTTTAGAGTAGCACGGCCATAGTTAAACCCACTTTCTTTTAAAAAATCACGGGCTCTCAATTATGCTCTCCCGCTGGAGCCACTTTCTGTTGCAGTGAAATCACTTCCGGTAACTGTCAATTCATTACCAATACCTACAAAAACATGTGTAATGGTGTGTGGGGGGATTTGATTAGCCTGAGAATAGATGTTTTCGTCTGTTGTTGTGTTGAGAACATTATAAGTTATGGCTGAATTACCAGTAGCAAGTCGGCATTTTTCTGTGTTCCATGTAACACTTGACACTGTTGTATATACATTAGCAGTCATCGTTTATTTTCCTCGTTATTTCAGTAATTCACTGACCGGAGTGCTGGACCAAAATTTACAACTCCAATACCCAGCGGTATCTCTATCATTTTTAGAACTTTTTTGGTCGCACTTATGTCGTGCTCTGAAACTTCTTCTTGCATCTGGGTCATCTCTTTTGATTTCCATTTCTTTGGAACCAAAATTAACTTTTTTAACATTGCCAGTATCTGGGTCAGTGACATATACTTTATATTTTTTAACATCGCCACGCATTGGCTGATTTAATTCAACCTCTTTTCCTTGATACTCTGCTTCGTCAAGTTGGCAGCCACAGGCAGAAAAGAAATTTTCAGCAACGCTGTCTGTGCCAAGTGTATAACTTGATTCATCGTGTCCTACAACTGGCATCTCTATAACAATTTCTTCATTGACAATCATTTCAAGAACATCACCTGTTACTGGTGCTGATTGTTGTCTTTCACTTTCACCCAAGTAATCTGTAAAACTTTTTGATTCTTTTTGAATCTTGCTTTTGGATTTAGGTGTGGTGTTCTCTGTTAATACTGATTTGTCAGCCGAATCAAGTTTAGATAGCATATCTCTGATATCATCATTGGTGTTACTTTCTGAAACATTTTCTTTAGATGCAAATGTGGTTGATTCCTTTAGAGTAGGTTTCTCTTTAGAATCAAACTTAGATAGTAGGTTTCTGATATCATCATTTATATTATTCATTTTAAACAAGTCCTGCTAATCGCTTAACTTCGTCTGTTTCATTAAAATTACGCATTCTGTCCATATCATCAACATCACCACGTGTTTGAATTGGATCAGGAACATCAGACATCATGTCATTAATCTTGTCATAATCAACTTCTTCACTTGATCTAAATGCCTTCTCGGCTTCTTCTCTTTCTTCTTCGCTTCTCATTTGGTCAAGAATGACATCACGAACTTTTTCTCTATCAACAGAATCTCCCTCAAAATCATCTCCAACTTCGTTTTTAACAAGTTCAGTTGCTTTTTTGACTTCTTCTTCTGTTGCACCAATGTCATAGATGCCATTAGGGCCATAGAAATCTAAGACATAAGAATAAAATTCATCCATAGTGCCTACAGCAGTATCTTCTTCTTCCTTCATAGAACGGAATGCTTTGTCACTGGCTTTTTTGATGGACGCCAGATCTTTTTTGTCTACAGACCCACCAAAAGAGTGCCCCATGACAAAATCGGACAACTGCTTTGCCTTGATGGTCTTTCTACCTTTTAACGCAGTAACCACTGCAACAGGGTCAAGACCCCCATCTTTTAAGGCTGCTTTGACAACTGAGGGCTTCATCGAAATAGATTTAGATATAATTTCGACGGCTTCCTCTTTATCGGCGTTTGCTTTCTCGTCCAGAAGCTTGGAGAACTCTTCCTTAACCACATCCATTGGATTGTCGCCATCTTCAGCCTTGTCATAAGAATTTTTCTCACGGTTAAGACCGCCAGAAACAACATCAAGCATATATTCCATATCCTGATATTTTTCTTCTGGGCTATTGCTGTAATCACTATCTTCTTCCATTGGCATATCATGTGCTTGAGTATGCATAAGATCTGGGTTATCTGTTGGTTCTTGGAACTGTACCTCACCATAACCGGGACTTGAGAAAAGTCCTGCATTGGATAGCAATCCAGCCAACTCGTCTGCCTCTTGTTCTGATGCGGTTACTGAAATGCTTCTGCTTTCTGGTTGTGTTGGATCAACGCTTACATTAATATCCATTGCTTCATTGAGTTCTTCATTTTGTGTAAGAAGAGAATCCTGCAGATCAGCAAACACAGAATCAACTTCGTCTCTTATAATTGTGTCTTTACCGCGTTTGTCTTTTTCAATGCTGGGTATTGCGTTGTAACCATCCTTTTTCAACATATCTGCATATTTTTTAAGGGCCCTTTTATCTGAACCACCAAAGTTTTTACTCGCTCTTTCGAGTTTTTTAGCCGCATCTACTGGAGTTTTTACTTTGGCTTCATTGAGTTGTGAGCGGAATTTCTTTTCAAGTTCGCTTACTGTCTTGGATTCCGCCACCGAGGACTTCATTAAGAATGCACGTTTTGCTAAACGACGGTCGCCTTCCTCAAGTTCGCTGCCTTGCTTAACCCAATCAGCGTAGTTGTTTGCAGCATCTGTTGCTTCTTTTTCTGACTTGTATGGTCCTTCTACCTCGCCATCCACACTCTTATAAAACCAAGCAGAATCAAATTCTGAATCTTTGCTGTCTGCTTCTTCTTCTCCAAATATACTTCTCTTTTTAGTATCGCCAACTGGGGCAGACACTGCAGCAACACTGCCAGCAGAAGTGGTTTCATCAAGTTGTGCCCGGGCAATAGCAAGATCATCATAGCCATAAGTGTTCCGTAAAGCATTTCTTGCTTCTTCTGGTGTCATACCTGCACTCTCTGCAACTGTACTATCTTTCATAGCAGCCAAAAGGGTTTCTTCTTCTGTAAGACTGCCCTCGTTGACTGGCACACAATTTGGAACTTCTTCGCCGTCTTGCATTTTTGTGCCATATTGCTCATAGCCATCCCAGCAAGGATCGTCTTCGTCTTTTTCTGTTATCTCGTCTTCATTCGTGTTATTGTTAGATTGCTGGAAAGCAAAATCAGCAAACTTTTGAAACATTTCTTTTTTACCAATATTATCTTCTATCTTGGCTTTGTTTTTGTCGTTTACTGCGTTGTAAAGACTTACTATCGCATTTGCAGTTTGCATATCAACTTCTAGAGTCTCGCCATTATCAAATGTAATACGAGACATTTGTCTGTCATCTACGATATTACGAAGACGGTCAATAATGCCTTCTGTTAATTTGGTTTCATTCATTGTTCTATCCTTGTGTTTGGCTTCTGCAACAGAATCCTCGTTTTCAATTTGTTTGATTTCAACATCACCTTCGTTGTCATCCATCCACTTTTCAGCAGACTTCATATTACGGAATGTTTTGGTAAATGATTTACTATTCATTCCTTTGACGCCCTTGACAACAACTTTCTTTTCTGGATCAAGGTCTGACTGACGACTGGTTGCTTCATTCATTGTTCTATCTTCTACTGGTCCCAAATACTTATTTGATAACTTTCTTATCATTCTTGTGTCACCAGCATCTATATATAGATCAAGTTTGTCTAACTCTCGCTCGGCATACTCGTCACCTTGCTGAGCAGCATCTTGCATGGCCTGTCCCAGTGGTGTGTTATCCATACTAGTTGCTTCTAAACCAGCATAAGTTCCCAAGCCCAGCATAGTAGCCAATGCTGCTTTCTTAAGCATATTTTCATTTAGTTCATCGTCTTCTAATAGACGCTGTTCAATATCACCAATAATAGTATTAAGAGAACTTTCTTCCATGAAATCATCATCATCTGGAATTACTTCAATATCATCTTCACTAGCAAGTTCCATACCGCTTGGTGTTTTAACTTTGATTTTGCCATTTTCTTCACCATAGTACATACCAGTTTTATTCTGTGACTTGATATGAACGGCATCTCCTAACCCCAACTCATCAGATGACATAGTGTTTTCTTTAATTGTTTTAGAATTCTTAGATGTCTTTCTCATAATATTTGCTCTTTATAGATAATCCGAAGATATTATGCTTGATTCTTCAAACTTATCATGTAATTTTTTTAATTCTCTATGAAATTCTTTAAGAAATTTTTTCTCATTATCACTTAAGTATGCAGCTATAGTTCCAGACGAATCCCGGAACAGATCCTGTAATGCCACAACTGAATCATTTACTGGCAAGAAAATAGCATCACTGAGTTTTTTCTCAAACTTTTCTCTATCTTGAAGAAGATCTTGCTTGATCTCTTCAGGATCTTTGTCGCCCTCTGTTGCTTTAAAAAGTGGTGAGGCTTGTGTTCTTTTGACTTGCTTGTCAACATCCCAATCACTTTTCTTGTTTTCATTTAGTTTGGGTGGATATTTTTTTGATTTTTTTCTATTTTCAGCCATATAATCCTCTTCACCACCAGCAAACATAGTACCTGTGCTCATTGGTGGTTGGCTTGCAGGGGTGCTCATCTCGGTGTTTGTTGTCATATCAGGAACGTCATCTTCTTCGGCACGACGGGTCCCTTCTATGTAAGCATAAATGGTTTCTATTGCACGATGTACTTTTGCTATTTTATTCTGATACCACTCAGGAATTGGTGTTCCGGCTGAAATACACTTAAGAACATCTTCTGCTGCGTATTTCATAAAGGAAAGTTGTGTTCTTGCCATACCACTTGCAGCTTCAGGTCCATAATCAGAACCAACATAGCCCTCTGAGATTGGACCGCACATTTGACGCTTGAGACGGCTTCCTTCCATATAACTATGAATGCCTTGCATATCTTGGTGAGCAGAACTTATTTTATTCTGCAACCAGTCTGGCATATGGTACCCCGCTCTCATGGCTTCTTTGATTTCACTAATAGCATATACCAAATAGTGAATTTGTGTCTCTGCCATCTCTGATCCAGCCTGTGGTCCATAATCATCAGGATCTTGCATTGCCTTGTCCATCATTGGGGGCTGGTTCATCATGTCCATATCCATATCTTGCTCATCCAATGGCGATGCTATGTCAGTTTGAATAGCATTTCTACGAGCATGAAGATACTCATCTGTAGAATCTACTTCTCCATCATTATTAATATCTTTGTCTTTACGGCGTTTAAATGGCATACGAGCTTGCTTTGCATCTACTGGATCTAAATCATCATCAAGTTTTTCAGCAGTACTCTTATCCATTTTTACAGGATAGGTTTTTCCATCAAATTCAAATTCTTTTTTACCTGCTTTAGCAGCTTCAGCAGCGGCTTGATTGAATGCATTTTCATCAAGACTATCTTCATCTATTAGACCCAAATCCTTTGAATATAATTTGTCAATCATTTTTTTGGCTTGGGCTTTTGTCAAACCATCTTTAACCATATCTTGACGACTTCCTGTTTCACCAACAGTCCATATTGTATATCTGCCCTCGCTATTTTTTTCTGCTTTATAATCTTTAGCTTCATCAACTTTTTCAGGTAATCCTGCGTGCTTGGTGCCAGCAAAATCTTCTAATTCTTTCTTTGTCATAGAATCATACATTTCTTTTGAAGCACCTTGTAATTCAGAAACCGGTGTTTCACCTCTTTTGGCTGCTAATGCAGCACCAGCAGCTTGCTGTTGGTCTTTAGAAACAGATTTTTCATTGATTGACTCTTTCTTTTCTTTCTTTGAGATTGCGATGGCTGCTTGTTGTGCTTGACTTTTACTGTGTTTGCCTTCATTGGCTGTCTTTTTTAATTTCGTTATTTGAGCATCGGTGTAACCAAATTTATTTTTTAACATTTTTTCGGCTTCTTCCTCTGATGGCCCACCTAAAAGTGCTTTATCTGGATTTTTGACCGTATCTTTGGCAATTTTTTCTTGGTGCTTGCTGGGAACATCTTTGCCTTCATTGAATTTAATATCAGAAACAGGCATTACTTTTGCTTTTGGTGCTTTGTAGTTTTTGCCCTCGTCACTTTTAAAGAAAACATATCCGTTCTCTTCTTTCATAACAACACCAGAAATACCAGCACCACCTTTCTTTCCAACACCAGCGTGTACACGAGTTCCCGCTTCAAATTCTTTTTGTTCTAAGATAGGATTATTCTTGGTAAATTTAACACTATATGCAGTTTCGCCAATGCCCGGCTTGTTGATAAGGATATATGGCTGGTCTTTGATTGTTATTCTGCTTGATTTTGGCTTAGCACCATATGCACTTTCTGTCATCTTGACAGTTTCGGTGTCATCATTTATTAACACATCACCACGACCACTTTGTGCATTTTCTTTTAGATTAGAAAAAGCAAAGTCAGCAATTTTGTAAAACATTTCTTTACTTTTGCCAATAGTATCTTCTATTTTGGCTTTATTTTGGTCATTAACTGCATTATGAAGATTCACAATTGCACTGGCAGTAAACATATCCACTGTCATTGATTCGCCATTGTCAAATTGCACACGTCTTGCATCGTTGTTATCAACAATGTAGCGAAGTCTGTCAATAGTATCTTCTTTTAGTGTTGGCTTTTTTGTTATGAAATCCTGTTTATTCATTCTTTGTCCTTATCGTGCAAAGCTCTTTGGTTCCGGTCTCTTATTAGTTCCGGGTATAGCACTATCGGTGCCTTGCTCAAGATCGTTAGTAGTTTGTGCTGGGTCAGTTTTACCACCTGCAATTTCAAATTTGGCATCACTTGCTGAGTTTTTTATAACTTCGTCTGTGGTATCATATTCTGCATCTGGTGGCGTTGGATAATCCTTTTCTAAAACTGGACTTTCTTCACGCTTTTCAAATTCATCAGATACAGTATCGTCATAATCAGGGGTCATCATACGGAAATGATTCGGATTGCCGCCCATTTCACGCCACATTTCAGTAACCTCCTGTGAAGAAGCAGGGTAAGAAAATTCAACATCAATGATATGAACTTCTTCATTATTCAGTTCAGGAAACCCTGCTGGTGATTTCATAACAGGAGTTTTCTTGGGTTCGGACATTTTAACTAAGTCATAGCGTTCAAGACGCTTTTCTAACTCATCGACTTTGTCCTTGTCTAACTCACCCGCAATCTTAATGCGATACTGAAAAGTTTGTTTGCTTTCAGCAAGATAATCTACAAATGTTTTCATAATTCTGATCCTATAAGGTATTTATTATGAACAGCTAATCTTTGGTATTGCTGTCATCACCATCTTTGTTTAATAATTTTTCTAATAATTGGTTACGATCAAGAACAACGCCAGTGCCACGCTCTGTTTCTTCATCTTCATTTTTTTGAGCCTGTTGATCCAATCGCATTTTCTTCAATTGTAAATCAATAGTCTTTAACTTCTTGTTTATCTTAGCATTTTTTGCTGTAACCGCATGGCCCAGCATAGTGCTTGCTACTGAGAATATGTCTGCCGCATAGCGACTATCAACATTCATACCCAAGTCCATAAGGTCATCAAAGCTGGAGGTTGCTTTATCGCTTAACTCGTCCATTTCCTTGTCGCTGGCCTCAAGACCACGCACTGCTGGTAATGCTTCTTCAATCTTGTCTAATTCACCCAAAGAGGTTGATATAGTTAATTGAGAATCATCTGAAGCGTTTGTATCTTCAGACTCATCAGTTCTGTCTTCAGACACCTCAGACTTTTTTTGATCTTTACTATCGTCTTGAGGCAAATTTAGTAATTGTTCTAATTTTTTAGTCATTACAACTATTTAGGCGAACTACCTTTTACCTTGGTGGAAAATTTGGTCTTCATTTACTACGCGGAAGGTCATACCATTTTTTCTACACCATCGAGTGGCCTGATCCCACTTTGCCATGTTAACCGCAACAGCAGCACGATCTCTTGTACTCATTCTTTCTGTCATCATACTTTGTTTTTTGGGTTTGATTTCTATTATCTCGGCTTTTATGTTGCCGTTTTTATCTTGGTATGAAACAAAAAAATCTGGAACATATCGCGACATTTTACCAGTCAGCGGATTTCTATATGGTATTGCTATCGCTTCACTTGCCCATTGTAGAATATTGTCATTAGTATCGCAGAAACGCATAAATGCGTGTTCCCACGATGAACGATACTGTGGAGTATGATTACCAACATATTTGTCAGGGTTAATAATTTGATATTTTCCCTGTGCAAACTTCTTAGTCATGCCCGGATGTTACGTGCTACTCCAACTGGCGGCACCAATTGTGCGGACACGCCCAAATATGTTGATTTATTTCTGATAGTGTTTAAATAAAAAGCCAAAAGAACTGGTATTTGTTCATCAGAACTCTTTTCAAATTCTTCTAATAATGAATCAATAGAACGTTGATTGGTGTCTGCTACTCTGAACAATTCTGCTGTAAAAGATGCTGCCGGTTTTTCTGCTTGAAATCTTTTCTTAAAGAAACTAAAGACTCTGTCATATTGATTAGCATCTACATTAACAGAGTATTCCCGAAACGCATCTTGTACTCTTGCAGCGTTATCAATTCGTGGATTACGGTCATTTACTGAATTCATTGTACCAATTTACTCATTTTCACCATTGGCATTATTTAATGGCGTTAAGGGCTCACCTTCTGGTATATCTTCTGGTGGCTCAGCCGGAAAAGCGATTGGAAGAGTTGTTGTGGTTCCAGACGTATTTTGGGCAGGAGAGGTTGTCGCAGTTGGTTCAGGTCTTGCCCCCAACGATTCTGTTCTCCCCCCACCAGACTCTTTTCTAACAAAAGTGCCGTCTGATTGTTGTATTATCGTATCAGAATTGGGGGTGGGGACATTAAAACTTTCAGAACTGTTTTGGCTTGTTCTTTGTGCAACTGAGCCAACAACACCAGCGGCCACGCCGGTTGCAGTGGAAATTGCTGCTGCGGTTGCTTCTTCTTTTGCAATGTCTCCAATGTCGGAATCGCTGAATGTTTCCCTTGCTCGCCCAGCGGTTTGGATTGCTCCTAATATATCGCCATTAGCAAGGTCATCTACAACACTTAAACCAGAATCTACTAATCCACCCTGACCAAACACAGTTTGATTTCCGCCGGGTCTGGAGTTGGGACTCGTAACTTTGTCGTAATGTGTTGGGTTGCCAAATCCAGGAACCGTTGTAGAGTTGCCGTCTACACCAATCAAACCAGAATAATATTTTACAGATTCATACGAAACACGCAGACGATTTTCCATAATGCCTTCACCTGCACTATAATCATACCGATCATGATTCCATTCAGTAATAAGAGGGTTTATCAAAACATAACTTGCCCAGCGATGTTGGTTAAACCCATAGATTGTTATATCACGAAAAAATGCAGGTTTTGGAATTAACTCACCACCAGAACCAAACCCTTCGCCATAAAAACCCCAATCATTTGCTTTTCTTTCTGGAGAATATATGTCTCTTTCTGAGTATGTAAATCCGGGGTCTTCTGAAATTGCACCAGCACTACCATAACCTTGGCTCGGGTCACGATAGTAATAACTGAAATAGTTGTACCATAACCGTCTTGTTAAGTCTGACGCATCATCATGAAACGTCATTTCAATAGGATTATACTCTATTTTCTTTTGAACAATACGCTTACGATTGTATTGGTTGTATGTGTCACTGTCTATTGCGTAACTTGGCAGATCAGTTGTTTTAACTAATAGCCCAATTGTAGATTGTTCATCCTGCCCAAAGACAGAACGAAGCCCGGGAATCTCCGTATTAAGAGTAAAATAAACATGAAATAGAAATTTATTACGCGGAGCAAGCTCATAATTGTTTGAGGTAAACGTCTTATGAGCATGCTGTGCGTCTCTTAGGTTATCCCGAGCGACAAACCCACTAAAAAAGTCACGAAAAAATGACACGATTAGCCAGTTACAACTTCGCCCAATGTTCTACCAACACTTGAACCAACGCCATCACCAAGTGGTGTCTGTAGTGCGTTGTCAAAACGAAGTGTCATTGAAACTGTTTGTACATCACTTGTAGCATAGTCAAGTTGGTTATAGTTGGCACTGGTTATATAGCAACCATAAAGTTCCCATGTCTCAAGAACCTGTGGTTCATTGGCACCGTTGCCGCCATCAAGCATTTCACAACGAGTAAGGAACTTATAATCAATACCTGATGATGCTGATGCCTGTTCCATGAAATCCATTTGTCGCTGCAGTTGCTCACCAACAAGTCTGGCAATAGTACCAGAAGCGTCGTCACGCATCTCAACTGTAACGTCCTGCCACGTATGCTTACCGGCTAAACGCATTTTAGAGTTATATAGATCAATTGTAATATCGTCAAACTCTACGTTTGGGCGGTCAAATGTCATAACCTGTTTGGTTAGTTCTGTTTTTGGCGTTGAAATACCAAAGTTTTCAAATAACACTCTAAAGCGATACTTGAGTTTTGGCATCAAGAGTCCTTGGTTATTAGCACTCTGATCACTTGCCAAAGGCACTGTCATTCTTGATAATGATGAAACGGCCATATATTTTGTCTCCCTTGTCTCAATTATTTATCAAAAACTAAAGACAAAAAAACAGGGCCTTTTGGCCCTGTTTTACATTTATAAACAACAACTTATGTGTCTTGAATTGTTCTGGATGATGCAATATTCCCTGAGGAAATTTCGCCTGTATTTTTAATCCGAACCGGAATAAAAATAAATTCCACTGCTTTTACTGGCTCTATTGCAATATCAACATACAACTCATTACGATCAATACGCTCTGGTGTGTTGTTGCTATTATCACAAACAACAAGGTAATCGTATATTCCTCGCTTGGCTAACAAATCATTCATCAAAGATTCTACAGAACCTTTAATTTCATTTCTTGTGATTGTGTCATTTGGCTCAAACAAGAATTGGTTACCAATTTCACCCAATCTGTCACGAATGAACGCGACAAGTCGAGCAACATTGATACGGTCAAGAGCACTTGGTGTGCCTTGTGTAGTTTTGTTACCAAAGTTTGTGATACCAGAAGCAGGAATCAAGGTAATTGGGTTAACGTTATTTTCGTATAACGTATCCTTAAGACCACCGGTTAACCCTGATTGTACAAATTCTCCAGTATCAACATCAACATATCCTAATCTTGCAGCATTATCTACTGTACCACGACGTGGACCTGCTGGTGCAAGCCATGGATAAGCAACATTATCATTTCTAACAATAGTACGAAGCATCATATGACTTGCTGGCTGAACTACAGTTGCACCTGACAAATCATTTGTTTGACATGCTGGGTAGAATACACCAAGATATGGATCATTTGACGTCAATGCTTCATCAATTCCATATCCATCTGCATCTTCACCATTAGCCCATGACTGAACAGTGTTGCTATCTGGTGACAAACGAAGTGGTGTGTCACCAATAACAAAAGCGGTATTATCACGCTCGTTGTTGAGTGCAACCATGTTTGGAATTAACTCAGGATATCCGGGTGAGGCAATAAGATTAAATTGACGCTGATCCTCTCGGATTTCTGTGTTGCTATCAATTGCAGATTTCATAGCGTCTGTAACTATTTTTCTTACTGCATAACGACCCATATAAGGTGATCCGTCACTTCTATTTCCAGAAACTGTTACCCATGCATCTGGGTTTTCATCAGTGTATGCGGGGAAATCACTGGAATTGAAGTAATCAACCCGATATTCCTTAATATTAAAACCAGAACGGCGAGTATTAAATAATAATGTACCAGATGGGTAAAGATCTGGATCTGGTGCATCAAGATCAAGATTATCACTCTCTAATAAATCAATAATTGAAGCAATATCATCATCTATTGGATCATCTGAGCTATCTGTACTCCAACGGGCATCTGCAAAAACGATACCATCTTGCGTTGTTTGATCAGTGTTGTCAATTGGTACCCACTGGTCTGTTCCTAATACGGAAGTCCAACGATAAAGATCTGGATAATTTTCTAAATCAGAACTGTTTAGCCATATGTCACCATACTCAAGGTCACTGCCGTCACTTTGCTGAGTTGGTGCATTTGTTGACACTATAGGACCGGCTGTATCTGTTAAACTCAGGTCAACGCCCCGTATATCTTCAACGACATTACGGTATCCACGCCATGTTGTGCCATCATGAACCATAATATCAATATCGCCGATGTCAGAATAATACCACTTACGACCGTCATTTGGTGCTTGGTCAGGTTCATTAGAACTTGCTGTGTATTCTAGTGCATCCCAAGAAGAGAGGTACCATTCTATATCACCATTCATTAGCATCTCGGCTTCTACACCGGCTGTTGCAGGTGTTATACCAAGGTCATTTAATGCTGTGCCGACAGTTTCAACAATCTTTATAACTCCACCTTGCGTGTGTGAAATTCTAACTGTTCCTGCTGATGTCACCTCTGCCCGGGTGTTTTCTACACCAGCCGAAGTAAATGCGGCAACAAAATCACTTGGGGTATCACCACTTACTGTAACAGAAACAGGAGAAGTTAGTGTTTGTGAGCCAGCCTGACTAGCACTAATAGTAAACTGAGCATTGGTAACACCTAATGTAGCGTTAGCGGCTGTGCCAGTTATTACCGTTTCACCCACTTGGAAATTGCGATACAATTTATTCGTAAATGTATTATTTTCATTGATATCGTAAAATGTGAATAAAGTATTGATAGGCAAATTACGACCGCCACCTGCAGGATCTAACTTAAAGTAAGATTCTACAAAACTATCGTACAGCGGAGCATTTACTAGATTCCAAACGGCAGAAGACGCATCATATTGTTTGACTGATAAATTTGTACCCTCATTCACAGGAGTAATTTTATGCCAAACTGAACCAGTCGGTTTACTATTTGCTCTCCAAGTTGGTACCTTTGTGTGCTGTGATTGTTGTAATTCTGGAGAAACATATCTTCCTGCTTCAATGCCAAGATCGGCCAAAACACTACCGGAAATATCTATAGCACCGTCCTCTGTGCTGCCATCTGAACTTGCAGTGGAATCAACATAAATTTCTATGCGTCCATTTATTGCAACAGCAAAGACACCTGTAATGCTTGCTGAAGTTATAGCTTCTGATAAACCATCAATCGTATCATCAGGTGATGATGGAACTTGGACTGTTATTCCATTTATTTCAATTGTGTCACCTACGGTAAGGTCAGGGTTTGTTTCGCTACCTTGAACAGTAGGCCAAGATATTTTCCAAGCATCAGAGCCAACTAATACCCATGCATTATTAGCATTTTTAAAATAAACAGGATTATTAGCATTTATTGCTACAACAGCATAGTCACCACGACTACCAACACTGCTTACAGGAATACCAAAAGACAAGTTTGAATCATCTGTGATGTAAAGAGCATCTTTAGAAGTAAACTCGTTTGTTGATGCATTCCACTCAAAAATACCTACAGTTGTTTCTGCTGTATCAAACCACCAACTATTATCGGGTGCATCGCCTGTTGGGCGTGTTAGTGTAGCAGTTAATTCATCGAGGTCAACATCAACTCTTTGTACATAAGCACGGTTGCTGATTCCCAATACTGAATGGGCGGCGAGAAGACCATACTCATTTAATTCAAAACCATTTACTGGACTACCAGAAGCGGTCTGAAAGAAATTTGGATTGCCAAATGTGTTAATTAACTCTCTTTGGCTGCTAATAAGATATACGTTGTTTGCGTTTGATGCGAGTGTGCCAGCCGCTATAGCCGTACCACTCGGATCGAGTTTATTCTCTGCTGTTGCAATCAAAATATACGGTACAGAAGCAGTTGCGGCTGGAAGATAGTTTGATTCATCAATAATCGAAACTTCTACTCCGGGACTGATTAATGCCATGTTTTTGTTCCTCTGTTTGGGTTAATATTATTTATTAAAAATGCGAAAATACAAGGTGTTTGGGACACCTTTGCAAAGGTTTGATTAATAAATATTATTATGAATCGCCCTTTATGTCAGGCATGCAAATCAAAATTAGCTGCTGTTAACTATATTAAAAACGATGTTGTTCATTATCGTTCTAAATGTTATGCGTGTATTCGCAAAAAGCGTGGTATAAAACCAGCACAGCCAAAATGGCAAAAGGCAGGATATAAAAAGAAAACAAAATGTGATGTTTGTGGATTCAGAGCAAAATACTCTGCACAAACACTTGTGTATCACATAGATGGAAATTTAGAGAATGTATCAGTAAGTAATTTACGGACAGTATGTCTGAATTGCACGATTACAATTCAGAAAGGCGATTCGGTGTGGAAATCTGGTGATCTTCAAGCAGATCATTAACCTGATCATATAATTCTGTCAGTGTAAAGTTGTTATATAAAATGTAATCAAACTTGCAACCTGCCCAACCGGATTCACTTTGATGAACATTATTTTCATCAAGATATTGTTTGGCTTTTTCTTGTTGTTCTGCAGAATTTGTCGTATTGTATGTTTTTGCTACCGATAACCACTCTGGATCTTTTCCGCGTTGAACTCGTACAACGATACCACCTTGATTTTGAACAGCAAAAATCTCATTCAAAAATCTACAATCAGTAATAACAACATTGTCTTTGTTGGATCTGAGTTTGTTTTCTAAACTGGCAACCCATATATCATTATGAAAATGTTTTCTTAATACATCAGTGCCCCAATGCTGAAGAACCCAGCGTGGAGTTAGATTGGGAATCTCAAGGCGAGTTGCCCACCACTCATCTATTTCTTCTCTCCACTCTCTACTATGCTGAGTCCGCCCTTCTAACATTTCTCTATCCCATCCAAAAATAGACGAGACAGCATCCTTTAATGTTCTGGCAAAACTTTCTCTACGAAAATGATGAATGTTTTGCAGATAATCTGCAACTGTGTCTTTACCTGATCCAATCAATCCAACCAGTGCAATTACTTTCTTTTCGTTCATTTAATCAACACTTCCACAATATTCATCATTACTGCAGTAGAAGTAATAGCAGAGCCTATCATAATTGCTCTATCACTCCACTGCATACCGACATAGATCCATCCAATGCCTGATACAACATATGCTACCTGTCCCGGCATAGGCAATCCCGCAGAAATCAAAAATACACCAACCACTGCAAAAATCATTGCTCCCCACTTGACATACCAGTCAGGGGTTCCGGTTGGTGTGGTTGGTTTTACACCATCATACTCGGTCTGTAGTTCTTCTAACTCTTGCTTGAGTCGCCGCTTTTCTTCGGCCAGTTCCATGGCAAGTTTGCCAGCCTTGCTCATAGTGCTTTTTTCGTATTTGTCTTTTGTTTCTTTTTTAACATCAGACTCCAACTTTTGTGCTTCCGGCGATTCTGATATATCTTCGGGTTTCATATTATTTTTTCAATACCTAAATCAGTAAAAGTTTGTTGTAGCATCTCAATTTGTCGGCGACAATCTTCCAATGCGTGATGAGTTGTCTGTGGTCGTTTTAATTCTGGATACAAACTATATACCGTTCTTGCATCACGAACCAAATAAAACTTCCATGGAATTGGCATATCATAACTTTGGTATGCATTTTCTAAAATATTAACTTCAAATGTTGGATCATTGATCCACATAAAGTCACTTTGCCATATTAATGGAGACAATTCGGATAGTGCTTCGGGGAGTGATATACGATCATTGTCTGAAAATGCTTCTTCTTTTGCTATTTCAGACTGATTTGCCCACCACTCAACTGTATGCTCTTCTACATTCCTGTCTTTCTGGCTTTCAATACTGACCCGTGCATAAAAGTGTCGCAACTCGCTATAGCTCCGCTTTTCAAACGGGCTAAATTGCTGTGCTGCAATTGTAAGAATGCATGCATCAGGAGTGATTGCCAAGGTTTCTATATCTACCATTATATGCATAATGGTATTAATTTACTACAAGATTAAAGGTTTGTCAACGCTTACGCATTCTTTTGTTAAGATTACGAGCAATACGACTGGCTGGATTTACGCGTTTTGTTTTTTTAGACTTTCTGGCTTGCTGAGGCTTTGTTCTGGCACGGGTTAACTTAGTCCGCTGTGCCTGAGCGATATTCAGTGGCTTAGAGCAGTCCCGAACATCAGGAACTGTTTTGTTTTTTCTCGGTCCAGCCTCGCACCGCCAAGCCATTTTGACTTGCCCTGTTCGTGGGTTTCTTTTCCAAACCATTCGATGTTCAGTGATTATCTCGTCAATTCGCATTTAACCAATTACCCAAGTTAATGGAGCACTACCATCAACAAACAACTTCAAATTATCAATGGCTTTATCAACTTCCTGCTGACCTTCGGCTTTCATAGATGCACCGTTTAGTGCCGTACCACCCTGTGGACCAGCAATTGAGGCAAATTTTTCTCGTGCTTCACCAATAATCATTTTGGCAACTGCAGTCACACAATCTCTGAACCACTGAGAAATTTGAAAATCACTCAATAATACAAATTCTGGTTTTAAGTTATAAGTCCATAGAAGAACTTGTTCGCCATTACCACGAGGTGACCGAACCATAGTCAATTTTTTAGTGACACGGTTAAAAGTATAGTTGATAAAACCACCAAACATTCTGGCAGCTAATTCTACATATTGAGT
>Ga0102930_1000006_pt1 | contig 66289 bp, 69 predicted proteins | sample SalPon1_B_H2O_MG_FD_84514 | JGI IMG/M metagenome (GOLD analysis project Ga0102930, IMG submission 84514) | Salt pond water microbial communities from South San Francisco under conditions of wetland restoration - Salt Pond MetaG R1_B_H2O_MG | ecosystem: Environmental > Aquatic > Non-marine Saline... | reverse complement strand
TGCAGGCGGTCATCGTTGATGAATGGCACGAGCTTATCGGCAGCAAACGCGGGGTCCAGCTCGAGCTCGCCCTGGCGCGTCTGCGATCGATCGCGCCCGGGGTTAAAACCTGGGGGCTGTCGGCCACCCTCGGTAATCTTGCCGAGGCCCGTGACTGCCTGCTGGGCAGTGACGCGGCCACCGGACGGCTCATTCAGGGGCCGCCGGCACGACCGATCCGCATCCGCACCCTCGAGCCGACGGATCACGCCCGCTTTCCCTGGGCGGGTCATCTGGGCACGCAGCTGATCGACGGGGTGATCGACGAGCTCGAGGGCGGCGGCAGCTGCCTGCTGTTCACCAACACCCGATCACAGGCCGAGCGCTGGTTCGAAGCGCTGGTGCGGGCACGACCGGACTGGATCGAGGGCCTGGGGCTGCATCACGGCTCCATCGACCGGTCACTGCGCGACCGCATCGAGGCGGGACTGGCCGAGGGGGCATTCCGCTGCGTTGTGGCCACCTCCAGCCTGGACCTGGGCGTGGACTTTGCGCCAGTGGATCGGGTGATCCAGGTCGGCAGCCCCAAGGGCGTGGCCCGCCTGGCTCAGCGCGCCGGGCGCAGCGGCCATCAACCGGGTCGCGAGAGTCGCATCCTGTGCGTGCCCACCAACGCCCTCGAGATGATCGAGATCGCCGCCGCCCGACAGGCCTGGGCGGCCGGCGACATCGAATCGCGACCTCCCCTGCGGCAGAGCCTGGATGTGCTGGCCCAGCATCTGGTCACCCTGGCCGCGGGCGACGGGTTCGAGCCGGCGGCGCTGTACGACGAGGTGCGAACCACCTACGCCTACGCCGGGCTCGATGAATTGGCCTGGCAGTGGACGCTCGACTTTGTGACCCGGGGCGGTCCGGTGCTGGCCGCCTATCCCGACTTTCAGCGCGTGGTCGCCGGCGTGGATGGGCGCTATCGGATTGCCGGCCGCGGCCATGCCAGCCGGCACCGCATGAGCATTGGCACCATCACCAGCGATGCGGCCATCGCCGTGCGCTATCAGGGCGGCGGGCATATCGGCACCATCGAGGAGAGCTTCATTGCCCGCCTGCGCCCGGGTGACGTGTTCCTGTTCGCCGGGCGCAGTCTGGCACTGGTGCGGGTGCGCGATCTTACGGCCTACGTCCGCCGCGCCAGTGCCCGCCGTCAGGCCGTGCCCCGGTGGCAGGGCGGCCGACTGCCGCTGTCCTCGGCGCTTTCCGATCGGGTACTGGCGCTGCTCGCCGATGCCGCCGCCGGGCGCTATGACGAGCCCGAGATGCAGGCCATTCAACCGCTGCTGGCGGTGCAGGCGCAGTGGTCCGAGCTGCCCCGGCCGGGTCGGCTGGTCATCGAGCGCACCCGCTCCCGCGAGGGCGAGCATGCCTTCATCTACCCATTCGCCGGCCGTCTCGCCCACGAAGGGCTCGCCACGCTGTGCGCCTGGCGGCTGGGGCAGCTGACGCCGGCAACCTTCAGCCTGTCGGTCAACGATTACGGCTTCGAACTGCTCGGCCGTGAACTACCCGCGCTGGGTGATCACGACTGGCGGGCGCTTTTCAGTGCCGACGGTCTGGTCGACGACCTCGCCGCCGCCATGAATGCCAGCGAACTGGCGCGGCGTCAGTTCCGCGATATCGCCCGGGTCGCCGGACTGGTGTTCCAGGGCTATCCCGGCAAGGGCAAGACCGCGCGCCAGTTACAAGCCTCGAGCGGGCTCATGTTCGATACCATCGATCGCTACGACCCGGACAACCGCCTGCTCGATCAGGCCCGACGCGAGGTGCTCGACAGCGCCCTCGAGGTGGATCGCCTGCGCGCGGCGCTGGCGCAGATGAGCAGCGCCCGTCTCGCCATCCACGCCACCGATCGCTTCACGCCACTGGCCTTCCCGCTCTGGGCCGAGCGCCTGCGCAACCGCCTGAGCACCCAGAGCTGGGAGGATCGGGTCGCCCGCATGGTCGCTCAGCTTGAAAAGGCCGCCGGCCGACCGTGACCGGGTCGAGCGTCAGCCTCGCCGGTCAGGTCCTCGAGCTACTGCCCGAGCGAGCGGTGTTTCGGCCGTCCACGTCCACCCTGCTGCTCGCGGATCTGCATCTGGGCAAGGCAGCGCGTTTTCGCCGCGCCGGTCTGGCCGTCCCCGAGGGGGATAACGACGCCACCCTGGCCCGTGTCGATGCCCTGATCGAGGCGCGTCGGCCGGCGACGGTCATCCTGCTGGGGGATATCCTGCACGCGTCGCTGGCCGGCGATCCGGCGCTGCGCGAGGCGCTGCTCGCCTGGCGCGCCCGGCATCCGGGTGTTGAGTTCGTCGCCATCGTTGGCAACCACGATCGCGATATCCGCGCCCTGGAGCCGGCCATCCCGTGTGAGGACGAGGGCCTGATTCATCAGGGACTGTGTCTGCGCCACCACCCGCCGACGCGGCCACTCGATACGCCCTGGCTCGCGGGTCACTGGCATCCGGTGGTGCGGCTGAGCGGCGGCGGCGACCGGCTGCGACTGCCCGCCTTTATCGAAGAGCGCGACCACGGCCTGGTGCTGCCGGCGTTTGGCGGCCTGACCGGTGGCGCGCTGGTGGATAAGCGTGCCGGCCGCCGCCGCTACGTCACCAGCGGCGAGGCGATCTTTGCGGTTGACCCGCACTAGCGCCGGACAAAAAAAAGCCGGCGTGGGCGCCGGCCAAGAGGAGGAGAGAGAGAGTCGAAAGTAAAACCAATCGTGTTGCATTGCAATATAGCAACACACCGCTTTCGACTCAAGCCTGGCTGGAGGGTTCCGCCCCGGGTGCCATGCGCGCGCGCAGGGACCGGGCCTGCGCCCGGATCGCGGCGCGCTGCTCATCGCTTTTTCGCTGCAGATTACGGTACTGGAACTGCAGCCGCCGGTTGCCCGCGAGCCGGGACTCGTGGCGGTCAAGGAAATCCCAGTACAGCGTTGTGAACGGACAGGCCTTCTCGCCAACCGCCTCGCGCGGGTTGAACCGACACTGGCTGCAGGCATTGCTCATACGGTCGATGTAGGCACCACTGGCGCAATAGGGCTTGGTCCCCACCACGCCGCCATCGCCGAACTGACTCATGCCCAGCGCATTGGGCAGGCTGACCCAGTCGGCGGCGTCCAGGTAGAGCGCCGCGTGCCATTCGTGGAATCGGTACGGATGCACGCCGTAGAGCTGCGCGAACAGGCCCAGCACCATCAGACGCTGAATGTGATGGGCGTAGCCGTGGCGCAGCAGCGCCGCCATCGCATCGGCCACGCAGGCCATATCGGTGTCGCCATCCCAGAAAAACGCCGGCAGCTCGGCATGATGATCCAGGGCGTTGAGCTCGGCATAGCCGGGCATTTCGAGCCAGTACACGCCACGGATGAACTCCCGCCAGCCAAGGATCTGGCGGACAAACCCCTCGACTGCGTTGACCGGTGCGCCGCCGGCATCCAGCGCCGCCTCGGCGCGCGCCAGGCAGTCCCGCGGGTCGAGCAGATGCAGGTTGAGCGATGTCGACAACCGGGCATGGTAGAGCAGTGGCTCACCCAGCCAGATGGCGTCCTGCCAGGTGCCGAAGGCGGCCAGGCGATGGGTGATGAAGTCATCCAGGGCGGTCTGCGCCTGAGCGGGCGTGACCGGTTGGTCGAAATCCGCCGCATTGCCCGGGAAATGCCCGTAGCGCTCGGCCACCCGGTCGATGACCGCCCGTGTGGTGGCATCCGGCGCAAAGACCGGATGCGCCGGCAGATCGCCCGGCCCCTGCGCCCCGAAGGCGGCGCGATTGTCCTTGTCGAAGTTCCACGCCCCGCCGCGTGGCTGCCCGGCGTCCATGAGCACGTCGTGGCGCTTGCGCATGCCGCGGTAGAAGTACTCCATGGTCAGGCTCTTGCGGCCCGATGCCCACTGCCGGAATGCCTCGCGGCTCGCCATGAAATGGCTGTCACGGTGCCACTCGAGATCAACATCCAGACGCTGGAGCGCACCGAGGATCGCCTGCTCCAGTGACCAGTCGCCAGCCTCCATGACGGCGACGGTGGCCGGCCGCAGCGCCGCCACATCGTCGGCCAGCTGCCCGGGCAGGCGAGCGTCGGTCAGCACTGCCCCGGGCGGCGCTTCATCGAAGGCGTGATAGTGCACAGCCACGCCCTGCTCACGCAGTTCGTCGCGCAGATGGCGCATTGCCGAGCAGTACAGCACGAGGCGTTGCTGATGGGGCGCTCCCCCGGCCGGCTGGTTGACCGTCTCGGCCATCCAGACCCGGTCGCGGGCGGGATCAAGCTCGTGGAGCAGCGGGCTGTTGCGATCGAGCTGATCGGCCAGCACCACGACCAGTCGGCGGGGCGTGTTCATTGCGGGGCAGCCTCCGGCATCGGGGGGACCAGCATCGACGGGTCGATACGCTGATCAAACCAGTTCATCCGCCAGTCGAGGTGCGCGCCGGTCACCCGACCGCTCGCCCCCACCTCGGCGATCACATCACCCTGGCGAACCGCCTCCCCCACCGCCACATGCATGGCCGAGAGGTGGAGAAAGCTCGATGACAGTCCCTGACCGTGGTCGAGGATCAACGTTCCCCCCGAAAAGAACAGATCCTCCGCGGCCAGGGTGACGACTCCGTCCGAGGGCGCGCGCACCGGCGTGCCGGTGGGCCGCGCAATGTCGATGCCGTAGTGGGGCTGTCGCGGCTCGCCGTTGAGAATGCGCTGACTGCCATAGACCCCCGAGATCGGTCCGGTCACCGGCCAGATCCAGCCGGCCTCGAAATGGCGCTGGGGCAGGCGCTTCGACCGGGCCGCCCGCACCGCCGCGGCGTCGCGCCGGATCCGCTCGAGGGTCTGCGCATCGGGGCTGACCTGATTGCGATCAAGCCCGTCGATGCGCTGGATGTCGTAGGCCCGCTCGGTAATGGTCAGGGCATGCTCGCGGCGGGTGCCGTCCGGCCGGACCACCGTGACGGTCAGACGAGCCGGCGCGTCGCGCCCCAGTCCAAACACGAACTGCCCGTCGGGCCCAACGGGAATGGCGTGCCCGAGGGCTTGCACCCGGGCGCCGGAGAGTGTCTCGCCGTGCAGCAGCCCGCCCTGGCGTTTGGGGCCCTCGATGGTCAGACCGGCCGCCACCGCCGGCATGAGCCCCAACATCAGCACCACCCAGACCGTGCCCCTCATGAGCCGACACCCCGGCAGCGCGGGCAGAGCCCTTCGATCTCGACGGTCTGCTCGAGCTGGGTAAAGCCCAGCTCACCGGCGCGCCGATCCAGCGATGCCTCAATGGTGTGGTCATCGAGCTCGGCGACGCGGTGGCAATGGCGGCAGATCAGGAACTGGCCATTGTGCTTGTGATCGGGATGACCGCAGCCCACATAGGCGTTGATCGAGGCCAGCCGGTGGACCAGTCGCTCGGCCATCAGAAAATCCAGGGTGCGGTAGACCGTGGGGGGAGCCGCCGACGCCGAACCCTGGCGGAGCCGGGCCAGCAGATCATAGGCCTTGACCGGCTGGTGGCTTTCCCAGACCAGTTCAAGCACGCGACGGCGCAGCGGTGTGAGGCGCCGGCCGCGCTGTCGGCACAGCCGCTCCGCCTTGCCCAGCGCATCATCAATGCAGCGCTGGTGGTTGTGATCCTCCCCCGGGAAACCGCTCATCCGCGTTCTCTCCTGTCTGCCCCGGCCACCCGGTTGCGTAAATAGACCGGCTCGAGCGCTGCGGCCGTCACCGCCTCACCGGCGGCCAGCCGCTGTTGCGCCAGCGGCATGGCCGCTGCGATATCCGGGTGGCAGTCGGCATTCACCGCCTCCAGCCGGGCCTGCCCGGCAATCGCTGGATGGGCGGCAAAACCACTGCCCGCCCCAACCCAGCGGCCGGCGGGCACTGGCGGGCAGGCCGGCTTGCCCAGCCACTCATCGCCGATCGGCTGCGTGCCGATCCGACCCGCGGGCGCAGGGCCGAAAACCCCACCATAAACCTCGCCCATGCGCGCATCCAGCAGCACCACGGTCCCGGTGGCCGTGGGTTGGGCGGCCTGCGCCGCCTCGGCGACCACCTGCAGGGTCGACAAGGCCACCACGGGCCGATCCAGCCCCAGCGCCAGCCCCTGCCCGATCCCGGTCGTGATGCGCACCCCGGTAAAGCCACCCGGACCGCGCGTGCAGGCGATCCCGTCCAGCCCGGCCCGACCCAGACCCGCCTCGGCCAGCAGCGCGTCCACCGCTGCCAGCACTGCCCGAGTCTGGCCCTGCCGCTGGCGAAGGGTCCGGGATGCCACCGCATCCCCCACGGCCAGGGCCACTGTGCAAATGCCGGTGCTTGCGTCGATACCCAGCACCGGGGTTGAGGTCGTCATGGTTCAGTCTCCGGTTCCGGCGCAGGCGTGGGATCCGTCTCAAAATCAAGCTCGAGCTGGATGCCCTCATAGCGAGGGTCGAGGCCACCGGCATAGACCGCCTCCTGGGGAACGACCCGATAGGTCGAGGGTTCGCCCACGGGAATCGGCGGGCCGATGCGCTGGCGCAGCCAGGCAAACCCGCCGAGCAGCAGTCCGGCACCGGCCAGGGTCCAGAACAGCCCCGCGGGACCGAGCACCGTCATCAGCTGCGTCGCCGCCAGCGGGCCCAGGATCATGCCGGCACCGTGCACCAGCAACAGGCTGGCGCTTGCGCCAAGCATCTGCCCCGGCTCGAGAAAGTCGTTCGCAAGCGACAGCGAGATCGGATAGAGCGTAAAGGCGAGCCCACCCCAGAGCACCGCCATGCCGATCACCGCCCATTCATGGGCCCCGGTCAGATAGACAATGCCAAGGCTGGTCGCCGTCATCAAAAAACTCACGCCCATGAGGACATCGCGGCGGTTGAATCGATCCGAGAGATGCCCGATCGGCCACTGCAGCACAAACCCGCCTAGGATACTCAGGCCCATCAGCCAGGCGATGTGGCTGTCACTCAAGCCGACACTGCGCGCATAGACCGGCGCCAGCCCCAGAAACGCGCCGCCCACGGTCCCCGCCAGCGCCGAGCCCACCAGCCCCAGGGGTGATGCATCGTACAGCGCGCGCAGGCCCACCCGCTCGACCACCGGCAACGCCGGCGAGGCAATCCGGGTGATGGTGACAGGCACCACGGCGGCCGCGATCAGCATGGCGGCCAGGCTGAACAGCTCGAACCCGCCGGGCGCACCAACCATCAGCAGGAACTGCCCGCCGCCGAGGCCCACGTAACTGACGATGCTGTAAACGCCCAGGACCTGCCCGCGTCGCTCGCTGGGAGTACGGTCGTTGAGCCAGCTCTCGGTCACCATGTACAGGCCGGCAAGGCTGAAGCCATAGGCCAGCCGCATCGCGCCCCATAGCCAGGGTTCGAGCAAAAGCGGATAGGCCAGCGTGCTGATCGCTGCCATCGCCGCGAAGGCGGCAAAGCTGCGGATATGCCCCACCCGGGCGATGAGCCCGGCGCAGACCCAGGTCGCCATCACAAAACCCAGCGAGTAGCAGGCGGTGACAATGCCGATGACGCGCGTATCAAAGGCCGCTTCGGACATGCGCACGCCGACCAGCGTGGTCAGCAGCCCGCCGCCGCTCAGCAGCAGTCCGAACGAGACGAACAGTGCGATGAACGGCGAGATCGTGCGCTGCATGCGGGTACCGGTGGTGGCGTTGCTGGGCGGTCGGCGCGGGTATTCGAGGATAGTCGACCTGCCCCGGCATTGCTACTATCGCGACTGATCAACGCCAATGCGCAAGGGAGACAGGATTGATCGACGAGGAAATCCCCGATCAGGGCATTCGACTACGCTCGCCCCGCGCCGATGAGGGCGGTGCCATGTGGTCAGTGGCCCGGGACACGCAGACCCTCGATCTCAACTCGAGCTACCTCTACATGCTGCTCGCGCGGGACTTCGCGGATACCTGCGTGATCGCCGAGAACGAGGGCCGGATCGTTGGCTTTGCCAGCGGTTATCGCCGCCCCCGTCATCCCGAGGTGGTGTTTCTCTGGCAGGTGGGGATCCGGCCGGGCCTGCAGGGGCAGGGCCTGGGCAAGCGCCTGATCGCCGCATTCCTGCGCCAGCCGGGGGCCGATCGTGCGAGCATGCTCGAGACGACCATTGCGCCCGATAACGAGGCCTCGCGGGCATTGTTCCAGTCGATGGCGCGGGAGCTCGGCGCCGAGTGCCGGGTGAGCCCCTGCTTTCGTGCCGAGGACTTTCCGGACAGCGGCCATTCCGCGGAGGAGCTTTTCACCATCGGGCCCTATCGGCCAGCCGCCTTGAACCGGCTGGCGCCCTGACCACGCAATGACGAGGGAGCAATCATGAAAATCGTCGATCTGGACACCATCAAGGGCTCGGAGCGCGAGGTCCAGGGCCCGGGCTGGACCAGCCGCCGGCTGCTGCTTAAAAAGGACGGGATGGGCTTTTCCTTTCACGAGACCATTATTCCGGCCGGCGCGGAGATGACGCTCTGGTACAAGAATCACCTCGAGGCGGTGTACTGCGTCGAGGGCAACGGCAGCGTCGAGGACCTTGCCACCGGTGAGCGGCACGCGCTGCATGACGGCGTGCTGTATGCCCTGGATCAGCACGACCGGCACATCCTTCGCGGCGGCACCGAGGACATGCGTCTGATCTGCGCGTTCAACCCGCCGGTCACGGGTCGCGAGACCCACGACGCCGACGGCTCCTACGAGCTTGCCGAGGACTGATCGGCGAAGAAGTCGACCACCGCATCGATATCGCGCACCAGCGGCATGGCCGGCAGGCTGGCCCGGAACAGTCGGCCGTAGGGTTTGCTGAGAAGGCGGGTGTCTCCGAGCACCAGCACGCCGCGGTCGGCATGATCGCGAATCAGCCGACCCACCCCCTGTCGGAGGCCAATCACGGCCTCCGGCAGCTGATGCTCGGCAAACGGGCTTCGGCCCTGATCGCGCAGCCACGCCGAGCGCGCCTGCAGCACCGGATCACCGGGCGCGGCAAAGGGCAGGCGGTCGATCATCACGCAGGACAGCGCCGGGCCACGCACATCCACTCCCTCCCAGAACGACTGCGTGCCCAGCAGGATCGCGCCGCTGGTTGAACGAAACCGCTCGAGCAGCTGCTTGGGGGCGGCGTCACCCTGCACCATCAGCGCCGACCAGCCCCGGGCACGCAGCCACTCCGCGGCATAACCCAGCGCCCGGTGACTGGTGAACAGCAGAAAAGCCCGTCCCTGGCTGGCCTCGAGCACCGGCTCGACCGCCTGCAGGTAGGCCTCGTCAAAGCGGGGATCGCGCGGCTCCGGCAGGCCGGCCGGGACGTAAAGCCGGGTATGCCCGGCATAGTCGAAGGGACTGTCGAGCTGCAGCGTCTGCGCGGTGTCAACGCCAAGGCGGCGCTGGAAGTGCTCGAACGAGCCGTTCACGCCCAGCGTCGCCGAGGTCATCACCCATGACTGGCCATGCCGGGCGCGGCTGCGACGGAAGTGCTCGGCAACGTCCAGCGGTGTCAGCCGCAGGGCAAAGCCCTGCCCCCGGGTCTCGACCCAGGCCACCTCGCGGGATTCGGCGTCATTGGCCAGAAACGCCCGCAGTGACGCGAGCAGCTCATCGCTGCGCTTGTGGCAGTTCTCCAGCCCCCGACCCCGCGGGGCCTGCGGCGCGAGGGCCTCGGTCAGTGACGCCAGCCCTCCGGCAAGGGTGATGGCGGCCTCCCGGGTGGCCTCATCGGCCTGCGCCCACGCCAGACGCGAACCATCGCCGAGCAGCCGACGCAACTCGGCGGTCTGATGCTCCACCCCGGCCGCCCGCTCCGCGAGCTCGGCGGCGTCCCCCGCCTCGCGTTGCTGCTCGAGCCGGGTATCGCGGGTCAGGTCCTGGAGCTGGCGGCTGGACACGGTGGTGCCGAAAAACCGGGCCGCCGTCTCGGGTAGCTGGTGGGCCTCGTCCAGAATGTAGACATCCGCGCCCGGCAGGACCTCGCCATAGCCGCCCTCGCGCAACGCCCAGTCCGCCATCAGCAGGTGATGGTTGACCACCACGACATCCGCCTCCTGGGCCTCACGCCGGGCCTCCATTAAAAAGCACTCGCTGTAGAGCGGGCAGTTCTGCCCCAGGCAGTTATCGGCGGTGGAGGTCACCCGCGGCTGCAGGCGTGCATCGACGCTGCCTGCAGGCGCCTCGGCCAGATCGCCGCTGCGGGTCCGCCCCGCCCAGGCGCGCAGGCGCTGGAGCCCGTCGGCCATCGCCGCGGTCTCCAGCCGGCCCTCCTCGGCGGTACGCTCCATGCGGTAGAGACACAGGTAGTTGCCTCGCCCCTTGAGCAGCGCCAGGCGCACCGGCCGCTCCAGCGCTGCCCGGGCAATCGGCAGGTCGCGGTGATAGAGCTGGTCCTGGAGGGTACGCGTGCCGGTGGAGATCACCACACGCTTGCCCGACTGCAGTGCCGGGATCAGATAGGCCAGCGTCTTGCCCGTCCCGGTGCCGGCCTCGACCACCAGCGAGTCCCCCGCGTCAATGGCGGCGGCCACCGCGCGCGCCATGTGCTGCTGCTCGGCGCGCGGTGCGTAGTCATCGAGCAGCTCGGCGAGGGGGCCATCGGCGGCCAGGGCGCGGTCGATGGCGGCCTCATCGCTCATGGCCCCGCCACCGGACGGCGGCCGCGGACGTTAACGGCAATGGCCAGAGCCGCGATAAGGCCATAGGCAAGCAACGTCCAGGCAGGAATGCTCACCCCCAGCACCCGGTCGACCTCGGCGCACTCGCCGGACCCCGACAGCACAAGGGTAATGACCTCGGTCACCGGGAACAGCCCCATGAGATAATCGAGTCCCGGCCCGCAGGCGGGCACCTGATCGGCGGGCAGCGACTGCAGCCACAGATGCCGACCGGCAAGTCCAATGCCCGCCAGGCCGGCGAGCCCGGCAAGCACGGCCACACTGCGACCGGGTAGCACCGTGCCGGCAAGCAGCACAACGCCGATGGCGATGAAAACGATGCGCTGGAATACGCACAGTGGACAGGGCGCCATCCCGCCGACCCACTCCAGCAACAGCGCCAGCGCCACCAGTGCGAAACAGACCAGGGCCAGCCCGGCATTCATGCGGCCGGGTTGACGCCACTGGCGTTGAAGGAATGCAATCATCGCCCCAGTTTGCCGAATGGGGGACGGCGTCGCCATCCCCACCGGTCATCCGATAAGCTCACGCCATGACGCAGTTCACACTCGAGAATCGCTACCCGGATGCGCTGCCCGCCACGGGCTATCACGTCTGCCAACCGGCCGCGGCCCCGGATCCGGCCTTGCTGCTGGTCAACGAGGGCCTGGCCGAGACCCTCGGCATCGCGTCGCACTGCTTGAACGACGCCGAGGCCCCGGCCCGGTGGACCGGCAATGTCCCTCTGGCCGGCGCCCGGCCCGTGGCACTGGCCTACGCCGGACATCAGTTCGGCCAGCCTGTCCCACAGCTTGGTGACGGTCGGGCCGTCATCCTCGGGCAGGTCACCGATTGCAACGGTCGGCCGCGCGACCTGCAGCTGAAAGGCTCGGGTCGAACGCCGTTCGCGCGGGCGGGCGACGGGCTCGCCGCACTCAGCCCGGTGCTGCGCGAGTATGTGGTCAGCGAGGCCATGCACGCCCTCGGCGTACCGACCACCCGGGCGCTGACCGCCGCCTCGACGGGCGCCACCCTCGAGCGGCAGTTCGGCCCCGAACCGGGCGCCGTCCTCACCCGGGTGGCGGCCAGTCATCTGCGCTTTGGCAGCTTTGAGTATTTTGCCCATCGGCGCGATACCGACGGGCTGCAGACGCTTGTCGATCTGGCCATTGACTGGCACGACCCGGACTGGCGCGATGCCGATGCCCGCGAGCGCGCCGCGGCACTGCTCGACCGGGTGGTCGAGCGCACGGCCCGACTGATCAGCGAATGGCTGCGGGTGGGTTTCATTCATGGCGTCATGAACACCGACAACATGACGCTCAGCGGGGAGACGCTGGACTACGGCCCCTGCGCGTTCATGGACGGATTCCGTCCCGACCGGGTCTACAGCTCCATTGACGTGCGCGGGCGCTACGCGTGGAACCAGCAGCCGCGCATCGCCCACTGGAACCTCGCGCGCCTTGCGGAGTGCCTGCTGCCACTGCTTGACGAGGACGAAGCCGGCGCCACGCAGCGCGCCGAGGACATCCTCGCCCGCTATCCGACCCGCTTCGAGCAGCATTACAACCGGGGACTGGCCGCCAAGCTCGGGCTCGCCGATCGGCGCGATACCGACACGCCAGCGGCCGAGGCGGATGGCGAGCTGGGCGAACGCTTTCTGGGCCTGATGGCCCGGCACGAAGCCGATTTTACCAACACCTGGCGGGCCCTCGCGGTGGCCGCGCCCGATGACCCCGCCCAGCGCCGGCACATGGCCGGGTGGTTAGGCGACGACCCGGCCCTCACCCAGTGGCTGAGCGACTACAGCCAACGGCTGCAGGCGGCCGGCATTGACGAGACAACCCGCGCGGCACGCATGAACCGGGCCAACCCGGCGGTCATCCCCCGCAATCATCAGGTGGAATCGGCGCTGGAGGCCGCTCGCCAGGGCGATCTGCAGCCGACCCGCGCGCTGCTGGACGCCCTGGCGCATCCCTACCAGCCGCCGGCATCGGCGCTGTGGCTGCAGCGGCCGCCCTCCCGGGCCGAGGTGGTGCCGGCCACCTTCTGCGGCACCTGAACCCCGCTACGCTGATTCGGGCTGCGGGGGCGGTCAGTGACAATGTCACTGGCGCCGTCCTCGCGCGCGCGATAATATCGGCGCAGGAAGGCAGTAAAGACCTTCCGTAAGGAGGAAAGCATGACTGATTCTAATCCGACCAACACCTCTCGCCGGCGGTTTCTGGCCGGCTCGGCTATGGCCGCCGGCGCCGCCGCCAGCGGTCTCGGCGGCGGTGCCCTGCTCCACAGCGGCAGAGCAAGCGCCGTCTCCACCAACGCCCGCATCGTCATCGTCGGTGCCGGTGCTGCCGGGCTATCGATTGCCAAGCGCCTGAGCCGCCAGCTTGACGGCGCTCGCATCACGCTGATCGACAGCCGCGAGATCCATCTCTATCAACCCGGGCTGACGCTGGTCGCGACCGGCGTCTGGCAACCCGACCATGTCGAGGATCGCACCGGGCGCTACGTTCCCGATCAGGCAGACTGGATTCGTGACGATGTCGTTGCCTTCCACCCCGACAGCAACCAGGTCGAGACCGCGCAGGGCGGTCGGGTTGATTACGACTATCTGGTGGTCACCACCGGACTGCAGCTCAACTTTGACGAGATCGAGGGGATGGACCCCGCGCTCATCGGCAGCAACGGCATCGGCTGCGTCTATGCCAGCCCGCAGAACGCCTCGCGCACGTGGGAGGCCGCCCACCAGTACATCGACAATGGCGGTGTCGGGCTTTTCACCCGCCCGCCGGGGCCCATCAAGTGCGCCGGAGCACCGCTGAAGGTCACCATGCTGATCGAGGACGAGCTGCAGAACAACGGCACCCGCGCCCAGGCCGAGATGCACTATCTGCCGCCCGGCGAGGGACTGTTCTCGCAGCCGGATATCCACGATTTCCTCAAGCGTTATTTCCCCGAGCAGCGGGATGTGGCCATTGACTGGAATCATCCACTGGCAGCCATCGATCCGGCCAACCGGCGCGCCACGTTCGACACGCCGCAGGGCTCGCGGACCATCGACTACGACTTCATCCATGTCGTACCGCCGATGTCAGCGCCGGACATGATCCGCTACGGCGATCTCGGCTGGCAGCAGGGCGACTTCCAGGGCTGGATGGAGGTCGATCAGTACAGCATGCAGCATCGCCGCTATCCCAACGTCTTCGGCGCCGGCGACGTGGTGGGAACGCCCGTGGGCAAGACCGCCGCCAGCGTCAAGGCGCAGGCCCCGGTGGTTGCCGACAATCTGGTCGCCGTCATTGAGGATCGCGAAATGCCCATGGAGTGGACGGGTTACACCTCCTGCCCGCTCATCACCGAGCAGGGCCAGGCGATGCTCGTCGAGTTTGACTTCAGCCTCGAGATGACGCCGTCCTTCGACTTCCTCAATCCCTTCGAGCCGCAATGGGCTCCGTGGTTTCTCAAGGAGCGGATGCTGCACGCGGCCTACAACGCCATGCTCCGCGGCCGGGTATAAGGAGCGCTGCCATGGAATTCTCGATATTAGGCATTCTCGCCGTCGTCCTCGAGCTGCTGCGGCCGATCCTGGCGCCGATGGCGGGGCTCATTGTGCTGGATCTGGCACTGCTGGCGGTGGTCGTCGGCCGCCACCGGCGCCTCAACCTGGCCCGCGGCATTCGCACGGCGGCGGTCATCGGAGTGTTGCTGGGAGTGGCCGCGGCGCTCTACTTTCCGGTCTGGACCGGGGCCAGCCTCACCCAGCTGCAGAGCCTGATCGACTACATCGCCATCATTGCCGCCGGCGTGGGCATCGGTTTTGCCTCGGCCTGCGCGGTGTATCCCCCCATCCAGCTTTTCATGAGGAAATCCATCTGACCCATGACCGGGAGCTCGCGACTGCAGCATCTGCCCATTGCCCTGTTTGCGACGGTCATGGGCCTGTCCGGCCTGACCCTCGCCTGGCAGAAATCCGCGACGGTGTTCCAGCTCCCGCCCGCCATCGGTCAGGGCCTTCTGGTCCTGACCGGCGGGCTTTTCGCCCTGCTGGTGATCGCCTACAGCCTCAAGGTTCTGCGCCACGGGGACCGCGTACGCGCGGAGCTTGACCATCCCGTCAAGCTGAGTTTTTTCCCGGCCATCAGTATCAGCCTGATCCTGCTGGGGACGGCGACGCGACACAGCCTGCCCGACCTGTCGGTGGGGCTGTGGGGCGTCGGTGCGGCGTTGCATCTGCTGCTCATGCTTTTCATCGTCAATCGCTGGATGCATCACGACCACTTCCAGATCACCCACATCAATCCGGCCTGGTTCATCCCCGCCGTGGGCAATATCCTCATCCCGATTGCCGGGATGACCCATGGCCAGCCCTCGATCTCGTGGTTTTTCTTCAGCATCGGGCTGATCTTCTGGATTGTGCTGCTGACCATCATCTTCTACCGGGTCATCTTCCATGACCCGCTGCCCGGCCGGCTGCTGCCGACGCTGTTCATTCTGGTCGCGCCGCCGGCCGCGGGCTTTATCGCCTACGAGGGCATGACCGGGGGGATCGATCCGTTCGCGCGCATCCTGTTCAACATCGCGCTTTTCATGACCCTGCTGCTGATTACGCAGATCCGCCGGTTCGCGGCGCTGTCGTTTTTCCTGTCGTTCTGGGCCTACTCCTTTCCGCTCGCCGCAATGACCATCGCCGCAATGGTCTATCACCAGCAGACCGGGGCGGACTGGGCGCTGGGGCTGAGCGGCCTGCTTCTAGCCGTCACCACCGCGGTGATAGGCTGGCTCATCGCCCTGACTGCGCGCGCGGCCAGCCGCGATCAAATCTGCGTGCCCGAGTGAGCAACCGGCGCGCCGGAACCGGACTTGCGCCAGATCAACTCCAGCCCGGGGAAGGCTTTTCCGCGGGGCGCCCAGCGGTTACGGTGGGCACTGGAGATTGAAACCTTTACAAATCAATGTCCGCATGACCATCAAGGGGAACATCAATGACCGACAATAATTTCCGTAACGACCGCCGGCGCCTGCTCCGGGGCGCGCTCATGGGCGTGGCCGCCGCGCCCATCGCCTACATGGGCGTGCGGGGCTCGAACGCCCTCGCCCAGGACATGCCCAAGCTCGCCGAGGACGACCCGCAGGCCATCGCCCTCAACTACGTGCATGACGCCACCGAAAAGGACGACATGCGCGAGCCGGACGCGGTCTGCGCCAACTGCCGTCTCTATCTCGGCAGCCGTGGCGACGAGTGGGGCGGCTGCACGGCGTTCCCGGGCAAGGCGGTCAACACCAATGGCTGGTGCAGCGCCTGGGTGCGCGTCAGCGGCTGATACCCCCCGGCCTCCGCGCCCCGTAACCCCCGGACTCGTCATGCGAGCCGGGGGTTTTTACCATGGGCGTCCGCGAACACCCGCCCCCTGCCACCGGAGACTCCCCGCCATGATCGGATTCCTCTTCGCCTCCCTCGCGCTGCTGGTCACCGGCCTTGCCGGCGCCCAGGCGCCGGACACCGCGCTCCCCGAGCCCATTGCGGCGCTGGAGGATCGGGGTGCGAGCATCGGTGAAACCTTTGACGCGCCGGGTGGGCTCACCGGCTACACGGTCAGTTTTCAGGGTCAGACCCTGACCGCCTACGTGACCGACGACCAGCGCCACGTCCTTGTGGGCACGCTGCTGGATGCCGACGGGACGAACCTGTCCGAGCCCATCCTCTCGGCGGCCGCCAATGCGCCGCGACCACCCTCCGAGTGGGACGCGGTTGCCGATGCCGGGTGGATTGCCGATGGCAGCGACTCGGCCGAGCGCGTGATCTATGCGTTTACCGATCCGAACTGCCCCTACTGCAGCCGCTTCTACGATCAGACCCGCGACTGGGTGCAGGCCGGGGCGGTGCAGATCCGTCACGTGATGGTCGGTGTGCTGCGCGAGGACAGCCTCGGCAAGGCCGCCACCCTGCTGGCCGCCGATGACCCCGCCGCAGCGCTGGCCGACCACGAGGCCCGCTTCGACAGCGGCGGCCGACCGCCGGCGGATTCCATCCCGGCGTCGAGTGAGGCGCGGGTCGAGGCGAACAACGCCCTGATGACCCGGCTGGGGATTCGCGGGACGCCGTCGGTGTACTACCGCGACGACAATGGCGACATCCGGCTCGCCCGGGGGCTGCCGCGCGGCGAGCGCCTCGTCGAGGTCATGGGCGGAGCACGCCCCGAGTAGTCAGTACTGAAGCCGCTCGCGGCTGCGCCGGATGTAGTGCGAGCGGATCCGGCGCGTGGCCGGACCGGGCCGGCCATCGCCGATGGCCACCCCGTCCACTTCCACCACCGGGGTCACGAACGCGGTGGCGCTGGTGATGAACGCTTCCCGAGCCTGCTGCGCCTCGGCAACGGTAAAGGGCCGCTCGATCACTGTGGCATCGGACTCCCGGGCGTAGTCCAGCACCGCCGCCCGGGTGATGCCGTGGAGGATATCCGGCGAGGTCGGCCGGGTGATCAGCGCGCCATCCGCCCGGATGATATGGGCGTTGCTCGAGCTGGCCTCGGTAACACTGCCGCCTTCGACCATCCAGACATCATCCACGCCGCGCTCGAGGGCCAGCGTTTTCATCATCGACGGATAGAGCAGCTGCGTGGTCTTGATGTCACGCCGGTGCCAGCGCAGATCGGGCTGGGTAATCACCCGCAGGCCGGTCTCGGCGGCCGGGGTATCGAGCAGCGACTGCGCCTGGGTGAACAGCACCCGCGAGGGCTCGGCGGTGGCGGGCTGTACAAAACTGCGATCCGCCACACCGCGACTGATCTGCAGGTAGACGAGCCCCTCGTTGAGGGCGTTGCGCTTGATGAGCTCGCGGTGGATCTCGAGCAGCCCCGCGGCCCGGAGGTCAAGATCAATCCCAAGTGCCGCAAGGCTTCGGGCAAGCCTCTGTTGGTGGGCCTCGAAGTCCACCATCCCGCCATCCACAACCGCCGTTACCTCGTAGACCGCATCGGCAAAAAGGACGCTGCGATCAAAGATGGACAGGCAGGCGGCCTCCTCGGGCAGGAACGTGCCATTGACGTAGACGGTGCGTGTCATGCGGCTTTTTCCCCTGGGCTGATCAGAGCGATCAGGATATCACTGCAGCACCCGCCAGGTTCGTCGCGGCAGGCCCTCCATGGTCTGGGCCTGGAGCATTACCCCGGGGCGTCTGTCGCCGCGACGGCCGGCAAACGCCGTGATGCGATAGCCGCAGCCACCCTCAGGACAGTCCGCATCGCCGACGGGTCGGAGCCGTTCGATGAGTACGCGCACGGGCGGTGACGGCCCGTCGAGTGAATCGGGCACGGCAAGCCGCCGCCCCTCGGCCACAAGCACCGGGCCCCAGGCGCTGCGGCGCGGTGCCGGCACCGGCCGGAGGGCCGGACGCGACCACGGCTCGGCGTGGCGGGCCGCTTCGCGCAGGGCGAACTCGGCGGCCTCAAGCGCCTGCGCCCGATCAGCGGCAGCCGTGACAGTGCGAATCTGCAACCGCGCCCGATCCAGGGCCGTGAGGCTGATCAGCGCGACAATCAGCACGACACTGAGCACACCCACCAGGGCCATTCCGCGCTGATGCCGGCTCATGGGCGATCGTTGCGCACGGCAACCGTGCTTGCCAGATCCACCGACTCTGCCTGCAGCCGGATGCGCACCGCCACAACACGGGCGCCAGTGGGCCCGATGCCAGCGGTCAGCCAGTCATCGACGCCGCCATCCCCGTCCCGGTCCACGCCGGCTTCGGCCTTGAGCGACTGCACGCCGACCACCAGCTCCTCGCGTCGCCCGTTATTCGCCGGCCGGCGACGGAACAGGCTGCGGCGATCACCGTCCACCGAGGTGTCGACGTAGTACCGGGTCCGGCCGGGGACGAGCAGCTCGACGGACTCGCCCACGGGCGCGTAACCCTCGCGGGGTTGACGATTGATGCCGCCGGGCCCGGGGCCTCGATCCAGCACCGACGGCTCGTCACTGCCCTGCCGAAAGCGCACACAACCGGTCCCGTGGCGGTTGACCACCGTGACGGTGCCGCCCGGCGGCACATTATGCGACCGATCCAGTGGCAGACGTGCCGCGCGGGTGGGTGCCGAACCGACCCGGGCGGTGCCGATCGAGCGCATGGACCGAAGCGTGAGGCCGTCGCGCAGGGACACCGTGGGCTCAAGCCCGGGATCGCCGGCCCGGATCAGCGACCGCCGCCGGGCCGGGTGGCAGCCGCCGTGACCCGCCTGACGGACCGATCGGGCCATGAGGGTGAGTGCCAGATGCGCCGCGTCCAGCTGCCGGGACTCCCCGCGATCGCTGCGGTCGATCCCGCGCGAGACCACCAGCAGTTCACCGGCGGTCAGCACCACGAGTGATCCCAGCGCCGAGGCCACCAGCAGCTCGATCAGGGAAAAGCCCCCCTGTCGCCAGACGGCCGCCGTCATGGCTGAAACCTGGTCTGTAGCGTTGCGGGTTCGCCTTGATCCGGGTCATGCCAGGTAACGGTGACCGAAGCGATCGACCCGGCGGGCCCCGGCAGGTCGACGCGGGCCTCCCCGCGGGGCAGGCGATCGGCGACCCGCGCCCGCCAGGCCGCGAGTCGGCCGGCGGGCAGTGCCGCCGGATGATAGGCCCGGCTCTGCTCGGCCAGATCCATGACGAGAAAGCGCGCTTCAAGCCGCTCGTGCATCGCGCGCAGGTCCATTGAGGCCCGCGACTGACTCAGGACGAGGCCGAGCACGCCCATGGCAAGGATACCCGAGGCCGCCAGCACTTCCGGTAGCAGAGCGCCGGTCTGGCGGCGCGAGAGAGAAAAGGGATCGCTGACGCGCATGGCCCCAACGTAGCAATCCGAAACGGTATCGGGGCCACCGTCGGTCGGTTGCCCCGATCGCTCAGACGGTCGCGGTCAGCCGCACTTGGACTCGCCGCAGCTCAGGCAGGTCAGACAACCGTCCATGACCACCATCGCCTTGACATGGCATTTAGCGCACAGCTCGGAGCCGGCCGGATAGCCATCGTCGCGGGCCGTGTCCGCGGCGCCGGCATCTTCCGCCTGCTCGCCCCGGGCCATGGCCTCGGCCTTTTTCTGCTCGAGGTAACGCCGCTGATGCTCGTCGAGACCCTCGGACTCGATCATGCCGATGGAGCGCAGGTGCTGCTCAAGCACCTCGCCGATCTCGGCAACCAGCGACGGCATGAACCGGCCGCCCTTTTTGAAGTAGCCCCCGCGCGGGTCGAACACGCTGCGCAGCTCCTCGACCAGAAAGGTGCAGTCACCCCCCTTGCGGAATACCGCCGAGACAATCCGCGTCAGGGCCACAATCCACTGGAAGTGGTCCATGTTCTTGGAGTTGATGAACACCTCGAACGGCCGACGCAGCTCATGCTCGGTGCCCTCGTTGAGGATCAGGTCATTGACCGTGACGTACAGCGCATGCTCGGACAGCGGGGTCTTGATCTTGTAGGTCTGACCCTCGAGGCGCTCGGGGCGCTGCAGCTCTTCGTGCATGTGCTCGATGCCCGCCGCGGACGGCGCAGCGGCATCGTTGGCGGCGGTCTCTTCCGCGTCCGCCTGGCCGACTTCGTAGTCGACGATCTTGGTATCGATTTTTACTGCCATGGCGTGTGTCCTCAGAACTTCCCGTAATACCCTTCCTTGAGGGCGTCATAAAGATTCGCGGCGGTGTGCACCTCGCCGTCATACTCGACCTCGTCACCGCCTCTGACCTCGACGGTGCGACCATCCTCGAGCTTGAACCGGTAGATCGTGTTCTCGAGATCGGACTCCTTGACCAGCACCCCCTGGAACGCCTCGGGGTTGAAGCGGAACGTGGTGCAGCCCTTGAGCCCGTTTTCGTAGGCATACTGATAGATGCCCTTGAAATCCTCGTAGGGGTACTCGGTGGGCACGTTAGCGGTCTTGGAGATGCTCGAGTCCACCCACTTCTGCGCCGCCGACTGGATATCGACGTGCTGCTTCGGGGTGACGTCATCAGCCGCGATGAAATAGTCGGGCAGGTTGCGGGTCTCGGCGTCCATGCTCGGCAGCGCGTCCTCGTCGATCAGGGTGCGATAGGCGAGCAGCTCGAAACTGAACACGTCCACCTTCTCCTTCGATTTCTTGCCCTCGCGGATCACGTTGCGGAAGTAGTGATGGGCAAAACTCGGCTCGATGCCGTTGGAGGCGTTGTTCGCCAGCGACAGGCTGATCGTGCCGGTGGGCGCGATGGAGGTGTGATGGGTGAAGCGGGCGCCCTTTTCGACCAGCGCATCGACCAGCTCCGGCTCCTCGCCGGCAACCCGCTGCATGTAGCGGCTGTAGCGGCCCCAGAGCACCCGGCCCTTGACGGTATCGCCCGCCTTGTAGCCGGCCTCGCGCAGCTCGGGGCGCCAGGCGATCATGCGCTCGGTCAGCGTGAAGTCCTCTTCCATAATCGGCGCCGGGCCCTTCTCCTCGGCAAGGCGCAGGGCCTCGCGCCAGCCCTCGAGCGCCATCTCGCGGGAGACATCCTCGGTGAACGCGAGCGACTCCGGCTCGCCGTACTTCATGCGCAGCATGGTCACCGTGGATCCCAGCCCGAGAAAGCCCATGCCGTGACGGCGCTTGCGCTCGATTTCCTCGCGCTGCCGGCCCAGCGGCAGGCCATTGATCTCGACGACGTTGTCGAGCATGCGCGTGAACAGCGCCACCACGCGCCGGTACTCGTCCCAGTCAAAGTGGGCGCGCTCGGTGAACGGCTCGCGCACGAACTTGGTCAGGTTGACCGAGCCCAGCAGGCAGGCGCCATAGGGCGGCAGCGGCTGCTCGCCGCAGGGGTTGGTGGCGCGGATCTCCTCGCAGAACCAGTTGTTGTTCATCTCGTTGACCCGGTCAATGAGCACGAACCCCGGCTCGGCATAGTCATAGGTCGAGGTCATGATCATGTCCCAGATCCGCTGCGCCTTGACCCAGCGATAGATCCGGCAGGCCACCAGACCGTCCTCGCGGGTCAGGTAGCCGCTCTTGCGATTGGGCCACTCGCGCCACAACACCTGGGCGGGGTCATTGACATCCACCCCCTCGCTGTCGGCCTCGTCGGGCTTGATGGGGAAGGCGAGCGGCCAGTCACCGCCCTCGCGGACGGCCTGCATGAACCCGTCGGTAATCAGCAGCGAGAGATTGAACTGCCGCAGCCGCCCGTCCTCGCGCTTGGCGCGGATGAAGTCCATGACATCGGGATGGCCCACGTCAAAGGTGGCCATCTGGGCGCCCCGACGGCCGCCGGCGGAGGACACCGTAAAGCACATCTTGTCGTAGATATCCATGAACGACAGCGGCCCGGAGGTATACGCCCCGGCGCCGGTAACGTAGGCGCCCTTGGGCCGCAGCGTCGAGAACTCATAGCCGATCCCGCAGCCCGCTTTCAGCGTCAGCCCGGCCTCATGGACCTTGTCGAGGATGTCGTCCATGGAATCACCCACCGTGGACGAGACCGTGCAGTTGATCGTCGAAGTGGCCGGCTTGTGATCCCAGGCACCGGCGTTGGAGGTGATGCGGCCGGCGGGAATGGCCCCGCGGCGCAATGCCCAGAGGAACTGCTCGTACCAGTGCTTGCGGGTTTTCTTCGGCTCGACGTCGGCGAGGGCCCTGGCCACCCGCTTGTAGGTATCGTCGACGGTCTCATCAACGACCACGTCCTCCTTGGACTTGAGCCGATACTTCTTGTCCCAGATATCCGCCGATGCGGGCTGGATGGGGATATCCGTTACGGCCTTGGGGAGCGCACGCAATTGGGTTGCGGTCGTCATGGGAGTCTCCTTGCGCTGGTCTATTCGTCTCGGGAACCGCGACAGAGGCGGCTTGCCGGCGGTTATCCACAACATGTATCGGAGTTTTCGGTTGCCGCCACAACATGTTGTGTATCGCCGCCCACTTTAACTCAACACAGGCACAAGTCAACCCGCGGCGGCGGGGCTCAGCACTCGATGTCGTGGTCCGTGACGGGAATAAACCGGGCGCCGTCGCACTCCGGCTGAAGGACAAGGATATCGGCCTTGCGAAACACCCCGGGGCCCAGTCCCTGGCTCTGATGGGCGAGGGCCTCGACGGTGGGGGTTTCGAGGGCGGCATCGGGCAGATCGAGCAGAAAACCGATGACCCGCTCGTCGTCGAGGGCGAGCGCCCACTCGGTCTCGTTATCCACCCGTATGAGTTCGCGGTCGAGGTCGGCATCATCACCGGCCCGGGTGCGCCCCTCGGCCAGTGCCGGCATCAGTCGTGCGGCGAGGGCGTCGCTGGCCTCCCCTTCGCGGTCACCGGGCACCTGCGGTCCGCCGGCATCGACGTAGGCGCGGGCAAAGGTCAGCCGGTCGGCCTGGCCGGCCTGACGCACCGCCTGCCGGCCCGCCGCAATGGCGTCACGGATGCGTGCGACCTGTCGAGCCCGAAAGGCCGCCATTACTCGTAATCGTCGTAGTCGCCGAGGTGACGGGTGGCGGTGTAGTCGCGTTGCACCTTGAGCTTGGCGGCAATGAAGTCGCTGTGCTGGATGTAGAGCAGTTCGGCGATCTTGCGCACCAGATGTTCCTCGTAACGATCCATCTCCGCGTCGGCCAGGCACACGCGCCACAAAAGCTCCACCACCCGGCACTTGCGGGCATAGTCGAACTGCTCGTTGATCAGTTGGGTGAACTCGAACTGATCCACGGCGTCGTGCACCTCCTGATCGGCCAGGTCGATCACCTCGGAGGTTTCCTCGGGCGAGAGCTCGAAGACCTCGATGATGCCGTCATGAATGGCCTGGAATTCGACGCTGTCGCGCTGGTTGTCGGCCTGCGCCATTTCGATGAGGAGTGCCGCCGTAGCGAGCTGCAGTCGATGCGGCTCCGGATCGTCGGTGGTTGCCGCGCCCGGGTTGATCCGCTGCTCGTAGAACTGCTTGATGGCTTCAATCATCTCGTGGACCTGCTTGCGTTCATCCGGAATATCCCTCTTATCAGGGCTCGTCGGCCATGTCGACCACGGCAACCGACGCCGCCTGACTGATGATCAGCTGCTGACCGGCACGAATGCGGTCGGGATGCTCGAGTTCGTTCATGCGCATCAGCTGATCGGTGCCCACATCGTGACGCACGGCAATGCCCCCGAGGGTATCGCCGGGGCGGACTTCGTACCGCCGGCCACCCACCACGCGGGGATCAGCACCGGCAATCGGCAGATCAAGCCGCTGCCCCGCGCGCAGTCGGCGTGGATCGGTAATGCCGTTGGTCGCCATAAGGTCCGACACGCCCACGCCGTAGCGCGCCGCGATGCCCGAGAGTGTCTGCCCGCGATCAACGCGGTGAGTCCGGCTGGGGCGCTGATCCCGATACAGCCGGTCGCCCGGCAGTTGCGCCACGGCGCGCGCCCAGTCGCGCTGATCCGAGCGCGGCAGCACAAGGCCGTAGCCGCGCGGAATGAACTTGCGCGCGTCCCGGATCGAGGGGCCGAGCGCCGGGTTGAGGCGCAGCAGCGTGGCACGATCGATGTCGAGCCCGTCGCGCAGGGTGTTGAGGGGGGTGTAGTGCGGCAGCTCGACCCGCACGACCGCAACCGCCGAATCCCGCCTGAGCCCGGGGAAGTGTTGGCCGGCCTGCCGGTCGACCCGCGCGGCCGCAATCAGCGCGGGATAGAAGTTCTTGGACGAAAAGCCGAATCGCGCCCCTTCGTAATCCCGACGAATCGCCATGTAGTCCTGCGAGCCGAGCGCCTCCACGGCGCGGCGCATGCCGTTGAGGCCATGGTTGTAGGCGGTGATGGCCAGTGGCCAGCTGCCGATCTCGGCGTGATTGTGGGCGAGCAGCGCAGCGGCTGCCCGGCTGCTTCGCCATGGATCGAGACGCTCGTCGACCAGCGGATCGATGCGCAGGAACCGGCGCCCGGTACCGGCGGTGAACTGCCACAACCCGGCGGCGCCGGCATGCGAGCGGGCCCGCGGATTGAAGGATGACTCGACGTGGGGGAGGGCCGCCAGCGCCGCGGGCACGCCATGCTCGGCCAGCGCCGCGCGGATATGGGCCTGCCAGCGCCCCGACCGTACCAGCCCGTCGCGGAACCGCTCGCGCAGACCACCCTGAAAGCGCAGGCGATCGGCCAGGACCCGCGCCGCTGCGGCATCCATTGCCCCGGGCAAACGGGCCCTGAGCGCCGCCTGGCGGGCGTTGGCCGGTTGCATGGAGGCCTCGGCCAGGGCGCGCAGGGCGCGGCGGTGACGGTCCAGCGCGCGGGTGATCGCCTCGCGACGGGCCTGCCACTGCGGCGGACGCGGCACATCAACGCGGGCAACGATGCGCATGGGCAGCGCCGTGTCGTGGATGATGCCCTCATCCACGGTCACCTCGGTGTAGATCCGCTGCCAGAAGCCCACCGCCGGCTCGAGGGCCGACGGCACCGGCAGGCCGTCCGGGGGAAGCGCAAGTGCCGGGCCGACCGCGCCCAGCAGCCCCAGCGTTGGCAGAAGCGCTCGAAGGGTTAACATGGCAGTCTCGCGGTGGGGATGGATAACACCTTCGGATAGTAGTCCCGCAAAGGGGTGCGCACAAATGCAGCCACTACAGTGGTTTCTCGTCGCCGGCGTCGCGCTGGTCTCCACCGCCAGCGCGATCCATGCACTGCTCTACAAGCGCGAGCCGGCAGCGGCGTTCGGCTGGATTGCCTTTTGCCTGCTGTTTCCGGTGGTCGGCCCGATCTTCTACTACCTGCTGGGGATTAACCGGATCCGCATGCGCGCCCGGCGGCTGCGCGGCGAGCAGGTGGCCGGCCTGGACACGGCCAATGCCACCGTACCCGAGGCCATCCCGGCGGCCTTTCGCACTCAGGCCCAGATCTCGCGGGCGGTCACCGGACTGCCCATGACCCATGACAACCACATCGAGCGATTCATCGGTGGCGAGACGGCCTATCCGGCGATGCTCGAGGCCATCGAGCAGGCCGCCCATCAGGTCTACCTGTCGACCTATATCTTCGAGAGCAACGTCACCGGCCAGCGCTTTGCCGATGCGCTGGCCGCCGCCACCGCGCGGGGCGTTGACGTGCGGGTGCTGCTCGACGGCGCCGGCGAGTTCTACAACCGACCCGCCATTCGCCACCGCCTGCGTCGCGACGGAGTGCGTGTCGAGCGCTTCCTGCCGCCGCGCCTGTTCCCGCCAAGCCCGGTCATCAATCTGCGCAACCACCGCAAGCTGCTCATCACCGACAGCGAGACGGTTTTCATGGGCGGCATGAACATCGGCGATCGTCACCTGCGCGAGCGCCCCGATCATCGCGAGGGGATCCGCGATATCCACTTTCGGGTGCAGGGCCCGGTCACCGCGCAGCTCGAGGATGTCTTCCTCGACGACTGGGCGTTCATCACCGGCGAGCGCCCGACACCGCACGCCGCCACCGGCCCCGCCGTGACGGGCAGCGCCATGGGACGCACCCTCGTGGACGGCCCCAATGAGGACCTGCATCGACTGACCATGGTGCTGGTGGGCGCCGTGGCGGCGGCCCGCGAGCAGGTTGCCATCATGGTGCCCTACTTCCTGCCGCCGCCGGAGCTGGTGGCTGCCCTGCAGGCGGCGGCGGTGCGCGGGACGCGTGTCGACATTGTCCTGCCGGGTCGTAACAACCTGCCCTTCATGCACTGGGCCAGCCGCAACATGCTCTGGGAGCTGGTCAAGTGGAATGTCGGTGTCTACTACCAGCCCGGGCCGTTCGATCACACCAAGCTGATCGTAGTCGATCGGCATTACACACAGATCGGCTCGGCCAATCTTGATGCCCGCAGCCTGCGCCTCAACTTCGAGATCATGCTCGAGGTCTATGACACGCAGTTCGGCGAGCGCATGGCCGACCACATCGAGTCGGCACGACGCGACGCTCACCGCGTAACCCTCGACGAGCTGGATGGGCGTGCCATGCTGCCGCGCCTGCGCGACGCCATCGCCTGGCTTTTCACGCCGTACCTGTAGACACCAGCAACGCCAGCCAGCCGGCCACCAGCGCGGCCGCCGCCCCCGCACTCAGCACCGTGCGCAGGCGCCGGAACCAGCGGGGCAGCGTGGCTTCGATCAATCGATATTCGGCATAGCGCCAGGCGATGAACGCGGCCGCCATCAACGGCAGACCGATCATCAATGGCAGCATCAGCACCCCCCAGGCCACCAGCGCGGGAATGACCGAGGCGAGGAAAGCCGTGGGTGGCGGATTGCGCCGGCCCATGGCAAGCCCCCAGTGGATGGCACCAATGAACGACAGAATGACCGCGCCGTAGGCCAGCAGCCAGTCGCCGGTCCAGGCCATGCCCAGCCAGGGGCCGGCGGCCGTGGCGACAAAGGGGATCAGGCCCAGATAACCCACCCAGTCCGCGGCCAGACGATGACGGCCCTCGGCCTGCAGGCGGTCGGTGGCTGCGCGCAGCCCGCCGACAAAGTGCCCGCCGATGAACACCTGCGGCAGTGTCGTCGAGCCGGTCAGGGCCTTGAGCCGCGCGAACTGGTCACGGTTTTCCGCCGAGCCCATGCCCATTTCCACCGCCCGCCAGTCGCGCCCGCAGTCCGCGAGCACCTCGTCGAGCCCGCCGAGATCGGTCACGGTGGAGTGAAACACGACAACATCGGCGCTGGCGGCCAGCTCCCTGAGGTCTTGATCAATGGACATGGCGCACCCCGCGGTTGAGAATTCTACGGGCATGATAGGGTCGAATGCGGCATAACCCAATGCAACAGCGCATACCCCGGAGGTTTTCATGACGCGTTTCCGATTGCTCGCCCTGAGCCTTGTCACGGCCGCCACCCTGGTGCTGGCCGGCTGTGCGGGCGTGGCCCCCGAGGACTACGCGGGCACATCGCCCGAGTTCCGCCTCGAGGAATACTTCGATGGCGATGTCACCGCCTGGGGGATGTTCCAGTCGCGCAGTGGCGAGGTGAAACGCCGCTTCACGGTGGATATCACCGGCACGGTGGAGGGCAACCGGATCACCCTCGACGAGCGCTTTACCTATGCCGATGGCGAGACCGACCGGCGGGTCTGGAAAATCGAGCGCATTGACGAGCACACCTACGAGGGCACCGCCGGCGACGTGGTCGGCACGGCCACGGGCAAGCGCTATGGCAATGCCTTTAACTGGCAGTACACCCTGGCCCTCGAGGTGGGCGATCGGACCTGGAACGTTCAGTTCGACGACTGGATGTATCTGCAAAACGACGACACCCTGGTGAATACCGCCGAGGTCACCAAGTTCGGGTTCCGCGTGGGCACGGTCACCCTGTTTTTCCGGCGCGATGACGCGGGGGAGGCCGATCGTGGCTAAGCGCCTTGCCGGTGTGCTGCTTGCGGCGATGTGCCTCGCACCGGCCGTCACGGGGGCCAGTGTCGAGGAAAACGGGGCGCAGTTCGACGAGCGCGTCGAGCTGGGTGGCAAGGCCCTGAACCTGACCGGCACCGGCATCGTGAAATACCGCATTGTTTTCACGGTCTATGCCGCCGGCCTCTACCTGCCGCCCGGCGCGGACGCGGATCAGGCACTGGCCTCGGAATCGCCACGGCGACTCGAAATCGAGTATTTCCACGACATCAGCGCCGACGACATCATCCGGGCCGCCAACACCAAGCTCGACGAGCAGCTGGATTCGGCGCAGCTCGCGCGTCTGAAGCCCAAAATCGAGCGCTTCCATTCACTGTTCCGGGCGGTCTCGGACGGGGACCGGTACCGCATGGAGTACCTCCCCGGTGAGGGCACGCAGCTGGCCTTCAACGGCAAGCCGGTCGGTCAGGTTGCCGGGGGTGACTTTGCCGCCGCGTATTTCGGGATCTGGCTGGATGCCGATGACCCGCTGTCGCGGGGACTGCGCGGCGATCTGCTGGCCGGCGCCGGCACCGGCGACACCGACTGATCAGCGGATCCGGTGTCGGGCCAGGCCCTCCTCGACGGGGGCGAGAAAGGCCTCGGCACGCGCCGAATCGGGACGGGTCAGCCAGCTGACGGCCACGAAAAGGCCCACCGCAAGCGCCCCGCCGCATACCGACGCCGGCACGCCGAGCGGATCCGTTCCGCTGAGCTGCAGGGCGGTCACGGCAACGCCCGCCCCGACCATGCTGACGATGGCGCCGGCGGCCGTGCCCCGGCGCCAGAAAAAGCAACCGACGATGCTCGGCACCGTGACCAGCAGGCCCGATGACGCCGCCACCGACAGGACCGTAATAAGATCGAGCTGGAGGCGGGCAAACACAATGGCCAGTGTGGTCACGACAAGGATGACCGCCTGTCCGGCCAGCATCTCGCGGGCACCGCCCGGGGCCAGCGGTCGATAGAGATCCCGGGCCGCCAGCGAGGACAGGCTCAGCAGGATCGAATCCACGGTGGACACCGCTGCCGCGATAATCCCCACCACCAGCACAACGGCCACCGGCGCGGGAATCGCAGCGGTGGCCAGCAGGCGAGGCGTGGCCAGATCCGGCTGATCCAGTCCCGGGACCAGCTGCAGGGCCGAAAACCCCCAGATCACCGAGATCAGCGTGTAGACAAAGCCGAGGACCAGAAACCCCAGCAGCATGGTGCGCATGGCGCCCAGCGATTCGGTGGTAAACAAACGCTGGCTGACCTGCGGATTACTGATCGAGAAGAAAAACCACGGGACGGTCAGGCCGATGAACGTGCTGAGGCTGAAAAGCCCCGGCCCCGGTACGGCCAGCCACTCGCCATAGTCGGCACGGGTCGAGGCGAGGAACGCCGCGGGACCGCCCAGCGCGGCCAGCACGAAGCCCACCGCGATCAGGCTCGAGACAAGCATGACAACGACCTGCAGCGCGTCGGTCCAGAGCACTGAGCGCATGCCCGCCGCCAGGGTCCAGATCAACGCCAGCGCCGCACCAATGAATATCCCCTGCTCGAAACCGATCACGCGATCGGTCATGGCCGAGACCAGATAACCGATGCCCATGAGCTGCACCGCGCTGTAGGGGATCAGAAAGATGCAGGCGGTCACCGCCATGACACCGCCCACCCAGCGGCTCGCGTAACGATGGCTGAGCATTTCCGCGGGGGTGATGAAACCGAAGGCGCGGCTCGCGAGCCAGAAGCGCGGGCCAAAGATCGCCACCAGCCCGAGGCCGGCCAGATACACCAGCTCAAAGCCCAGCGCCCCGACGCCGCCGGCATAGGTCAGCCCCGCCAGCCCCACCATCATGAAGGCACTGTAGGTGGTGGCGCCGTAACTGAGCGCCGAGATGAAGCCGCCGGCCCGTCGGCCGGCCAGGTAATACTCGCTGGCCCCCGCGCCCAGTCCCCGACGCGCGGCCAGCGCAACGCCGACACCAATGAGCGCATAGAGCACCAGCGCCGCGGTGAGGCCTGCCGTCATGGCTGCCAGTCCGAGACCAGGCGAGCAATCAGGGCGATGACCCCCACGCCAAAGAGCAGCCAGACGAGGAACGCGGCGGCCCACACGGGCTGGTCCCGCAGCAGTCCGTAGGGCAGCGCATAGGCCATGACAATCGCGATTGCCAGCCCTGCCAGCGTTCGATTGGCGCGTCGGCGATAGTCACTCATCACGCATAGCCTCAGCGATTGTCAGTGGGATCGCGCCCGTGGATCGGTGCCGGTGAGAAGCTGCGCCGCCACCACGCAGGTCAGCCCGAAGGGCAGGTAGCCGGCGTATCCGAGCAGCGGCATTTCGAAGATGTGCAGGACCTGGGCATTGGGGATGTGATAAGTCCACCGCGCCAGGCTGAAGACATTCCACAGCTCCCAGCACAGGCCGCAGAAAAGCGCCGCCAGCACCGCCAGCCAGGCATCGCGCCAGCGACCGTCGGCGACACCACTGAACAGGTGCCGCTCACCGCTCATCGCCTGAATCGCGATGATGAGCATCGGCGGCCCCACCCAGACCAGCGAGAACAAAGCATCCGGGCGCACGGCGATGGCGACAAGCCCCAGCACGCCGGCGGCCAGCACCCCCCGGGCGGTCCACTGCGGACGCGTCGGCCGTAGGGGGATGAAGTCATCCAGCCCCCGTGACAGGGCAGGCCAGGTGGCGAACAGGTCGCGGGTGACCAGCACGGCCGGCAGCACGGTACTGAATGGAAGCGCCGAGCGGATGAACCAGTTGAGCGCCTCGTGCTCGGCCACGCCGGTGCCGGCGTAGATCCAGTTGCCGGTGTACTGATTGAGATACTCGAACAGATACCAGAAGATCGCACTCGCGGGAAACAACGCCAGAAACTGCCGCGGCTGCTCGCAGAGCAGCACCTGTCCGCCCCGCTGCTGGATCCAGGCACTGATGACCACGATGTACGCCAGCCACAGGGGCGTGAAGCTGTAACGCCGCAGGGTCTCCAGCCCCGGAATCGGCACCCAGGCGATCACCCAGACAACCAGCAGCGCTGCCAGCGCCACACTGCCCCAGCGCGGCCATGCCCCGGCTGCACGGGCGGTCGAGCCGCCGCCGCGCTCGCGATGGTTGGCAACGACGATGCGGATGAGGAATGGCAGCAGCGTGCCCACGATGAGCACCGCGTAGAGTGTGAACACCGGCAGCGAGAAACTCCCCGGCGCCGGTTCCAGCGGCCTTGGCGGGAAGCGCAGGTACATCGCCAGATCTCCCCCGGCAAGCCATTGACCCACCAGCGGCGCCACGATCATGAGTGCCACCACCGCCAGGGTCTGGCGCAGGCGCAGCCCGCCGGAAGCCGCCGCGGCCTCAGTCGCCACCCGGGTCCCTCGCCGGCGCACTGCGCACGCCAAAGCCCATCGCCTCAAGCGCTTCGCGAAGGGCTGGCATGGCGGCCTCCACCGCGGCCGGCGCGCCCCGCAGCCCAAGCTCCAGGGCATAGCCGTCCTCACGCAGGGTTGGCAGGCAGGACAGGCGCAGCTCGGGGTGCTCGCCCTCGAAGCGCTCGAGCAGCGGGATCACATCGCTCTCGCGCGCGTCGTCCACGATCACCGATGACTCGGTGGTGCGGTCTGGATCCTGCCATTCGGCGTAGTGCCGATCGAGCACCCACTCCATCATCGGCCAGGCCATGCTCGGAAACCCGGGCATGAAATGGTGCCCCGCAACGCTGAAGCCCGGCACCTGATTGACGGGATTGGGGATCACCGAGGCGCCCTGCGGAAACTCCACCAGATGCAGCCGGCGCGAAGGCTCCACCGGCCGGCCGAACTTCGCTTCGAGCATGGCCACCCCCTCGGGGTGAAATGCCAGCGGCCGGTCCAGCGCCGCCGCGGCGCACTGCCGGGTCCGGTCATCGGGTGTCGCGCCGATACCGCCGCAGCTGAAGACCACATCATCCCCGGCGAAGGTCTCCTCGAGGGTGCGCGTCACCAGATCGGGCTCGTCGCTGATCATGCGCACCCAGCGCAGTTCGAGACCGCGCTGCGCGAGCAGGCCGAGCAGATGGGGGAAATGCTTGTCGGTGCGCTTGCCGGACAGGAGCTCATCGCCGATCACGATCAGCCCGAAACCCCGGATTGCTTCGCTCATTACGCCGACTCCCGGATCAGGCCGAGCAACATGCCCTCGAGCGCCGCGAGGCTCTCCACCCGGGTATGCGCAACCGCCGGAACCTCGGCCGGCCAGCCGGCGTTGTCGCGATCGAGCCATACCGCCTGCATGCCGCTGGTGGCGGCGCCATAGACATCGCTGTGGACATCGTCACCGATATGCACGATGCGGGCCGGCGCCACCCCGGCCCGCGCCGCCGCGGTCTCGAAGACCAGATGCGAGGGCTTGGCGGCTCCAAGCTCCACGGCGGACAGTGAGAAGTCGAAATAGCCGTGCAGGCCCACGCGGGCAATCTCGGCGTTGCCATTGGTGATGGCCCCGATGGGCAGGCGCGTGTGCAGGGCGCGTAGCAGTGGCAGCGTATCGGGATAGAGCCGAACGGCGTGACGGGCCTCGAGAAAAACCTCGAAGGCCTCTTCGACCAGCGCATCCAGGGCCCTGCCCTGATAGCCGCAGAGCTCACCGGCCCGCCGCAGCCCGGCGCGACGCAGGGCGGTCACATCGTGGGCGATGGCCGGTTGCTCGGCGGCGATGCCGTCACGCAGCGTCTTCAGGCCCGGCGGATCAAAGCGCGCGGCCACGGCTGGGTAATGCTGCTCGAGGAGTCCCTGACAGACCGCCTCGGCATGCTGCAGCACGCCGTTCAGGTCCCAGAGCGTAAAATCGAGATCAAAGGTGATCGCACCAATCGGGGCCTTCAGGGGTTGCTGCGTCACGCCGGTGCCTCCGCGCCAAGCGAGCGCCACACACAGGCGCCGTCGCTGTCGCGATCAAGCCGGTCCAGCCAAGCCGCGTGGGCGGCGGCTTCTTCGGCGGTTGGCTCGATCACCGGCAGACGGGGTCGATCGGCGCTCACCGCCTGATCGCCGGCCGCCGGTTGCGCCGGCCCCTCGTTATCGCGGGCGCCGAGATGCAGCGTGACCTGTCCACCGGTCATGGCCAGGTAGACCTCGGCGAGGATCTCCGCGTCGAGCAGCGCGCCGTGCAGACTGCGGCCGCTGTTATCAATGGCGTAGCGCCGGCACAGCGCATCCAGGCTGTTGCGCTGCCCGGGGTGGCGGCGACGGGCGAGCGCCAGGCTGTCGGTGATCCGGCAGTACTCCGTGAGCTGTCCCCACCCACTGCCCAGACGTGACAGCTCGCTGTCGAGGAATCCGACGTCGAACGGCGCATTGTGGATGATCAGCTCGGCGTCGGTGACAAACTCGATGAAACGCCCGGCGATGTCAGCAAATCGCGGTTTGTCCATCAGATACTGATCGGTAATGCCGTGCACCTCGACGGCTTCGGGATCGACGCTGCGGTCGGGGTTGATGTATTCGTGGAAACGCCGCCCGGTGGGCCGTCGCTGCTCGATCTCATACCCGCCGATCTCGATGATCCGGTGGCCCTGCTCGGGCTCGAGCCCGGTGGTTTCGGTATCGAGAATAATCTGTCGCATCACTCGCTCGCCCCTTCCAGCTCGTCGATCCCGCGATTGGCGAGATCGTCGACGCGCTCATTGCCCTCGTGGCCGGTATGACCCCGCACCCAGTGCCAGCGTATCTCATGACGCCGCGAAAGCGTATCGAGGCGCTCCCACAGATCGCGGTTTTTGACCGGCTGGCGGCTGGCGGTTTTCCAGCCGCGGCGCTTCCATGCCGCCATCCACTCGGTGATGCCCTTGCGCACGTACTGCGAATCGGTGGTCAGATCCACCGTGCAGGGCCGGCTCAGCGCTTCCAGCGCCTGAATCGCGGCCATCAGTTCCATTCGGTTGTTGGTGGTCCGGAGCTCGCCGCCGTGGAGGGTTTTCTCCACCCCTTCATAGCGCATGAGCACGCCCCAGCCCCCGGGCCCGGGATTGCCCCGGCAGGCGCCGTCCGTGTAAATCTCAACCGGCGTCATGCCAGCCCTCCCTTTGACTGCGGGTTGCCCCGGTACCGGCCTGGGTGAGGCCGCCGGGGATGATCTCGAATCGCCGTCGCCGCTGATGCGGCGGATTGGCCGCGCCGTTGACGCGCTTTTGCCCAACCACCAGATGTACGCCACCGAGCCAGCCCAGTCCCGGCCCCAGTGACTCGCGGCCGCGATCGACCCGGCGGCGCTGCGCCGGCCATCCGCGGTGCAGCGGCGGCGGCAGAATCGACAGCCCCTCGGGGCGTCGCGGCACCATCCCCAGCAGCTGCATCCAGTCGGCCACCCGACCCGGGGCAAGATACCGGCCCGACCAGGGCGGTGTCGCGGGCGCTGTCGCCACGATGCGACGCAGTCCCCACAGGCTGTGGGGATTGAAGCCGATCACCAGCAGGTGTCCCTCGGGCGCCAGCACCCGTGCCGCCTCGCGGATGACCTGATGGGGCTGCGCGGTGAACTCCAGCTGGTGGATCAGCACCACGCCGTCGACGCTGCCCGAGGCCAGCGGCATCACCCGGCTATCGGCCGCGAGGTCGATGGACCCGCCGGTCGCATCATCGACCACCCACTGACGGGCATTGCCAAAGACAGCCGGGCTGTAGCCCTGGCCATAGGCGCCCACCTGCAGAATCCGGCGCGCGTACAACCCCGCCAGGCGCCGGGTCAGCAGGCGCGACTCGCGGTCGGCCAGATCCTGTCCGGCCGGCGTCGCAAACCACTCATGCAGCGCACGCATCGTTGACTCCTCCCCGTGTGTCTGTGGATGAGCAATTGAGGCGACCCGTCCGTCGGGGTAACATGCGAAGATGCTGGAAATTACACCAATCCCTGTCCTCGGCGACAACTATACGTGGCTCATCCGTCAGCCGCAGTCGAGTGCCGCCGTAGTGGTCGACCCGGGTGAAGCCGGCCCGGTGGCCCGCGCCATCGACAGTCTGGGCCTCAAGCTGAGCGCCATTCTCGTCACCCACCATCACGCCGATCATGTCGCCGGCATTGCCGGGCTGCGCGACGACCCGGTCCCCGTCTATGGACCGGCCGATAGCGACATCCCGCAGCTCACCCATCCGCTGGCCGACGGCGACCGGATCACCCCCGGGGGGCTCGAGGTGACCTTCGAGGTGATCGCGGTACCGGGGCACACCCTCGATCACATCGCCTATCTGGGCGACGGCAACCTGTTTGCCGGCGATGCCCTGTTTGCCGGCGGCTGCGGGCGCATGTTCGAGGGCACAGCCGCACCCATGCAGCGTTATCTCGCCGATCTGCGCGCCCTGCCCCCGGCGACGCGCTTGTATTGCGGCCACGAGTACACGCAGGCCAATCTCGCCTTCGCCCAGGCGGTGGAGCCGGATAACACGGCGCTCGAGGAGCGCGCTCGGGTCGTCGCCGAGCAGCGCCAGCGCGGCGCGATTACGCTGCCGTCGACCATCGGCGAAGAGCGCGAGACCAATCCGTTCCTACGCTGGGACAGTGAGACGGTGCGCGAGCGGGCCGGCGCGCATGCCGGACGAACGCCGGAGGGGCCGGCGGATGTCTTCGCCATCCTCCGCGACTGGAAAGACCACTTCTGAGGACGCCCGTGAACCGCTCGTTGCTGTTGCCGCTTGTCGCGGCTCTTATCCTTGCCGGCTGTGCCAGTGCCCCGCCCGATGGCGGCTCCCCGACGGCGCCCGGCCCGACAAGCGCCGATGGCTCACCCACGCCGCCAGGGCCGGGGGCATCGACGGCGGCCGAGCAACCCGCACCGCCGGATGATCTCTGGGAGCGGATCCGGCGCGGTTATGCCATCCCCGGCCACGACAATCCCCGGGTTGAACGTCAATTCAACGACTACGCCTCGTACGGGGACTACTGGCTGCGCGTGTCGCGACGGGCACAGCCCTATCTGTACCCCATCGTCGAAACGCTTGAGGCCAACGACATCCCGCTCGAGCTGGCCCTGCTGCCCATTGTCGAGAGTGCGTTCCGGCCATTTGCCTACTCCCACGGCCAGGCCGCCGGGATATGGCAGTTCGTTCCGGCCACGGGGCGGCATTACGGGTTGGAGCAGAACTGGTGGTACGACGGCCGGCGCGATGTGCTGGCCGCCACCGAGGCGGCGGTCAACTACCTGAGCTATCTGGGCGAGATGTTCGACGGCGACTGGCTGCTCGCGATCGCGGCCTACAACGCCGGCGAGGGCACCGTCCAGCGCGCAATCGAGCGCAACCGTCGTGCCGGCCGACCGACGGATTACTGGTCCCTCGACCTGCCCCGGGAGACGATGAACTACGTGCCCCGGCTGCTCGCCATCAGCGAACTGGTGGCCGATCCGGCCCGACACGGCATCGAACTCGAGCCCATTGCCAACCGCCCGGCGGTGGAGGCGGTCGAGGTTGACCGCCAGATCGATCTGGCGCTGGCGGCCGACCTGGCCAATATCGACATGGAAACCCTGTATCGGCTGAACCCCGGCTACAACCGCTGGGCCACACCGCCCACCGGCCCGCATCGGCTGCTGCTGCCGCGCGCGCGCGCCGAGGCATTTCGCGCCCGGCTGGCCGAGCAGCCCGACGAGGCCTGGATGCGCTGGCAGCGCCACCGCATTGCCCAGGGCGAAACCCTCGGTGAGATCGCCGGGCAGTACCACATCACGGTCGATTCGCTGCGCTCGGCGAATGATCTCAACGGCAGCATGATCCGCGCCGGCGATCATCTCCTCGTGCCCATCGCCAGCCGACCCACCGGCGAGTACGCCATGACGGCGGATGCCCGCCGGGAAAAGACCCGCAACCGTCAGCGCGACGAAGGCGAACGGCAGCTCTACACCGTCCGCGCGGGGGACAGTTTCTGGTCCATCGCGCAACGCTTTGGCGTGGGGGTCCGGCCGCTGGCGCGGTGGAACGGGATGGCACCCGGGGACACCCTGGGCGTTGGCGAGCAGCTCGTGGTCTGGACCCAGAGCGGGAGTGGCGGCGCGCAGCCGGCGCGGCGGGCACGGGCCGGGATCACCTCGGCGAGCCGTTTGCAGTCGGTGACCTATTCCGTGCGTGAAGGGGATTCGCTCTACCGGATCGCCCGGCAGTTCAACGTGACCATTGCCGATTTGCGCCGCTGGAATGACCTGTCAGCCAATACCTACCTCCAGCCGGGGCAGTCCATCGAGATGCGCGTGGATGTGACCGCGCAGACCGATTCGTAGGCGGCGTGCGCCGGCTCGGTCGGCGCCTAATCGCTCTCCGGCAGGGTCACGTTGAGCTCGAGCACCTCGCAGTCCCCCTCGCGATCAACCTCGATGCGCACCGCGTCATCGTCAACCTCGGTGTAACGGCGGATGACCTGCAGGATCTCCTGCTGCAGCGCCGGCAGGTAGTCCGGCCCGCCGCGGTGGCCGCGTTCGCGGGCAACGATGACCTGCAACCGCTCCTTGGCCAGTGACGCGCTGCGTTTTTTCTCCGAGCGGAAATAATCCAGAAATGCCATTGCGCTAGCCCTTGAACAGCCGGCCGAACAATCCCTTTTTCTCGATCAGGAACCGATGATCGCGCGCCTCGCCCAGATAACGCGAGACAATGTCGTCGTAGGCCTGTCCGGCATCGGTCTTGTCCTCCATGATCACCGGCACGCCGGCGTTCGAGGCATTGAGCACCGCCGTGGACTCGGGCACCACGCCAAGCAGGTCAATCGAGAGGATCTCGCAGATGTCCTCGATGCTCAGCATCTCGCCCTTGCCCACCCGGGCGGCTGCGTAGCGCGTGACCACGAGATGCTCCTTGACCGGCTCATCGCCCTTTTCCGCCCGGCGGGTCTTGCTCGAGAGCAGGCCCAGCACCCGGTCGGAGTCACGCACCGACGATACCTCGGGGTTGGTCACCACCAGCGCGTCATCGGCGAAGTACATGGCCAGATGCGCCCCCCGCTCGATGCCCGCCGGCGAGTCGCAGATCACATAGTCGTGGGTGGTCGCCAGCGTCTCGAGGACTGACTGGACGCCCTCGAAGGTGAGCGCATCCTTGTCGCGGGTCTGCGACGCCGGGAGGATCTCGAGACCCTCGACGCGCTTGTCGCGAATCAGCGCCTGATTGAGATTGGCCTCGCCATTGATCACGTTGACGAAATCGTAGACCACCCGTCGCTCGCAGCCCATGATGAGGTCGAGGTTGCGCAGCCCCACGTCAAAATCCACCACGACGGTCTTATACCCCGCGCGGGCCAGGCCGGCTCCGAATGCGGCACTGGTGGTTGTCTTACCAACGCCCCCCTTGCCGGATGTCACCACCACGATTCTCGCCACATTCACCTCCCGATGTTCACAGCGCGTTGATTTCAAGCTCGCCGTCACGCAGCCAGGCCATTGCCGGTGCATCGCGCAGCCCGGCGTCGATCTGATCACTCAGCCGGTAGTGCCCGGCGATGGCGATCAGCTCGGCCTTGAGCGATCGGCAGAAGATACGCGCATTCTCGTCGCCCTGCACACCGGCCAGTGCCCGACCGCGCAGGGTGTCATAGACATGCACATGGCCGTCGGCCATCAGCTCCGCGCCGGCGCTCACCGGTGCCGTCACCACCAGATCCCCGCCACGGGCATACACCTGCTGGCCCGAGCGTACCGGTTGGGTGACCACCCGCGCGGCGCCAGCGGCCGCCGTGGCGTCGTTGCCGCGGCGCCTGGCCCGATTGCCGGCCGCACGCGGTGCCTCGAGGTTGCGGATCAACCCGAGTCCGGCCGTGGCGGCGGTCTCGGCGGACAGCCCCGCGGCGGCCACCGGCAGCAGCGCGCGCTCGCGAAGCCCGGTGACCAGCGCCTCAAGGCCGGCGCCATCCAGGCTCACCGCCTCGGCGGGCGCCACCACCAGCGGCATGCCGGCGAAAAAGTCCGGTGCCTGCGCCAGTCGAGCATCCAGCTGACCCAGCACGGCATCAACCTGCGCGGTCAGCACCTCAAGCACTGTAAAGGGGGCCATTCGCCCCTTCAGCTCAAACGCGACGCCGGTGGGCGCGTCGGCTGCCATCAATCGAGCAGCCGATTCATGCGGCGCACGAAGCCCGCCGGATCATCCAGCCGGCCCCCGTCCATGAGCAGTGACTGCTCGAGCAGCAACGCCGCCCACTCGTCGATGGGCGCCTCGTCGCTGTTTGCCAGACGCTCGATAATGCCGTGCTGAGGGTTGATCTCCAGGACCGGCTTTTGTTGCGGCAGCTCGTGGCCGGCGGCCTTGAGCATACGCTGCATGTTGACGCCGAATTCGTCGTCACCCACTACGATGCAGGCCGGGGAGTCGGTCAGTCGGCTGCTGGCACGCACGTCCGAGACCTGATCACCCAGCGCCTCGCGGATGCGCCCGATCAGTGCCTCGACCGGTTCGCTGGTCTCGGGCGTCTGCGGCTCGTCTTCGCGGTTATCGCCAAGCCCGTCCAGGTCGAGATCACCCTTGGCAACGCTCTGCAGCGGGTTGCCATCGTATTCATTCAGGTGCGCGACCAGCCACTCGTCAATGGGTTCGGCAAGGAGCAGCACCTCGATGTTGCGCTGGCGGAAGATCTCCAGATGGGGACTGTTGCGGACCGCCGCCAGGCTCTCGCCGGTCAGGTAGTAGATCGCGGTCTGTCCCTCGGGCCGGCGGGCCAGGTAGTCCGCGAGCGAGACCGTCGGCCCGGCCTCGCCGTGCGTCGAGTGAAAGCGCAGCAACCCGGCGATCTTCTCGGCATTGCCGGGATCTTCCACCGGGCCTTCCTTGAGCACGGTGCCAAACGACGCCCAGAAGCGCGCGTACTGCTCGGCATCATCCCGGGCCATGCGCTCGAGACTGTCGAGGACGCGCTTGACCGAGGCGCTGCGGATGCGATCGATCAGGCGGTTGTGCTGCAACAGCTCGCGGGAGACGTTGAGCGGCAGATCATCCGAATCCACCAGCCCGCGCACGAAGCGCAGATAACGCGGCAATAGCCGGTTCTCGCGATCCTCCATGATGAAGACCCGCCGGACATACAAGCGCAGGCCCTGCTGGCTGTCCGATTCGAACAGATCGAACGGACGCTGGGCCGGGATGTAGAGCAGCGACGTGTAGGACTGGTTGCCCTCGACCTTGTTATGCAGCCACTCCAGGGGCTGCTCCGGGTCATAGGTCAGCTGCTGGTAGAACTGGCGGTATTCCTCGTCACTGATCTCCGACTTGGGCCGCATCCACAGCGCCGAGGCCTGGTTGACGGTTTCCATTGCGCCCTGCTCGTCCTCGAGCTCGATAGGCAGGGCGATGTGATCGGAGTAGCGACGCACGACCTGCCGCAGCCGCTGACGCTCGAGAAACTCATCCTGGCCCTCGGCGAGATGCAGGGTGACCGCCGTGCCACGCTGAGCCCGCGGCTGCGATTCGAGGCTGAACTCGCCCTTGCCATCGGAGCGCCACAGCACGCCCTGCTCAGCTGCTTCGCCGGCGCGACGGGTGTGGACACTGACCTCATCGGCCACGATGAACGCCGAGTAAAAGCCCACGCCGAACTGGCCGATCAGCTGAGCGTCCTGCTTTTGATCGCCGGTCATCGCATCAAGAAAGCGTCGCGTGCCCGAGCGGGCAATGGTGCCGAGGTTGTCGATCACGTCCTCGCGATTCATGCCAACGCCGTTGTCACTGATGGTCAGCGTGCGGGCGTCAGTATCCACGGCGATGCGGACCCGTGGCTCCGGATCATCCTCGAGCAGTGATTCATCCTGGATCGCCTCGAAACGCAACCGGTCGGCGGCATCGGCGGCGTTGGAGACAAGCTCGCGCAGGAAGATCTCGCGGTTGCTGTAGAGGGAGTGGATCATGAGGTCCAGCAGCTGCCGGACCTCGGCCTGGAATTCGTGGGTTTCCGCGGCGTTTGCGTTATCGTTGCTCATTCCTGTTTCCGTTTCGTCCCGAACCTTGCCGCGTAATGGGGTCGGAAATGGGGGGTTTCAAGGCCGTCAGAACGACTCGCTGGGTCCGACCCGGCCGTGACGGCCGATCTCCGGGATCTCGCGGGCCGGGATGTGCTCACCGGTCACCATCTGCTTGTAGCCCATGCCGGGGCCGACCATCGGATAGACCGAGGCGTCGGGATCGACGTTGACCTCAAGGAAAGCCGGGCCGTCAAACCGGATGAACGCCGCCAGCACCTCGTCCATGGTCGCTGGGTCCGACACGCTCCGGGCAAACTCGAACCCGTCGGCTTCGGCGGCCTTAATGAAGTTCTTGCGGTGCAGCGACTTGTCACTGCCCGAGAACCGGTCACCAAAGTAGAGCTTCTGCCACTGACGCACCATGCCGTCGCCGGCGTTATTCAACAGCAGGATCTTGACCGGCAGCCCGTAGGTGGTCACGGTCTCCATCTCGCCCAGGTTCATGCGCAGGCTTCCGTCCCCGTCGATGTCGATGACCAGCTCGTCGGGATTGGCGAACTGTGCCCCGATGGCCGCGGGCAGGCCGAACCCCATGGTGCCCATGGACCCCGACGTCATCCACAGACGCGGCCGGCGGAAGTCGAGATACTGCGCCGCCCACATCTGGTGCTGGCCGACGCCGGTGCTCACGATGGCGTTACCGCCGGTTAGATGGTTGAGCGAACGCATCACCGCCTGGGGCTGGATGAACTCGCCATCGCGCTTGAAATCCATGGGATGGCGCTCGCGCAGCTCCTGACAGTGCTGGCCCCACTTGTCATAGTCTGCGCTGAAGCCACTGGCCTGACCGTACTCGAGGAGCTGACGCAGCGTGCTGCCCGCTTCGCCGATGTGCGACCAAGTGACCTGCTTGACCTTGCCGATCTCGGCGGCATCGATATCAATATGAGCGATGTTTTCGGCGTTGGGGGCAAACAGCTCGGCCTTGGCAGCCACGCGGTCGTCAAAGCGCGACCCGACGGCGATGATGAAGTCACAGTCCTCGACGGCGTAGTTGGCGTAGGCCGTCCCGTGCATGCCCAGCATGTGCAGATGCAGATCATCGGTGGAATCGATGGCGCCAAGCCCCATGACGGTGCTGACGCTGGGGATGCCGTACTCGCGCGCAAAGCGGGTCAGCGCCTCGCTTCCCTCGCCGTGAATGGCCCCGCCACCCACATAGAAAAGCGGCCGGCGGGCCTTTTCGAGCATGTCGAAAAACTGTCGGGCCTTGTCATCGGCAAGGGGCGTGCGGCGCAGCGACTCCATGCGCTGGCGATAGCCACGGATGCCGAGCAGACCACTGCCCTTGTACTCACCCACCCAGTTCTGCACGTCCTTGGGCAGGTCCACCACCACCGGACCCGGCCGCCCGGAGCGGGCCACTTCAAACGCGGTCCGAATGGTTTCCTCGAGCCGCTCGGGGCGCGTGACCAGAAACACGTGCTTGGCGCAGTTGCCCATGATGTTGACGATGGGCGCCTCCTGGAAGGCGTCGGTCCCCATGGCGGCGCGGGCCACCTGACCGGTGATCAGCACCACGGGCACCGAGTCGGCCATGCAGTCGCGGATCGGCGTGACGGTGTTGGTGGCACCGGGCCCCGAGGTGACCAGGAAAACGCCCACATCGCCGGTGCTGCGGGCGTAACCCGCGGCCATAAAGCCCGCGCCCTGCTCGTTGGCGGGGACCACCAGCTGCATGGGGTCTTCGCCTGTTCCGGTGCGCTCGCGCTCGTTGTACCGGAAGATGGCGTCGTAGGTTGGCAGGATGGCACCACCGCTGTACCCGAAGATCGTATCGACCCCCTCCTGGGCCATGACCTCGACGACCATTTCCGCACCGCTCATGACCTCGCCGGCCCGCGGGTGGCCGGTCTGTTCGCGGTCGGACGTGGCCTTCGCCCCAGCATCGATGGAGGGAGCCGGTTCATTCATGGTGACATCCTGAAATCAGTAACTTATCCACCGACTATACCGAGCCGTCCGGCCGGGCGGCAAGCCTCAGCCGGCGTCCTCGCGGGGCTCGAACTGGAGCGACAGCGAATTGATGCAGTAGCGCAATCCGGTGGGTTCCGGTCCATCCGGAAAGACGTGCCCGAGATGCGCCGCACAGGCCGGACAATGGACTTCGGTACGGCGCATGCCGAGGCTGTTGTCCGACTCGGTGGCGACGGCCTGCTCGGCGGCCGGCGCCCAGAAGCTCGGCCAGCCGGTGCCGGAGTCGAACTTCTGCTCGCTGTCGAACAGCGGCCGGCCACAGCACACGCATTGGAAAACGCCGTCCGCCTTGAGATTGTTGTACTCGCCGCTGAACGGCGGCTCTGTGCCCCCCTCGCGGGTCACCCGGTACTGCGCCGGGGTCAGCTGCTGGTGCCAGTCGGTATGGCGGGGATCGCGCGAATCGGTCATGACCATGGGCTCCTCGGCAATTTCCCCTACAATATCGCGCCAGGCCGTCACCGAGCGAATGCATGAACGACATCGAACCCGACAGCGAAATCATTCTGATCAACATCTCCGGCAGTGACCGACCGGGCGTGACGGCGGCGTTGATGGGGATACTCGCCGATTACCCGGTCCGGGTGCTGGATATCAGTCAGGCGATGGTCCACGAAAACCTCGCCCTGGCAATCCTGATCAAGCTATCGGGCGCATCCGACTCGGCGGCGGTGCTCAAGGACCTGCTCTACGAAGCGCATCAGCTCGAGCTTCGGGTGCGCTTTCAGCCGGTGCCGGCGGGCGAGTATCAGCAGTGGGTGCGCGGCGAGCGGCAGTCGGCGTATGTCCTCACACTCCTCGGCCGGCGGGTCACCGCCGCGCAGATCGCGCGCATCGCCCGGGTCACCACCCAGCACGATCTCAACATCGAGGACATCGCCCGACTGTCGGCCCGCAGTCCGCTGCACGATGAGCGTGGCGAGAGCCGCGCCTGTCTGGAGCTCAGTCTGCGCGGCGAGCCCAGCGATGCCGATGCGATGAAGGCGGCGTTTCTGTCCATCTCGCGGGAAATGGACATCGATATCTCGTTTCAGGAAGACAACTTCTACCGGCGCAACCGCCGCCTGGTGGTCTTTGATATGGACTCGACGCTGATCCGCGAGGAGGTAATCGACGAGCTGGCCCGCGAGGCGGGTGTCGGCGATCGGGTGACGGGGATAACCGCCGCGGCAATGCGTGGCGAGATCGACTTCCGGGACAGTCTGGCGCAGCGTGTTGCCTGTCTGCAGGGCCTGGACGCCCGGGTGCTCGAGCGGGTGGCCGATCGACTGACCCTGACCGAGGGCGCCGAACGGCTGATGAAGACGCTGCAGACGCTGGGCTACCGGACCGCCGTGATTTCGGGTGGCTTCGAGTTCTTCGGCCACCAGCTCCAGCGTCGCCTGGAGCTGGACTCGGTCTACGCCAATCAGCTGGAGATCGTTGAGGGTCGGCTGACCGGGCGGCTCACCGGGCCGATCGTCGACGGCGAGCGCAAGGCGCAGCTACTCGAGCGTCTGGCCGGCGAGATGGGCATCGATCTGGCACAGGCGATCGCCGTGGGCGACGGCGCCAATGACCTGCCCATGCTGCGTTCCGCCGGTCTGGGGATTGCGTTCCACGCCAAGCCTCTGGTCCAGAAGAGCGCCCGCCAGGCGATCTCGACGATCGGACTGGACGGGGTGCTCTATCTGATGGGCATGAACGACGCCGAAAACCCGCACTAGCCGTGCGGGCGGGCTGATCAGGAGGCCTTGCGGCTTTTCGCGCGCACCTTCTCCTTGATACGGGCCGCCTTGCCACGGCGCTCGCGCAGGAAGTACAGCTTGGCACGCCGGACATCGCCGCGACGCTTGACCTGCAGGCTCTCGATCAGCGGGCTGTGCAGCTGAAAGACCCGCTCGACGCCCTCGCCGTGGGAAACCTTGCGGAGCGTGAACGAGGAGTTGAGCCCGCGGTTGCGCTTGGCGATCACCACCCCTTCGAAGGGCTGCGTACGCTCGCGGTTGCCCTCGCGGACCCAGACGTTGACGAGCACCGTGTCGCCGGCGTTGATGTCTTCAAGCGAGCGACCGGTCTTTTCGATCTGCTCGCGCTCCAGTTCTTCAATGATGTTGGTCATGCCTGCATCCCCTTTTACCTAATCGTTGTGCTCCGCCCGATATTCATCGAGCAGGACCTGTTCGCTGTCACTGACCCCCCGCCGTGCGAGCAGGTCCGGGCGCCGGGCGAGCGTACGCCCCAGCGCCTGTTTGAGTCGCCAGCGCGCCACCGCCTGATGGTCGCCGCTCAGCAACACGGCCGGCACCGCCCGGTCGTCGACCCGCTCGGGCCGCGTGTAGTGCGGCCAGTCGAGCAGTCCGTCGGCGAAGGCGTCCTGCGCCGCCGACTCGGTATGCCCGAGCACGCCCGGCACCAGTCGCGATACCGCATCCACCACCACCATGGCGGGCAGTTCGCCGCCACTCAACACATAATCGCCGATTGACAGCGAATGATCGACCTCGGCGTCGATGAGCCGCTGGTCGATGCCCTCGTAGCGCCCGCACAGCAGGATCACTCGCTCGCCGCCGGCCAGTTCACGGACCCGTCCGCCGTCCAGGGGCTCGCCCTCCGGCGACAGGTAGATCACCGGCGCCGCCGGACCGGCCGCCCGCGCCGCGCGGATCGTGGTGCGCAGCGGCTCAACGGTCATCACCATGCCCGGCCCGCCACCGTAGGGGCGATCATCCACCGTGCCGTGCCGATCCCGGCTGTTGTCCCGCGGGTTCCAGGTGACCACCTCGATCAACCCGCGCTCAATGGCCCGTCCCATGACGCCGTAGCCGAGCGCTGCCTCGATCATCGCCGGGAACAGCGTAATGATGTCAAAACGCATGCCGGCTCAGAACTCCGGATCCCAGTCGACGATCATCCGGCCGGCGTCCGTATCGATACGATCGATATGCACCCCCGGCGTATAGGGGATCAGCCGTTCGCGATCGCCGACCACCCGCATCACGTCGTTGGCACCGGTCTCGATCAGCCCGTTCACCCGGCCGAGGGAGACACCGGCGCGATTCTCCACCGCCAGGCCTTCGAGCTCGAACCAGTAGAACTCGTCCGCTCCCGCCGCCGGCAGCTGCGAGCGCGCCACGCGAATCGACGCCCCGATCAGGGCCTCCGCTGCCTCGCGGTTGTCCAGGCCCTGCAGCTGCACCACCAGATGGCGGCCGCGCCAGCCACCGCCTGTCACGCGCCAATCCCGCGCGCTTTCGTGCTGTTGCAGCGTCCAGACCGGATAATCCAGCAGGTTACCTCGCGGCCGCGTCCAGGAATGGACTTTCAGCTCGCCGCGGACCCCCCGCACGCCCGCGATTTCCCCCATCAGGACAGAGGATTCGGCGGGCGACGCCGGTTCAGGCGCTTTCGACACCCTCGGCCGCTCCGCGGCGCGCCTGACGGATCAGCTGCCGGGCCCGCTCCGTGGGCTGCGCACCCTGCGAGAGCCAGTGCTCGGCACGCTCGATGTCAAGGCGGAACGGCACCTCCTGCCCCCGGGCGACGGGGTTGAGAAAGCCGAGCCGCTCGATGAACTTGCCATCACGGCCGTTACGGCTGTCGGTGACGACGACGTGATAGAAGGGGCGCTTTTTGGCACCTGCACGCGCTAGACGGATCGTGACCATATCGTTGTCCAATCAACTCGGGTAACCACTAAACCGTGCAGTTTACCTGCGTGTTCAGCGCCCGCCAAGTCCCGGCGGCAGCCCGCCCCCGGGTGGCATGCCCCCGCCGGGCGGCATGCCGTTGCCGCCGCCCATCTGGCGCATCATTTTCTTCATGCCGCCGTTTTTGAACTGCTTCATCATTTTCTGCATCTGCTTGTGCTGTTTGAGCAGACGATTGATGTCCTGCACCTGCAGCCCGCAACCCCGCGCGATCCGGCGCTTGCGCGAGCCGTTGATGACATCCGGGCGCTGACGCTCGCCAGGCGTCATGGAATTGATGATGGCGATCTGCCGACGGACCTGACCGTCGTCCATCTGCTGGCTTGCCTGCTCGGTGAGCTGTCCCATGCCGGGGAGCTTTTCCATGAGACCGCCCATGCCGCCCATCTGGGTCACCTGAGTGAGCTGATCGCGCATGTCCTCGAGATCAAAGCCCTTGCCCTTTTTGAGCTTGCCGGCCATGCGCTCGGCTTTCTGGTGGTCAACCTTGCGCTCGACCTCCTCGACCAGCGAGAGCACGTCACCCATGCCCAGAATGCGCGAGGCCATCCGGTCGGGATGGAACGGCTCCAGTGCATCGGTTTTCTCGCCGATACCGAGAAACTTGATCGGCTTGCCGGTGATCTGGCGGATCGACAGCGCCGCGCCGCCCCGGGCGTCACCATCGGCCTTGGTCAGGATCACGCCCGTCAGCGGCAGCGCCTCGTCAAACGCCCGGGCGGTGTTGGCGGCGTCCTGGCCAGTCATGCTGTCGACCACGAACAGCGTCTCGATCGGCGCCACTGCCTCATGGACCCGGCCTGCTTCGCCCATCATCTCGCCGTCCACATGCAGCCGACCGGCGGTGTCCACCAGCAGCACGTCGTAGTAGCCCGTCCGGGCCTGCTCGCGGGCCGCCTCGACGGTGGCAACGGGGTCGGCGGACGGGTCGGTGGGGTAGCAATCGATCCCCACCTCATCACCCAGACGCTGGAGCTGGTCGATGGCCGCCGGGCGATAGACGTCCACCGACACGGCCAGCACCTTTTTCTTTTCGCGCTCGCGCAACAGGCGCCCGAGCTTGGCGATGCTCGTGGTCTTGCCCGAACCCTGCAGCCCCGCGAGCATGACCACCGCCGGCGGCCGGGTCGTGAGATCGAGCGCGTCGTTCTGCGCGCCCATCACCTCAACAAGCTGGTCGTGGACGATTTTCACGAACGCCTGTCCGGGCGACAGGCTCTTGGTCACCTCCGTGCCAAGGGCGCGCTCGCGCACGCTGGCGACGAAGTCCTTGACGACGGGCAGCGCCACGTCCGCTTCGAGGAGCGCCATGCGCACTTCGCGCAGCGTCTCCTGGATGTTGTCCTCGGTCAGCCGCCCCTTGCCTTTGAGGCGCTTGCCGATCGCCTCGAGACGATCACTCAGATTATCGAACATGTCGGTCAGCCACCCCGAAGTCGCCGGTATTCATGGCATGGATTGTATCAGCGCGGGCGGCTTCCTCGAGCATGCATGGTCGAAGACCGCCATTTTCTGTGCGATGATCCATTCCAGTCGCAACGGCAGCAAACGACCCGCAGATGACCCTGACCCTCATTCCCTGGATTGCGGCAGCGCTCTACGCGCTCGCCGTCGCGGCGCTCCTGGCCGCCCTGCGCGGCCGGCTGGCCGTGCAACACGCCGAGCACCTGGCGCTGGGCCTGGCGGCCGTCGCCGTTGTCCTGCACGGCATCGGCCTGTGGCGCGCGCTGTGGAGTCCGGCGGGCATCGATCTATCGCTTTTCAACGCCGCCTCACTGCTGGGCTGGCTGACCGCGCTGACCTTGATTGCCGCCGCGGTACGCCAGCCGCTGCACAGCCTCGGTCTGATCGTCTATCCATTCGCCCTGCTGACACTGCTGCTGGCCCAGACGCTGGGGGTTCCCACCGCCACCATGGTGCCGGTTGGCGCGCCGGTGGATATCCACGTCATCGCCTCGGTGGCCGCCTACGCCGTGCTCGGGCTTGCCAGCGCCCAGGCGCTGCTGCTCGCCTGGCAGGAAAGCGCCCTGCGCCGGCGTCGCGCCGGGCCGGTGCTGGGGTTTCTGCCGCCGCTGCAGGGCATGGAGTCACTGCTTTTCCACCTGGTTGCCATCGGGTTCGTGCTGCTGTCAGCCGCGCTGATCAGCGGCTGGTTGTTTGTCGACAATCTCTTTGCCCAGGATCTGGTGCACAAGACTGTCATCTCGATGATCGGATGGCTGGTATTTGCCGGCTTGCTGATCGGCCGCACGGTGGCCGGCTGGCGCGGGCGCACCGCGATCCGCTGGACGCTGTGGGGATTCGTGTTGCTGGCGGTGGCATATTTCGGTAGTAAGGTCGTGGTCGAGCTGATCATCGGCCAGGGAGCCTGAACGAGCTTGGACTTTGTCCCCCTCCCCGTTCTGTTCGTCATTCTGGGCGGACTGATCATTCTGTCCGGCGGTTTCTCCAGCTCGGAGACCGCGCTGATGACCCTCAACCGCTACCGCCTCCGGCATCTCTCGCGGCACGGCAACCGCGGCGCCCGGCGCGCCGAACGCCTGCTCGAGCGACCGGATCGGCTGATCGGGATCATCCTGCTGGGCAACAACTTCGTGAACATCCTCGCCTCTTCCATTGCCACGCTGATCGCCCTGCGACTGGGCGGGCAGGGCGCGATTGCCGCCGCCACCGGTCTGCTGACGCTGACCATCCTGATTTTCGCGGAAGTCGCCCCGAAGACGCTGGCGGCGCTGCGGCCCGAGCGGGTCGCCTTTCCCGCGGCGTTCATCCTCGGCCCGCTGCTGCGGCTGCTCTACCCGCTGGTCTGGCTGACCAATATGCTGGCGAACACGCTGCTGCGCGGGCTGGGCGTTAACCCCACCGAAGGCGGGCAGACCGCGCTCAGCCGGGAGGAGCTGCGCACCGTGGTCAACGAGACCGGTGCGATGATCCCGCGCCGCCATCAACGCATGCTGCTCGGCATCCTCGACCTGGATCAGGCGACGGTCGACGACATCATGATCCCGCGCAACGAGGTCGTGGGCATTGACCTTGGCGATGACTGGCGTCGCATCACCGAGCAGATCGCCGGTTCCGAGTACACGCGGTTGCCGGTTTTTGAAGGCGGTGTCGAGACGATTCGGGGCATCCTGCACGTCCGCCGGGTACTGACGGCAATGCTCGACGGGGTCCTCACCCGCGAGCGGCTGCTCGAGCATGTGCGCGAGCCCTACTTCGTGCCCGAAGGCACGCCGCTGCACCAGCAGATGCTGAACTTTCAGTCGGAGCGTCGCCGGATCGGCCTGATCGTCGACGAGTACGGCGAATTCCACGGCCTGGTCACGCTCGAGGACATCCTCGAGGAAATCGTCGGCGAGTTCACCACCGATCCCGCCGAGGCCATCCGCGACATCCACCGCCAGCCCGACGGCAGCTATCTGGCCGCCGGTAGCGCCAGCGCCCGCGAGCTCAAGCGTTTACTGGGCTGGGATTTGCCGGCGGAAGGCCCGAAGACCCTGAACGGGCTGATCCTAGAGCAGCTTGAAACCATCCCCGAGCCAGGCATCAGCCTGCTGATCGATGGTCACCCCGTCACCGTTCTCCAGGCCGAGGAAAACCGCGTCAAAGTGGCCCGCCTCGAGCAACGCGTCCGGCCCCGCGAGACCCCGCCGGCCATCGAGGACTGAGCCGCGCCCTATCGGCCCTCCCGCCGCCAGCGGGTGCCGTCGGGCTTGTCCTCAAGCACGACCCCTTCGGCCAGCAGGGCGTCGCGGATGGCGTCGGCCCGCGCGAAATCCCGTGCCGCCCGGGCGGCCGCCCGCTCGGCGAGCCGCGCCTCGATACGCTCGGCGTCGACATCGTCCGTGGAGCCCGACGCCTGCAGATAGGCGACCGGCGACTGACCGAGCAACCCCAGTACGCCGCCCAGCTCGCGCAGGGTCGTCCCCAGGCCATCCGCCCGGTCGCGGTCGCCCGCCTCGCGGGCCCGGTTGAGGGTACGCGCCAGATCGAAGAGCACCGCCAGGGCGAGCGGCGTGTTGAAATCATCATCCATCGCCGCCCGAAACCGATCGCGGAACGCCTCACTGTCGGCCGCCTCGGGCTGCTCCCCGGGGAGGTCACGCAGTGCCGTGTAGAGCCGCTCCATGCCATTTCGGGCCTGGGAGAGCGCCTCGTCGGTGTAATTCAGCGGACTGCGGTAGTGACTCGATAACAGGAACTGGCGCACCGTTTCCGCATCGTGCCGGGCAAGCACATCGCGCACCGTGGTGAAGTTGCCAAGCGATTTGGCCATCTTCTCGTCGTCGATGCGCACGTGGCCGTTGTGCATCCAGTAGTTGACGAAGTGGGCACCGGTGGCGGCTTCCGACTGCGCGATCTCGTTTTCGTGATGGGGAAACTTCAAATCGAGCCCGCCGCCGTGGATGTCGAAGTGATCACCCAGGCAGTGCGTGGACATGGCCGAGCACTCGATATGCCAGCCGGGCCGCCCCCGTCCCCAGGGGGACGGCCAGCCGGGCTCGTCGGGGCGGGCTGCCTTCCAGAGGGCAAAATCGGCGGGATCGCGCTTGTGCTCGCCGGTCTCGACGCGGGCGCCGGCACGCAGCTCCTCGACCCGCTTGCCGGACAGCCGACCGTAGTCGGCGAACTGATCAACGGCGTAGTAGACGTCCCCGTCCGCCGCGTAGGCATAGCCACGATCCATCAGGCGCTGGATCATGGCGATGATGGCGTCGATGTGCGCGGTGGCGCAGGGCTCCTCGTCGGGGCGCGCGCAGCCCAGGGCGTCTGCATCGGCGTGCATGGCGTCGGTAAAGCGGGCGGTCAATGACGCCATGGACTCGCCCAGCGTGGAGGCGCGGGCGATGATCTTGTCATCGATATCGGTGATGTTACGCACGTAATGGACGCCGTAGCCGCTGGCACGCAGATAGCGCACCACCATGTCGAAAACCACCATGGCGCGGGCGTGACCGAGGTGGCAGTGGTCATACACCGTCATGCCGCACACATAGACCCGGACCCGCGACGCGTCGATGGGCTCGAAGGCGGCCTTGCGGCCACTCAGACTGTCGTGGATCTCAAGCATCCGAATCGGCTCCCGAGGCGGCTGTACGGGCCGCCTGTTGCAAACGCATCCGACGAATGGCCGCCGGCATGAGATGAATGATATCGCCCAGCGCCGGACCGTGATCGAGCCCGGTCAGGGCCTGACGCAGCGGCTTCATCAGCGCGCCGCCGCGACGCCCGGTGGCCGCCTCGAGCTGGGCGCGCAGGGGCTTCCAGTCGTCGGTGGACGCCGACTCGAGCACCCCGATCACGGTCTCGAAAAAACCGGCCTCCAGCGGGCGCAGTCGGTCCGCGAGCGTGTCGTCGAGCACGGACTGCGGCGCGAACAGACGCAGCGCCCAGTCATTGAGCTCATCGGCGGCCTTGAGGTTGGGCTGGACCAGACGGATGAACGCCGCGACGCGGTCATCCGGCACAGCATCCACCACCAGGGCCGGGCGCAGACTCTCGAGCGGGGCCGCTGCCATGGCCAGCGACTGCCAGTAATCGAGCTGCCGGCGATCGAACCGGGCCGGCCGACGGCCGAGGCGCGCCGGCTCAAAGCCCCTGGCAAGCGCTTCAAGGCCTTCGAGACCGTCGTCGGGCACCGGATTGCCCAGCCGGGCCAGGTAATTGACAAGGGCCACCGGTCTCAGCCCCGCCGCGCGCAGATCGGTGACACCGGGTGCGCCGCGGCGCTTTGAAAGCGGCGCGCCGTGATCGTCGACCACCAGCGAGAGATGCCCGTACACAGGCGCGGGCTGCGCCAGACGCTCGAGCAGCACAATCTGCCGGGGCGTGTTCGAGAGATGGTCCTCGCCCCGCAGCACGTGGGTGATCCCCATCAGCGCATCATCGAGGGCGTTGGCAAACAGGAACGCGGCGCTGCCATCGGCCCGGCGGATGATGGGGTCATCCAGATCGGCGGCGCGGAATGACTGCTCGCCGCGGACCGCATCGGTGAAGCGGATCACGCCCTCGTCGGGCATGCGCAGACGCAGCACGGCCGGCTCACCCGCGGCAACGCGGCGGGCGGCATCCGCCGGATCCAGGCCGGCACAGCAGCCATCGTAACGGGGTGGATGACCGGCCTTTTTCTGGCGCTCGCGCAAGGCGGCCAGCCGTTCGCTGGAGCAAAAGCAGTAGTAGGCGGCATCCATCCCGCGCAGGCGCTCCGCGGCCTCGGCATAGTGCTCGGTACGCTGCGACTGCTGCCAGTCGGCGGGCGAGCCCAGCCCGGGGCCGGCCTCCCAGCCCAGACCCAGCCAGTCCAGATCACGCTGCACGCGCTCGATGCGCTCGGCATCGCTGCGTTGTGCGTCACTGTCCTCGATCCGCAGCACGAATGCACCGTTGTAATGCCGCGCCAGCAACCAGTTGAAAAGCGCCGTGCGCAGATTGCCGACATGCAACTCGCCCGACGGACTGGGCGCAAAGCGGGTGCGAACGAACCGATCACTCATCTCGGTTATGGTAATGGAACCACGCCTTGCATGCAGCTGCCGCCCCGGGCATCGTCTTGCCATGACCGCACTACGTTTCGACACCGCCCGCGCGCCGGTGCTTTTCATCGCCGACCTGCATCTCGACCCGTCACGCCCCGGGGCCACCCGGGCGTTCTGTCGTTTTCTTGAGACATCCGCGCCGGCCGCCGCCGCACTTTTCATCCTCGGCGACCTGTTCGAGGCCTGGGTCGGTGACGATGCCCGCCCCGACGACGACCCGGTCGTCCCGGCGCTGGCGGCATTGGCAGCCCAGGGCACGGCGGTCTACTTCCTGCCGGGTAATCGCGACTTTCTGATCGGGCCGGCATTCTGCCGGGCGGCGGGCGTCACGATGCTCACCGAGCCCACCCCGGTGACGATCGATGACGAGCCGGTGCTGCTTGAGCATGGCGATGCGCTCTGCACCGACGATACCGCCTACCAGGCGTTCCGCGCCCAGGTAAGGGATCCGGACTGGCAGGCCGCGTTTCTTGCGCAGCCCGTCGCCGAACGGCTCGAGCAGGCCCGCGCCCTGCGTGAGCGCAGCAGCCAGGCGATGGCCGGCAAGTCGGCCGCCATTATGGATGTCAACGCCGATGCCGTGCGCGACCGCTTCGAGACCACGGCGGTGCGCACGCTGATTCACGGCCATACCCACCGCCCGGCCATCCACTCCCTCACCGCGGGCGATGGCGATCCGTGGCGGCGCCGGATCGTGCTGGGTGACTGGTTCGAGCAGGGCAGCGTGCTGCGGATCGATCAGGGCGAGGCGCGCCTCGAGACGCTCAGCTTCGCGGAGTAGCCAGCCGGTCGGCCGCCGCGGCGCGGACATCGGCATCGGGGTCGTGGCGATGGATCTCCTGAAGCAACCCGCATTCATCGATCAACCCAACCGCCGCCGCGCGCAGGCTCGGCTCCCGGGCACTGCGGGCAACATGGGCAATGATCTGGGCATCGGAACAGGCCCGCAGGGCGGCATGCCGGTAGTCGAGATCCAGCGTGTCGCCTCCGGCGAGGAGCTGGCGATAACGCACCCGGGCGGCGTCGCGAACCGCTTCGTCTCCTTCCGCTTCGCAGATCTGGCGCAGCATGACCAGATCCTGGAGCCGACGCACGGCGGCGCAGCGCACGCCGCGATCCGGGTCATGGGTCACCAGCCGGCGCAGCGCGTTGTGTCCGACCGCCCGGGCCTCAATGGCCGACCGCCGGGCGGCCGGATCCGGGGCGTGAACGTCGGGACGCGGGGCTCGCCGTAATCTCATGCCCCCAGTCTAAAACAGAACACCCCGCGCGCGGCGGGGTGTGAATCGGCCGATTGGATCGGCCGGACGTGCCGTTCGGCAGCGTCGATCAGAACTCGCCGGTCAGCCAGTAGTTGACCTGATCCGGGTTCTCGTCGATGAACTGACTGATCGCCTCATCGTAGGAGCTCTCACGCGCCTCGAACATATAGCCCTGGAGCTCGTCGAGGGACAGGTACATCCGCGTCAGCACCTGCGAGATCTGCGGATAGTCCGCGTCAAAGCCCTCGCGGGCCAGGACATGGACCCGCTCTGGTCCACCCAGAACGCCCTGCGAATCCTCGAGATAGCGCAGATCGTAGGCACCGAACTTCCAGTGCGGGCTCCAGCCCGTTACCACGATCCATTCCTCACGGTTGGTGGCCCGATCCAGGGCGGCCGTCATGCCGGCACCGCTCGAGGTCTGCAGGTTATAGCCGTCGAGACCGTACTCCTCAATGGCACTCTCGGAGAGCTGCGTGAGCCCGGCACCCGGATCAATGCCCGTGATGCGCCCGTCCAGCTCTTCGCGGACCGACTCGTTGGAGAGATCGCTCAGCGACGAGAGCTGGCTTTCCGGGACGTAGTCCGGAACCACCCAGCCGAGGCGCGCGCCATTGTAGAGCACGCCGAGGTTTTCGACGTTCGAGGCCACTTCCTCGTAATAGTCCTCGTGCGTCGCCGGCAGCCACGCCATCATCATGGCGTCGATGTCGCCGGTCTCGATGCCCTGGTACTGCGGCGCGATATCGGTTTGAACCAGCTCGACCGTATGATCGGTGTTTTCGTTGATCAGCCGCGAGGCGAGCTTGGTCACGAACTCCGCGTCGGACCAGGCCGTCCAGCCGATTTCAATGGTGTCATCCTGGGCCTGGGCCCCCCCTGCGAGGGCGATCCCCAGCGCTCCGGTGACCAGAAAACGCGTTGATTGCCTTAGCATCGGGTTACTCCTTTCTTGCACCAAAAAGTCAATCCTTGCCGCGGCGCAGACCAAAACTCTGCGTCATCCGATCCAGCAGGATTGCGAGAATGACAACACCCAGTCCGCCCTCGAAGCCGAGACCGACGTCGAGACGCTGAATGCCTGTCAAAACGGTATTGCCCAGTCCGCCGGCGCCGATCATCGAGGCGATCACCACCATCGACAGGGCCAGCATGATGGTCTGGTTGACCCCCGCCATGATCGAGGGCATCGCCAGTGGCACCTGCACCTTGTAGAGCAACTGGCGCTGGGTACAGCCAAAGGCGAGGCCTGCCTCGACGTTTTCCTGGCTGACCTGCCGGATGCCCAGATTGGTCAGGCGAACGGCTGGTGGCATCGCGAAGATCACCGTGGCGATGGTGCCCGGGACCTTGCCGAGCCCGAAAAAGATGGCCGCCGGGATCAAGTAGACGAACGGCGGCATGGTCTGCATGAAATCGAGCACCGGTCGCACCACCATCGCCACGCCGTCACGGCGGGCCATGGTGATGCCCAGTGGCAGTCCGACCAGCAGGGCAATCAGACTGGCGCCGATCACCAGCGCCAGGGTCTGCATCGTCTCCTGCCACAGTCCCATACCGACCACCAGCAGAAGCGCCAGCGCAGCAAACAGGCCAAAGCGCCAGCCGACCCGGTACCAGGCAAAGGCGATGAGCAGGGGCGCCAGCACAAAATCGGGCGGCGCAAGCAGGGCCGCCTCGAGGCCGTCGGCCACAAATCCGACGCCCGCGGCAAATCCGTCCAGCGGCCCCGCCAGCGTCGAGCGCACCCACTCGACGCCGCCTTCCACCCAGGCGCCGATGGGGATATCGATGATCTCGCGCAAATCCGCCATTATTCCTCTCCTGAGCGGTCCAGCGTCTTGAGGACCGCCGTTCGGCTGATACTGCCCACATAGCAACCGTTGGCATCGGTCACTGGAAGTGGATGGCCGGTCTGCGCCGACCGCGTCACCACATCCCCGAGGGGCGTCTGCGCCGGCAGCGCCGTGACACTGTCGAGGAAAGCCGCCTCGAAGCCCGACGCATCACCGGCCTCCATGGCCTGCTTGAGCGAGTCGGCGGTCACCGTCCCGCGGTAGCGCTGATCGGTGTCAAGGACCACGCCCAGTTCGCGGTTGTTGGCGTGCAGCCGCTCGAGCGCGGCATGCAGACTGGTCCCCGGGCGATCAAAGACCATGACCTGGCGTCGATCGGCCAGATCCGCGGCCGAGAACACGCGGGTGACATCGACGCCATAGAAAAACGAGCGCACGTACTCATTGGCCGGCTGGGTGACGATCTCCTCGGGGGTGCCCACCTGAACGACCCGGCCGCCTTCCATGATCGCGATGCGATCACCGATGCGCATGGCCTCGTCAAGATCGTGGGAGATGAAGATGATGGTGCGGCGATTCTCACGCTGCAGCTGAACGAGCTCGTCCTGCATCTCGGTTCGGATCAGCGGGTCGAGTGCCGAGAACGCCTCGTCCATGAGCATGATGGACGGGTCCGCGGCCAGCGCCCGGGCAAGCCCGACACGCTGTTGCATGCCCCCGGAGAGCTCCTCGGGAAAGCTGGCCGCATTGGGCTTGAGCCCGACCTGCTCGAGGGCATCAAGGGCGCGCGCCTCGCGCGTCTGCCGATCACTCCCTGCCACTTCCAGCCCGAACGCGGCGTTCTGCAGCACCGTTTTGTGGGGCATGAGGGCGAACGACTGAAAGACCATGCTCATCTCGTGCCGGCGCAGGTTGATCAGCTCGTTGCGCGGCATGGCCGTGACGTCGCGATCGTCGATCAGCACCCGTCCGGCGGTGGCGTCGATCAGGCGGTTGAACATGCGCACGATGGTGGACTTGCCCGATCCGGACAGCCCCATGATGACAAAGATTTCGCCTTCCTCGATGTCGAAGGACGCACGCTGGACACCGACGGTATTGCCGGTGCGCTCGAAGATCGCCGCCTTTTCGTGGCCGGCCTCTAGCAGCCGCATGCCCTCGTCGGGGTCGGGCCCGAACACCTTGTGGAGGTTATCGACCGAGATCTTGGTGGTCATCGGACAGGCCCCTGGAGGGCTCTGGGAAAGGCGCCAGTCGCATGGCGAGGGATGGGGTGAGGCGTCGTTCGAACTTTCATACCGCTCCGACGTGGCTTCGACGGATGCGACCCTACGGAACAATCGGGGGTTGGTTCAACCGCCCTCGCCTGATTGCGACAGTCCCCGATCGAGATCGGTCTGGATATCAGCCAGATCCTCGAGACCGACCGAGACCCGCACCAGCCCTTCGTGGATGCCCATCGCCTCGCGCTGATCGGCCGACACACGCCCGTGAGTGGTACTGGCCGGATGGGTAATGGTCGAGCGGGTATCGCCGAGATTGGCGGTAATCGAGAGCATGCGGGTGTGGTCAATGACCCGCCAGGCCGCCGGACGCCCGCCCGCGACCTCGAACGAGACGATGCCGCCGAATGCCTTTTGCTGCCGCGCCGCCAGCGCGTGCTGCGGGTGATCCGGCAGGCCACTGTAGAACACCCGGGTAACGGCCGGATGCTCGCGCAGCCAGCCGGCCAGCGCGGCCGCTTGCTCGCTGTGGGCCCGCATGCGCAGATTGAGCGTTTCCAGCCCCTTGAGAAACACCCAGGCATTGAACGGGCTCATGGTCGGGCCCGCCGTGCGCAGGAACGGAAAGATGAACCGATCCAGGGTATCGGCATCACCCACCAGGGCGCCGCCCACGCAGCGCCCCTGACCATCGAGGTATTTGGTGGCCGAGTGCGAGACGATATCCGCCCCCCACTCCAGTGGCCGCTGGAGTGCGGAGGTACAAAAGCAGTTATCCACCACCAGCCGCGCGTCATGGGCATGGGCGAGATCCGCGAGGGCGCGGATATCGGCAATCTCGGTGAGCGGATTCGACGGCGTCTCGACAAACAGCATCCGCGTTTCGGGGCGTATGGCGGCCGCCCAGGCATCGAGGTCGGTCGGCGCGACGAAGTCGGTCTCCACGCCGAAGCGCGAGAGCTGATTGGCAAAGAGCGATGTCGTGGTGCCGAACACCCCCAGCGAGCAGATCACATGGTCACCGCTGCGCAGCAATCCCATGCACAGGCTGAGGATCGCCGACATGCCCGAGGCCGTTGCAATGGCCCGCTCGCCGCCCTCCATCGCCGCGAGCCGGTTTTCGAAGGCACGCACCGTGGGGTTGGTGAAGCGGGAGTAGATGTTGCCCGACGCCTCGCCGCTGAACCGAGCCGCCGCCTCGGCCGCGCTGCGGAAGGTAAAGCTCGAGGTGGGGAAGATCGCCTCGGAGTGCTCCTGCTCGGGGGTCCGCTCCCAGCCCGCGCGCAGCCCGGTGGTGTCGTCGCCGCGGCTCAAGAGCGCACCATCCCGAGCTCGTTCACGGCGGTGCCCTGCTGGCCAACCTGACGGGCCGCCTCGCCGCGCTGGGCTTCAAGCTGGAGTAGATAGTCGACGCTGATATCACCGGTGACGTAGCGCCCGTCAAAGCATGAGCAGTCGAAATGGGCGACCTGGCTGTTGCCCTCGCGCACCGCCGCCACCAGATCGTCGAGATCCTGGTAGATCATCCCGTCGGCGCCGATGGTCTGGCGGATATCCTCCACCGATCGGCCGTGGGCGAGCAGCTCCCGGGCCGCCGGCATGTCGATGCCGTAGACGTTGGGGTAGCGCACCGGCGGCGCGGCGGAGGCAAAGAAGACCTTGTTGGCGCCGGCATCCCGGGCCATCTGAATGATCTGCTCGGAGGTGGTCCCGCGCACGATGGAGTCGTCGAGTAACAGCACATTCTTGCCGCGGAACTCGAGCTCGATGGGGTTGAGTTTCTGGCGGACGGATTTCTTGCGCACCGCCTGGCCGGGCATGATGAAGGTGCGACCGATGTAGCGGTTCTTGATGAACCCTTCGCGATAGCGGATGTTCAGGTCGTTGGCCAGGTCGAGCGCGCTGGTGCGGCTGGTGTCCGGGATCGGGATGACCACATCGATATCGTGATGCGCCCACTCGCGCTTGATCTTGCTCGCCAGCGTGCGCCCCATCCGCAGCCGAGACTTGTACACCGAGATATCATCGAGCATGGAATCGGGGCGCGACAGATAGACATACTCGAAAATGCACGGCGACAGGGCCGTCTCGCTTGCGCACTGGCGGGTATGCAGCCGGCCCTCCAGATCGATGAATACGGCCTCGCCGGGGGCCACATCGCGGATGAGCCTGAACCCGAGAACGCTCAGCGCGACGCTCTCCGAGGCGATCATGTACTCGGTCCCCGAGGGCGTCTCGCGACTACCAAAGCACAGCGGGCGGATGCCGTTGCGGTCGCGGAAACCGAGCACGCCGTAGCCGTTGATCATCGCCACGGCGGCATAGCCGCCATGACAGCGCTCGTGAATACCGGTCACCGCGTTGAAGATATCCGACTCGTCCACCCGCAGCTTGCCGAGCTCGGCGAGCTGGTGGGCAAACACATTGAGCAGGATTTCAGAATCCGAGCTGGTGTTGATGTGGCGGCGGTCTTCGAGAAACAGATCCCGCTTGATCGCCTCGGCATTGGTCAGGTTGCCATTGTGGGCGATGCTGATGCCGTAGGGCGAGTTGACGTAAAACGGCTGGGCCTCGGCCGCGCTGGCGCAGCCGGCGGTGGGATAGCGGCAGTGGCCGATGCCCATGTTGCCCTGCAGCTGCATCATGTCCTGGCTGCTGAAGACGTCGCGCACCAGACCGTTATCCTTGCGCAGGTGCAGCCGGCCGCGATCGAAGGTCATGATGCCGGCGGCATCCTGTCCACGGTGCTGGAGCACGGTCAGCCCGTCATAAAGGGCCTGGTTGACCGGCTCCCGGGCGACCATGCCGATGACGCCACACATAGATTCAGCTCCCGCTCTCGCTGTTCGCTTGTGAATTGATCCGGCAATAGGCTTCCCAGTAGGCGAATGCCGCCGTGCCGTTGACCGGCGCCTGCGACACGCCGGGCACCTGGCGGGCCTGCTCGAGCCAGCTACCGACCCGGGCATGACACACCCACGGTCGGTAACCCTGCGCGATGACGGAGTCCTGCCACCAGGATTCATTCGGGACCGCTGTCAACCCGGCTCCGAGCACCACGGCACCAATCAGCAGCAGGCCGCGAAGCGCGCCGAAGACCACGCCCAGCAACCGATCGGTCCCGGACAGACCGGTTCGCCCCACGAGCAGGCGCGCGAGAAAGCTCACCAGCGCCCCCACCAGCAGGGTGAGGATGAAAAGCCCGGCAAATCCCGCCACCAGCTGCAGCATCGAGGAATCGAGCCACGGCGAGAGGATATCGCCCACCTGCGGGCTGTAACGAACCCCGATCCAGAACGCCGCCACCCAGACGACAACCGAGATGACCTCGCGGACAAACCCGCGGACCACACCGATAATCACCGACAGCGCGATCACACTGATCAACGCGAGATCCAGCCAGTTGAGCGCAGTCATAATGTCTCGAGTGTACCAGCCGATGCCCTAGGGCTCGACGATATAACCGGGCAGATCATGTTCCGTGGCCAGCCGCTGGGCCATTGCCTCGGCCTGCGATCGTGTCTCGAGCGGGCCGACCTGGAGCCGGTAACGCGGACGATCCTCGCGGTTGTCCTCGGTAATGCGGACACTCAGGCCCTCGTCGTCCAGCCGACCGGACAGGCGTCGGGCATTGTCGCGGCTGCCGAACGCGCCGACCTGCACGAAAAACCCCGGCGCCGCGCTCGGCGCTTCGTCCGGGCGGACCGGCGCCGGTGCCGCCGCCGACCCGGTCGTTTCAGCGCCATCCAGTGCCGGCGCATCAGCGAGCGCCCGCCCCGGCTCCGGCGCGGTCTCGGCCGGCTCGTCCGGCAGGCGGGGCGCCGCATCCAGCGAGGGCTCCGCCGGCATATCAAGCTGGATATCGACGCGGGTCTGCTCCACCGGGCCGCTCAGCAGCATCGGCAGAAAGATCACACCCAGCGCGACCAGGACGACCGCGCCGATCAGTCGCTGTTTGAATCGCTGTTCCACCCCTGAGCTCCGCGTCATGTCACTAGCTCAGTCTCGGCCGCTGCCGCTTGCGTTGCAAGGGATAACGCCGGTCTGCATGAGGGACTCGACCACTCGAAACGATCCCGCGGCCACTGCCAGATCGCCGCCCGTGGCCCGCGCCTCGAGCCGCTCGCGCGCGACGCCGGCGTCGCCGCGACCGATCACCACTGCACCGGCGTCAAGCAGCGCCCGCTCGACCGTCTCCGCCGGATGGCTCTGCGTATCATCGAGCTCCAGCACGAACCACTCGTCGACCACCGGCGCCAGCCCCGCGATCAGTGCTGTGAGGGGCTTGCGGGCCATCAATCCGAAGGCCACACGCACCCGACCCTGACCCCGCGCCTGCTCCAGACGGCGGGCCAGCCGCGCGATGGCCGAGGGGTTATGGCCGACATCAAGCAGCCAGCCGCTCCCCGGTCCGGATGCCCGCGACTGACGCCCGATCAGACCCGCCCCGGCAAGCCCCCGAGCCACGCTGTCGGCATCGACACCCAGCGAGGGCCGGCCGCGGACAAGCGCGGCCACTGCGCCGGCGGCGTTGGCAAGGGTGGTCCCGTCCATCCAGACAGGGCAAGGCAGGTCGGTGTAGTGACGCTCATCGTCGCGCCAGGCCCAGCCCGAATCGCCAACGGTGTATTCGTAGTCGCGGCCGAGCTGATGCAGGGGCGCAGACAGGGCCGCCGCCCGCTCGGCGATCCGCGCCGGCGGATCGGGGTCGGCGCAGATAATCGGCCGCTGCGCCCGGGCGATCCCCAGCTTTTCGCCCGCGATGGCCTCGCGCGTGTCCCCCAGCCATTCCATGTGATCCAGATCGATGGCCGTGATGACCGCCACATCGGCATCCAGGCAGTTGGTCGCGTCAAGCCGGCCGCCCAGGCCCACTTCAAGGATCCAGACCGAGGCATCCGCCGCGCGAAAGCACCAGGCCGCCGCCAGGGTCGCGAATTCGAAGTAGGTGAGCGTGATGTCGCCGCGGGCACGATCGATGGCCCTGAACGCATCGACGATCGCGGCGTCGTCGAGGGGGTGGCCGGCGACCTGGATGCGCTCGTTAAAGCGCAACAGATGCGGCGAGGTAAAGGCGCCCGGCCGATGCCCGGCGGCCTGCAGCATCGACTCGAGGCAGGCCACCGTACTGCCCTTGCCGTTGGTACCGGCCACCGTGATCACGGGAGTGGGATCGGCGCGCAGGCCAAGCCGTTCGGCGACTTCGCTCACCCGCGCAAGGCCCAGATCGATCTCGCGTGGATGCACGCCCTCGAGCCAGGCAAGCCAGCGCTCGAGCGCGGTCCCGGTCACGCTCGCCGATCAGCCCGCGTCGGCGGCCTGACGGGGCGCCGGGGCGTGGGTGAGCATGGCCAGGAGCGAGGCGATCCGCGCACGCTGCTCGCGGCGGTCGATAATCTGATCCACGGCACCGTGCTCGAGCAGGAACTCGCTGCGCTGAAACCCCTCGGGCAGCGTCTCGCGGACCGTCTGCTCGATCACCCGCGGACCCGCGAAACCGATCAAGGCCCCCGGCTCGGCCACGATCACATCACCCAGCATGGCAAGGCTTGCCGATACGCCCCCCATGGTGGGGTCGGTGAGGACACTCACGAAGGGCACACCCGCGTCGGACAGGCGCTTGAGCGCCGCGCTGGTCTTGGCCATCTGCATGAGCGAGAGCAGTGCCTCCTGCATGCGCGCGCCACCGCTGGCACTGAAACAGATCAGCGGACAGCCGGCCTCCAGTGCCTGCTCGGCCGCCTGGACAAAACGCTCACCAACCACCGCCCCCATCGATCCGCCCATAAAGCGGAATTCGAAGGCGACCGCCACCACCGGCTGGCCCACTAGCGTACCGCGCATGGCCACCAGCGCATCACGCTCGCTGGTACTGCGCTGCGCCTGGCTCAGTCGATCCTTGTAGCGCTTGGAGTCCTTGAATCGCAGCGTATCAACCGGCTGGAGCTGAGCCCCGATCTCGGTCTGACCGGCCTCATCAAGAAACACCGCCAGGCGCCGCCGCGCGCCGATGCGCATGTGGGCATCGCACTTGGGGCAGACCTCGAGATTGCGCTCGAGCTCGGGCCGGTAGAGCACGGCGTTGCAGGCCTCGCACTTGGTCCAGAGCCCCTCGGGAATGCTGTGACTGCGCCCGCCCTCGGTCCGGATCCGCGAGGGCATGAGCTTTTCGAACCAACTCAATCCGCTACCTCCGGCACCGGGGCATCCAGGCCGTCGCGCAGAGCCCGGGCGATGGCCTCGACGGCATCCCCCATAGCGGCGTCGTCCCCGAGGTTGTCAGCGATCCGCGAGACAATGGCCGTGCCGACCACAACGGCGTCCGCGACCTGACCGAGCCGGGCGGCGTCCTCGCCGGTGCGCACCCCGAACCCGACGCCCACCGGCGTGCGCGTGGCCTGCCGGATGGTATCGACATGCTCACCGACATCATCCACATCCAGCGTGCCGGCGCCGGTCACGCCCTTGAGCGAGACGTAGTAGACAAAGCCACTGGCCTGCCCGCAGATCGCATTGACCCGCTCCATGCGAGTGGTCGGCGCAACCAGCCAGATCGGATCGAGTGCATGGGCGAGCAGCGCGGCAACCAGCTCGCTGCCCTCCTCGGGCGGCAGATCCACGGTGAGCACGCCATCCACGCCGGCGGCTGCGGCATCCCGGGCGAAGGCCTGATAACCGATCTGCTCGATGGGGTTGAGATAGCCCATGAGCACCACCGGGGTGTCGTTATCGCGGCGGCGGAAGTCCCGGACCATCTCGAGCACACCGGCCAGTCCGGTGCCATTGTCGAGCGCGCGGTCACAGGCGGACTGGATGACCGGGCCATCCGCCATGGGATCGGAAAAGGGCATGCCCACCTCGATAATGTCCGCGCCAGCTGCCACCAGCCGATGCATGAGCGGGACCGTGGCCGCCGGGTGGGGGTCGCCGCCGGTCAGATAGGTCACCAGCGTCTTGCGCTGCTCGAGGCGGCGCTGCTCAAAGCGATGTCCGATGCGGCTCATAGTTCCATTCCCTCGACTTCGGCCACGGTGTTGATGTCCTTGTCACCGCGGCCCGAACAGTTGATGACGATGATCTGGTCGGGGTCCATGTCCGCCGCCAGCTGCTCCGCGTAGGCGATGGCATGGGCGGTTTCCAGCGCGGGAATGATGCCCTCGAGCTGCGCGAGATTGTGGAATGCCGCAAGCGCATCGTCGTCGTCCACCGCTACGTACTGCACCCGCCCGGTGTCCTTGAGCCAGGCATGTTCGGGGCCGACGCCCGGATAGTCGAGCCCGGCGGAAACCGAGTGCGTCGGCATGATCTGCCCGTCGGCGTTTTCCATGAGATACGTCCGGTTGCCGTGCAGCACGCCGGGGCGGCCCGCGGACAGCGGCGCGGCATGGCGATCCGTTGCCACACCCTCGCCGCCGGCCTCGGCCCCGTAGATGGCCACGCCGGTATCGCCCAGAAACGGGTGGAACATGCCAATGGCGTTGGAGCCACCGCCCACACAGGCAACCAGTGCATCGGGCAGGCGGCCGTGCTGGTCAATGCACTGCTCGCGGGTCTCGCGACCGATCACCGCCTGAAAGTCGCGGACCATCTCCGGGTAGGGGTGCGGCCCGGCCACCGTGCCGATGATGTAGAACGTGTCATCGACGTTGGCCGCCCAGTCGCGGAACGCCTCGTTGAGCGCATCCTTGAGGGTGCGGGTGCCGGAGTCCACCGGCACCACCCGGGCCCCCATCAGGCGCATGCGGTAGACGTTGACCGATTGCCGGCGGACGTCCTCGGCACCCATGTAGACAATGCACTCGAGCCCCAGGCGGGCACAGACGGCGGCGGTTGCCACGCCGTGCTGACCGGCGCCGGTCTCGGCCACGATCCGGCGCTTGCCCATGCGAACGGCAAGCAGGGCCTGGCCCATGGTGTTGTTGATCTTGTGCGCGCCGGTATGGTCCAGATCCTCGCGCTTGAGGTAGAGCTGCGCTCCGCCCACGCGTTCCGTCCAGTGCCGGGCCAGATACAACGGCGTCGGCCGGCCCACGTAGTATTGCAGGTCGGCGTATAGCTCGGCCTGGAATTCGGCGTCGGTGCGGAAGCGATCGTAGGCGGCCGCCAGCTCCTCGAGCGGCGCCATGAGCAGTTCCGGGACAAACCGTCCGCCATAGGGGCCGAAGTGCCCGAGCGGGTCGGGAAACTCGGCGTAGTCGACGGGGGCTTCAATCGCCTGAATGACGTTCGACACGATAAACCTCTTCTATGAACGCGGCGGTAGTTCGCCGATCCTTGATCCCCGGGGCGGACTCGACGCCGCTGCTGCAATCAACCCCCCAGGGTCGAATGGTTTCGACCGCTTCGGCGACATTGTCGACGCGAAGCCCACCGGCCACGATGACACGCGGCTGATCCGGCAGCGACTGCTGCCAGTCGAAAGCCTCGCCACTGCCGCCGGCCGCCCCGGGTGGATGACCATCCAGCAGCAGACCGGCCGCTGTCGGGTGCTCGCGGGCCACCGCCCAGGGGTTGCCGCCGGCCATGCCGACGGCCTTGATGTAGCGCTGCCCGAACTGCTCGCAGAACGCCGCCGACTCATTCCCGTGGAACTGCAGCAGATCCAGTGCCACGGCCGAGCGCACACGCCGGACCTGATCGGCATCGGCGTCCAGAAACAGCCCGACCACGGTGACCAGCGGCGGCAGCGCCGCCACGATCCGCGCGGCCTGACTGTCGCTGACGCAACGCCGGCTGGGCGGATAGAACACCAGGCCGATCGCGTCCGCCCCGGCTTCCGCCGCCATGACCGCGTCCTCGGGCCGCGTCACGCCGCAAATTTTGACCCAACAACACACAGTCATAGTCTACTCATCGCCTTGTGCCAGGGCAAAGACGGGGCCGGCCGGCGGCGTG
>Ga0102930_1000005_pt1 | contig 90225 bp, 78 predicted proteins | sample SalPon1_B_H2O_MG_FD_84514 | JGI IMG/M metagenome (GOLD analysis project Ga0102930, IMG submission 84514) | Salt pond water microbial communities from South San Francisco under conditions of wetland restoration - Salt Pond MetaG R1_B_H2O_MG | ecosystem: Environmental > Aquatic > Non-marine Saline... | reverse complement strand
GCCCAATAAGCCGCAGCAATACCCGTGACGAAGTTGGTCACACCTGGACCATTTTGCCCAATACACACGCCATGCTGCCCACTCACCCGTGAATAGCCATCCGCCATATGGGCGGAGCCTTGCTCATGCACGGTCGGGATGAACCGAATACCCGCCGGTTCAAATAGATCAAGCGCATCCATAAACGCCGATCCGACAATTCCAAATACATCCTTAGTGCCATGCGCGGCCAGCGTTTCAACGAACGCCTCACTTGATGTCATGCGAGTCATATCATGCTCCTCTATCAATTGAACCGGCATTGATTTTCGCGGCCGGCAGTTACCCCCAAAGTACGGCTGAATTGTAGATCCTATGGGAAAATTTTGTCAATATTGAGTGATACTTTATCAATATAAGTTATTTTTTTGGTTTTGATGTCATCAGCTGCCCAGTATTTTGAATGGTTCGGCTAATTCTATCCGCTGCATCGCGCATGTCTGGGAGATAATGCAGCAGCGTATCAATACGCATTCTCGAGACCGGCGCATGAGTCGCAACAGCCAAACGCGGCGGGCCGGCACCAATTCTCAATGGCACAGCTACAGCCACCATACCGTCCAGAAATTCCTCATCATCAACGCCATAGTCAAATTGAGCGATATCTTCAAGCGCTCTCATCAGCGTATCCGGGTCACAAATAGTCTTACGTGTATAGCGCACCAGTTGCATCCGATTAACAAACCCGCTTTGGCGCGTGGCTGGTTGCAGCGCCAGCAGCAACTTTCCCGCCGCCGTGCAATGCACGGGCACGCGTGAACCTACCTCGAGGCGAAACTGCAAAGGCCATTTTGTCTCAACGCGATCAATGTAGACCTGCTCCGTCCCTTCAAACAAAACCAAATTGCATGCCTCACCAATCGTCTCGGCCAATTCAGTCAAAATGGCGTGACGCTCTGCGCGATAGTGAGGAGCATCAAGGGCACCGCGACTCAACTGTTGAAGGCCGGCATCAGGAACAAAGCCAGGGCCCAGCAGATGGCGGCTGAGATAACCGCGCGCTTCCAAGGTTGTGAGGATCCGATACACCGTCGCTTTCGGTATATCCAGACGAGCGGCCAGTTCTGAGGTACCCAGAGATCGATCGGAGAAAGTGACATGCTCGAGAATATCGAGGACTCGATCAGTCGGCGTACGGTTCTTTGTCAACCTAGCCTCCGTAAGAAGCTCGGACGCCAACGCGGACGCCCGAGCCCTCATCTCAATGAGGCCTAAACCAGATTTACTGGTTACGTGCGGCCTCAGCCTCTTGGATCACGCTGTTATACAGAGTGACAATTCGCGAATGGTAAGGGAAAACCATCTCTGCATACTCGGCCTGTGAGTTATAAACTCGGGCAAAGAACTCATCGGCTTCAAGATATTCGCCAATAATCTCGTTCTGAGCCTTAATAAAGGAAGAGTAGTACTCATCAGGGACATCATGAATCGTGATTCCGTCTTCTTCATAATCACGCACGGCCTGTGAGTTCTCATGAAGATTGACGTGAAGCGTTTCGGCCTCATTCGCGAGAATCGCGGTTTCAAGAATCATCTGCAGATGATTGGGCAGTCCTTCGAAGAAATCCCGGTTAATCTGTAACTCACCAACATCAGTCTGCTGATGCAAACCTTGCAGGTAGTAATTATCCCAGATCTCACTTAGGCCAAGCGCCTTATCGTCCGCGGGACCAATCCACTCGGCTGCATCAATCGTTCCACGCTCAGCTGCGGGTACGATATCACCACCCGGCATGGCCACTGCAGGCACACCCATACGGTTATAGGTCTGTCCTGCAATCCCCGGAGGGGCGCGATACTTAAGCGAACCAAATTCCTCAAGCGACTCGAATGGCTCAGAGAACCAACCCAACGGATCAGGACCCATTGGCTGCATCAGGAATGGAATGGTGTTGTAGTCCATAATATCGGTAGTGAGCTCGGTGTAGAGATCTTTACCGCCGCCCTCGTGATACCACGCCATTAGGGTCTGCTGATCCATGCCCGTCGCGGCAGGAACATTAGAGAAGAGCAAGTAGGCAGAATGCTTACCTGACCAATAATGCGGCCATGCAAAGCCGGCATCAACGACACCATCACTGACAGCGTCTAGCGTCTCAAAAACACCAACTTCTGCTCCAGCTGGCAGAACGCGAATTTGCAATTGACCGTTAGACATTGCATCCACCCGATCTGCCAAACGCTCGACCAAGCCAAAATAAATGCTTGAGTTTGGAACGACAGTTTGAACTGTCATCTCGTAAGTTTCATCTTGCGCATTCGCCGCTCCAAGCACACCGAAACTGACGGCGACTCCGAGCAAGGCGTGAATGATCTTTTGTTTCCAATTGGATTTCATTTCTCATCTCCTCAAATTAATCTTTTTATGACCACTGAATCGTTAACGCTCGTTTTCCCACCTCCTTAGCTACTCAAACCCATAGAGAATTATTTTCGTGTCAGTTGGCAAGCACACTCGGTAACCAAAGCACAATTTGTGGGAAGAATGCCAGCAACGTGACAACAATGAGCTGGAGGACCACAAATTGACTCATACCCCAATAAATCTCACCCATACGCCATTCAGGCACCACCCCTTTAAGGAAATAGGCCGATAGAGCCATTGGCGGCGTCAACCAAGATGTTTGGAGCGTAACTGCCACAAGAATTGAGAACCACAGCGGATCAAAGCCAAGTTCCACCATCGTTGGCAAGAAGATGGGTACAATCACTAGCACAATCGGAATCCACTCAAGCGGTGAACCGAGCACAAACACAATCGCCAGCATGATAAAGAGCATCGCAAGCGGGGCTAGCTCTAAAGAGAGTAAAAATTCGGTAAGCAAATCAGCAGACCCGAGGCGCGAGAAAACGGCGCCAAAAAAGTTCGCTGCGCCCAGCAAGAACATAATCATTGCCGTCATTTTCAGCGTAGAAAATAAACATTGGCGGAACTGTTTAAAATCCAACTTACGATAGGCAAGCGCCAAGATCAGTGAGGCGAAACCGCCCGTTGCAGCAGCATCCGTTGGCGTGGCAATCCCTGCAATGATCACCCCGAGTGTGAAAGCCACCACGAGAGTGACCGGAATTACACCAAGCATCAGCTCACGGAGCTTATAGCCGAGCGACATCGAATCCAGCTCTTCCTGAGGGACTGGAGGACCAAGCTCAGGATTGATCCAACTACGAACCAATGTGTAGAGAATATAAATCGCAGCTAGCATTAAGCCCGGTATGATTGCAGCGGTAAAAAGCTGGGTCACAGGAACACCAACAACAGGCCCAAGCACGATTAACAAAATACTCGGCGGTATAAGAATGCCAAGCGTCCCGCCTGCCGCGATGGTTCCAGCCGATAGCGCGTTGTTATAACCGCTACCGCGCATGATCGGACTCGCCATCACGCCGAGTATAGTAACCGACGCACCCACGATGCCGGTAGCGGCAGCAAACACGGTGGCCACCAAAAGCACCACGAGATAAAGCGAGCCCCGCAGACCGCCAAGCAAAATACGCAGAGAGCGAAACACTCTCTCCATCAGGCCTGACTGCTCCAGCACAAACCCCATAAATAGAAACAGCGGAATAGCCGACAGTGTGGTGTTGCGCATGAGCGTGAAAAACTGCGACTGCATCAGTTTAAACACACGCTCTTCCATGCCGACAAAGCCGAAGATCAAGCCAATGAAGATAAACGTGAATGCCATGGGATACCCAGTCAGAATCCCAATAAATAGAACGCCGAGCGATATCAGCCCTAGGATTGGCTCGCTAATCATATGCTTTGTTCTCTAAAGTGACGGTTAGTCTTGACCGCATAAACGCTTTTAATCAGCTCTGATATCCCTTGGATAAGTAAAAGCACACCGGCAATGGGCATCACCGTTTTAAACGGATAAATAATCGGCATCCACGGACTTGTAATGATCCGCTCACTGCGAGCCCAGGAGTCAGCGGCATAATCTAGCGTCGCGAGGGTAAAAAAGAATATTGCAGGAAGGAAAAGGCAAAGCGTCATTACACCGTCCAATGCACCCTGCCAACGTGGCGACATAATGTTGAACAGAAAATCAGCCCGGACATGTCGATCTTCACCCAATGTCCAAGCCGCCCCAAGCATAAACATGGTGCCCGTGAGCATGTAAGTTATGTCATAGGCCCACATGGTTGGCGAGTTAAAGATGTATCGAAGGACTACTTCGTAGACAAGACACCCAATCAACGGCAATGCTAACCACGCAGTCGCAAGCCCCACCCAGCGGCCTGGTAAATCTAGCATGGACACGATAGAGCGAAGTTTTTGCTCGCGCTCGTTTTTTGGCATTACAAAGCGCTCCAAGGCTGGCGGTAAGTTGTAGACGCTGTCAGCCTCAGAGCATGCCTATCTTCTATCAGCATGGGGTGCTTCTCCTCCACCAAGCTTGTTGGTCAACTTTTTATCATTTTTTAATACGATTTGTTTCGTTTCGGTTTTACAACGCATAGAATCTTAATGTCAATAAATAAAAATAGTCTGGAGGAGTCATGGCGGAGCAGGAATATGACTACATTATCGTTGGGGCGCGCTCGTCAGGGTGCGTCCTAGCCAATCGCCTATCGGCTGACCCAACTAAGCGTGTACTGCTTTTAGAGGCGGGGCCTCGTGATCTTAATCCATGGATTCATATCCCCATCGGATATGGCAAAACCATGTTCAATCAGACACTGAACTGGGGGTATAAGACTGAGCCAGAACAAGGGGTTAACGGCCGCTCAATCTATTGGCCCCGCGGAAAAACGCTAGGCGGATCAAGCTCAATTAATGGATTGATCTACATTCGTGGACAGCAAGCAGACTTCGATGATTGGGCTGCTCGGGGAAATCCTGGCTGGGGTTGGGAGGATGTTCTTCCATTTTTCCGTCGCTCAGAATGTCAGATGCGGGGAGCCGATTCGTATCACGGTGCCGATGGCGAGCTTGCTGTTAGCGATGTGGGTGAGTCAGACACGCTGTGCGATGCCTTTATAGCGGGCGCAGAGCAAGCCGGATTTCCGCGTAATGATGATTTCAATGGTGCCGACCAGGAGGGTGTTGGTTATTTCCAACTCACCACACGCAATGGTCGTCGGTGCAGCACCGCCGTTGCTTTTCTGCGCCCAGCGGCTAAGCGACGCAACTTAGATATCGTTACCGATGCGAATTGCGAGTGCATCCTATTAAATGGACGGCGCGCCGCAGGCGTTGTTTACACACTCGATGGCGAGCGTATTACCGCCCGGTGTCGGGGCGAAGTGCTGTTATGTGCTGGCGCCATCAACACACCAAAAATTCTAGAATTATCTGGAATTGGCAACCCCGAAGTTCTGCAAAAAGCGGGGATAGAGCCCGTTCACTCATTGCCTGAGGTTGGCGAAAATCTCCAAGACCATCTCCAAATTCGAGTCATCATGCGATGCACTCAGCCCATCACAACCAATGACGATCTCAATAGCTGGATTCGCAGCACCCAAATTGGCCTTCGCTATGTTCTGCAACGACGCGGCCCGCTCGCGGTCGGTATTAACAAAGCGGGTGGTTTTGTCCGCTCACGCCCAGGTTTGGAGCGACCAGATATTCAATTTCACTTTGGTACGTTAAGTTCAGACATACCCGGATCACCCGTGCACAAATTTCCTGGGTTTACCATGTCAACCTGTCAGCTTCGGCCAGAAAGTCGAGGCACAGTACACATTCAATCCGGCGCAGTTGATGAGGCCCCACAAATCCATCCCAATTATCTAGCCACCGAAGAGGACTGCCGGGTCTCAATGGATGGCGTGCGGACGTCACGACGAATTGCTGAAACGCCAGCAATGCGGCCCTTAGTACAGGAGGAATACTCACCAGGAAAATCTATCCAAAGCGATGAGGAATTACTTGATTTCGTCAGAAGTGATGGCACTACGATTTTTCATCCCGTGGGAACTTGCCGAATGGGCTCGGATGCTACCGCCGTTGTTGATCCGGCACTTCGTGTTCGCGGCCTCGAAGGTTTGCGGATCGCGGATTGTTCCATTATGCCTACCCTGGTTTCTGGTAATACAAATGCCGCAGCGATTATGATAGGTGAGAAAGCATCAGATCTGCTTTTGGCAGAGCAGTCAGAGGCGTTAGCGAGTTAATTGGTAGGGGGGCGCTTATGCACCCAAAGTGGGTCGATGAACGAGGAGACCTCTATCCTGGTAGCCTGCAGGTATTGTCAGTCACCCTGATCATTGCGGTACCGAGCGCGATGGCGCTGACGCTGCTAATACCGGACGCGAAGCCAGGTTCACCATTACTGCAAGTCATCGCCACGATCGGTTCGCTGTGTTTTTTGGTGCCCTACGCTTTTAGCATCAAAAAGCGCTGCGGAATGGCCTCTCAAATGCCCCGCTGGTTTTCGGCTCATGTAATTGCCACCACGCTTGGCTTAGTGCTAATCAGCATCCATGTCGGGGCTGGAGATCTTTTATCGCCCCCGGGTGCGGCGTGGGCCTTAGCCGTTGCATTGGTGGTGCAAGGTTTGTTCACTCGCACTCAAATGACGCGTCAATTTTCCGCGGTCTTTGCGAGCCGACCACAAAGCTTTGCCCCGCCCGACCCTGATATACAGGTACGGATTGGCGTAATCATTAAGCAAAAAGAAAAAATTCTCAAAACCCTCGATAGCACTGCCAGTGAGGCCGTGTTCTCACCCAATCTTCGCCACTTCATCCGGCACCCACTATTAACGCTGCGTTATGCACTGCTCGCAGGGCGTGAAGCGCATTATGTCGGGAGGCACAAGGCGGGGTTATTAGTGGCGTTCTGGCGACGCACTCATGTGGCCCTCGCATTACTCTTTTTGATCGCACTCGTTGCCCACGTCATTATCGTGCTATTTTTTGCTGGATATGCTGCGGGTGATGGCCCCATTGATTGGTGGCATATCACAGCATTGGGGCGCTAGATTATGGCCAAACTCAATTTGCTCATTGATTTAGAACGATGCATCGGCTGCAAAAGCTGCGAGGCCGCCTGCAAACAGGTTAATGGCTTAGGCCCTTATGAATATCGTAATCGCGTCCAGTGGCTCGGTGACCCTGGAGCGCCTGAATTAGATTTCTTAACGGTCACCTGCCAGCAATGCGATCGACCGGCATGCCTGCGAGCCTGCCCAGTCTCTCCCAAGGCCATATCAAAAGATCCAGACACTGGCGTAGTCAGCGTCAATGAAGGTAGTTGCACTGGTTGTGGTGAGTGCGTAACCGCCTGTCCGTACGGTGCGATGGGCTATGACCCAGTCGGCCATCACGCCGTTAAGTGTGATCTTTGTGAGAGCCGTCGAGCGGTTGGCGATGGCCCTGCCTGTGTCAGTGTCTGTCCGACCGAAGCATTACGTTTTGGTGAACATGATGCGCTTCTAGCCGAGGCGCATAATGCTGGGCGTAAGGTGCGTGACCATGACCAATTTCTACAAGGTCCAAGAACCATCATCCTAGATCGGCTCGCGCGAGAGGCAACCACTCTACTCGAGCCCAATGAAACTGAGCCAAGTCCCGCGCAAACGCCAACAGCACCTGCTCGCAGCGATGCCATAGCGGGACGCCGCATTCCGTTGGTCCAAGACGATGCACGTCGGCGTGAGCCCCTTGCTAAAGTCCATCTACACAAACCCTACGGAAGTCCTGCTCCAAACCAGGCGCCACGGACTGAGCTAGCCGGCGCTTGTAATATTTGCTTTAACGGCTGCCCTGTTAAATATCAGTTGCAGGGCAACGAGGTCGTTGGCGTCCTTGGCAATGATGAGGATCCAATATTTGCTGGGCGCATTTGCCCTAAGTCGCAAATGACACTGCAAATGTACGCCAATGATGAGCGCTTAACTCAACCACTGCGGCGTGTTGGCCCGCGCGGCACGAACCGTTTTGAACCTGTTAGCTGGGAAACCGCACTCGATGAGATAGCTGAGCGCTTGGGGAAAGTGGCCGAGCGTTATGGGCGGGAAGCTTTAGGCATTTATTTAGGTACGCGCACCGGCGTGATGACCATCATGGGCCATGCCCGAATGTTCCAAAAGCTCTGGGGTACACCTAACATGTACACCACTCAAATACTTTGTGACGAGAGCAAAGTGGAGGCATTAAAACGCATTCAAGGCTCAACAAACCTGCCCAATATCTACACCAAAGAGGACATCGGCAGTGCCGCTCTCCACGTCTATATTGGTGATAATCAGGCTGAAACCCGACCGGTGAACTTCGGCTTGGTCAATAGCTGGCGGCTCGCACAGGGCGCCCGAATGATCACTGTCGACCCTCGCATGACCGTCACGGCAAGCAAATCGGACCGGTGGCTGCCTATTCATCCCGGCACTGATATGGCGCTAGGCCTTGCTCTTATCCATGCGATTTTTGAAGCAAATCAACAGGATGAAGCGTTTTGCAACGCATGGGTAGAAGGTTGGGAGCATTGGCGTGAGCATGTCCGCAAGCAAGGCTATAGCCCAGAATGGGCAGCGTCGATTACTGGCTTAGAAGCCGATGAAATTCGTTCATTAGCCAATGAAATTGCGAGCGCAGATGGCTGTATGCTCTACGCTAGCCGTGGCATCAATCAACATACCAATGGCACACAAACGAATCGCGTATTGATGTTCCTAGCGGCTATGACCGGTAACTGGGGCCGGCGTGGCGGTGGCTTTATGAACGTTGCCGCTGAACCGGACTGGGGTGAAATGCCCGTCCCGCCCGAGCGTATGCAAACATCAGAGCAGCCTGCCATACCGAATGGGATCCCTGGTTGGCAGCAAGCCGCCATTGAAGCATCGCCTTATCCGCTACGAGCGTTAATTACTAGCAACAATCCCGTCGGCCAATGGCCAAACGAGCAACGGACACGAGAAGCATTGATGGCTATGGACCTGGTTGTTCATATTGAGCTTTTTAAAAATGCAACATCTGCCGAGGCTGACTATGTGCTACCTGCTGCCAGTGGCATTGAAAAAGGGGGGATTACTCGACTTGCTGAGGACCGCCGCATAGGGTGGAACGACGCAGCATTCACGCCATTTGGGGAGGCCAAGAGTGATCATTGGATCTGGATAGAGCTAGGCCGGAGATTTGGCTTTGACGATGTCCTCAGTCCTCGCTACGCCGATCCAGCCATCTTCTGGGATGAAATATTCCGAAAAGCAACGCCCGATATTGCCGGTGTCACCGTAGAGCGTCTTCGCAGTCAACCGCACCGCTGGGTCAGAGTGCCACTGCGCAATGAAGGCGATCCTGAGGCTGGAACTTTGTATTTGCCCGGGACAACGGCCGCTGGCTCGACCGAGGGCCACCGCTTCCCAACCGTTAGTGGGCGATTAGAATTCTGGACGCCCGCACAAGAGAAAGAACTCCAAGCCTTTGGCGTCTCAGCGCTTCCTGAGCATTCTAGCGATCGAGACTTAACGCCAGCGAATGGCCTAGATCTTGATCTAGTGACCGGTCGCCCCCCAGCGCCACATTTTCATTCTTGGACCCACTACTTCTGGCAGGCACAAGAAATGTGGCCTGATCTTTATTGCCAAATCCACCCCACCCAAGCAGATTCAGCGGGCATAGCAGACGGTGATCGGGTGGCCATAGAGAACCACCAATCACGGGTAGAAGCGAGGGCTTGGGTCACTCATGGCATTCGCCCTGGCACGCTTTTTATGCCCATAGGCTGGGGCGAAAACCAACCGTGGTATGAATCCTGTTCCGTGAACCGACTGACTGGAGATAAAACCGACCCTATTGCCCATCAGAGCAATTTAAAAAGCAATCGTGTTCGGCTTATTCGACTGTAACTCAGCACGCCAATGAGACGTCTCTGACTGGCATCAGTCAACGATATTGGGTAACCAAAGCGCAATCTCGGGCAGCATAAAAATCAGCATCAATCCAAGCAATTGCAGGGCTACAAAAGGCCAAACAGACCGATACACATCACCCATGTGAACGCCCTTCGGGAGAATACCGCGTATCCAAAAGAGTACGAATCCAAACGGTGGCGTAAGATAAGCCATCTGTATGTTCACGATGAACAACACCCCAAACCAGATTTTATTGATCTCTAACATCTCAATAATGGGCAAAAATAATGGCGTGCAAAGCATGATAATGGCCCAATCATCCATAACCATGCCTAAAAGTAGGATGATGAGCATCATCATCGCCAAGATCCCTGTTTCACCACCGGGCATACCAAGGACCAAGTCTGTAATAATATGTTGCATACCCAGAGTGTTGAATATGCTCAAAAATGCCGTTGCACCGATCAAAATCCATAGCCCCATACCGGCAAGGCGAGCAGTGGCTGCTAATGATTCTCGAATCACATACCAACTAAGCTGACGGTAAATAAGGTTAATAAAAACCGCTGCTGTCGCACCAAATGCCGCCGCTTCTGCCGGCGTGGCTATACCACCCCAAATCACGCCTAGGACGATGACAATCAATACAACAAACGGCCAAATTCCTAAAACAGAATTAAGTTTCTCACGCGGTGTGAATTTAAGCTCCGCAGGCAGTGGTGGCCCGAGATGAGGCTGAAACGCACAGCGCACCCCAATGTAAACCGAATAAAAGATCGCCAACATGACCCCGGGGACAACGCCGGCTAGAAATAGATCGCCGATCGACGCGTTTGCGAGCAACCCGTAGAAGATAAAAGGAACACTTGGCGGAATGAGCGCCCCTAACGCGCCGCCAGCAGCGATAGATCCAATCGCGATTCGCCGATCGTAGTTGTAGCGCATCATCGATGGGTAGGCAATTTGCCCCATCGTAATCGTTGCTGGAGGCGTAATACCGGTTACCGCGGCAAAAATGGTACAAACCTGAACCGTGCCAATCGCCAATCCACCAGCGATGTGTCCGATCAACTTATACACCGCATCATAAGCGGCGTCGGCGATGCCCGAGAAGCGAATGAGATTACCCATTAGCAAAAATAATGGCACCGTCACCAAAATAGAATTCCAAGAGGTCGAAAAGAACGCACTCGGAAGTGTCATCAGCGCCCGAGGCTCAAGCAGCAAGGCAAAGATTGCCGCCGTCCCGCCAAGGCCCAGCGCTACCGGAAGACCAAGAAATAATGAAATAAACAAACAGGCGAAATAAACAACCGTGAGAATTTCAACGGACATAGTGATGCCTCAACGAACTAGCCTAAAAAAAGCACCACCACAACGGCCAACTCGATAGCGGGCCCTGAACACGGCGTGCTCCATTTTACGGATTACAACAGTCGGTAAAAAATGGGGGGCAGATGCCCCCCATTGTAGCGGCAGCGATTTTACAATTTACCGTTATCGCGCATGTAACGCTCGTAAATGTCGACGCCCTCTGCGGCCAAATCAGACAAATCAGCAATGTCTGGCCAGACCTCTTCGATCGCGACTTGACGCAGCTTACCAACCTCTTCATCGGAGAGATTGACCACTTCACCACCAGAATCTTCGACGGCCTGCAGAGCCTCATCGACACCATCGAGGTGCATACGACTGGTCTCGAAATAAACCTCTTCAAAAATGCCGTTTATCTGGTCTTGCTGCCACTCGGTAAGCGCATTCCAAGAATCAAGGTTCACGTAAGTCGATTGATGCTGCGCAGGGTTCCATCCTGGCATCACGGCATAGTCAATGACCTCATCAAAGGACATATTATCAACACCGCCCGTATCCCAATAGGTGCCATCAACCGTTCCCAGTCGAATCGCCGTGTAAATATCACCGGCATCCATGGAAACAGGCGTACCGCCAACAGCCTCATGGAACATTGCCTGCGGACCACCTGCACGCATCTTCCGACCTTCGAAGTCGGCTAAACCGCGGACTTCAAATGTCGTAAACATTGCGTTGGGGCCTTGGTTGGTCCAACCGGCAAAATAGAGATTACGCTGGCTAGCCGCTTCTTGAACCAGATCACCAACGCGGTAATCGTCGCCCCACATGACTTCCCAAGCTTCTTCAGGACTTTCGGCCCCCATTGGCAAACCAAATGCCAACATGCCGGCTGGCATATCACCGCCATAAACCGTCGCCCAGCAAGCAACACCGTCTGTTACGCCAGCGGCAGCAGCACCAAACGCCTCACCCCCGCTTGTAATTGACCCGGCTGGGACAACCTCAATTTGGACACTACCTTCGGTTGCCTTTTCAACCGCGTCTGCCCATGGCAGCACGCCGCTTGCCCAACCGGCGTCTGAGTTATCAAAACAAGGCTGAATCGTCCATTCAGTAACTTCATCAGGCGGACCCGAGTCCTGTGCTGATGCCATCCCCGCGGCCAGCATTAAAGCGCTTGCGCTCATAACACTCACCGCTAGGTTTTTATTAACTAACTCTTTCCTCATTACTCCTCTCCTATTTTGCTTTTGGCACTTCGTGCGCTTCATCGCTTCCCACCGGGCGCTCAGGCCCAATGAGTGTGACGATGTCTTTTATAATCTGCCGAATAACAAATATTGTCATCAACATCGCTGAAATCGGAATAGCCGCCTTGATGGGTGCAAGCGGCATGGGAATAACCGTTGGGGTTGTCTGTTTTAAAAGCAGCGCGAGTTCTACTGCCTCTTTGCCCTTCCACATTAATACCCAAAGAAAAATCAATCCTAATCCAGCGGTCAGCAGGTCCAAAATTGCTTTGGTGCGTCGGGACAGACCGTCATAGATTAAATCTAACCTGACAAATGTGCCTTCCTTAAATGCGTAGACACCGGCAGTGCAAGCAATGAGCACCATGGCAGCTTGCAGTGTCGGGCCGATCCATAACGACGCGCTATTAAGCGCATAGCGCAGAAACACGTCAACAACGCCAAGGACCATGCAATAAGTAATCAGCAGACCAGCAAGCACCCCGGTAAGGTCGGCAATGCGATCAACGCAGCGATCTAACTTCAGAAGTGCTGACAATAGAGACTCTCCTCATCAAATTATTAACATGCCCTTCTTCGAGAGCACTGCCTCACCGTATGACTAGGTTTTATAATAGTGATAGCACCAGTACAAGACTAGAGATGAGGCCAGTCACTCGATGATTGTGTGATCTCGGTACGATTGGCTCATGCATCTAGCACCGACAGACCGAGCACTCTACGCAGCATTTTCTCGCCAGCGGCTAGCTCCTGTCGGGTAATATATTCATTAGGCCGATGGGCACGTGAGATGTTACCGGGGCCGCACACGATAGCGTCAATTCCTAACGCTGCTTGAAGACAGCCCGCTTCGGTTCCGTAATCCGCTTGCTCAAACTGAGCTTCCGGTAAACACGACGATAACCAACGTATCGCGGGGCTTTGTACACTGACCGACGCACCGGGGTAGCGGCTGCTTTCATGCAGGTGAATTCGGGCATTAATACCCGATGCGCTCGCTTGACGCTCAAGCACCGTGGCTTTCTTTTGAATTCTCGTAATTAACGCTTCTACATCGGTTCCCGGCAGATAGCGAATTTCGAAATCAAAATGGCAGGATGCCGCAATGACATTGAGCGCTTGACCACCCTCAACCTGGCCCACATGAATAGAATCCCAAGGATATATCCAATGACCAGCTGCCGCGGGATAACGGCGCAAGGCCACCCCCATATCTCCAAGTGCGACGATCAATCGGGCCGCTAAATCGACTGCATTAAGCCCGCCATCCGGATTGCTAGAATGGCCCGTTTGACCCTCAACAGACACGTTGTAGGCCACTTTGCCTTTGTGGGCAGTACAAATTTGCAAATCCGTAGGCTCACCAATCAACGCCCAATCTGGGCGCGGCCCCTGCATAACAAGCTCCTGAATGACAGCTTGCACCCCTAAACACCCGATTTCCTCGTCAGTCGTTAACAAAAGATGCACGGGCTGCGTGAGTTCACTTGCACTTAGTTGGGGCGCGATGGCGAGCATGTTCGCGACAAACCCTTTCATATCCGAGGTGCCCCGAGCGTAGAGTCGCTCTCCACATCGCGTCAGCGTAAAAGGATCACTGTCCCAGTTCGATGCCGGCGCAGGCACAACATCCAGATGTCCACCAACAAGGATACCTCCTGAATGACCACCAAAACTTGCTAAAACGTTAAGTCGGTCAGCCGCGGAGGGAGTGATACGAATAGTGGCGCCAAGCCCTTCTAGCCAGTCTGCCAATGCATGCATGAGGTCGCGATTTTGCTCCCCAGACACCGTCCGGTGGGAGACCAACTCGGCAAGCCAATTTTCACTATCTTGGTCAGTCATTACCAACCTATAACATTCGGAACAACAATCGGTTGTCATTTGCTGCGGAGTATATCTACTATCTAGGACGATGAAATCTGACCAACACAGTATCATGTGGTCCAAACTACTCGAGCTTTCGCACGATAACGATGTCGGCCTGCAGCAGCAGATCCGTGAAGGCATTGTTCGCGCCATTCTCGAGAGACAATTGCGACCTGACACGCTCTTGCCGTCTAGCCGAGAGCTTGCTCACCAATTAGGGGTAGCAAGAAACACTGTTGTCTTAGCCTACGAGCATCTCGTCGACGCACAATATCTGCTGCCGCGTGAGCGCGTCGGGTATTTTGTTAACCCCGACATGCTACCTGCACTTCCTATCACAGAGGAAAATACCAGCCCCGCTGATACTCAATCTCCGTTAACAAATTGGCATGATCGACTCGTTATTCATCCGAGCGGTCAGCGAAATATTCGCAAACCCATCGACTGGCAACACTATGAGTACCCGTTCATTTACGGCCAAATGGATCCAGAGCTCTTTCCCCTTAAGGCGCTGCGAGAATGCTTTAGAAAAGCACTCAGCCAACATGCAGGTACATCACTGGCTCGCGATTTTGTGGATGCTGATGACGTTGGATTAATAGAGCAGCTGCAATCTAAAGTTTTGCCGCGCCGGGGCGTTTGGACAGGTAGCGAGAATATACTCATCACGATGGGCGCCCAGAATGCGTTGTACATCCTTGCTGAATTGCTGATCAATGCCGAGACAAAGATTGGCATTGAAGAGCCTGGATACCCAGACGCTCGCAATATCTTTGCACTGCGCTCAGAAAATCTCATACCGCTCCCAGTGGATGAGTATGGCCTGATTGTTGGGCCGCATTTAAGCGAACTGGATTATTTGTATGTCACGCCAAGCCACCAATCTCCCACCACGGTCACCATGCCTTTGTCACGGCGGGAAGAACTCTTGCGGATTGCCAAGCAATATAAGTTCACCATTATTGAAGACGATTACGAGAGCGAATTAAATTTTACCGGTGCGCCGACCCCAGCACTCAAGAGTCTTGATGAACAAGACCAAGTGCTCTATGTCGGAAGCTTATCGAAGACAATGGATCCGGGTATGCGAATCGGTTTTCTAGTAGCACCCGAGACACTCATTCATGAAGCACGAGCACTACGCCGTTTAATGCTGCGCCACCCACCCGCTAACAACCAACATGCCATCGCCTTGTTTTTATCGCTTGGCTATCACGATACCCTCGTACAGAGACTCAGCCGAGTCTATCGCGAGCGATGGGAAAAAATGGCTGAGGTGCTAGATCGATATCTGCCAGAGTTCACTCATACTCCAACCTTTGGAGGCACCTCGTTTTGGATGCATGGGCCAAAAACGCTCAATTCAAGTGAACTGGTCGCGCGGGCAGCCAAAGAAGGGATTTTCTTTGAGTCTGGCGATGTCAATTTCATGTCTCAGCCACCGCCAATGCACTTTTTCCGGCTTGGCTTTTCGGTTATCCGCACCGAGCGCATTGAACCGGGGATTCAGCGCCTTGCCAATCTAGTCCATTCCCTCTAGAGAGGATTTAGCTGGACCAGTGCGCCACCCCATCGTGGCGCTATTGTCAAAAGCTAGAAAACACTAGCCTTGAGTGTCTAATAGTATTGATTGGAGGAGCGACATGACGTCAGGCAATGACGAAAAAGTGCAAGTATTGAAAGCAGTATTCGAGGCTTTTAACCGGCACGATGCCGATGCGGTCGTGGCTCATATGAGCGATGATGTTGTCTTCGAGACTATAGGCGGCGATCAAGCATATGGCGGCCGCATTGAGGGCAAACAAGCCGTTCGCGCGGCTTTTCAAAAAGTCTGGGAGACCCAGCCTGATGTGCAGTGGGCCAATGCCCAGCATTTCGCCGCGGCTGATCGCGGGGTTTCAGAGTGGACCTTTCAGGCGACTCAGCCCGATGGAACACTAATTGACGCTGACGGTTGCGATCTGTTTCGTTTCCACAACGGCAAAATTGTTGAAAAAAAGGCGTTTCGTAAACAACGCCCTCCACAGGCCAAAGGCTAAACTTGGAGAATCAAACAATGGCAACAGCATCTAGCGACATCATTCAAACGGCGGCGGCGAGAGAAGAGATTCGGCCGTATAACCCGCAGTATGACCCGCTAACACCTGAGGCCCATCCGGGTACCAATCAGGCGTATGCGCCCACCTATTGGGCCGATACCGCCGGACCAGAACCGGAGGATGATGGCCCGATAAAAGCGGATATAGACGCCGACGTCGTTATTATTGGTTCCGGGTTTACCGGGCTTGCGACTGCACTGTTCTTAGCTCGCGAGCATGGGATAAAAGCCACCGTTCTGGAAGCCAATCGTGTGGCTTGGGGATGCACGAGCCGCAATGGTGGGCAAGCCCAAAACGCAGCAGGCCGGCTCAGCCGGTCGCAATGGATTAAGCGCTGGGGATTAGACACCGCCCAAGCCATGCATGAAGAAATCCTAGATGCGTTCCAGACCTTTGAATCGCTGATCGCCGATATAGACTGCGACGCGCAAGGCGGGGGCCATCTTTATGTTGCTCATCGGCAACGTGCCTTAGAGAAATTTAAAGCTGAGGCGGCGGTAATGGCTAAGCATTTCAACTATCCAGTTGAAATTTTAGACCGAGAGTCTTTGCACGAGCACTACATGCGTGAAGAAGAGGCCGTTGGTGCCATGCATGAGCCGCACGGCATTGGCGTTCACCCACTCAAACTCGCTTACGGCTATATGAAGGAGGCGCGTCGTTTAGGCGCCAAAATTCATCCGGGAAGTCCGGTAATTGAGTGGAATACGCGCAATGGAGTGCACCATTTATCAACGCCAGGTGGCGTTGTCCGTGCGCGAGCCGTTGGCGTTGCAACGGGTGGCTACACCGCACAAGGCTTGCATCCAAAGCTGCGTAACCGACAGATGCCGATTTTGTCGAATTCAATGGTCACACGTCCGCTAACCGCGGATGAAAAACAGGCCTGTAATTTCCGCACGAACGAGGTCATTACCGATAGTCGGACACTGCGTTATTACTATCGGCTGTTACCTGATGATCGTCTCCAAATTGGTAGCAGAGCCGCATTGACCGGACGTGACGCGCCTAACCCGAAACACCAGCAAATCCTGTTTGATGGGTTGCATCGGAAGTTTCCACCACTGACCAACATTGAGGTGGAATATTCATGGTGGGGCTGGGTCGATGTCAGTCACGACATGATGCCAAGAATTGCTCAGCCTGACCCAAGCCAGCAGTTCTTTTATGCACTTGGATATGGCGGCAATGGTGTTATGTACTCTGCACAGGCGGGCAAACATATGGCGGAGCGAATTGCAGGTAAAGCGCCGAAACGCACGCTGCCAATTTTTGAATCCCCATTGCCTGGACACCCGCTAGCACCGTTCCGGCGTCTCGGCCAAGCGATGTTATATCGGTGGTATCAATTCTGCGATGAGCGACCCTAGCGCATCGGTGATAGTGTGCATGGCTAAATAACATTTACAGGAGAGACAGGCATGGACGTCGGTGTAGTTGGATTGGGCGTAATGGGCTCAGCAATGGCGCGACATCTAGCGCGGGAAGGCCTGCTAAAGGCCGTATGGAATCGCACAGCATCCCGAGCGACGCCGATTGCCGAAGCGCTAGGAGTAAGCCAAGCAGCAGATCTACCCGATCTTGCGCGTCAATGTGATGTCATTATCACCTGTGTTAGTGCTGATGAAGACTTATTAGAGGTCATCGAGGCGTTGGTTCCTGCGCTTGGTTCACAACATTTATTAGTGGATACCTCCACCGTTGGCGTAGACACCTCGGAGGCAATCAGCCAGAAGCTTGAAGCGGTGGGTGCGAGGTTTGTCGATGCACCGGTTACCGGTGGTGCAGAAGGCGCTGAAGCCGGCACCTTACAGGTGATGGCCGGCGGCACCGAAACAGCAGTTGAGGCAGCGCGGCCCGCCCTATTGGCGTTTGGAAGCGACGTCACTCACATGGGGCCTGTCGGTTATGGGCAACGTGCCAAAGCCGTTAATCAAGTGCTTGTGGCGGGTATGGTTCAAGCCATTAGCGAAGCGCTAGCATTCGCCGATGCAAGTGGTCTTGAGAAAGAGAAACTATTACCGATTTTAACGGGCGGCGCTGCTGGTAGCCGCCTACTAGAGCGTCGAGGCGCACGCATACTCGATAACGATTTTGAGCCTGGCTTTCGGATGGTATTGCACCACAAAGATCTGCATATATGCCGGCGGCTTCTACAGTCATTGAATGTCAATCTGCCGCTCGTGGAAATGACACTTAAACATTACGATGCATTGATGGCGAAAGGCTATGGCGATGAAGACACAACCGCCCTTTTCCGACTTAAACGCGAAATGTTTGAGACGGGCAATCGCAAAAGTCTATAGCCACTCGCTGATCGTGGTCATCATTATTCAATTGAATATTCAACTCTAATCGCCTCAGGCACTGGGGCGTTTAGGTGAATTTCAAAATTTGAATCGATGATGTAAGTAAAGTTCTCTGCAATCTTCTCGCCCGTTTGCTCATCGAAAATTGCCAACTCAAGCCGTGCCTCTTCACAGGTGGCTTCACCAGATACGAGTAAGCGTCCGTTATCCTCACGATACTCAAACGAATCAATTGCGCAGCTCTCGATCGTTCCCGTTTGAGCCAGCGCCGCAACTGATCCGCCAAATCCAACCATCAATCCTAACCAGCAAAAACGACGAACAAAGTCTCCTCGAGCAACATATTCGCGCATTACGTTCTCCTTATAAAATCGCTGCAGCGCCTTTAGCGCATTAACCAAAGGCGCTGCCCACTGATTTATTCCATCGAGTTAATACGCTCGGCGAGCGCTGTATCTTGCGTCGCTGATTGCGCAATTTCGCTATACATATCGACAGTTAGGCCGGTATCCTCAACAGCCTGCACCATCATTTGGTTGGCTTCTTGCTCAAGTGCCATGGCTTCATCCCGATCATCAGTTGCTTCGATGCGTTGGACATAATCATCGCGAATTTCCATGACCGCATTCTTTGCAGTCACAAACTGGTTGATCTGTTGATCTGAAAAACTGGCATCTTGAGCGATTGCGCTTAATGAAAACATCAACAGACCGAGAAGACTTAAGCGGGTTATTACATTTCTGATAGCCATTAGCGACTCCTATTAGACAAACTAGCTGCTCTTAACTGTTTTGAGCACCCTCAAGCTTGCAATTACCTTGCCAACTCAGTCACAGGCTGATGCATAGGCTTAGCGCCGATAGAAGGTTAAAATGTGTGTCAAATTGACCCAAAAGGTGCCGTTATGACGCTGTCACAATGGCCCAAACGGATGGGCCTCCTTAGGGCGATCATTGTTTTTATCGTATTACCGCTGACCCTCGCGGTGGGTGCAACTGGATGGGTGGCGCTGAGTTGGCTTGAGCGTGAAGCTGAGGCGCGAATGCGCGAGGATATTGAGTTAATCGCAAGAGCCCTTCAGCAACCCCTTAATCAGGCAATTCGGACAGGCGAACCGGTGTTACTGGAGCAATCCCTGCGCTCAGCGTTCTCATTTGGGCGTGTCTACGGTGCCCATATTTATGGCCAAAACGGTCGGCTGCTCGCAGGTGCCGGCGTTGGTGTCCGCCGCTTTCGTGATGAGCGAGCGGAAGCTTTCGCAACCCTTGATGGACAGAGTGAGGGTTATGCAGCACTGGGCGAACAACCTTCTCATGTTTATTTCTTACCACTCACAACCCAAGGCGGCCGCATTGCTGCTATTTTGCAAATCACCCGCCATCCGGACGAGCTTCCTGAGACATTGGCACAGATCCGGATAGCCGGTAGCGCAGGGCTTGCCGGGTTAACCTTGCTGCTCTCATTAATCGTACTCGGTGGACATCGGCGCGCGATTGGTTTGTCCTTAGCCGATCTTAGAGAGGGCATGACAAGAATCGCCAATGGAGAGCTCAATCATCGAATCCACCCTGATGGCCCCCATGAAATGCGTGAGTTAGGTGAGGGATTTAATAACATGCTAGATAGAATCGAACGGGGAACCGAGGAGATTGCCAAGCGGCGCAGCGCTCAGGCCAATCTCCAAGCGGAGCTACAAGCATCACGTAAGCTTGCAGCGATTGGCGAATTATCGGCGGGCATCGCTCACAATCTGGGCACCCCCTTGAGCGTCCTCGATGGCCGAGCTCAATCACTTCTCCGTCGCAAAGATCTCGATGAGGATACACGTACCTCGCTCCATACAATGCGATCTGAGGTCAGCCGAATAACACAAACCGTTCGTCAGCTCATGGATTTTGCACGTAGCCGTCCACTGCAACGGCGGACTACGAAACTCTCTCAACTTGCGCGCAGCGCCGTTGAAAGAACCCGCGATGACCCAGACGCAAACAATACGCAAATAGCGCTTAAAACAAGTGGCGACGATTTATCGCTGACCATTGATGGCCCTCGGATTGAAGAAGCATTGTGTAACGTGCTTCGCAATGCGGTTCAGGCAGCGCCCGAAGGCCTCGTCCAAGTTAACGTTTGGAGTGACCTCCAATACGGCTATGTGAGCATCGAGGATTCCGGTCTTGGTATTCCAGAGTCGGAAAAACCTCGACTGTTCGAACCCTTTCATACCACCAAACCAGTGGGATCAGGGACTGGGCTTGGCCTGGCGGTTGCCCATGGCATTGCACGAGCCCACGGCGGTCGTTTAGAGCTTCGTGAGGGCAATCTAAGCGGCGCCTGTTTTTATCTAGCACTGCCGCGCCAAGAGGCTGAAAACCCGCAATGATCGACACCAACCCAGCATCGATTGTCGTTATCGAGGATGATCAAAATTTACGTGAACTGCTATGCGAAGAACTTCAAGCAATGGGGCATGAAATTCTATCCGCAACAAATTTGCATGAAGCCCGTCAGCATATACAACTGACCACACCAGAAATACTTGTATGTGATTTACGACTGCCCGATGGCAATGGAATTGATCTATTAGAGGAAATTAGAGCTAATCCACAAACCTCAACGCTAGGATTTATTGTTATCACCGGGTTTGGAAGTATCGAACAGGCGGTCGATGCACTTAAAAAACAGGCCGATGATTTCCTTACCAAACCCCTTAACCTTGAGCATTTAAGGCTGAGCGTTCACCGCGTTCTCGAGAATATACGCCTGCGTCGACGACTTAGCGGTTATGAAACACTACACGGACGCGAAAGTTTCCACGGCATGCTCGGCCGAAGCCTGCCAATGCAGCAACTTTATAAAAACATCGAAAAAGCAGCAGCAACGAACAGTGCAGTTTTAGTCCGTGGCGAGAGCGGTACGGGTAAAGAATTGGTTGCCAGAGCACTGCATGCATCTAGCGCCCGGGCTAGTGGCCCGTTTATTGCAGTCAATAGCGCCGGCATACCCGGTGACCTGTTAGAGAGCGAATTTTTTGGTCATGTCCGCGGTGCATTCAGCGGTGCAGAATCAACCCGAACCGGGTTAATTCAAGCGGCACATGGCGGGACACTATTTCTCGATGAGATCGGTGAAATGCCGCTAGCGTTGCAAGCAAAACTGCTGCGCGTATTAGAGGATGGTCTCGTTCGTCCGGTTGGATCCGATCATGAATCAAAGATAGACGTCAGGATTGTTGCCGCTACGCATCGGGATTTAGAGCAAGATGTCGCAGCGAAACAATTTCGTGAAGATCTGTTCTATCGGATTGAGACCGTTAGCCTTAATATCCCGCCATTACGTGAACGTGGCGAGGATATTGAACGACTCGCAGTGGCGTTTCTCAGCGCAGCAGCGCGTCATCAAGGACGCCCGAGCATTCCTACATTTACCGCTGAAACAATACAATTGATTCATGAGTATGACTGGCCAGGCAACGTTCGCGAGTTAGCAAACGCCATAGAAAGTGCAGTAATCTTTGCAAGCACTGAATCAATCGGACCGCGTGATTTGCCAACGCGAATGCACCACACAAGGACTGAACTCGCACCAACGAATCAATCAGAGGATCTGGCACTATTAAGTCTTGCCGAACTGGAGGCCCAACATATTAATCGTGTATTAACGGCGGTTGCCGGCAATCGACGCCGTGCCGCAGAGATCTTAGGCATTGGCCGTCGAACGCTTTATCGAAAAATTATTGAGTAGCGCTAAGCGCTCTCACGATCAGGCTCACCTAACGCATACCGCTGCAGGCGCTTAATCTCATCACGTAGCTTACCCGCCTCCTCAAACTCAAGATTACGGGCGTGTTGGTGCATCTCAGACTCAAGGGCTTTAATGCGTTTAACTGCCTGAGCTGCACTAAGCTCTGCATAGGCTCGGGTTTGCTCAGCGACTTCCGCATAATGCTCTGGCGTATCAGGGGCGCTAGCACCGCCACGTTGCATCACATCGGCAATCGCTTTTTTAATGCCCTGCGGGGTAATGCCGTACTCGAGATTATAGGCAACCTGCTTTTGGCGTCGCCGATCGGTCTCATCAATAGCCCGACGCATGGAATCTGTCACAACATCGGCGTAGAGAATGGCACAACCATTGACATTGCGCGCAGCGCGACCGATCGTTTGAATGAGTGAACGCTCGGAGCGAAGAAATCCCTCTTTATCGGCATCGAGGATTGCGACTAAAGAGACCTCTGGGATATCTAAACCCTCGCGCAGCAAATTGATGCCGACCAGCACATCAAACTCACCAAGGCGAAGGTCGCGGATGATTTCAGTCCGCTCGACAGTATCAATATCGGAATGCAAATAGCGCACCCGCACTCCATTTTCAGACAGATATTCAGTCAGATCTTCCGCCATGCGTTTGGTAAGCGTTGTAATAAGTACACGCTCTTTGGCATCGCTACGTTCACGAATTTCGCCCAAGACATCATCCACCTGACTTCGCGCCGGTCGGATCTCAACAGCAGGATCGATCAAGCCGGTTGGCCGCACCACTTGCTCTGCGACCACCGTGGCATGTTTTTGCTCGTAAGGCCCAGGCGTTGCTGAAACGTAAATGCGCTGCGGCGCAATCGCATCAAATTCCTCGAACTTTAATGGCCGATTATCTAGCGCGGAGGGCAGACGGAAACCATATTCAACGAGGGTCTCTTTGCGTGCACGATCCCCTCGATACATGCCACCGACTTGGCTGACGGTGACATGAGACTCATCAATAAAGAGCATGGCGTCATCCGGTACATAATCAAACAAACAAGGGGGTGATTCGCCGGCGCCACGGCCTGATAGATAGCGCGAATAGTTCTCTATGCCGTTGCAGTAGCCAAGCTCTTGCATCATCTCTATATCAAACCGCGTACGCTGCTCAAGGCGCTGCGCCTCAAGTAAGCGCCCGGCATTACGCAGCTGCTCAAGGCGCTCGGTGAGTTCCACTTTAATTTTCTCGACCGCATTAAGCACCGTCTCCCGCGGCGTCACATAATGTGATTTTGGATAAATGGTAAGCTGCGGCACGCGCTGAAGCACCTCGCCGGTTAACGGATCGAACCAAGCAAGACTCTCAATTTCATCATCAAAGAGCTCAACACGAACCGCCTGATCTTCGGACTCGGCTGGGAAAATATCAATCACATCTCCCCTAGCCCGATAAGTGCCGCGGGAGAAATCATGATCGTTGCGCGCATACTGCAATTGCGCCAAGCGGCGCAAGATCTGGCGTTGATCAATGGTTTCACCCGTTTCGAGATGCAGTACCATTTTTAAGTACGCACTCGGATCACCCAATCCATAAATTGATGATACTGAGGCGACAATAATGGTATCCCTGCGCTCAACAATCGCCTTGGTCGCAGATAACCGCATCTGCTCGATGTGTTCATTGATTGAAGCGTCTTTCTCAATAAATGTATCTGAGGCGGGAACATACGCCTCTGGCTGATAATAATCGTAGTAAGAAACGAAGTACTCCACTGCATTATCAGGAAAGAAGGCCTTCATTTCACCGTAGAGTTGCGCGGCGAGCGTTTTATTGGGCGCAAGCACAACGGCCGGACGCTGTTCTTGAGCGATAAGACTCGCCATAGTGAAAGTTTTACCCGATCCGGTAACGCCCAGGAGCGTTTGATGATCTTGACCCTGACGCAGGCTCGCAGCCAAGGTTGCAATCGCGGTGGGTTGATCACCGGCTGGGGCAAAATCGCTTTTCAGCGCAAATCGGGGTCGATCGTTGATCATTGGCGGTTCAGGCCCTTATAGGTTTGACGTATCATAACCGTAACGAATCTCAACAACGGAGACGAATTTTGGACATTCAACTTGCCGATCGCGTTCAACGAGTAAAGCCCTCACCGACCATGGCAGTCAGTGCACGCGCGGCAGAAATGCGCGCTGCCGGGCATGATGTTATTGGCCTTGGCGCCGGAGAGCCTGACTTTGATACGCCAGAGCATATCAGTGATGCAGCCATTGAGGCGATTCGCGCCGGGCAGACTCGCTACACCGCAGTAGACGGGACCGCCGCGCTAAAGCAAGCCATTCAAGATAAATTCAAACGCGATAACGGTCTAACCTACGAGGCCAATCAAATCTTGGTCTCCTCGGGTGCAAAGCAAAGCTTGTACAATCTCTTTAGTGCTGTGCTAAACGCGGGTGATGAGGTCGTAATCCCAGCGCCTTATTGGGTTTCTTATCCAGATATGGCATTACTCGCCGATGCAACGCCATGCATTGTTCACGCGGACCAATCACAGCGCTTTAAAATCACACCGAGTCAGCTTGATGCAGCAATGACTGAACACACCCGTATTGTGGTGCTGAATAGCCCCTCCAACCCAACGGGAAGTGCTTATTCGCGAGCTGAACTCGAAGCCCTAGGTGAGGTCTTGCGCGCCTATCCGAACGCGCTAATCGCAAGCGATGACATTTATGAACATATTCTCTGGACCGACGAAGACTTTAGCAACATTGTTATGGCCTGCCCCGATCTCAATGATCGCACGGTGGTTGTTAATGGAGTTTCAAAAGCTTATGCCATGACAGGTTGGAGAATTGGATATGCTACCGGTCCAGTTGATGTCATCGCTGCGATGAGAAAAATTCAATCGCAAAGCACCTCAAATGCAAGCTCGATTTCTCAGGCCGCCTCTGTTGCTGCACTGAATGGCGATCAATCCGTAATTGGCCCGATGGTAAAGGCATTTCGTGATCGTCATGACTTTGTTGTCGAGCGCTTGAACGCGATGCAGGGCGTTAGCTGCATTGCCGGAGATGGCACTTTTTATGCTTACCCAGACGTCAGCGGCGCAATGGCTGCACTCGATGGAGTGAATAGCGATACTGCGCTTGCCGAGTACCTTATTAGTGAGGCCAAAGTTGCCGTAGTACCTGGTACAGCTTTCGGACTCTCCGGTCATGTCCGAATTTCCTACGCGACGAGCATGGATAACCTTGAAAAAGCCATGGATCGCCTAGAAGGCGTGTTTGGCCGCGTATAAAGGCCAAGCGAACAGGCCCTGCCGGTTGACGGCGAGGCCTGAATCGCTAAACTACTGGATTAGATAATTCGGTTATTCCCTGGTAGCTCAGCGGTAGAGCGAGTGACTGTTAATCACTGGGTCGGCGGTTCGAATCCGTCCCGGGGAGCCAACTTTTCTTTTCAAGTACCCACCCCATATACATTAACTCGGGGAAGCGGTACGGTTTTTCTATGATAAAGAGTGGGTCTTGTGCGCTAGGCAGCATCACGGTTGTGTTGCTGATGGGATTGTTAGCACTTAGTAGCGCGAATACTCAGGCTCAATCACGCCTATACACACCCGCCGATATACTTGCCTGGCCGGTTCGATCGTTTGCAGAACCGGTTGATTATTCGCTCGCTGAAGTCAAGAAGACAACCGCTGTTGTTGCTAACTGCACCCCCGGGGCAGCCAGCGCGCATTACCTTGAAACCGATATTGATTTAACCCAAACCCCTATTTTGACGTGGCGATGGTTTGTGCCCGCAATTAATCCCACGGACGCTGGTGAACAAGAGAAAACGGGCGATGATTTTCCTGTTCGAATTTATGCCGTTTTTGATGCAGGACTATTCCCTTGGCAGACACAGGCCATTAATTATGTCTGGGCTCGTGAAACTAATATAGGTCATGCATGGCCCAATCCCTTCACTGCTCAAGCGATGATGCTCGCTGTTGAGACCGGAGAAGCGCACACTGGCCAATGGCGGGAGTTTGAGCGCGATCTGCGTGATGATTTTGCCAAGCTGCATGGCAGCACGCCGGAGAGAATTGATGGGATTGCTATTATGAGTGATTGCGATAACACCGGCATTGCCACCCAAGGGGCATTTGGTCGCATACAGTTACGCCAGCGCGATGATGACTAATGCCCAAGACCTCATCGTCATCGGCGGTGGTGTTGGCGGACTAGTTACCGCCAGTGTTGCCGGCCAACTGGGCCTCAAAGTCACCCTCGTTGAGGCAAGCGATAAGCTTGGCGGTGATTGTTTGCATTATGGCTGCATTCCGAGCAAAACACTGATCAATAGTGCAGCGCTCCGACAGGCGGCTATCGATGGACCCCGATTTGGCTTAGCCACACAGGCGGCAAATACAAATTTAGCCGCGGTTATGGCTCGCGTGCATGAAGTCATTGAGCATATTCAAGCGCATGATGACCCCGAGCGCTTTCGCGAGTATGGCGTTGATGTGCGTTTTGGAACTGCCGCATTTCTCGACCCACATCACATTGAAGTCAATGGCGAGCGCATCCGTGGCCGGCGTTTTTTAATTGCAACGGGCTCGCGCCCTATCGCACCCCCCATTGCTGGACTCGATAGGGTGGCCTATCTCACCAATGAGACCATTTTTGATGAAACGCTGCTTCCCGACCGGCTCGGCGTTATTGGCGGTGGCCCGATTGGCATTGAGCTTGCGCAAGCTTTTTCTCGGCTCGGTAGCCGAGTTAATGTGATTGAAGCCGGCGCGCATATCCTGCCAAAAGACAGTCCCGAACTCGCCAAACAACTGGCGAATGGACTCCGTACTGAAGGCATCACCATTGATCAACAAACCAGTGTCGAGCGCGTCGAGCAAACGCCTGAGGGTATAAAGCTTTATTTATTACAAGCCGATACAAAGCGCGATTTGCACGTCGATAAGCTTTTGGTCGCGGCTGGACGGCAAGCCAATTTTGCTGGGCTCGCAATTGATCGCGCTGGACTCTGGCTCGACCAATCCGGCGCGCTTCCAGTCGATCAGCGACTTCGCACCGCGCAGAAACACATTTTTGCCTGCGGTGACTGCATCGGCCCCTATCCGTTCACGCATATGGCGGAATATCAAGCCAGTGTCATTATTAGCAATGTTGTATTCCGGCTACCCAAGCGAGCGAACTATCGCAGCGTGCCATGGGTAACCTACACAAAGCCAGAGCTTGCGCATGTCGGCCTTACCGAAGCAGCGGCTAGAGCCTCAGGCGCTCGCTACGAACTCGTGTGCTTTCCCCTCGCCGCGGTGGATCGCGCACTGACTGAGGGCGCTGATGTGGGCGAACTTCGTTTGATCATTCAACGTGGCCGAATAACTGGTGCGAGCCTTCTCGCCCCTCAGGCAGGGGAAATCATCCATGAATTAGCCCTAGCCATTAGCGAGCGCGTGCCGCTGCGTCGATTAGCCGGAATGGTCCATGCTTATCCAACGGTAGCGCAAATTGTTAAACGTGCGGCAGGTAAGCACTACGCCGCATCGCTGTTTTCAGACCGCACGCGCATGTTGGTTAAATGGATTCATCGCTTACTGCCTTGAGAGCCGATTACAGATGCATCAAAACCAGTGAAGAACGCAAAACGACTTTTAATGGCGGCTACCGTTGGCGGCATTATCGCGATTGGGATTACCTACCGCGGTGATATTGATCGCGACGAGCTTTTACTGTGGTTTGAAGACTTAGGCGCCTGGGCGGCTGTTGTGTTTATTGCAAGCTATGCGCTCGCTGCCGTTGCATTTTTACCTGGGCTCGTTTTTACCATGGCCGGTGGTGCCTTATTCGGTCCGTTCACAGGCACTTTGGTTAGCCTTATCGGCGCAGTAACTGGCGCTGGTCTCGCATTCTTAGCCGCGCGCTACATTCTTGGTGACTGGGTGGCACAGCGGACAGGACAACGCCTAGAGCCCTTGCAAGCAGGAATTGATGCAGAAGGCTGGCGCTTTGTGGCCTTAGTCCGGTTAGTGCCATTATTTCCGTTTAACCTTCTTAACTATGCGCTTGGCCTGACCCGGCTTAAATTCTCAACATATCTTCTAACCAGCTTTGCGGCGATGGCGCCAGGTGCCCTCGCTTACGCGTGGCTTGGACACACTGGCCGAGCGGCATTGGAAGGTCAAAACAACCTCATTCAAACCATTTTGATCGCTATTGCACTATTAGCGAGCCTGGCATTTTTACCTCGACTTATTAAACGCTTCAGACAAGACAGCCAGCAAAAGGACAAACATGAAAACTCATAAACTCACTTTCGCAGGCCACGATGGCAGCTTACTTAATGCGCGACTCGAACTGCCGGACGGCCCGATACTGGCTAGCGCATTGTTTGCCCATTGTTTTACCTGCTCAAAAGACATCCCGGCCGCGCGGCGAATTGCCAGCGCGCTTGCTGCACGTGGCATCGCCGTGCTCCGCTTTGATTTCACAGGATTGGGTCACTCGGAGGGAGAATTCGAAAACACCAATTTTACATCCAATGTAAACGATCTAGTTCTCGCCGCCCAGGCGCTGGCGAACGAACTCCAAGCACCCAAGCTTCTCATTGGTCACTCCCTTGGCGGTGCCGCCATCATTCGCGCCAAAGCCCAAATCCCCAGTGCTCAGGCGGTAGTCACCATCGGCAGTCCCGCCGATCCCAGCCATGTCAGCAAAAACTTTGCAGATCAAATCGCGATTATTCAGCGTGAGGGAATGGCTGAAGTGTCATTGGCCGGACGCCCTTTTACCATTCGTAAACAGTTCCTTGATGATATTACTGAGGCAAAGCTTGATGATGCACTACGTCATCTCAATGCGGCATTGCTGATATTGCACTCGCCCCAAGATCAAACCGTCGGCATTCAAAATGCCGCGGAAATCTTTCAAGCCGCAATGCACCCAAAGAGCTTTATCACCCTCGATCACGCCGATCATCTTATCAGTCAAGTCCAGGACGCAGCGTATATCGCGGATGTCATTGCCGCATGGGCGAGTCGCTATATCGACCTTGCGCTCCCACCAAGCGAGACGGCAGCGCCGGAGGGGGTTACCCGCGTGAGCGAAGCGGATGCTACTGGATTTCGGCAAGACATTAATATCTCGGGCAAACACAATTTACTAGCCGACGAACCCACTAGTATGGGCGGCACAGATCAGGGTCCATCACCCTATCAGCTGGTAGCTGCCGGCCTTGGCACTTGCACCAGCATGACCATACGTATGCTCGCAAGGCGGCGAAAAATCCCGCTCGATCACGTGAGTTGCGAGGTCCGACACAACAAAGAGCATCGCACTGATTGCGAACAATGCGAGGAATCTGCGCCTAAAGTCGATGTATTCAAGCGCCGCATCCATCTCCGGGGCGAACTCAGCGAAGACCAGCGCCAAGCGCTACTTGCTGTTGCTGATAAGTGCCCGGTGCACCGGACACTTGAATCAACCACGATTATCGACACAGAACTTGCTAAAGACCCGCTACTAGCGTGATTGCACCTCACGCCATAGCTGCTGTTGGAACTTTAATCCATCGCCCTTGAGGCTTGGTGTAAAAGCCAGCGTTTCCATTTCAGCAGCGCTTGGTGTAATCGGGGGTGCTTGGAGAGTGTCATCGAGCATCGGTAAGGCTGCCTCATTTGGGCTCGAGTAGTAGTTCCAATTCGATAATTGCGCCCCCACTTCAGCATCCAAAATGAAATTAATGAACGCGTGAGCTAAATCAGGATTTGGCGCCTGCGCCGGAATCATCAGGTTATCCACCCAAATTTCAGCACCTTCTTTGGGGAGTACAAATTCAATCTCCGCAAAGCCCTCAGGGTCTTCAGATTTCGCATTAAAGAAGTCACCATTGAATGTCATCCCCGCTGCAACAGAGCCTCGTACAAGCTGCTGGAGTACCGGCGTGCCTTGAATGAACCCAGCAAAATTATCTCGCTCTTTGGCTTCTAGCATGAGTCTTGCTGCCGCCTCGAGTTCATCGCGAGCTGTGCAATCATACCCAAAGCCTAAATAGGCGCAGGCAGATCCAAGCGTTACTTGTCCGTCTTCAGCCACGGCAAAGGGTTGATCAGGATTAGTTTGTGGGTCAAACAGCGCTGACCAACTATCTATCGCTCCTCCAAGTGCCGCTTGGTTATAGACCAACCCAGTCGTTCCCCATTGATAAGCCACTGAATAGGCGTTTCCTGGGTCATACTCAGGATCAATGAAGGTAGCCATTAAATTGTCTAGATTATCGATCTGCGAGTGATCAAGCGGCTGGACGAACCCTGACTCAATGAGGCGAGGCACCCAATAGTTTGACGGCACAATGATGTCGTACTGGCTCACACCGCCGGCTTGGAGCTTGGCAAACATTTCACCATTGGCATTGAAGTAACTCTCTTCGACCACAACATCGTACTGCGCTTCAAACGCTCGAATAATTGTTGGGTCCATGTACTGTGACCAGTTAAAGAGATACAGCGTATCGCCCTCAAACTGGGCCGCAGCGGGTAGAGCTGCGGCAGCTAAACATGCAGCCAGCAGGCCATTGCTGAGAAATCGAAGCGGCATAATATTGGTCTCCGTTATGTTCGGTCTTTTTGTACTGATCTACGATGGATGAATAAGCTCATTAAAGCGGCGATAAACACACTCCCAATCATTAACGTGGCGATGGCATTCACCTCGGGAGTGACACCCTTTTTGATGGCACTCCAGATATAAATGGGCAATGTCGTACTATCCGGCCCGGCAGTGAAGAAACTAATCACAAAATCATCAATCGACAACGTCAACGCCAGTAACACGCTTGAGAGCACGGCCGGCCAAAGGACAGGGAATATAAAAAACCGCGCTCGCTGCCAAGGGTTAGCGTAGAGATCATTGCATGCCTCAAATAATTGAGGATCCAAGCTTAGTAGACGGGCATTGACTAATAATGCGACGAATGGAACCTGAAAGGTAACATGCGCGATAATCATGGTGCTTAAGCCTGGCTTAAACAAGCCAAAAAGATCATGCAGTGAGACAAAGAATGTCATCTCAGCGATCCCAAAAACAATATCCGGCATAATGACAGGGAGATAAATGAGCCAGATTAACCAGCCCATACGCCAGCGCCGATAACGATAGAGCCCGTAACCAAGCAACCCACCAATGATCACCGCCAACACACTCGAGCTGGCTGCCAGGACTAAGGTATTAACGAGCGCCGAAATAATCGCATCATTAGCAAAGAGCTTTTCGTACCACTCCAGAGAAAATCCAGCAAACCGTGCCGAGGAGTTGATGCTATTAAATGAGAACAACACCACCACAGCCAGCGGTGCATACAAAAACATCATTAAAGCAAACCAAAACCCACGTAAACTTCGCTCAAGGTTTTTCCCGCTCATAGGACCACCTCGCGATCACCACCAAGCCGGCGTCCAAGCTGGCGAAGAACGCGCAATCCAATCAATGTCACAACAATCATGATCAGAGCGCCAGCCGCCCCCAAAGGCCAATTGCTAGCCTGAGCAAATTGACGTGCGACAAGGTTGCCAATCATGCTTGCCTTTCCGCCCCCGAGCAGCTCGGTCACGACATACATACCAAACGCTGGAATAGCCACAAGTACCGTACCCGCCATTAAACCCGGTAATGTCTGTGGAAGAACCGCATGCCAAAAAACCGCAAATGGCCGTGCAAAAAGATCTTGAGCGGCTTCGATCTGCGTAAAATCAAGTCGCTCAAATGCCGCATAAAGCGGCAAAACCATAAACGGTAAAAAGTTATAAACAAGACCAACAATCACCGCGAATTGTGAAGGGAAAAGACCCATTGGGGGCGCTGTAAACCCGAGCGCGGCGGCCAGATTGGAAACGGGAGTCCCCGGTGCGAATAGGTTCATCCAACCAACAGAGCGAATTACTTGATTAGTCCAAGACGGCACCACAACGGCTAATAGCAGTAGAGCTCGATAGCGTGATGGCCTCGAGGCAATGTAATAGGCGCTTGGATAGGCAATTAGAATAACCAATACCGTTGCCAATAAGGTCTGCCAAACAGAGCGCAACAACGTATAGAGGTTGCCAGGACTCCAGCCCAAAAAGCCAAACCCTGCCAGTTCGCGAAACGCCTGTAAGCTTAGCGGGAGGGTGGGAAGGCCATATGGGCCGTTGCTCAAAAACGCCATACCCATTAGGTAAAGACTGGGCAGAACTAAAAAAGCCACGATACACAGGGCACCTGGGGCTACGGTTAGCAGCAAATGCCCGCTATCGCGCAAAAGCCTCGTCGGTTGGGCGATTTTCAATGGTACAAAGTCGCCATACCAGAGGGAGAGACGGTAACTTCAACCCGCTCACCCGGTTGATAACTCGCGCCACCCTGATTCGCCGCCATAGCCACTAGCGACAATCCACCAGATATCAAGCGGTACTCGGTCAAACCCCCACGATAGAGGCATTCATCAACATTAGCCATGAAGGAATGGCAAGACTCGTGAGAAGACGTGTTCAAGCGCAATGCCTCAGGCCGCAACAAAAGCAAATCACCCGGATTAAATTGCCCCGCAAAATGACCGAGCAGCGTATCAATACCAAATTCATCGCGACCGGTAATCGGCACAAAGTTTTGATGCCCCATGAATTGCGCTACAAATTGCTCATGTGGTTGCTCATAAATTTCCTGCGGAGTGCCGATCTGGATAACACGGCCTTGATTGAACACCGCAATTCGATCACTCATGACCATCGCTTCTTCTTGGTCATGCGTGACAAAAACAAAGGTCATACCTAACTGACGCTGCAATCGCTTTAGCTCTACCTGCAAGCGTGAACGCAGCCCTGCATCGAGTGCTGAGAGTGGCTCATCAAGCAACAAAACATCCGGCTCATTCACCAACGCACGGGCCAATGCTACACGTTGACGCTGACCACCAGAGAGTTGATCGACCCGCCGATCCAGCAAATCAAAAATGCCAATAAGCCCAGCAATTTCATTGATTTTCCCCTCAACACGCGATGCCGACCAACTTCGCATTTCAAGGCCAAAGGCAATATTCCCGCGCACATCACGGTGTGGAAAAAGCGCATATGACTGGAACACGGTGTTAACACTGCGCTGGTGCGGTGGGACACCAGCCATTGCCGCTCCACCCATTTCAATGCGCCCTGTGTCAGGCTCATCAAGGCCTGCAAGCAGCCGTAGCAAAGTGGTTTTGCCACAGCCGGATGGTCCAAGAAGCGTAAAAAACTCACCCGGGTTTACAGTAAGACTGATGCCATCTAACGCCACATCAGCACCAAACGATCGATGCAGATTTTCAACGTGAATGGATGACGCACGCCGAGTATCAGCCGCAGGCTGATTGGCTGACGCCAAGTCAAAATCAGGGGTAAAAAGCCCGTGCATCGGCAACGACTCCCGGGAGACATTAAACTAAGCCTTTCAGTCTAACGTACTGAACTGAACTGTGGGAGCAGCGCATCGTCTAGATTATAATTATCGCATTCTCTATTTAAGGAGCTCGCATGGGCGCGCGAATTGCCAAAATTGCAATGAATCACCCACGCACCGTGTTTTTAGTCACGCTATTGTTGACGTTGCTGGGTACCGCGCTTATTCCATTAATTGAGGTCGATACTGATCCTGAAAATATGTTGCCGGCTGAACAAGAAGATCGCCTGCGGCATAACGCCATCAAAGCTCAATTCAATCTTCATGACATGATCGTGGTGGGTGTTGTAAATGCCCAGCACCCTTCCGGCGTATTCAATCCCCGCTCTTTGGCCGCTGTGCATAAGCTTAGTGCTGATATTGCCAATATTGATGGCGTCATTCGACGCGATCTTCTATCTCTCGCTAGCGTGGATAATATTGAACAGGCGGGACCGGGCACGATTCGCTTTGAATGGATGATGAATACACCACCACAGACAGCCGAGCAGGCCTTGCGCATTCGCCAAGCCACCTTAGACCTTCCCCTTTTCCGCGATACACTGATTTCGGGCGATGGCCAAGCCACTGCGATTTACGTACCGATTGAGGCAAAAGACCAGAGTTATCGCATTGCCAATCAAATTCGCGACCTAATTAGCCAACTCGGAACGTCAGACGAGTACCACATCACGGGTCTACCCGTTGCCGAGGATACCTTCGGCGTTGAGATGTTCATCCAAATGGCCATCTCTGCGCCGCTCGCCGCATTGGTTATTTTCGCGCTGATGTGGGGCTTTTTTCGCTCGGCCACGCTTGTAATTGCGCCTATGCTAATGGCTTTTGCCGTTGTACTTACAACCATGGGCGCGCTAATCGGCATGGGGTTTACGGTGCACATCATGAGTTCAATGATTCCGATATTCCTCATGCCGATTGCCGTGGTTGATTCTGTCCACATTATCTCTGAGTTTTCTGATCGCTATGATGCAAAGCGCAGCGTCCGAGAGACGATGAGCGAAGTGATGTCGCATCTATTCACCCCCATGCTCTACACCTCGCTTACTTCAGGCATTGGATTTGCTTCGTTGGCGTTAACGCCAATTCCACCCGTTCAAGTATTTGGTTTATTTGTCGGCGCGGGAATTCTTCTAGCGTTTATTCTGACCGTACTGTTTATTCCTGCTTATATCGTTTGCTTAAGGCCCGAGCGCCTGAATGCGCTGCGTCAAAAAGGCACTCAACAGGCAGCCGATCAAACATGGCTAGCTCGAGCACTCATGAAGCTCGGCTATTTATCCATCTATCGGGCCAAATGGATCATCAGTGGATTTGTCTTTGCCTTAGCTGTTGGTGGCTATGGGATCACCCAAATCACTGTTAATGACAACCCCGTTCGTTGGTTTCAATCAGATCACCCAATTCGAGTCGCCGATGAAGTGCTTAACGCGCACTTTGCTGGTACTTACAGCGCCTATTTGCGATTAGAATCAGACGCTGCCGCGCAAGCACCCACCCGCTTTAATGCAGCTGTTAGACAATTATTGGCTCAGACAAGGCGCACTGACCCTGCCATTATCGAGCGTTGGCAAGCCATTCGTGATCATGCCAATACGCATTCAGAGCGCTTCTCTCAGCGCCTTGAGATCATGAGTCTAGGTGTAGAGGATGAGGTCTTTGCCGCTAATCGCGAGGCGGCGGATCAATGGCAAGCACTACTTGATCTGATTGATGAGACTCGCGGTGATCTTAATGTCTTTCAACAACCAGAAATGCTGGATTATATCGCCAAGCTTCAGGCTGATCTCAGTGCTAATCCCGAAGTTGGCAAGGTCAACAGCATTGCGGATTTGGTGCGTACGGTCTATCGCGAACTGCGCGGTGGCGAAGCCAGCGATTATCAAATTCCCGAAACTCGGCGCGCTGTCGCTCAAACCATTCTTAGTTTTCAAGGATCACATCGACCTCATGATCTTTGGCGGATGGTGAGCCCTGACTATCAGTCCGCCAATTTATGGCTACAACTAACGAGTGGCGATAACCAAGACATGCAAGAGGTCATGATTGATGCAAAAGCCTATCTCAAAGATCACCCTCTACCTGATGGTGTGACTATGAGCTGGGGCGGGTTGAACTACATTAATGTGGTCTGGCAAGAGGCCATGGTTAAAGGTATGGCACAGAGTCTCGCCGTTGCTTGGTTAATGGTCGCAGCAATGATGTTGGTGTTATTCCGATCATTGATTTTTGGCCTACTCGCGATGGTGCCACTGACCGTTACTATCACTTTAATTTACGGTGTGGTTGGGCTGATTGGTAAAGCGTATGACATGCCGATTGCGGTGCTCTCGTCGTTAACGCTGGGATTGTCCGTGGACTTTGCCATTCACTTCATTGAACGGAGTCGTGAGTTCTATCGGCGTACGGGCGACTTCAGCGAAAGCATGCGTTTGATGTTCAAGGAGCCGGCGCGCGCCATTAGTCGCAATGCTATTGTTATTGCGGTGGGTTTTCTCCCCCTACTCGCCGCCCCACTGGTGCCTTACAACACTGTTGGCATCTTCCTTGCGAGCATTATGGCCGCATCAGCGTTGGCCTCCATCGTGTTATTACCCGCAATCATGACTATCGCTCGTGATCGAATCATGCCAAAGCCAAGCGTCTCTGAAACACAAAAGGAATCTGCATGAACGGCATTAGACGATTAACCCAGACTATGATCACAGCTGCGGCCTTCGCGATCACAAGCGCGGTCGCTCAGCCCTTGACTGACGTTGATGCGATTATTACGCAAGCCAATATCGCATCTTACTACGCAGGTGATGATGGCCGATCAGCCGCTCGCATGATGATCGTGGATGGCAGTGGCAATCAGCAGCGTCGACAATTCACGTTATTGCGAAAGGATGTTACCAACGGCGGAGACCAGCGCTACCTGGTCGTATTCAGCCGACCGGCGGATATACGCGGGACTGTTTTCCGGGTGGAAAAACACGTTGGCGCAAACGATGATCGTTGGCTGTATTTACCGGCACTCGATTTAGTCAAGCGTATTGCCTCAGGCGATAAACGGACCAGCTTTGTCGGTTCGCATTTTTACTATGAAGACATCTCCGGTCGGGGCATTGAGGAAGATGCACATCAATTAGTTGAAACAACGGCGACTCACTATATCGTTGAGAGCACGCCAAAACGCCCCGATGAAGTGGAATTTAGCCGCTACCGCACTCAAATCGATCGCAACACACTGCTACCAATGCAAACTGAATATGAGCGCGAATCCGGTGAGATTTTTCGACGCATGGAAGTAACCGCGGTCGAGACCATTAATGGTTACCCCACTGGAACTGAGGTCAAAATGACCGACCTTGATACCGGCGGCTATACGCTGACCCAGTTTCGTTTTTCTGAATACGATATTGGATTGCCAGATTCAGTGTTCAGCGAGCGCTCACTACGCAGTCCACCGCGCGAGTGGTTACGCCGTAATTAAACACCGAGGTTTGAATGGATTGGATTTCTGCTCTTGGGAATACGGCTGTCTGGCGCGCAATGGCATTGTTTGTGCTCATTGCGCTTTCCACTTACGCCGATGCCCAATCGGAAACAGACGAGACTTGGGGTGATGATGCATGGGGCGAAGATCCTTGGGCTACCGAGGATAGTGCGTGGCAATGGTACGGATTTATTGAAGGGGCGATTGCACCGCGGCTACAAAATGACCGCAACATTGGAGAAGAGCAAACGTTAAGTGAAACGCGCTTGCAAATTGAAGGCCAACGGCAATTGGGCGGTTATAGTGCAACGCTCAAGGCTGATGCTTGGCTAGATGCAGTGGATGATCACTCGCGAGCCGATCTTCGTGAAGCCAACCTTGCCGGACGGCTGACCCCGCAAACTGACATCCAGTTCGGTCGACAAATGATTACTTGGGGAACGGGAGATCTTGTTTTTCTCAATGATCTCTTTCCAAAAGACTACGTTGCTTTTTTCAGTGGGCGCGGCGATGAATATCTCAAAGCGCCTATCAATGCCGTGAAGCTTTCTTGGTTTAGCAATCTCAATATTGATGCGGTCTGGATGCCACAGGCTACACCCAATCGGTTTGTAACCGGTGAGCGCCTATCTTATTTTAGCCCTCAAGCGGGACAACGAATCGCCGCCCCACCTGTGCTGGATCCCAGCGATCGAGATACGCTTGGTGATGACAGCGAATTGGCGTTGCGGCTGTATCAAACCATCAACGGCATTGAACTTGCCGGTTATGCTTTTAGAGGATTTGATAAACAGCCAAGCGCTATCGATCCAGAAACGAATGAAGCCTATTTCCCGCGCTTATCGACCCTTGGTGCGAGTGTTAGAGGTCCTCTAATGGGAGGTATCGCTAATCTTGAGACAGCGTATTATGACGCTGAAGATAGCTCGGGCACCGACCCAAATCGGCCCAACGATCAATGGCGTCTATTGGGTGGCTATGAACATGAACCATTGAAGAATCTAACATTAGGCTGGCAATACTCGCTGGAGTGGACGCAGGATCACTCCGCTTTACTGCGCAACTTGCCTGATAATCAACGCCAATATGCCCCAGAGGCGTATCGACATGTATTCACTAATCGGGTGACCTGGCAAGTCCTGCGACAGGATCTAACGCTGTCTTTGTTTACATTTTACTCACCCACTGATGCCGATTATTACCTCCGTCCGCGAGCGAGCTATCGTTTGAGTGATCGGTTAACGGCGACAGCCGGTGGCAATATATTTGGTGGGGATAACGAGTGGACTTTTTATAGTCAGCTTGAGAAAAACAGCAACGCCTATTTGCGTTTGCGTTATAGCTTTTAAGCCGGCTTATCTCGCTTGCGCAAATAATCAGCAAACGCATCGCCTAACTCTGGGTGTTTCAGTCCATATTCAACCGTTGCTTGGAGATAGCCCAATTTATCGCCGCAGTCATAACGCGTACCAATAAACTCATAAGCAAGCACCGATTCATCTCTAACCAGTGCATCGATTGCATCGGTGAGCTGGATTTCTCCCCCTGCACCGGGTGAAGTTTGCCGAAGCTTATTAAAAATGCTGCTACTTAAGATGTATCGCCCCACCACACCAAGGTCTGATGGCGCAACGTTGGCATTAGGCTTCTCAACAATCCCTTTCAATCGCCCGAGTCGTTCCGTAATCGGGTCAATATCAACCACGCCATAGCGGTTGGTATGCGCGGCAGGAATACGTTGGACGCCTAGCAAACTTGCGGCCTGTTGCTCGTATTGCCTGACCATTTGCGAAAGACAGCCGCCTTGATCGCCGTCATCAATCAAATCATCCGCGAGAATAACAGCAAACGGTTCATCACTGACAACGGGCTCTGCGCAAAGCACAGCATGGCCAAGGCCTAACGCCTCTGATTGGCGAATATAAATACACGCGACTTGGGGCGGAATGATATTTCGAACGGCTTCAAGCCGATCAAGCTTGCCCTGCTCCTCAAGCTCAGTTTCAAGCTCATAAGCCTTATCAAAATGATCGGGAATGCTACGCTTGTTTCTGCCGTTAACAAAAATAAGCGTCTCAATACCTGCTCTCACCGCCTCTTCAGCAGCATATTGAATGAGTGGCTTATCCACCACTGGCAGCATTTCTTTCGGATTCGCCTTGGTCGCGGGCAAAAACCGAGTCCCGAGTCCAGCAACAGGGAATACTGCCTTACGGATGCGCTGTGCCATTCGCCGTTGCACTCCTTGAACGATGAGCTGATCGACCGTCTAGATTAACGTAGGGCGAGCACACTGTCAGCTGCCCGCCCTACTGAGCACCCACTATTCGAGGGTAATACGCTCGCGCACAACCTCCAAAGTGGCTTCGCCTATCCCATTTACACGGGTTAAAGCATCAATGCTTGGATAATCACCATTACTGCTGCGATCCTCAATAATCGCCTCCGCGGTTGCCGGTCCCACGCCATCCAATGATTGCAAAGCATCAACCCCTGCCGCATTGATATTAACGGCATCTATATTGGCGCCCGCTAATCCGCTAACAAACGCTAGCGAACTACCCGCTAGCCACGCTTTCGATAAAGCCATTGCAAACTCCTTCTAATCAATTCAAGGGAGTCTCAAGGCTATCCAATCGCCTAGCGAGAAAGTGTGAGACCTATCTCAGAATTAATTGTTGCTAACACATTAACCGGATCATCTGCTCGAGTAATCGGCCGGCCAATCACTAAATCACTAGCCCCAGCATGAATAGCCTCAGTGGGCGTTAACACTCGGCGCTGATCATCGATAGCAGCCCCCGCAGGACGCACACCCGGTGTTATGCGTCGAAACGCATCACCAAAACGCGCATGCAGAGCGGTGGCCTCTTCTCCAGAACAAACTACGCCATCCAAGCCGGCCTGGGCGGCTAGATCGGCTAACCGTATGACAGCGGTTTGCGGCGCTTGATCAATGCCAATATCGGTCAGTGTTTGTGCATCATGACTGGTTAGCACGGTTACTGCCGTGAGTAGTGGCCGTGAGCCGGTGCCCATATCAATGGCCTCACGCGCTGCGGTCAACATGGCACGGCCACCAAGCGCATGCACATTAACCATCCAAACACCGAGCTCCGCGGCTGCTTGACAGGCTGCTGCCACGGTATTGGGGATATCATGAAATTTTAAATCCAAAAAAACATCCCACCCCTGCGCAACCCATTCACGAACAAGTGCAGGGCCACTGCGTACAAACAATTCCTTACCCACCTTCAATCGACAATCACCGGGTGAGAGTTTTGCGACAAAGGTTCTCGCCTGCTCCGGCGAGGCAAAATCTAAGGCGATAATAATTGGCTGCGCGCTCATCACTCCATCACTCACCCTGAAGACCTCGCTGCGGCTTAATTGTCGCCCAGGCTCGACACCCCGGGCACTGCCAATGAAGCTGACGCGCGGAAAAACCACATTCAACGCATTGGTAGGGCAAACGATCCCCAAGCAACGCAGCAAAGAGTTCGCGTAGCACCTTTAAATCGCGCTGACGTCGTTGATCGTTGTCTTCATCATGAATATTCAAGGCAATTAATCGATCCAGTCCACGAACTGACGGTCGCTCGCGCAATTGAATTGCTAGAAACTCCACCGCTGCTTTACGGCCGCGTTGGTCTTCAATCAATTCGCTGAGTTTCATCACTACTGAAACACCCGGGTAGCGATTCAATAATCGATACAGTTCCGCCATAAACTCCGCGCGCTGGCCTAAGGCTTGATAAGCATCCTCGAGCCGCGGCAAGATTTCTGGAATATAGTCAATGTCCTGACTTTCAACTCGCTGACAGGCTTTGATCGCCGCTCGCCAGCGCCCTTGCGTTTGTTCGAGATCCGCTCTTAGCAATGAGGCCCGTACACACTGTCGATCATAAGCGAGGGCTTCGCGAATACGCGCTCGAATACGGCTTGGATCAGCGTGCTCTCGGGTTAGCGCCTCGGCTTGCTCACAAGCAAATTGTGCCATTAACGGGCCAGTGTTCTGGCGCGTAGCGCGTTGCAATTGGCGGGCAATACCAATGGCGGATTCCCATTCCTTTTCTTGCTGATAAATATCAAGCAATGTGCGCAATGCCTCGGCGCGATGATCAGGAAACTCTAGCGCCTCAGTAAATAATGTCTCAGCACGGTCGAGAAGGCCAGCGGCCATGTAATCACGCGCGAGCTCAACCAAAGCGGCTGCTCGCTGCTCCGGGGCCAATGAGGGTCGCGCCATGAGATTTTGATGAATCCGCACCGCTCGGTCTGCCTCACCACGACGCCTAAAGAGGTTGCCTAGCGTGAGATGCGTCTCAACCGTATCTTCATCGAGCTCAGCCATCCGAGTGAATACTTCAATCGCACGATCAGGCTCTTCGTTGAGAAGGTAGTTTAGTCCTTGGAAATAATCCCGGGAAAAGGGGGATATTGCCTTTGACTGATGTTTAAGGGCTGAGCGATGCCTTGCCCACCAGCCTGAGAAGGCCGCTAACGGGAGCAGCAGCCAGAGTAAATGCAGCATGTCAGTGTGCGTTCCGAATTGGCAATTTGCGCAATTCCGAGAGCTCCTCACGGTGACGTGACGCCTCACGGCGCAGACGTTTAATTTGCCAACGTTGCCGCATCAAAATTCCCGCTGCAGCCAACATGCCAATCACCGCACCTAGCGCCAATGCCAATACAAGCCATAGAGAAACCGGGAGTGATAATCGCCCTAAGTAAAAATCAAGGGCAATGGGTGCCGGATTTAACATGGCAAAGCTCAACCCAAACGCTACCACGATCAACCCAATCAGCAGCGCAAAAAGGCGCTTCACTCAGTCTCTCCGTCGCGTTGCCGGCCCTCGTCCACGCGCTCGCGCATCTCCTTGCCGGGCTTAAAATGTGGGACATGTTTTCCCGGCAACGAAACAGGCTCGCCGGTTTTGGGATTACGTCCAATACGGGGTGGGCGATGGTGTAGAGAAAAACTGCCAAATCCACGGATTTCAATCCGCTCACCACTCGCAAGACACTCACTCATCTGCTCAAGAATCGTCTTAACGGCTAACTCAACATCGCGTTGCGCTAAATGCTGCTGGCTCTCCGCAATCAAATCAATGAGTTCGGATTTAGTCATCGATGATTATCCATCGATTCGTCATTGAGGCTCGGTTGCTCACAAGCAACCAAGCCATCGCAATACCACCAAGATCCTTAATCGTCTTCGCCACGCTCATCCATTTGCTCTTTTAGCAGATCACCTAAGGTTGTGGTTCCAGCATTACCCGATGCGCTGCCAAAGTCATCCATTACCTCTTGTTCATCTTGCTGATCCTTAGCACGGACCGACAGCGAAATCATGCGATTGCGACGATCGACAGCCATGAACTTAGCCTCGATGCTCTCACCTTCTTTCACGACGGTGCGGGCATCTTCAACGCGGTCACGATCAAGATCAGCAACTCGGATATAGCCTTGAACGTCATCGCCCAAATCGACTACAACGCCCTTGGCATCGACCTCAGCAGCGGTTCCGGTGACGATGGTTCCTTTCGGATTATCCGCAACCCACTGCGAAACCGGGTCTTGGGCCATTTGTTTAACGCCCAAGCTAATGCGCTCGCGCTCTGGATCGACAGACAGCACCACCGCCTCGACTTCCTCGCCTTTTTGGAAGTCCCGGATTGCCTCTTCACCCCCATCACCCCAGGACAGGTCAGATAGATGAACAAGGCCATCGATCCCCCCATCAAGGCCAACAAAGATACCAAAGTCAGTAATTGACTTAATCGCACCGGTCACCCGATCGCCTTTATTAAATTGCGATGCAAACTCATCCCACGGGTTAGGCTGGCACTGCTTCATGCCCAATGAAATACGCCGCCGCTCTTCATCAATATCGAGGATCATCACCTCGACCTCATCACCAATGGAAACCAGCTTGGCAGGATTAACGTTTTTATTCGTCCAGTCCATCTCGGAGACGTGAACCAATCCCTCAACGCCTTCTTCAATTTCCACGAAAGAACCGTAATCAGTAATGTTCGTGACTTTACCCATTACGCGGCTGCTCTCTGGGTAACGCCGCGCAATGGCTTCCCATGGATCTTCACCAAGCTGTTTGAGACCCAATGAGACACGGTTACGTTCACGATCAAATTTTAACACTTTGACGTCGATCTCCTGACCAACGTCAACGACCTCGGACGGATGCTTAACTCGCCGCCACGCCATATCGGTGATATGCAATAGGCCATCGATGCCACCCAGATCGACGAATGCACCGTAATCCGTAAGGTTCTTAACGATGCCTTTGAGCATCTGACCCTCTTGGAGCTTCTCAAGGAGTGCCTCACGCTCAGCGCTGTACTCTTCTTCAACGACTGCGCGCCTAGACACCACCACGTTATTACGTCGAGCATCGAGCTTAATCACCTTAAACTCGAGATCTTTGCCTTCAAGATAGGTGGTATCGCGAACGGGGCGGATATCCACCAAAGAGCCAGGTAAGAAAGCACGAATACTGCCAAGATCGACGGTGAACCCCCCTTTGACCTTGCCACTAATCTGACCATTGACGGTCTCTGCGCCTTCGTAGGCCGCCTCAAGCACACGCCAAGCGCGGGCGCGTTTTGCTTTCTCACGCGATAGACGCGTCTCACCCGATCCATCCTCGACGGCATCTAGGGCGACCTCGACCTCATCACCAACGCTAACCTCAACGTTTCCCTGTTCATCAGTGAACTGGCTAATTGAGATGACGGCTTCTGACTTTAGGCCAGCGTTAACAACGACGTCATCGCCGTTGATCGCCACCACTTGAGCCGTAACAATTGAGCCGGGACGCATGTCTGTTTGCGCAAGGCTCTGTTCAAAAAGTTCTGCAAAGCTTTCGCTCATGGGCTGATTAAATCCGGGACCGAGGGCGGTCCTTTGGTTGCTTTAAATTATAACGCCACCCTGTGACGTCCCCTAAGTTAGGCCGCGTGCTCGACACGCTCCATCACCGTTTTAACCACCAACTCGACGTCCATTGAAGTCGTGTCGATAATAATCGCATCGTCTGCAGGCTTAAGCGGCGCCGTCGCTCTTTGTTGATCGCGCTCGTCTCTTATCTGCATATCTTCTAAAAGATCGGTGAGACTAGCACTGACACCCTGTTCCATCAACTGCTTATGGCGTCTTTGGGCCCTTTCTTCAACACTCGCCGTCAGGAAAATCTTCACCTTAGCTTGAGTAAATACAACCGTCCCCATGTCACGGCCATCCGCAACAAGGCCTGGCGGCTGTAAAAAACTTCGCTGTCTATCGAGTAAGGCTTGCCGGATAGCTGGGCTAGTCGCCAATTCTGACGCTCGAGATCCGCAACACTCAGCACGAATTGCTTGGCTCACAACTTGACCATCTAAGACGACATCGCCGGCGTGTGGACCGTTAATGGGAAACTCAACGGCGAGTGATTCAGCCAAACTGACTAATCTTGGCTGATCATCAAGCGCAATCTTCTGCTGCAATGAAGCAAGCGCCAATAAACGATAAATGGCACCACTATCTAACAGATGAAAACCTAGGCGCTCCGCAATCGCTCGAGCAATCGTTCCTTTCCCTGCCCCACCCGGCCCATCGATTGTAATGACGTCTGGCTGCCTATTCATATCACTTCATCTTTTGTCGCAATCAAAAGCCCAGCCGCTGCTGCGAGTTCGACAAATCCTGGAAATGACGTATCAACCTCATTACAGCCATCAATCTGTATTGGTTCACTGGACGCTAACCCGGCCATCGCAAAGGCCATGGCAATACGATGATCACCACGCGCTTGTACTTGTCCACCCAAGAGCTTGCCCCCCGCAATTCGGATACCATCAGGCCGTGGCTCCACTGTAATGCCTAACGCTGTCAAACCGTCAGCCATAACGGCAATACGATCGCTTTCTTTGACCCGTAATTCTTCCGCCCCGCGCAGTGTTGTCTCGCCCTTAGCGCACGCAGCCGCAATAAAAATGGCTGGGAATTCATCAATTGCCAGTGGTACCAATTCAGTTGGAATCTCAATGCCGTGCAATTCAGCTGCCGCCACATTAAGGGTCCCAACGGGCTCACTTCCCTGGATTGCATTCGCTTCAATACGAATATCAGCGCCCATGAGCCGTAATATTTCAATCACGCCAATACGGGTTGGATTCAGTCCGACTCCCGTTAATTGCAAGGCCGAACCCGTCGCGATCGACGCACCCACTAAGAAAAAAGCGGCTGAGGAAATATCACCTGGAATACGGATTTTCCCGCCGTTTAGCGGCTGACCTCCACTGATCTGTACGGTTGACCCGTTAACTTCGACAGGATAGCCAAAAGCGCTCAGCATCCGCTCTGTATGATCACGTGTCACCACTGGCTCATGCACACACGTCTGCCCCCTTGCATAAAGCCCTGCAAGAAGAAGTGCCGATTTCACCTGAGCACTGGCAACCGGTAAGGCGTAATGAATGCCTTGCAAACTTACAACAGGCTGAATCTCTAACGGGGCGGTCCCCTTTTCGCTAGGCTTAATACTGGCCCCCATCGCTGCTAGAGGCTCTGTTACTCGGCGCATGGGCCGCGCCATTAGCGATTCATCGCCAATTAAAGTACTCGCAAATGACTGCCCTGCCAAAAGTCCGCTGAACAGTCGCATTGACGTGCCAGAATTACCAAGATCAAGGGCTTGATTTGGTGCTTTAAGGCCATTGCGGCCGACCCCATTAATTTCCACCGCACCCGCATTGGGGCCTTCTATGTGAACGCCTAACGAGCGCATGGCCTGCAGGGTAGCAATGGCATCATCACCGTCTAAAAAGCCCTCGATATAGGTAGGCCCTTCAGCAATAGCCCCTAACATAATGGCCCGATGTGAAATGGACTTATCACCCGGCACTTGCACTGACCCGGTCAATTGCCCACCCGGCTGTATAACAAAGCGCCGCGTCTTTAGCGCTGGCATGCCAAGGGCTCTTTCATATTAGCTTTCAAACCAATGTCGATAGGCGTCTCGGGTAGACTTAGCCTGATTAAATATCGCCTCAAGTCCATCGCCATCAGCTTGATCGACGAAATGAGCTAATTTCTCTAAATCACTACGATAGGCGGCCAAGGCCTCGAGCAATGCATCACGATTGCCTAAACATATGTCACGCCACATTACCGGGTCGCTGGAAGCAATTCGGGTGAAATCACGAAACCCGCCAGCGGCATAGCGCAAAATTTCCTCATGATCCGAGGCACCAGCGAGCATATCGACAAGCCCAAAAGCGAGCATATGCGGCAAATGCGAGGTCATTGCAAGCATTCGATCGTGATGCTCTACGCTCATTGTTACAACATGGGCGCCCGCTTGACTCCAAAGCGTCTCAACCGCCTGCGTTGCTTCTTGGCTTGTCCGCTCAGTCGGCGTGAGAATCACTCGCCGACCAAAAAATAAACGGCCGAACGCGGCATCAATACCGCTGTGCTCAGTACCCGCAATGGGATGGCCAGGTACGAAGGTGACTGGGAGTTCACCAAATACCGCCTCAACATCCTCAATGACACAGCCTTTGGCGCTACCCACATCGGTGATCACCGCCGCTTTTGGCAAGTGCGGTTTTATCCAAGAGAGCACATTTGCCGTTGCACCAAGCGGCACACCCAAAACAACGATATCCGCTTTGGCAAGCGCAATTGCAGGGTCAAGGCTCCACTCATCTAATACACCAAGCGTTACACCACGTTCTAGTGTTTCGGCATGACGGCCTAATCCCACCACACTCAATGTTTGATTTTTTTCGCGTAAGGCAAGCCCTAATGAGCCAGCAATAAGCCCTACTCCGACCAAGCAAACCCGCATTGACTAGGCCACCGACCGTGGATAGGAACCGAGAACTTTTAACAGGCTAGCAAGTTGTTGCATCTCTTCTAGCGCGCGGGCGAGCGTTGGGTCTTGAGCATGGCCCATCAGATCGATGAAAAAGACGTACTCCCACATCCCCTCGGAGGATGGGCGCGATTCTAGGCGCGTCATATTCAGCCCATAGCGAGCTAGCGGTGCAAGTAGGCCGGCCAGGCCGCCCGGGCGATTCTCCCGTGCGATGACAAGGGAAGTTTTATCCTCTCCAGTGGGCTCAGGACTCTCTTTGCCAAGGATTAAAAAACGTGTGCTATTGGCAAGACCATCCTGGATCGATGACTGCAGTATGGGTAATTCATAGCGTTTTGCTGCCGCTTCTGAGGCAATCGCCGCGGTTGCCCCTTCAACACTGGCAAGCCGCGCCGCCTCAGCTGTACTCGAGACTGCTACTCTTTCGGCATGCGGCAAATGTGTATCCAACCACGCTCGACACTGTGCGAGCCCTTGTTGATGTGAATAAACTTTAACAACCGTGTTTAAAGCAATGCATTGTGTTGCGAGATTTTGGACGATTGGCAGTTCAACTTCGCCGACAATTTGTAGTGGCGATGACAGCAATCGATCCAAGGTATGCGTGACCATTCCTTCGGTTGAGTTTTCAACCGGCACAACGCCGTATTCCGCGCCACTTGATTCGACTTCACGAAAGACCGCATCAATCCCCTCGAGCGGCTGACTGCGAATGGCATGACCAAAATGCTTGAGCGCGGCCTCCTGGGTAAACGTGCCTTCCGGGCCGAGAAAAGCAACACGTAATGGCCGCTGCAATGCCAAACAGGCGGACATAATTTCGCGAAACAAGCGGGTAACATCCTCATCAGCAAGTGGGCCAGCGTTGGCATCACGCAATCGGCGCAGCACCTCGACCTCACGAGCGGGACGATAGAAATCACCCTGCTCGCCAGCGCTTTGCTTAACCGCCGCCACTTCAGCTGCCGCGGCCGCGCGTTCGTTTACAAGACGCAGCAATTCGTCGTCAATGGCGTCGATCCGGTCTCTAATCGGTTTTAATGACGCTTCACTCACGACTTCCCCCCTCCCGTTCTTATTCAATGACTCGCACAGCGAGTACACCTTCAGTCTGCTCTAAGCGTTTTAATGCCTTTGATGGCACCTTACCGTCAATATCGACAACGCTGTAAGCGATTTCGCCCCGCGATTTGTTGTACATATCGGCAATATTAAGGTTTGCATCAGCAAATGTTGCCGAAATCTGGCCCAGCATGTTGGGCACATTCGCGTTAACGACGGTGACGCGATCACCACTACCGTTACGCGGTAGAACAAGCTCTGGGAAATTAACGGCATTGGTCACATTGCCTGTTACCAAAAAGTCTCGAACCTGCTCAGCAGCCATAATCGCGCAATTTTCTTGCGCCTCATGGGTTGAAGCGCCGATATGTGGCAGAGCGATCGCAGACTCATGTCCGCTCAATGCATTAGATGGAAAATCGCAGACATAACGATACAAAGCACCTGAGTTCAGCGCTTTAACGATGGCCTCATCGTCAACGATGCCGGCTCTAGCGAAGTTCAGCAGCACTAAGCCTTGGCGACTACCCGCGAGTCGCGCGGCGTTAATCATGCCGCGCGTGTCGTCGGTTTCAGGCACATGCAGGGTCACGACATCCGATGCGGCAAGCACCTCATCAACACTGTGCGCACGACGCACATCGGCTTCAAGGTTCCAAGCACTGCGCACTGTGATTTGAGGGTCATAACCGATGACCTTCATCCCTAGGCCACTCGCGGCATTGGCGACATTGACACCAATAGCACCGAGCCCAATAACGCCCAGGGTTCGGCCCGGCAGTTCAAACCCGGTAAAACGCTTTTTCTCAGCCTCAGCACGCTTGTTCATCTCTGCATCAGTCCCCTCAAGGGAACTTGCAAATGCCCAAGCCGGGCAGATATTGCGGGCGGCTAAGAATATCCCGGCCAATACGAGCTCTTTGACTGCATTCGCGTTAGCACCGGGTGCGTTAAAGACGGGAATGCCGCGAGTGGTCATGCTGTCAACGGGGATATTGTTTACCCCGGCACCAGCCCGACCAACCGCCCTTAATGTGTCGGGAATTTGCCAGTCATGGAGCTTTTCTGAACGCAGCAGCACACCGTCAGGGTGCTGCATTTCCGAGGAAACTTCAAAGTGCTCGCGCGGCAAGCGCTCGAGTCCTTTGGCAGAGATGTTATTAAGCGTCAAAATTTTATACATAAGCCTTCTAGCCGTTGCGTTGTTCGAAATCCGCCATAAATTCAACAAGCGCGTCGACGCCGGATTCAGGCATGGCGTTGTAAATACTTGCTCGCATTCCACCTACTGAGCGATGACCTTTTAATGTCTCAAGGCCAGCGTTAGAGGCTTCTGCCAAGAAAGTGGCATCGAGTTGGTCATCCGCAAGAACAAAGGGCACGTTCATCCATGAGCGCGCTTCGGGGACGACTGGATTTCGGTAAAACTCGGATTGATCAATCGCGGCATACAACTTTGTGGCCTTGCGCTCATTGCGCTCCGCCATTACCGCAAGACCGCCTTCACGCTTTAACCACTGAAACACTAATCCCGCGATATACCAACTGTAACTCGCTGGGGTATTCAGCATAGAATCCGCTTGCGCTTGCCGCTGATAATGCCAAACAGACGGTGTCTGCTCACTGGCACGCGCCAATAAATCATCACGCACGATGACAACCGTAAGCCCCGCAGGGCCAAAGTTCTTTTGCGCACCGGCATAGATCACGCCAAATTTCGAGACATCAAGCGGCCGCGACAAGAATGTTGATGACATGTCGCTGACTAATGGGACATCACCAGTGTCTGGAATATAAGGGAATTCCACCCCGGTGATGGTCTCGTTAGCGCAGTAATGGAAGTAGGCAGCGTTCGCGTTAGTTTTCCATTCCGACTGAGGTGGAATTGCCATGGGGTCTGTATTGGCCCCTTCGGCAACCACATTAACATCCCCATATTGACGCGCCTCAGCAATGGCCTTTTTTGACCAGCTGCCGGTATTTATGTAGTCGGCGCTCTGATGATCACCTAGCAAATTAAAGGGTACGGCTGCAAATTGCGCCGTTGCACCCCCTTGGAGAAATAGCACTTGATAGCCATCCGGTATCGCCAATAGCTCGATGAGATCGGCCTGCGCTTGCTCGGCAATGGACACAAACGCTTTGCCACGGTGACTCATTTCCATCACCGACATGCCGGTGCCCTGCCAATCCAACATCTCATGGGCCGCTTGTTCGAGAACCGGCTCTGGCAATATCGCCGGGCCTGCGCTGAAATTATAAATTCGCGACATTCTGCGCTCCAGGATTTTTAAATGTAATTCGAATGGGGTTAATCGACAGCGTCTTGAGGTGTTTGTTCGTCATCCTCAAGCGCTTCCACACGCGCGAGGCCTACCAAGTGCTCATCTTCCGATAACCGAATCAGGCGCACACCTTGGGTATTTCGCCCCAGAACAGAAATTTCTGCAGCGCGAGTACGAACTAGCGTTCCACCGTTAGTAATCAACATAAGCTCATCGTCTTCACTCACCTGAACGGCTCCCACAACCGCGCCGTTTCGCTCTGAGCTTTGAATGCTAATCACACCCATGCCACCGCGACCCCGCAATGGGTAATCCGCTACTGGCGTGGCCTTTCCAAAGCCGTTCTCGGTCACCGTTAAAACGTTGCCCTCACTTAAAATCAAACACTGAATAACCACTTGGCCTGATCCGAGTCGAACGCCGCGTACACCGGCCGCGGTTCGTCCCATGGCACGAACTTGTGACTCATCAAATCGAATCGCCTTACCGGCGCTGGTCACTAGCATGATATCGCTTTGCCCCGCGGTAACACCGACGTTTACCAATGCATCACCATCACTGAGTCCGAGGGCAATAATGCCATTGGCGCGTGGCCGCGAGAAATCTGAAAGCGGTGTTTTCTTAACGGTGCCAAAACGCGTTGCCATAAAGACAAACTGCTCGCTATCAAACTCACTCACCGGCAGCACCGCGTTAATGCGCTCGCCTTCTTCAAGCGGCAATAAATTCACAATCGGCTTGCCGCGAGCACCCCGACTTCCATGGGGCAGCTCATAGACTTTAAGCCAATAACATTTACCGCGGCTGGAAAAGCACAACAACGTATCGTGCGTGTTGGCCACCCAGAGCTGATCAACAAAATCTTCATCACGCATGCGTGTGGCAGCTTTGCCTTTACCTCCGCGACGCTGCGCTTGGTAAGCATCAACCGGTTGTGATTTTGCATAACCGCTATGCGAAAGCGTCACCACTACATCTTGTGGTGGAATAAGATCTTCCATCGTCAGATCAAGCCGAGTCTCTAAAATCTCCGATCGACGATCATCGCCATAGCGTTCATGGATTTGCTGGAGCTCTTCACGAATGACTTCCATCAATCGCTCGCTGCTGCCTAAAATCGCCAAAAGTTCCGCAATTGCCTCTAAAATCTCGCGGTATTCATCAACAATTCGGTCTTGCTCAAGACCGGTCAGTCGATGCAAGCGAAGATCAAGAATAGCTTGGGCTTGCGCATCAGTGAGGCGATACGCATCGCCGATTAGTCCCACATCGCTACCTAGTGATTCTGGCCGCGATGACTCAGCACCGGTTCGCGCTAACATCTCGCTCACAACACCCGCTGCCCAATCACGTGAGACCAATGCGGCTTTTGCATCCGCAGAGGTTGGTGAGGCCTTAATCAGTGCAATCACCTCATCAATATTGGCCAGCGCAACCGATAGGCCCTCGAGCACATGCGCGCGATCTCTCGCTTTGCGTAATTCAAAAACCGTCCGTCGCGTAACCACCTCTCGGCGATGACTAATAAACGCCTCGAGAATATCTTTAAGATTGTGCTGCTTGGGCTGGCCCTGATAGAGAGCCACCATATTAATACCGAACACCGTCTCGAGCTGGGTGGTTTGGTAGAGATTATTGAGAACGACCTCGGGCACCTCACCACGGCGAAGCTCGATGACCATTCGAATACCGTCTTTATCTGACTCATCGCGAAGTTCAGTAATCCCCTCTAGGCGCTTTTCTTTAACTAACTCAGCGATCTTCTCAAGCAAGCGTGCTTTATTCACCTGATAAGGCAGTTCATTAACGATAATGCTGGCTTTACCGTTACGCTCATCGTGCTCAAAACAACATCGCGCGCGCATCACCATACGTCCACGGCCGGTGCGATACGCCTCACGAATGCCCTCAACCCCGTTTATAATCCCACGCGTGGGTAAGTCTGGGCCCGGGATATAGGCCATGAGTGCTTCAATATCGAGACTATCGTCATCAATTAGCGCAACACAGGCGTCGATGACTTCGCGCAAATTATGCGGCGGCACATTAGTGGCCATACCAACGGCAATGCCTGAGCCGCCATTGATCAGAAAATTCGGAACGCGAGTGGGCAAGACCTGCGGCTCACTCTCAGAGCCGTCATAGTTGTCTGAAAAATCAACTGTTTCTTTATCAATATCAGCGAGTAACTCGTGCGCGATGCGCGCCATCCGTACCTCGGTGTAGCGCATCGCCGCGGCATTATCACCATCAATTGAGCCGAAATTACCTTGGCCGTCCACGAGCATGTAGCGCAATGAAAAATCCTGCGCCATGCGCACAATCGTGTCGTATACCGCAGTATCTCCATGCGGGTGATATTTACCAATAACATCACCGACCACACGAGCAGACTTTTTATACGGCTTATTCCAGTCGTTACCGAGTTCGCGCATGGCGTAGAGCACGCGTCGGTGCACTGGCTTTAGCCCATCCCGTACGTCGGGTAAGGCACGCCCGACAATGACGCTCATCGCATAGTCCAAGTAGGACTGACGCATCTCGTCTTCTAAATTGACCGGTAGGATTTCCCTGGCAACGCTAGACATCTAAGCGATCTCGACTGGCAATGACGGTTCAAAAATTAAGCACTGATTATAGCACGGTACGGGCATACCGGCACCGTACTGATCACCGCGCCCCTAGGGCGCTTCGGCACGGTAAGCGTTGCGCACAACAATCGGCTCAACAGGTACATCCGCCATGCCATTACGCTGTGTTGTCTCACCCGCGGCAATTTGATCAACCACTTCCATGCCCTCTGTCACTTCTGCAAAAACCGCATAACCAAAGTCACGTTCACCATGGTCTAGGAAAGCGTTATCAGCAAGGTTGACAAAAAACTGTGAAGTCGCACTATCTCGGACTTGCGTTCGCGCCATTGATAAGGTGGCACGCGTATTCTTTACCCCGTTATCGGCTTCATTAACAATTGGGTCACGCGTATCTTTACGCGCCATCTCCTGATCAAATCCCCCGCCTTGGATAACAAATCCCGGAATAATGCGATGGAAAATCGTGCCGTCGTAAAAACCCGCATCGATATAGCTGAGAAAATTCTCCACACTCACCGGCGCTTGCTCGGCATACAGTTCGATATGGATATCACCGGCGGTTGTCTCAAAGACCACACGTGGATTCTCTGCATTGACAATACCCGAGACAACAGCGCTCGCCAGTGCCAAACCCAGGGGGGCAATTTTTATCATGTTAATACTCCTAACTCTTGTATTAGTAAGCCAAAAAAAACGCCAAGCGCCTATTCTCGCATAGCTGAGGATTTTAGGAGTGACCGAAAGGCCAAATCGCATGATAAGCTCTGGAAACCTTTAACGGCTTGATGGACAGCGCTCGGCAATGCACGCCTCAAACGCGAATCGCGCAGAAATCGCTAAATTTGATCAGACAGCCAGTACATGGTGGGATCCGGCCGGCCCGGTGGGTCCGCTGCATGCGATCAACCCACTCCGCTGTGATTATATTGAGAGGCAAGCCGGTCAGCTTACCGGCCGAGCGCTACTTGATGTGGGCTGCGGTGGCGGCATTCTTACGGAAGCGATGGCAGTGCGTGGCGCCGATGTCACTGGCATTGACCTTGCAGAGCAGAGCCTCGAGGTTGCTCGATTACATGCGCTTGAAAGCGATGTGAGTGTGAACTACCGCTGTATATCAGCGGAGTCGATGGCCGAGGAGGCCGCTGCTGAATACGACGTTGTGACCTGCCTAGAATTGCTCGAACATGTCCCCGACCCAAGCGCTATCGTGAGCGCATGCGCTCAACTCGTAAAGCCAGGCGGGTCGGTATTTTTTTCAACCATCAATCGCAACCCACGGGCTTGGCTATTTGTCATTGCCGGGGCAGAGTATTTGCTGCGGCTACTACCCCGCGGAACGCACGATGCCAAAGCCTTTATTCGCCCGGCTGAACTCGCGGGCTGGGCACGTGCAGCGGGGCTGGTGATTACGGATATCACCGGCCTTGGATATAACCCACTCACTGCAACTTATGCCTTGACGCCTGATACACGCGTTAATTACCTCCTGCATGCCCGCCGTCCGGAGATGCCATGACGCCATTTCCGCTTGCCCGAGGCGTTTTGCTTGACTTGGACGGAACCTTGTTTGATACCGCGCCTGATTTAATCGACAGCCTCAATCAATTGCGGATTGAACAAGGCTTGACCTCGCTTGCCCCTGAGGAATTTGCCGGGTCAGTCGGCCATGGCAGCCTTCCTATGCTTGCTCGAGGCTTTCATATCACGCCCACTGACTATCAGTTTGAAGCCTTACGTACGCGATTCCTTGAGCTCTACCATGAACGCCTCAGTGAGCGTACAAAGCCTTATGAAGGCATGGAGGCGGTGTTAAAAACCTTAGAGCGCTGTCAAATTCCTTGGGGAATTGTGACCAACAAACCTGGTTGGCTTACCCGTCCACTCATTAGCGCATTAGGTTACGATGAACGGCCAGATTGTGTCGTAACGGGTGATGATATCGCGCGGCGCAAACCCCATCCGCATCAAGTCTTGGAGGGCTGTAGAAGATTGGGATTGGCGCCAGCCGATTGCCTTATTGTCGGCGATGCTGAACGTGACATTCAGGCTGGCCGTCAAGCAGGAACGCTCACACTCGCGGCAGTCTATGGCTATGTATCCGGCGATGATCGGGTTGAGCGCTGGGGCGCGGATGGGTTGATCGGTCATCCGAGTGAGATCCTGCGCTGGCTAGCACCGGGTTCAATGGCCGAATTACGCAGCGTGGCAGGTTAACGATGGACGCTGCAGATTACTGTCGAGGTAAAGCCGCTCCCGATGGGTCAAGCCTGTACTACGCGCTTCTCTTCGCTCCCCAAGAGCAACGCGCTGGATTGACCGCATTGGCAGCCTATCGCGCTGAGATTCTTGAGATTCCGCGAAAAGTGAGCGAACCCGGTATTGGTGCAGTCAAACTGAATTGGTGGCAAGAAGAACTTGAGCGGTTAGAACAAAATCAGCCGCGTCACCCAATCACCCAGGCGTTAGCGCCGGTAATGAGCACCCATTCTCTTGACCCGCATGGCCTCACCGAGGTCATTGAAGCGGCACGAATGGATTTAGCGTATGGCCGCTATCCAACCTTGCGTGAACTCACCCTCTACTGCCATCGAGCGGGCGGTGCAATTGCCGATATGGCCTGGCGCTTAAGCGGCGCGCAAGGCAAAGACGCAGCGCCATTCGCGCATGATCTTGCCATGGGATTAGAGCTCACCCGTATGCTCAGACATTTGCGCCGCGATATTCAAGCCGGGCGACTGTATATTCCTGAAGATGAGTTAACGGCCGAAGGGCTTAGCAGCGAAATGCTACTCGACCCGGCGCATCATGCATCCTGCACGCGTCTTCTAGACCGTCAAGGTCGCCGCGCAAGAGAGTTTCTCGATAATGCTATTGGCCACTTAACCCCCATTGAAAGACCAAATCAACGCTTTGGTCTGGGCCTTGCTGTGCTCTACCGAGCGCTTCTGATGGCGTTGGCTGATGATGGTTACCCTGTGCTGAATAAACATCACCACCTCACTCCCTTGCGTAAGCTTTGGTTGGCTTGGCGATCGGCGCGGCATCCTGAGCGCATTCATCCATTGGCAAAAGATAAAGTGTCATGACCTGGCTACCCTTACCGTTAATCGAGCGCGCTCAGTCCCTGCGCGAACGCCTAACAGGGCAACGGGTGCTTATCACTGGTGCGGCCGGTGGATTAGGCGGTGCGCTGGCCAAACAAGCGGCTACAGCGGGCGCTGAGTTGGTGTTGTTGGATAAAAATTTAGCGGGACTTGAAGCCCTACATGACGAAATAGAATCCATGGGCTTAGCACAACCTGCCCTCTACCCACTCGATTTTCTGGGCGCATCGCCGGAAGACTATGCTGAATTAGCTGAGCGCCTTGAGAGCGCTCTGGGCGGTCTTGATGCACTGGTGCACGCGGCAGCCGATATTGGACAACCTGCCCCGTTACAAATGTATGATATCGAATCGTGGTTAAAAACACTCCACGTAAATACAAATGCTCCCTTCCTGCTTACTCAGGCGCTTATGGGGCAGTTGCGTGCCTCACACGGCTGTGTAATTTTGGTGAGCGACCGGTGTGGGCGAGAAGGACAATCGGCGATGGGGGCATATGGGGTCAGTAAATGGGCGCTTGAAGGCCTGACCCAAACATTAGCTGCAGAGTATTCAGTTAATCATCCAGTGCGGGCCTGCAGCGTTGATACCGGGCCAATGTGCACCGCGCTCCGGCGTGGCGCTTACGCAGGCGAAATGGCTGATGAGGTGCCAGATCCAAAACATGCCGCCCGTGCAATGCTTGCACTACTCGATCCAAAACATCCGCCGAAAAATGGCGGCTGTTACCAAGTTAATCTGTAAACAACGATCGGAGATTTGAATGGGATTTGCTTTATCGTCTATGCAGGTCAGAAGCAATGCCTTTGGTAGCCACCAACCAGTCCCCACTCGCCACACTGGCGAGGGTGAGGATATTGCGCCGCCAATTCATTGGACGGGCGCACCAGAGGGCACACAAGGCTTTGCTGTGATCTGTCATGATCCCGATGCGCCACTCGTGAGCCCCGGCAGTTACGGATTTTCACATTGGGTGTATTACAATATTCCAGGAGAGGTGGACGCGCTTGAGGAGGGCAGCGAGGCCTACACCCATGGTGTGACAGATTTTGGCAAACAAGCCTACGGCGGGCCCATGCCACCGGTCGGGCATGGTATCCATCATTATTACTACTGGGTCCTAGCGCTCGATCAGGCACTCAACCTCGAACCGGGGTTAACGCTGTGGCAATTTCTTGATCAGGTAGAACCACATGTCATTGGCATGAATCGACTGATTGGTACTTACGAGCGCTGACTCGAGCGAGGCTTGCGTTGGCTCTGAAGACCCACCGCTTCAGCTAAGCGTCGAACTTGCCCCATACTCAGTGATTCAAAATGGCCCTCGCGCATGCCAGTCGGCAGCGCAATCGGTCCGTATTGCACCCGCATTAATCGGCTCACCTGCAAGCCTTGAGATTCCAATAAACGTCGGACTAAGCGGTTACGTCCTTCACGCAGACGTACTCGATACCATTCATTCGCAGCACGGCCGGTATCGATCGGCAGTACCGAGTCAAAATGGGCACTGCCATCCTCAAGATCAACGCCTGTGGTCAGCGTTTTAATTAACGCCGGATCAAGCCGGCCATAAATGCGGACGGCGTAGTCACGCAATAATTGATGACTGGGATGCATTAGGCGATTGGCCAAGTCACCATCTGTAGTTAACAAAAGCAAGCCCGAAGTGTTGATATCTAACCGACCAATGGCAATCCAGCGCGCACCTTTTATCTGGGGTAATCGAGTGAAAACGGTTTTTCGGCCCTCGGGATCACTTCGGGTGACAAGCTCACCGAGTGGTTTATGGTAAGCAATCACTCGCCGGGGCGACGGCTCCAGGGCAGCAGCGGTAACCGGCCGGCCGGCAAGTTTAATCCGGACGTTTGCCTCCACTCTGTCACCAAGCTGAGCGCGACGACCATCGACTTCGACCTCGCCGGCTTGAATTCGCCGTTCCATCTCGCGACGCGAGCCTAGACCAGCACGCGCTAACACTTTTTGCAGCTTCTCAGAGGTCATGAGGGCGGCGGTATCTCTAAATCGAGTTCAGGGTGTTCAGGACCAGGATCACCTAACGCTAACAAGGCGGGCAACTCGCTAAGACTGGCAAGATTGAAATAATCGAGAAACGCCCGCGTTGTTGCTAATACAGCCGGCCGGCCGGGTGCATCACGATGGCCTGCCACACGAACCCAGCCGCGCTCCTGCAGAGTTCGCATGATGTTACTGCCCAAGGCAACGCCACGAATCTCTTCAATTTCGCTGCGAGTAATTGGCTGGCGATACGCAATAATCGCAAGCGTCTCTAGTACTGCGCGTGAATATCGTGTCGGCTTTTCCTCCCAAAGTTTAGCAACCCAGGGTGCTAGCGCTTTGGGCACCTGTAGGCGATAGCCACTGGCCACCTGCTGAAGCTCCACACCGCGATCATTAAGACGCTCCGCAAGCCGCGACAGTGCTTGCTCAACCTCGCTCACCGCCGGTGGTGCTTCATCACTGAGCAACGACCTAAGCTGATCAATTGACAACGGTTCTCCCGCTGCGAGTAAAGCGGCCTCAAAGATGGTTTCCATAGCAGGCTGTGTCATATTGCTGAATCGCTCTGTTGCATCAATCCACCGGTGCGCACGTAAAGGGCAGCATAGGGCTCAGCCTGCACAAGCTCCACCAATGCGGCTTTTAGTAGCTCTAATATTGCAAGAAACGTCACCACAACGCCGGCACGCCCCTCCTCGGGTCGAAGTAGTTCATCAAGTGCCAAAAATTGCTTGCTATTGAGTCGCGACAAGGTCTCAGTCATGCGCTCTCGAACCGATAGCGCCTCACGTTGAATTTGATGATGAGTAAACATTTGGGCGCGCTCGAGCACACCGGCAAAAGCAGTTAACAGCTCGTTCATATCAACTTCTGGCGCTCGCCCACTCGCTGGCATCGGCGGTGGGGGTACTGCAGCGGGAAAGACGTCACGGGCAACGCGCGGCAGCGCATCGATCTCACGGCCGGCCTCTTTAAATTGCTCATACTCTTGTAACCGTCGAATTAACTCAGCTCGAGGATCTGGCCCGTCCTCGTCATCACTCACCGGTGGACGCGGCAACAGCATTCGCGATTTGATCTCTGCAAGCATAGCTGCCATGACCAAGTATTCGGCTGCAAGCTCTAAGCGCAGATCCTTCATCACATCGACATACAGCATGTACTGACGGGTAATCTCAGCAATCGGGATATCCAGTATTTCAAGATTTTGTCGGCGTATGAGGTAAAGCAACAGATCAAGCGGCCCCTCAAAGGTCTCGAGGAAGACCTCCAATGCATCCGGTGGAATATAGAGATCGCGCGGCAAACCGGCAAAAGGCTCGCCATGAACCGTTGCAATAATGTCTTCTGCGAGCAGTGTACCGCTGACTGACTCGTTCATCGTGCGCGATAATCCAAACCCATGACTGAGCGCACTTCTTGCATCGTCTCGCGGGCAACACCACGAGCCCGCTCACAGCCCTCATGAATCACCTGTCTGACCTGCTCAGGATCACCCTCAAGCGCTTCGGCGCGCTCACGAATTGGGCCGACCTCTGCTTGTACCGCTTCAATGAGCGGCCGCTTACACTCTAAACAGCCAATACCCGCACTGCGACAGCCACTTTGTACCCATTCTCGGGTTGAGTCATCCGAGTAGACCTTATGCAAATCGAAAACAGGGCATTTATCCGGGTCACCTGGATCATTGCGCCGAATCCGCGCCGGATCAGTGGGCATGGTACGAATCTTTTGATCAATGTCCGAGTCGGCTTCGCGCAGGGATAGGGCGTTATCATAGGATTTTGACATTTTCCGCCCATCCAGCCCCGGCATCCGGGGCGCATGGGTGAGCAACGCCTCAGGCTCAACCAATACCGTTCGTCCGCCGCCTTCCAGATACCCAGCTAACCGGGCACTGTCGGCCATTGTGATGTTTTGTTGCTCACCGAGCAGCGCTTGCGCTTCTTCCAGGGCCTCAGCATCGCCGTTTTCTTGGTAACGGCCTCGAAGCTCGCGGTATAAACGCGCGGCTTTTTTTCCCATTTTGCCAATCGCCGCTTGGGCTTTATCTTCAAATCCGGGCTCGCGTCCGAACAGAAAATTAAATCGCCTTGCAAGTTCACGGGTCAGCTCAACGTGCGAAACCTGATCTTCACCAACCGGCACACTGCTGGCGCCATAAATTAAAATATCGGCACTTTGCAGAACGGGATAGCCTAAAAATCCATAGGTCGCTAAGTCTTTTTCGCGCAATTGTTCAATTTGATCTTTATAGGTCGGCACGCGCTCTAGCCACCCCAGTGGCGCGATCATGGAGAGCAATAAATGCAACTCTGCATGTTCAACAACCCGGGATTGGATAAACAGCGTGGCCAAATTCGGATTGACCCCACAGGCCAACCAATCGACCACCATGTCCCAGACATTGCGCGAAATAATCTCACGCTCCTCATACGCCGTGGTTAAAGCATGCCAATCAGCGACAAAGAAAAAACACTCATGCGCCTCTTGCAAACGGACCCAGTTACGCAAGACCCCATGGTAGTGCCCTAAATGAAGTCGACCGGTGGGACGCATCCCGGATAAAACGCGCTCACCATGGGTAACACCCTTGCTCAAATTAACCTCCGCCAGTGCCCAAAAACGATAGCGACATCATAGCTGATCATGACTCAAAGACATGCGCATCACCGGCACCATGTCGCAATACCACTGGCACATCACCACTTAAATCGATGACCGTACTGGGCTCTAATCCACCGTTGCCTGCATCGATGATCGCATCGACATCATGACCAATCCGATCGCGAATATCGACTGGATCCGCCATGGGTTGCTCTTCCCCCGGTAGTAACAGTGTGGTGGTAATGATGGGGGCCGCTAATGTTTCGAGGACAGCGCGCGCGATGGGGTGCTTTGGCACACGTATACCAATAGTACGGCGCTTGGCGTGTTGAATACGCTTGGGCACCTCAGCACTGGCTCGTAACACAAATGTGTACGGACCAGGAATATGCGCTTTGAGCAGACGAAATGCTGTGTTGTCCACACGGGTGTAACTACCGATGTCAGATAGATCACGACATGCCAAGGTAAAGTCATGTTGCTCGCCAAGGCCACGTAAGCGTCGAATCCGATTGACTGCGTCTTTTTCATCCATGCCACAGGCTAACGCGTAAGTCGTGCCACTCGGATAAACAATAACGCCACCGGACTGAATGATTTCAACCGCGCGACGAATTAATCGTGGCTGTGGGGTATCCGAATGGATTTCAAAGTACTGACTCATGCGACCTCCACCGATGTTCATGACTGCCATGTATGGTAGCGTTTTCCAAGCTTGAACGGAGCACGACTTATGTACTACGCCATCATCAGTGACGATATTGATGCCAGTCTAGAGCGTCGCGGTAAAGCCCGTCCCGCTCATTTAGCGCGACTGGAGGCACTGCGTGATGAGGGCAGACTCCTTGTGGCCGGCCCCCACCCTGCGATTGATGCTCAAGACCCCGGGCCTGCTGGCTTTAGCGGCAGCCTAATCATTGCTGAGTTCGCATCACTTGAAGCGGCTCAATTATGGGCCGATGCGGATCCTTATGTCGCTGCTGGTGTCTATCAGCGAGTAGTTGTTAAACCGTTTAAGCGAGTCCTGCCATGAGCGAGATACCCGCGGCAAGCCGCCCGGCAATGATTCGGGAGCGATTAGAAAAGGCCCTGGCGGTCGAAACAATAGAAGTTCGTGATGATAGCCACCATCACGCCGGTCATGCGGGAGCGCAGGCCGGAGGTGGACATTACTTTGTGCGCATTATCAGCCCTGAGTTTGCTGAGAAAAACCGCTTAGAACGACATCGCTTGGTTTATCACGCGATGGGTGATGCAATGCGCAATGATTGTATTCATGCCCTCAGTATCGACGCGCTAACACCCGCTGAGGCGGCAAATTCAAGCCCTTAAATGAAATGAGAAATTTAATGCACTACCTGATTGTCAAGCACTTTGCTCACTTCCTATTAACGCTCTTATTGGCGCTCTCAAGCAGTTTTGCGCTAGCCCAGAGCGATTCCACCAAGGTTAATATCCTTGCCGAAATTAATGGCGAACCCATTACAGAGCGTGAGCTCAATCAGCACATTGCCCAGCGAACTCAAGGCCAAACGGATCTTCCCGCCATTCAGCGCCAGCAGTTTTTACAAGATATCATCGACTTCACACTGCTCGCCCAGGCGGGCGCTGCTGAGGGACTCGATATCAATCCAGACGTGCAAGCGCAGCTCACCAATAACCGCCGAAGTGCTTTAGCTCAAGTATTTTTGCGCACGCTTGGGACGGCTGATCCCATTACCGAGAGCGTCTTGCGTGAGCGCTATGAGGCTGAGTACGCCGACCAGGAAGTGACGGAATATCGCGCCCGACATATTTTGGTTTCCGAACAAGAGCAAGCCGAAGGGCTCATTGAGCGTTTAGAAAGCGGTGAAGAATTTGCCGCGCTCGCCGAGCGTCACTCAAACGATGGCAGCGCCCAACGAGGCGGTGATTTAGGTTGGTTTGCTCGTGGCGATATGGTCACACCGTTCGCTGACGCTGTTGTCGAATTGGAGACCGGTCAGATAACTCCCACCCCGATCAAAACTCAATTTGGATGGCATGTGATTGAGCTAACTGACACCCGAGACGCTGCCAGACCGGAATTTGCTGAGGTATCTGATCAATTGCGTATGACAATGCTGAATGAGCGTATTCAATCGCAAATTAATCAATTGCGTAATAACGCCAATATTGACTATCAAGCCACTTGGGCGCAGCCGGCCGAGTAATGCCTATTTAAGCTGACTGACGATTCGGGTCAGCTTGCTCAAGGTGTTGCAAAAATGCCGACTCATCCAAAATTTCAACACCGAGTTCAGCCGCGCGTGCATGTTTCGAGCCTGGTTCCGCACCGGCGACTAAAAAGTGGGTCTTCTTAGAGACACTAGCGCTTACTTTGCCGCCTAACGCTTCAATGCGGGCTTTCGCTTCATCACGGGTTAGTGTTTCTAACGCGCCAGTGAGCACATAGGTCTGACCAGAGAGCGCGCCAGAATCAGCCGTTCTCGATGTTTGCTGCACCAACGGCCATGTCACACCGGCACGCAGTAATCCATTAATCACCTCGCGATTATGGGGTTGGGCAAAAAACCCCAATAGAGACTCGGCCACCACAGGCCCAATATCAGGCACTTCCAGCAATGCGGGTTCATCAGCCGCCAGCAGAGCTTTTAGGTCACCAAAGTGAGCCGCTAGTGATTTTGCAGTCACCTCACCAACCTGGGTGATCCCCAGCGCATAAAGAAATCTTGCCAACGTTGTTTGCCGCGATTGATCGATCGCCTTTAATAAATTGTTAGCCGATTTCTCTCCCATGCGCTCTAATCCAAGCAAATCAACTTGCTGTAGATCATAGAGATCAACCACTGTTGCCACACGCTCACTTTCAACCAGCTGGGCGATCAATTTCTCGCCCAACCCATCAATATCCATCGCTCGACGTGAGACAAAATGCATCAAGGCGCCCATCCGCTGCGCGGGGCAATAAAGTCCGCCCATGCAACGATGCGCTGCTTCGTCATCCACACGTATCACGTCAGAATCACATACCGGGCAGCGCGTGGGCATGACCCAAGGTCGCGCATTGGCCGGGCGCTTTGTGCTAACAACACTCACCACCTCAGGGATCACATCGCCAGCGCGCCGAACCATAACCGTATCGCCTTCACGAACATCCTTACGCTGTACCTCATCGAGGTTGTGCAAAGTCGCCCGACTGACACTGACACCGCCGACCTCAACCGGCTCAAGCGCGGCCACTGGAGTTATAATGCCAGTACGTCCCACCGAGGGAGTGATTTTCTGGACTTCAGTCGTTGCCTCACGTGCGGGAAGTTTATGAGCGAGCGCGTAACGCGGTGCCCGGGCTGTGGTACCGAGCGTTAACCAGCTGCGCCGATCATCGACCTTATAGACCGCCCCATCGATCTCATAGTCAAGCGCATCGCGATCAGCAACGAGACGATCATAATAATCCATACACCCGTTTACGCCTGTGATGCGCTCAACCCGATTATTGACTCGAAAGCCCCACTCACCAAGCTGCAACAAAAGTGCATGATGCGTATTGTTCAGCGTTTCTGAGCAGGCGCCAACGCCAAAAACAAAAAATGTCAAAGCACGCTTAGCTGTCACCTTGGAGTCAAGCTGACGCAGGCTGCCCGCTGCCGCATTACGCGGATTAGCAAACGGCTTTTCGCCCCGATTCACTCGTTTTGCATTCAACGCTTCAAAATCAGCCCGCTGAATCACCACCTCGCCTCTTACCTCGATTCGCTCCGGTGGCGTATCAGTCAGTAGTATTAAGGGCACGCTGCGAATGGTTTTTGCATTAACGGTTATGTCTTCACCGGTCTGACCGTCACCACGAGTCGCTGCACGCACAAGGCGACCGTTGTCGTAGCGTAAATTAATGGAAAGCCCATCAAGTTTTGGCTCACCGGTATATTCCACCGCATCGACGTCCAATGCAGCACGAACGCGGCGATCAAAATCTGCCAACCCTTCTTCGTTAAACGCATTGGCAAGCGAGAGCATCGGCTCTAGATGGGCAGTTGATTCAAATGCGGGAAGCGGCGCGGCCCCAACGCGCTGCGTTGGTGACCATAGGCTTTGTAGTTCGGGGTGCTTAGCCTCTAACCGTTCAAGAGTTTGTAATAAACGATCATATTCAGCATCGGAAATCTCCGGATCGTCTAAGACGTAATAGCGGTGATTATGATACTCGAGCTGCTCACGCAGCTGCCCCACCCGTGCGGCCGGATCGGTTTGAGATTCAGTCATTCAACTAGTGCTCGCGGCGGCTAGCGAGTCGAGCGCGTCGCCGATACTCAATTAAGTCCTCGCGAATATGCTCAATCGACTGTGTTGTCAGATCACAGCGGCGGCCGTCGAGCACTTGCGCGTTGAGGCGATCAGCAATTCGCCGGGCGGTATTGAGCATTTGCTCAAACGTAGAAAGCCCATCGAACGGCCCGGGTAGATGCATGATTAATAGCACCCCAGCGACCTCAGTTTGCTCGATTGTCTCTGGGGAAAACGTCCCCGGCTCAACAATATTCGCCACGGTATACAGTGCAACGGTGCCCTCATTTGTGTCCAGACCGCGCCGAAACACGCCTTGCTCGGTCAGACGCAAACCCTCCAGCGTCAATGCCTCAAGTAATGCCTGACCGGGTAGTGATGGACGCGCCAATGGCATAACCGAGAGTGCAACAATCTTCTCTTCACCCTCCGCTTCAGGGGTGGCTATGTCGAGTGGCTGCTGTGGCTCATCGGTCACATTAAATGGCTCCACCGGGGTCTTCGACGGCGCTTGCTCAGCCCCATCGTTGCTCTGAACATGTACCGCTCCAATAATGCCATCATCGTCATCCAGTGCGGGCTCATCATGACCGGCAAATGGCTCTCTTGGCTCACTGCGCCGACGCCGCCAGGGCAACCCAACGCGACTCCAGCTTTGAAAGCGCGAATAGCCATAAACGCCGACGATAATCAGCGTCCCTAGCCCCAGCAGTATCCAGCGCAGTTCATCCATATACATTCTCGCTTACATTTAAGCGTCTAGGTTAACCATCTCAATCGCTGCCGCAACATCCACCGCCACTAGCCGTGAAACCCCCGGCTCCGCCATAGTAACCCCTGCTAAGTGACTTGCCGCTTCCATAGTGACTTTATTATGCGTGATCACCACAAATTGTACCCGTTCAGACATTTCCCGGAGCAAATCGCAAAAACGTCCAACATTGGCTTCATCGAGTGGCGCATCCACTTCGTCCAACATACAAAATGGCGCTGGATTGAGCTCAAAAATCGCAAAAACCAAGGACACTGCGGCCAGTGCTTTTTCACCACCTGAGAGCAGATGAATATTACTGATCCGTTTACCTGGCGGCCGTGCCATGATGGTAACGCCGGTATCGAGGAGATTATCGTCCGTCATCTCCAAATACGCCTGACCACCTCCAAATAATCGCGGGAACAGCCGCTGTAAACCGGTATTCACTTTATCAAATGTTGCCTTAAACCGAGCGCGAGTCTCCCGATCAATGCGTCCGATAGCGCTTTGTAGCGTCTCCAACGCTTCGGTTAAATCCGCCTGTTGCTCATCTAAATAACCCTTTCGCTCAGCAAGATTTTTATGCTCATCAATGGCGGCTAAATTAATTGGGCCTAGGCGACGAATGCGCTGGTCTAATCGCTCAAGCGCTTTTACCCATTCCTGCTCTTTTGCCTCATCAGGAAGCCCTGCTTGCAAAGCGGCCGCATCCACCTCTAGACCCGCTAATTGCTCGGCTTGAGTCTGCGCTCTTGCTTCAAATTCATAATCACGACGACGGGTGGATTCAGCCGCTTCACGAAGTTCGTTCACGCTCGCCTCAGCCGCTGAGCGTTGATCGGCAAGCGCTCGTAACTGAGTATCCGCCTCCTCAAGACGCTCCCGCGCCTGACTCAGCTCAGCTTCCACCGCCACACGTTGATCGAGCAAAGTTTGACGTTCTTGCTCGATACTCTCATCCGAGTCGGATACCTCATCGAGCGTATGCAGTAACTCTTGATTACGCGTGTTCAACTGGGCCGCTTGACGGTCAAGCCGCTCAATCGCCTCTTTGACCGAAGCCTCCGCGGTCTGCGCACTCTCTAAACGCAGAGCAATATCCTGACGCTCGTCGCGCTGAGCCTCAGCATGCTGCCGCGCGGTCTCGACTTGGACTTTGGCCGCCTTGCATGCCTGCAAAAGCGCATCGGCACGCTCATCGGCCGACTCAATCGCCGCATCTGCCTCCTGCAGCCGTTCCCGAGCCTCATTTAATGCACGTCCACCTTCTTCAATCGCCTGCGCGAGCTCATCACGCTCGACATCAAGCGCTTCAAAGCGGGCTTGTTGTGCTTTTTGCTGAACCACCTCTGCATCAATTCGGGCAATCACGCCGGCTAACTCCCGCTCAGTCTTACCGAGTGAGGCGACAAGCGTGGCATGTTGTGATCGAAGCGTTTCAGCATTGGCCTGCTCTTTGGCCAAATCCTCGCTGCAGCTCGTCAGTGCTGTTTGATATTCCTGAATTTGCGCGTTCAAAGTATCGATTTCTTGGCCCCGTGCAAGCACGCCCGATTCGGCCACATCGTCCATTGCCCGAATACGCAGCCAATCGCGCCCAAACCAACGACCATCACGCGTTACTACCGAATAGCCAACCGCTAGGTCTGGCAACAGCGATTTGGCAGCCGCTTCATCTTCAACCGCATAGACAAAAGCGAGCAGATCTTGGATCAGCCCCGGGCCGCTAACGAGCCCGGCAAGACGCTGCCCTTGCGCTGCCGGTATTGGCTCGCCTGCAGCCTTGCTCTGCGCATCGTAGAGCATAATCCGGCCATGCTTGAGCCGGTTGGCATGATCCGAAAACGCACTTACGCTCGTTGTTGCAATGGCTTGAAGGGCATCACCTAACACCACTTCAACGGCAGCTTCCCAACCGGATGTGACTTTAATTTGCTCGCCTAGCCGCTCACCAGACTTAATCTCTAGCGCTTCAAGCCAGCGATTGACTTCGCTATCACTCCCGAGTGCTGCCTCTTGGAGCGTGCGCAAGGAGGTCTCTCGAGCCTGTGCATCAGCTAATGTCTCGCGAAACTGATCGACTTTATGTTGAACGGACTCTTGTTTGGCTTGGGAATCTGTTAATTGCACATCAAGTTGAGCAATGCGCTCACCTTGCTCTTTTTTTTCCGCCTCAAGTCGTTTTTGATCCGCCTGCAGCTGGCTTAATAATTCCGAATCACCGACTGAACGCTGTTTTACCTCCGCGCCTAACTTCTCGTAGCGACGCTGTTGTTCATATAATCGGTCTTCTAGTTGCTCAATACGCGTGCGCTCGACTTGTGCCATGCGCTCAGCATCAGCGCGTTCGCGCGCTAACTCATCGCGTGCTGCGGTTGCTTTCTCAAACGCTGTTTGTTCCTTGCTTACCGCCTCATTGGCTAGCCGTAAACGCTCATCAAGCTGCGTCATTTCTGGCGTGAGTGTCGCAATCCGCTCAGCTAATAGCGTTTGTTTCTCGCGATCGGCTTGCAGCGCCGCCTCAGCAGCGCTTAGCGCCTCACGATTACGCGCTAGCTCTTGGGAACTGCTCTCACGCTGCTCACGCCGATGACTGATTCGCTGTTCCGTACGCGCAATTTCTGAGCCAAGTTGGTAGTAACGCCCCTGTATTGTATTGAGGGCATCGCTGTCTTCAGCATGGCGTGATCGCGTTGCTTCCATGTCACGCTCAAGGCTACGTTGCTCAGCGATTTTCGCCTCTAAGGCATTATCTCGTTCGGTTAACGCATCACGCAGCGCTTGCCGGTCGTGCTCTAGGGCGCGCAGGCGCAAAATGATTAGCTCAGCCTGACGTTGACGCGCCTCGTCTTTAAGAGAACGATAGCGCTCTGCAGTCTGTGCCTGTTGTGAGAGCTTTTCGAGTTGGCGGGCCACCTCATCACGGACATCCTCAAGGCGTTCCAGATTTTCATGCGTATCTCGCATCCGACGCTCCGTCTCACGCCGTCGCTCTTTATAAAGACTAATGCCTGCTGCTTCCTCAAGGTAGCCGCGCAACTCCTCGGGCTTTGCCTCAATGAGCCGTGAAATCGTGCCCTGCTCGATAATGGAATAGCTCCGAGGACCAAGACCGGTCCCTAGGAAAACATCGGTGATATCGCGCCTGCGGCAGCGTGTGCCATTGAGATAATAAGCCGATTGGCCGTCGCGATTAACCTGCCGACGCACGGCGATTTCATTGAACCCGGCATATTGCCCACCCAGACTTCCATCACTGTTATCAAACACGAGTTCTATGCTGGCCTGACCGACGGGTTTGCGATGACTGGAACCACTGAAAATAACATCGGCCATGGATCCCCCGCGCAAATGCTTGGCTGAGCTCTCACCCATGACCCAGCGTACGGCATCAATAATGTTTGATTTGCCACAGCCATTGGGGCCCACGATCGCAGTAATACCACCAGGCAAAGGAACGGGCGTGGCATCAACAAACGATTTAAATCCGTTTAATCGAATCTTGCTAAGACGCATCAACCCCAACCATGTTCCGTTGTCCTTAAAAGAGTAAAAATACCGCCTTTCCGGCGGCCACGCTATCATGGAGAGTATGAGCGCGACTGGCTACATTGGACGTTTTGCACCAAGCCCCACAGGGCCACTGCACTTTGGCTCGCTTATCGCTGCGCTTGCCAGCTTTTTAGATGCAAGAGCGGCCAATGGCCGCTGGCACCTTCGTATCGATGATGTTGATACGACTCGCACCCGGCAGGCGTCTATTGCGTCCATTCCATTCACGCTGGAGTCTCTTGGCCTCTATTGGGATGGGCCCATTCAACGCCAAAATGAACACCGTGATCGCTATGAGGCGGCATTGCAGACCTTAGTGCAAGCCCAAAGAGCCTACCCCTGTGCCTGCAGCCGTCGTGATATCGCCGCTGTTGCGAGCCGAGGTCCAACCGGGATGATTTATCCGGGAACCTGCCGCGATGGCTTGGCGATCGACAGAAAACCTCGTAGTTGGCGATTTAGAGTCGATACAGAAATCATCAGCTTTACTGATCAACACGCCGGTGCTCAGAGAATTGATTTAGCGAGCCAAGTGGGTGACTTTGTGATCAAGCGTGGCGATGGCTTGCACGCCTATCACTTAGCGATGGTGATCGATGATGCCGCCCTTGGTGTCAATCATATCGTCCGTGGCGGTGATTTATTGGCGGCTAGCGCGCCTCAAATTGCCTTACAAAAGGCATTTGGCTTTCGTGAGCCTAAATACTTACACCTCCCGATTGCCAATGGCCCAAACGGCCGAAAACTCAGTAAAACCAATGGCGCGCCGGCACTCGAACTCGCTAAGCCGGCACAAGTCATCGCGGCTGCATTGGATTTTCTCGGTCAAAGTCTGCCCGAAAACGCAGCATCACAACCTCATGATTGGCTGATTAACTGGGCCATTGCGCATTGGCATCCACATCAACTTCCTGACGTTCACTCAAACGATGTTGAATAGCATGCAGCCGTGATACTTTCTGTAACAGCATTCTGTTGGGGAAGAGCGAATGCCAAAAACAGATCTGGGTTCAATGAGTTTGCTATTGCTAGGTATTGGAGTGGTGCTGTTTCTCTCACCGCTTAGCCGCTGGTGGTTTGCCCTTGAGCCGGCTTGGTATACGACATTTTTAGCTTGGTTTGGCTATATTGTTTTAATCGCTATAGGTATTGGGCGAGAACGCGATGACCTTTAGCTTGGCTACGTTATTCCTCGGCGCGATTATCTATCTATCGCTTCTCTTTCTTATTGCCCATGCCAGTGAGAAAAACTGGATTCCCGCCGCCGTTGTTCGTCATCCTGCCGTGTATGTCCTCTCACTGGGTGTCTACGCGACGACTTGGAGCTATTACGGTAGCGTAGGATTTGCGGCCGAATCTGGGCTAATTTATTTGACGATTTATTTAGGCGTCACCCTCGCCTTTGCACTCACCCCTGTGTTGTTGATGCCGTTATTGCGCTTAACCCGACGCCATCAGTTGACCTCCGTTGCTGATTTATTTGCTTTTCGTTTCGATAGTCGGCTAGCCGGTATCTTAGTGACACTCATGCTGCTAACCGGCAGCCTGCCCTATATTGCTTTACAAATTCGGGCCGTCTCGGAATCTACCCAAATCCTAAGCGGTGACTCGCAGTCGCAAGCCATTGCCTTAGTGTTTTGCGTCATGGTGAGTGTGTTCGCCATTATTTTTGGTGCACGTCACGTTACCCCACGCGAAAAACATAGTGGCTTAGTCGCAGCAATTGCTTTTGAATCGCTCATTAAGATCGCCGCGTTACTTGTTGTGACGTTCATTGCGGTTGGGATGGCATTTGGCGGTTGGGCGGGTCTACAGAGCTGGCTGCAAGCTAATCCCCTACACCTCGACGCTTTTCATCGCGGTGTGGCAACAGAGACTTGGACAGGGTTAATGTTTTTAGCGTTTGCCGCGGCATTTCTTCTACCGCGCCAATTTCACATGCTATTTGTTGAAAATCTCAATGCTGCCGGGCTGCGCACGGCAAGCTGGGGATTTCCACTTTTTTTGCTGGTGCTGGCAATGGCGATTCCCCCCATTCTCTGGGCGGGCGAGGCACTCGCCATGACGACACCCGCTGATTACACAGTGCTCGGCATCGCTCAGTTGAGCGAATCCAATGTCATCGCACTGCTCACCTACCTAGGTGGTATTTCTGCGGCTAGCGCCATGATTATCGTCACAACACTAGCGCTCTCATCGATGTGCTTAAACCACCTGGTTTTGCCCATTATTCGAGTGACACCGGAACAAGATCTCTACGCTCAACTGCGCTGGGTCCGTCGCGCATTAATCGCCGGCATTATTGCTGCGGGCTATTTTTTCTACTTAACACTGGCTTATACCGAAGGGTTAGTCTCTTGGGGACTCATTTCATTCTTAGCAATGGCTCAGCTGATTCCTGGCATCTTGGCCCTACTGTATTGGCCAGGCGCAACCCGAGCGGGTTTTGTTGCGGGACTTCTTGCTGGTGGGACGATCTGGGGGCTCACCGGACTGCTACCTGCGCTGAGTACGATGGGCCCCATTGAAGTTGTGGGCTTGGATCTTGCCATGACTCAGTCCCCTGACTATTTCGGTGAGCTTGCATTTTGGTCTATCAGTGCCAATGCGTTGGTGTTTCTAGCCGTCTCCCAGTTGACCCGTCAGGCACCGCGTGAGGCGGAAGCCGCCGCTGCCTGCCGTGAGGTGAGTATGCGGATTCCTGCTGGCGCACTCGTTGCAACCTCACCGGATCAGTTTGTGGAACAACTCACTCCCGTTGTGGGTGCACCAGCGGCTCATGCGGAGATTGACAACGCATTAAGTGACCTTGCATTGAATTGGAGTGAAAATCGGCCGGATCGGCTGCAGGCATTGCGCGAACAAGTCCAGCGGAATCTCTCCGGAATGATGGGGCCGGTCCTAGCGCGCGACATTGTTGATGAGTGTCTTCGACTCGATACCGATAGCCGCGGCGCAATGGCGCAAAATGTTCGCATTATTGAAGAGCGCCTTGAGCGCTCAAGAAGGAGCTTTAAAGGGGTTGCAGCAGAATTAGATGCGTTGCGGCGTTATCATCGTCAGATCCTTGAAGATCTGCCGCTCGGTATCGTTGCTGTAACGCGCGGTGGACGTATTGCGCGCTGGAACCCTGCCATGGAAACCCTCACCGAAATTAATGCGCATCGCATACTTAGCCGACGGATAAGCGAAATTCCGACCCCCTGGCGTGAACTATTAGCGCAGTTTATTGATGAGGATCAGCAGCATGCCTATAAGCGTTCACTTCATTTGCCCGGTGGTGATCGTTGGTTATCGCTTCATAAGACATTAATCAATGATCCGGCCGGTACGATTAATGGTGATCGATTGGTGCTGGTAGAGGATGTGACAGACGTTCAGCGGCTTGAGGATGAGCTTGCGCATAGTGAACGACTCGCATCAATTGGTCGTCTCGCTGCGGGCGTAGCCCATGAAATTGGTAACCCAATCACCGGCATCGCCTGCTTAGCTCAAGAGCAAATGACCCGCGAAACTGACACGGCTGGGGCGGAGGAAATTCTCCAACAGACAAAGCGTATCGATCACATTGTGCAAACGCTTATTGGTTACGCTCACGGTGGCACGGGAGTAGCCAGACAGCCGCCGCAGATAATCGCCATTAATCTGGCGGCCAGAGAAGCAGAACGATTAGTAAAGTTAAATCCAAATGCACGCGAGTTGAAATTCTTCAACGAGGTCGATGATGCGCTTTACGTTCTTGCAGACCATCAAAGACTCGTTCAAGTCTTTGTCAATCTCTATACCAATGCGGTCGATGCCAGTGAACCTGGGGGGTATATCCAAACAACGGCTAAAGCCACCCGGGATAAAGTACAAATTCGTATTACGGATACTGGCCACGGGATTCATTCAAGCATCCGCGATAAAATTATGGAGCCATTTTTCACCACTAAAACACCCGGTGAAGGGACCGGCTTGGGCCTTGCCCTAGCGGATAATATCGTTAATGACTACAACGGTAGCGTGCGGCTGCAAGCCCGCCGCGGCCGTCGCGCTGGGACAGAAGCTATTGTTCAACTACCCCGCGCAACAGCACCGATGGAAGCGCGTGTTAATGGCTGAGATTTTGATCATTGAGGATGAAAGCGTTATCCGCCTCGCTATTGAGCGCTTGCTAAAGCGCTATGGCTATACCCCCACCGGGTACGAGTCGGTAGAGAAAGCGCTAAATGCTGCACCACTTACGCACTATGACCTTATTTTGGCAGATATTCGTTTACCCGGGCGCAGTGGCATCGACATCATTCGTGAAGCGGGCCATGTGCCTGTGATCATCATGACAAGCTATGCCAGCGTACGCTCAGCGGTAGAGGCTATGCGTTGTGGCGCCGCTGATTACGTTGCCAAGCCATTTGACACTGACGATTTTCGAACAACGATTGAGCGTGCGCTCGATAAAAAAACGCAATCGCCTAAGACTTGGGTTCCACAAAATCCTGACTTAACACTCGAGCTCTCGTTGGAGGAATATTTTCGGGCATTTGTTAAAGTCCATGAAAAGGAACTCACTGAGACCGAACTTGCCCGACGCTTGGGAATTAGCCGCAAAGCATTATGGGAGCGTCGACAAAGACTTGGACTCCAGCGTCAACGACAAGCAGGATAGAGCCAAGAAAACGCATTAATGCGTCACGAATGGTAACGAAGGAGGAGAAACGGCATGGCAGCAGGAAAAGTCTACCCGGTACCAAAGGCAACCGCTGATAACGCGCTCATCAACAGCGAGCAGTACCGACAGATGTACCGCCAGTCAATTGATGATCCCAACACTTTTTGGGGCGAGCAGGCAGATAAGTTTCTGACTTGGTTTAAGAAGTGGGACCGGGTCAGCAACAACGATCTCCACGCGGGTCGCATTGCCTGGTTTGAGGGCGGTACGCTCAATGTCAGTTATAACTGCCTAGATCGACACCTCGCCGCCCACGGCGATCGCCATGCGATTATCTGGGAGGCAGATGAACCTGGCACGACGCGACACATTACCTATAACGCGCTGCATGCCGATGTTTGTCGGCTAGCCAACGTACTTAAAGCCCGGGGCGTTAACAAAGGCGATCGTGTCTCAATTTACATGCCGATGATTCCTGAGGCTGTAGTGGCAATGCTCGCCTGCACACGCATTGGTGCTGTCCATTCCATTGTCTTCGGTGGTTTCTCACCGCATGCGTTGCGTGATCGCATAGAGGACTCTGACTGTCGGACTGTGATTACTGCTGATGAGGGCATTCGCAGTGGCAAGCCGGTACCGCTCAAAGAAAACGTTGAAAAAGCGATTGCTGAGCTCGACAGCGTTCATACCGTCATTACGATCCAGCACACCGGCAATTCGGTCACTTGGAATCCGCAACGTGATGTTTGGTATCACGAAGCAATTGCCGAGGCCAGTGCAAGCTGTGAGCCCGAACCAATGGATGCTGAGGATCCTTTGTTTATCCTCTACACCTCAGGCTCTACCGGGAAACCAAAGGGCGTACTCCACACCACCGGTGGTTATTTATTACAGGCAGCGATGACCTTTAAATACATCTTCGATTACAAAGAAGGAGACGTTTATTGGTGTACAGCTGATGTGGGTTGGGTAACTGGGCATAGTTATATTGTCTACGGACCGCTCGCCAATGGAGCCACTTCGCTGGTATTCGAGGGCGTTCCCACTTACCCGGATGCCGGGCGTTTTTGGCAGGTGATTGATGATCATCAGGTCAATATCTTCTACACCGCCCCCACAGCGATTCGGGCATTGATGGGTCAAGGCGAGGCGTTAGTGAGAAAACACTCGCGCAAGAGCCTGCGAATTCTAGGTACGGTCGGCGAGCCGATTAACCCAGAGGCTTGGGAGTGGTACTACCGCGTTGTGGGCGATGAGCGCTGCCGCATCGTTGATACCTGGTGGCAGACAGAGACCGGCGCCATTATGATCTCAGCCCTCCCTGGTGCGATTGATCTTAAACCCGGGTCGGCCACCCTGCCGTTCTTTGGCGTAGAGCCTCAGCTCGTTGATAACGAGGGGGCGGTATTGGAAGGCGCCACTGAGGGTAATCTGTGTATGGCAGGCGCATGGCCAAGCATGATGCGCACGATATACGGCGACCATGAGCGGTTTAAGAATACCTATCTCACCACGTATCCCGGCAAATATTTTACCGGTGATGGCGCCCGCCGTGATGAACAGGGGTATTACTGGATCACCGGTCGTGTTGATGACGTGCTCAATGTCTCTGGACACCGCATGGGTACAGCAGAAATTGAAAGTGCTTTGGTATTACATGAAGCGGTAGCAGAAGCGGCTGTTGTGGGGTATCCACACGATGTCAAAGGCCAAGGCATTTACTGCTATGTCACTCTCGTCAACGGGGTTGAGCCTGATGAGGCATTACAAAAAACGTTAATGGATTTGGTGCGAAAAGAGATTGGACCCATTGCTAAACCGGATATTATTCAATGGGCACCCGGTCTGCCGAAGACACGATCTGGAAAAATCATGCGGCGTATTTTGCGCAAAGTAGCCACCAATGAGCTAGATAGCCTCGGTGATACCAGCACACTAGCTGATCCGAGTGTGGTGGATGATCTCATTAGCCAGCGAGCCAATCGCTAAGCATGGGCCCATTTTGTTGTTACATTAGGTAACAAAGCGGTAGCACAGGGCGTTAACTCACCCTGTGCTACCGCAGTGTGGCTGGCTTTGCGATGGGATTGCTTAATCGCTGGGAAATTGCATTATAGGCGGTAGCGGGATAGTCCCGCGTATAAGAAGGCGGCGAGCAAATTTTTTGTATTGCCACCCATTAGACGTCTGCAGGAGGAGCTTCAACATGGCTTCAGATACTCAACAGGCCGCGACGGCCTATTGGAAAGAGAACGTCAGCCTTTTAATAACACTCTTAATTATCTGGTTTATCGTTTCTTTTGGGCTAGGAATCATTCTTGCGCCCGTTCTTAATAGCATTCAGATTGCGGGTTATCCCTTAGGTTTTTGGTTTGCTCAACAGGGCTCCATATACACCTTCATCATTCTTATTTTCACTTACGTATTCAAAATGAACGCGTTAGATCGAAAATATGACGTCCACGAACAATAATAAGGGGAAGTTGAAATGGATCTTACACTAACGACTTACCTAATCGTTGGCGCTACTTTTGCCCTCTACATTGGCATCGCCATTTGGGCTAAAGCGGGTAGCACCAATGAGTTCTATGTGGCCGGCAAAGGGGTTAACCCAATTGCAAATGGTATGGCCACCGCAGCCGATTGGATGTCGGCGGCTTCATTTATCTCGATGGCCGGTCTGATTGCCTTTTTGGGCTACGATGCGTCGGTTTACCTCATGGGTTGGACAGGTGGCTATGTGCTTTTGGCTTTGCTACTTGCGCCTTACCTGAGGAAATTTGGCAAATTCACGGTCCCAGAGTTCATCGGTGATCGGTTCTATTCCAAACCCGCTCGAGTCATTGCGGTTATTGCGCTCATTGTGGCGTCGGTGACTTACGTTATCGGACAGATGAAGGGCATTGGCGTTGTATTCTCGCGCTTTCTGGAAACGAGCTTTGAAGTGGGGCTGTTTACGGGCATGGCGATCGTGTTCTTCTACGCCGTTATCGGCGGCATGAAAGGCATTACTTACACGCAGATTGCCCAGTACTGCGTGATGATCTTCGCCTATACCGTACCAGCGGTGTTTATCTCGCTTACAATCACCGGCAATCCATTGCCTCAGCTAGGCTTGGGTGGAACGGTCGCGAGTGGCGGCTATGTGCTGGAGACGCTTGATAATATCTTGGTTGATCTTGGGTTTTCCCAATACACGATGATGAAGGGCACAACGCTCAACATGTTCTTTTTGACCATGTCACTCATGATCGGTACAGCTGGTCTGCCACACGTTATTGTCCGCTTTTTCACGGTACCTCGGGTTCGAGATGCGCGTTTATCAGCGGGATGGGCCTTGGTATTTATTGCCATTCTCTACACCACGGCGCCAGCGGTGGGTGCAATGTCTTTCTACAACCTGATCAACACGGTGCAACCGGGTGAGGTCGGCGCTGAGGAAGGTAATCTTGCCTACGAAAACGTACCTGATTGGTTCTCCCGCTGGGAGGAAACCGGTTTGCTCGAATTCGAAGACAAGAATAATGACGGTCGCATTCAATACTACAACGACAATAGTGAGGCATTTGCCGATACCGCCGCGGAATATGGTTGGGCCGGGAACGAGCTCACAGTTGACCGTGACATTATGGTGTTAGCAAACCCAGAGATCGCGCAGCTGCCTAACTGGGTGATTGCCCTGACGGTGGCGGGTGGTCTGGCGGCTGCATTATCAACAGCAGCTGGCCTGCTTATGGCGATTTCCTCAGCGGTTTCTCATGACTTGATTAAGGGCGTAATAAACCCTGGCATCAGCGAGAAAGGTGAACTGCTGGCAGCTCGAATTGCCATGGCTGCGGCCATATTGGTGGCAGGCTACCTTGGCCTCAACCCACCTGGGTTTGCGGCACAGGTGGTGGCACTGGCCTTTGGTTTGGCAGCCTCGTCACTATTCCCTGTTCTAATGCTCGGTATCTTTAGCCGTCGTATGAACAGCGCGGGTGCCATGGCAGGCATGGTATCTGGCTTGAGCTTTACGCTCATCTACGTGTTCGTTTACAAAGGCTGGTTCTTTGTTCCAGGCACGAACATGCTGCCGGATACACCTGAGTACTGGCTGATGGGTATTGGACCGCAGTCTATTGGTGCGGTTGGTGCCATTATTAATGCCATTGTTGCATTGTTGGTATCGCGGGCCACAGCACCACCACCAGTGCACATCCAAGAGCTCGTCGAGAGCATTCGGGTGCCACGCGCTAGCTAAACGCTAAGCCAGAGGTATCGATGGGTACCATAAGAAAAACCCCGGAACGCGTAGCGACCGGGGTTTTTTTATAGCAAAAAAATTCATCCCTAAAGCTGAAAGCGAAGTTCAAGCTTTTTTTGTAGCCGGCGGGCTTCTCGGAACGCTGCCCTAAGGATCCGTCGATCCATTGAATTAAGCTCATCCGGATCAAGCCGATTATGCATAGCCTGTGACTCTGCCGCTTGCCGCTGATGCTCACGCATTCGCAAAAGCTGAATAAATGCAAACGACCGCTCAAAAGCACCCGCATCTTCTGCGCTTAACACGCCAGCGGCCACCAATCCCCGTAAACGCGCCGGTGTATTCGAATCTGCCACCTTTGCCTGCAATCCAAGGACACGAGCAGCATCGACAAAGGGCGTTAATCCACGAATTTTAAGATCGACTCGCTGCTCACCGTCATTATCCTTTTCAGTGACAAAATCACGGAAAACACCAAGCGGTGGTTTAATCGCCATGCAATTGGCTGCTAGCGAGTGTAAGAACACACTATTCCCACTCGCCATTGCAGTAACATCACGATGTAGCGCCTCGCCAGCAGCGATATCACCCCAAACCGGACGAAAATCGAAATAAATGGTTGAGTGCAGGATATTTTCTGGCGTCGCGCTGGCAATCATATTGCGAAACGTAGACTGCCACTCAGAAAAACTCAGACACAATGCGGGATTACTCGCCATGATGTTACCCGTACATAGGGTAAAACCACACTGATCAAGTACTTCATTGATTTCTCGCGCTAAGGGCAAAAGGCGCTGACGGACGGTATCAGGTGCCTCATCGCCTGGATCAAATAGCATTCCATTATCTTGATCAGTCACCCGAGTCTGCTCACTACGGCCTTCACTACCAAAAGCAATCCACGTGAACGAATCCTTTGGTGCATGATCAGCTTGCCGACAAAGCTCGATGGCACGTGCTACCGTGCGATCGTTAAGCAGCGTAATAATTCTGGTGATCTGCTCAACACCAGCGCCATGAGCCATCATCGTGTCAATTAGGGCGCCTACATCGGCACGAGCTCGCACCAACGACTCGACGCTGTCAGCCGTGCTAATCGCTCGGGTCAAATGCACTAAGTTAATTCGCTGGAGGGCAAAAATATCACGCTCTGAAATCGCCCCCGCTAAGCGTCCCGAGGGTTCGGTCACAATCATGTGACGAATATGATGTCGGGCCATTTCCACCACGGCCTCAAATGCAAACGTATCGACATCCAAGATCCGTGGATTTTGCGTCATCACCTCCTGTATTGCCCCCTCTAAATCACCTAATTGGGCAATAACTGCACGCAAATCATGCAACGTAAAAATACCCACCGGCCGCATGGCTTGATCAACGACAACTATGCTGCCGACTTTTTTCTCATGCATCATTTGTACGGCTTTGCGCACAGCCGTATCGGGGCTACAGGTTAGTGCCTCTCGTTGCATGAGATCACGCAGCGGCGTCTCAAGCGATGTATCGCCACCTAAATTACCTGCGGCATGCTGCTGAATATCGCGCTGGACCTGATCAAGCAAACTACTGACGCCGCGTAAGCAGTAATCACGAAAAGATGCACTTTCAGTTAATAAATATTCGAATGCCTCCCGGGGGAGTCGTAAACAACGGACATCGGTACCTGCGCGATAAAAGGTTCGGGTTGCTCGTTGCCCGATCATAGCGGCCATTGGGAAGTTCTCGCCATGCGCAAGTTCGAATTGCTCAACACCCTGTTCGCCAACCCCTGGGCGTTCCGCGTCAACACGACCGCTGACAATCAAGTAAAAAAACGCCACCCGCCCAGTCCTAGGCTCAAGAAGGGTTGAGCTCGCGGCATAGTCTTTTAACTCACAATTTTCCAAAAAATACTGACGTAAACGCATCGACATTCGGTCAAACGGCGCCGTTTGACTCAGAAATTCTTGGGCCACATTTTGGGTTTCAGAATGGGCGCTGTCGCCAGCCATGGTTGGCTCCTCGACTAAAAATTGACATTCGAGCGCAAGCCTACCTCGACAAACCCCCATTGGAATAGCCTATACTGGAAGTGAGGTAGGAGGAGGCGACATTTTAATGTCGAATGGTCCAATGATAAAAAATATTCTTATTGTTGATAATGAGCCCAATCTCACTGTTGCACTGGATTTTCTGCTCGCCCATGCCGGCTTTCAAGTCGCCACCGCAGCGAGCTACACCGAGGCCATGCAGGCAGTGACAAAAATTCGCCCCGACATGGTGCTCATGGATGTTGTTCTGCCGGATCGAAGCGGTTATGACCTATGCCAAACGCTGCTGGCAATGCCGGGATTAGAACATTTGCCAATACTGATGCTAACGACACGCGGGCTTGATGTGGAGCGTGAAAAAGCGCTTTCGCTCGGCGCCGTTGACTTCATTATGAAACCCTTCATCCCCAGCACGATATTAGCCCGTGTGCAGGAGCTGATGACCGAGGCGGCTTAGCGCATGCGGGCCATACGCCTGCCCCGGCTTAGAAAGCGTCTTTGGCTTGGCATTATCGCGCTAGCGCTCCTTCAGGTGATCGCGATAATCGCGCTAAGAGGCACGCTTACAACCACCACTCAGCCCTCCTTAATCGCCACGATCGGTGCAATGAGCATTGGCATTATCGCTTTATTTGCGCTGGGCGTGTTGATTGATCAACGCCTTTGCAAACCACTCGTAGCAACTAGTCGAGGCGCAGAAATTCTATCGGGCTCAAATCCTGGCCATCGCCTAGAAGTACATACCCAACACTGGCTTGGACGCTTGCCTGAGACCATTGAAAATTTGGCCGCTGCCCTATCCCGCAGTCGCCATGAAATGGAAGAAGCCGCTGCGGCATGGAATACGCGGATTGAAGCGCGAAAAAATCGCCTTGAGACAATTCTTCGAGAAATTCGTGAAGGCGTCATTGTATGCGATACAGAGGGCCGCATCACGCTCTATAACAGTGTAGCGCGTGACATCCTAAGCACTGAACCGGCACTAGGGTTAGGGCGTAGCATTGACGAAGTGCTCAATGCCGGGCCACTTCACCACACCCTCAATCTTTTGGAACCAACAAGTAATAATGCCGCGAAAAGCGGCCCAGCCGATGCTGAGCTAGTTTGCGCTAGCACGAGCGGTGAGCGATTGGTGCGCTGTCGGGTAGCCCGGCTTTATAACGATGATCCCGATACGGCCGGCTTTGTGATGACGCTACAAGATGTCTCACGGCAAACGCGCGAGGCGCTGAGACGCGACCAAGCGCTACGTCAAGCTATTGAAAGCCTTCGTAACCCACTGACCAGTCTCACCACAGCGAATGAAAGCCTGCGTGTGGCGCAACGCGAAGGACTGACAGATGCGGCTGAAACGTTTGCCGCCATCGTCGATGAAGAGAGCAAACGACTCACCGATGGCTTTGGAACGCTATCCGCAGAAACCGCTTCAATGATAAGCGATAACTGGCGCCTTGATGATGTTCACCTTGGAAGCTTAATTGATGGCATTAAAGATTCACCGCAGGCTGAACATCTCCCACGCCTGCAGTGTCGCGTTGATGTCTGGGTCGAGGCAGAACCCTACCTTCTCTCACAAGTCATCGAAGCATTGCTGAACCGCCTTGCCGATGAGCTTGGCGTGAGTGCCGTTGCGCTGACCGGCCGCGAGGAAGGTAGCCTCGTGTATTTAGACATGAACTGGTCAGGCGATGTCGTCGCGAGTGATCAAATCGATCGATGGCTAGATGCTGGACTGGAGGATGTCGGTGGCACTGTGAGTCTGCGTGAGGTCCTTCAACGCCATGACACAACGGTTTGGAGTCAACCGGATCTCTCCCGTACAGCCCGAGCGATGTTACGCCTACCGCTCCCAGGCGCACCGGCTAAAACGGAAACGAGCACTGCGCTTCCAGCGCGTCCTGAATATTATGACTTCGCCCTTGAACAAGATGCTCCCGTCCTTGGTGCACGTGCCGAAGCGCCACTTCAGCAGTTGGATTATGTTGTTTTTGACTGTGAAACAACCGGTCTTGAACCAAGCCACGGTGATGAGATCGTATCGATTGGTGCCGTGCGCATTCACCAAGGCCAAGTTATGCATGGCGAGACATTTGAGCTACTTGCCAATCCAGGCCGTGAGATACCGGCGCTAGCCACCAGCTTCCATGGCATCACCGCTGAAGATGTTGCAGACGCCCCACCCGTCGATGAAGTCATTCGGCGTTTTCATGCCTTTGCTGGCGATGCGGTGTTAGTTGGATTTAATGTCGCCTTTGATATGCGTTTCCTTAAACTTAAACAACGCCGTTGCGACGTCCGTTTCGATCATCCCACACTCGATGCACTATTGCTCTCTATATTGCTTCATGATCACACCGGCGAGCACACCATGGAGGGCATCGCTGATCGTCTTGGTGTAGGCGTTGGGGGTCGGCACACCGCATTAGGCGACTCGCTGACCACCGCTGAAATTTTCACTCGCCTGATCGACCTGCTGTCTGCTGAGTCAATTTATACCTTGCATGATGCAACGAGCGCTCAAGAGAAAATGGTGGAGTTCCGACGTCAACAGCGTGCCTTTTAATCTTTCTGATACATCAACATAAAAAAACCCCGACTCGCACCTTGCAAAGCCGGGGTTTCATCGATGCCCCACTGGCCTATTTAGCGTTAGGATTACTCTCCGGCGGGCGCCTCTTCTAGCGCTTTCATGCTAAGACGAATTCGTCCCTGGCGATCCACTTCCAGCACTTTTACGCTAACCGTTTGACCCTCACTGAGTTCGTCGGAAACGCTCTCGACACGCTGGTGTGAGATTTGCGAAATATGCACTAATCCATCACGACCTGGGAGGATATTCACGAATGCGCCAAAGTCCATGAGCTTATTGACTTTGCCTTGGTAGACTTGGCCCACTTCAACATCAGCCGTTAGTAACTCAATCCGACGCCGCGCTTCTTCGCCAGCCGCTTTATCAACCGAACCCACTGTAACGGTGCCATCGTCTGTAATATCAATCGTCGTGCCAGTCTCTTCGGTGAGCTGGCGAATCGTTGCACCACCCTTGCCGATGACATCACGGATCTTCTCAGGATCAATGCGAATAGTAATCAAACGTGGCGCGTAAGCTGACATCTCTTCTCGATGTCCTTCAATGACTTCATTCATTTTACCCAGTATGTGCAAGCGGCCCTCACGAGCTTGGTCCAACGCTTGCGACATAATCTCGCGCGTAATGCCCTTAATCTTGATATCCATCTGTAATGCGGTCACACCGCTATCGGTACCGGCAACCTTGAAGTCCATATCACCAAGATGATCTTCGTCACCAAGAATATCGGTCAGCACCGCAAAGCCCGATTCTTCTTTAATTAGACCCATGGCGATACCTGCCACCGGAGCTTTAATAGGCACGCCAGCATCCATTAACGAGAGACTCGTACCACAAACGCTAGCCATGGAGCTCGACCCGTTGGACTCAGTAATCTCAGAAACCACCCGAACCACATAGGGGCAATCCTCTGGCTCAGGCATGACCGCTTGGATCCCGCGCTTTGCGAGCTTGCCGTGGCCGATTTCGCGCCGCTTAGGCGTTGCCATAAAACCTGTTTCCCCTACGCAGTAGGGTGGAAAATTATAATGCAGCATAAAGGGTTCGCGGCGTTCGCCCTCAATACCGTCGATTATCTGCGCGTCACGTCCTGTGCCCAAAGTGGTCACCACAATGGCTTGCGTCTCACCACGAGTGAAAATGGCTGACCCATGCGTACGCGGCAAGCTGCTAAGCTCAATATTAATCGGCCGCACCGTGCGTTGATCTCGCCCATCAATCCGCGGTTCGCCGGCGATAATCCGGCCGCGAACAATCCGCTTTTCGAGCGTTTTAAACGCATCTCCGACCGCATCATCGCTCCAGCCCTGAGCTTGCTCATCATCCGCAACGAGCTGAGCGTTAACCTGTTCACGAACTTTGCCAATCGCCTCTTGGCGCGCCTTTTTGTCTGCAACTGCGTAGGCTGCCGTTAACGGCGCCTCAGCAACTTCTGCCACTTTCGCAGCCAATGTTTCATCGCTTGGCGCTGCCACCCAGTCCCAACGTGGTTTGCCAACTTCGCCAGCCAGCTCACTAATCGCCTTAATGGCAGACTGCATCTGCTCGTGGCCGTATAGGACTGCATCAAGCATTGTTTGCTCAGAAAGCCGATTGGCTTCCGACTCGACCATCAAAACCGCGTCTTCCGTCCCAGCAACGACTAAATCAAGATCGGACTGCTCAAGCTGGCTGAACGTGGGATTTAATAGAAAATTACCATCTTGGTAACCCACGCGTGCCGCACCAAGCGGACCATCAAATGGTATGCCTGATATCGCTAGCGCTGCTGATGTTCCAATTAAGGCAGGAATGTCGGGATCAACTTCTGGGTTCAGTGAAATGACCGTCGCTATGACCTGAACCTCATTGCTAAATCCGGCGGGGAAAAGCGGCCGAATCGGCCGGTCAATGAGCCGGCAGACCAATGTCTCTTTCTCTGATGGACGTCCTTCCCGCTTAAAAAATCCACCTGGGATTTTGCCGGCCGCGTAAGTCCGCTCTTGATAGTTAACCGTAAGCGGCAAAAAGCTCCGCCCAGGCACTTCTTCGCGTTTTCCTACCACCGTGACAAGGACCACGGTTTCATCCATATTGACTAAAACAGCACCAGTAGCCTGGCGCGCGATTTTTCCAGTCTCAAGCTCGACAGTTTTCTCGCCAAACTGAAACGATTTCTTCACTGCGGTTGGAGTCACTACGATTTCACCCTTACTCAGTTGTCGGTTGCCTTACTTACGAAGGCCGAGGCGCTCGATGACCGCTTGATAGCGCTCGAGGCTCTTGCGGTGCAAATAATCCAGCAACTGACGGCGCTGGTTAACCAGTTTAAGCAGTCCGCGGCGGGAATGATGATCTTGTTTGTGGGTACCGAAATGCTCGGTGAGATGCTGAATACGGGCAGTCAGGAGGGCAATTTGCACCTCCGGTGATCCGGTATCGCCATCGGAGCGACCGTAATCACGGACAATCTCCTGTTTTTGCTGAGCGCTAAGTGACATCAATGACTCCTGGTCAACTCGCTGATTTAACACAATGGGGCATTCTATCCCCGGGTGGTTCGCTGAACAAGCAATCGACGAGGTTGAATGCGTCCTTCACCCTCATTCCAGCCAATTCCCATAAAATTTTCCCCATCGGCATAGACTCGAACGGGTTCATTTGCACCCTCCGCGACCGTGTGAACGGCTTGCCCTGCAGAAAACGCACGAGCGGCATCGGCACCAAGTGAAACCGCTGGAAAATCTTTTAATGCCGCATCAGCGCCTAATAATTGCGCTTCTAACGCCATCGGATCAGTTGTTGCCATTGTCTCTGCGCTCTCTAGTGGCAGCATATTAGGTTGATCAAACGGGCCTAGGGAGAGCCGCCGCAATGCGGTGACATGGGCACCACAGCCCAACGCTTGACCAATATCTGCAACCAAACTACGAATGTAAGTCCCCTTCGAGCACGCTACCGTCAGTGTTAGTTGATCAGGATTGGTTTGTTCGGCTTCAAGCCGATGGATCACAATATTGCGTGGCTCACGCTCAACCACCACGCCGGCGCGGGCGAGTTCATGCAGCCGTTTACCATGATGCTTGAGTGCCGAGAACATCGGCGGGACTTGGCGTTGTCCCCCCCGAAAGGCTGCCAGCACTTGTTCAAGCGCGGCCGCATCAATCGATGGCAGCTCGCGACGCTCTATGACCGCACCATCGGCATCTGCACTTTCAGTAATCACACCTAATTGCGCAGTCGCAGTGTAGGTTTTGTTGGCATCGAGCAACCAGCTGCTTACTTTGGTTGCTTCACCAAAGCACAGCACGAGCAAGCCCGTAGCAAGGGGATCAAGGCTACCTGTATGACCGGCTTTACGCGCATCAAGGGCCTGACTCACCCGCCGCAGGGCGCGATTAGAGGTAATTCCTGCCGGTTTATCCAGCAATAAAATTCCGTCCACATTGCGTCCACGCTTTCTTGCCATCGAGCGCTTTCAATCCTGCTCACGATTAGCATCTGGATCCGCATGATGATCAGCAAGCGCATCATCAATCAGGCGATTTAAATGAGCGCCTTGCTCAAACACCGGATCATAGTGAAAGCGCAACGCCGGTACTGTACGCAAGCGCAGTCGGCGAGCAAGCTGACGGCGTAAAAAGGCCGCAGCGCCTCGCAGTGTTTCGGCCATTTGCCGAGAGTTAGATTCGTCCATTCCCAAGCCTGTCACATAGACATCGGCATAGCCGAAATCTCGACTCACCGTCACCTCAGAGACCGTCACTGAACCAACTCGCGGATCGCGTACTTCATCACGAATAAGCTCAGCCAACTCGCGCTGAACTTGATCCGCGACCCGCCGTGCGCGTGAGAAGTCTTTAGGCAATGCGTCCTCCAGCTACAGCGAGCGCTGAATCGTGACGCGCTCGTAGCACTCAATTTGGTCACCAGCACGCACATCATTGTAATTTTTCACGCCGATACCGCACTCCGTACCTGATTGCACCTCATTGACATCATCTTTAAATCGCCGCAATGACTCAAGCTCACCTTCGTAGACCACGACGTTATCGCGCAACACACGAATGGGATTGCTGCGCCGAACAACACCATCAACGACTAAGCTGCCGGCAATTTGGCCTAGTTGAGAGGAGCGGAATACATCTCGGACTTCTGCCGTACCAATAATCTGCTCACGGGTTTCTGGTTCGAGCATGCCGCTAATAGCCGCTTTGAGCTGATCGATCGCATCATAAATAATGCTGTAGTAGTGCAGCTCAACGCCACTTTCCTGAGCGAGCCGCCGTGCCTTCGCATCCGCACGCACATTAAATCCAATCAACAATGCCTCAGAGGCAAGCGCCAAGTTGACATCTGACTCATTAATGGCGCCCACCCCAGTAGAAATCGGCGTGATCCGCACTTCATCCGTTGAAAGATGAGTCAGTGAGTGAGTTAGCGCCTCGACAGAGCCTTGGACATCACCTTTAATGACCATATTGACCGTCTTGACTTCTTGTTCCTGAATATCCGAGAAAAGCTCTTCCATTTTGGCTGCTTTTTGTGCCTGCAAGCGTTTATCTCGGCTTTTCTCGCGACGATGGTCGGCGAGCTCTCGGGCTTTTTTCTCATCCTCTACGACAAGCACTTCATCACCCGCCTCGGGTAGTCCTGACAACCCCAGTACCACCGCTGGCGTTGAAGGCCCAGCACTTTCCGTGCGCTCGCCTTTTTCATTCAATAGCGCACGGACACGGCCAAATTCTGTGCCCGAAAGCATCATATCACCCTGATGCAAAATGCCATTCTGAACGAGCACTGTCGCCACTGGGCCACGACCGCGGTCCAGACTTGATTCAACAACAATGCCAGTCGCAGGGCATTCGCGAACCGCTTTGAGTTCGAGCAATTCAGCTTGTAGCGCAACGGCCTCGAGCAGCTCATCGACGCCATCACCATTAAGGGCTGAACAGGAGATAAACTGTGTATCGCCTCCCCAGTCTTCAGGGATAACCTCAAGGGCCACCAGTTCGTTTTTCACACGATCGGGATCGGCATCTTCACGATCCATTTTATTCACCGCCACAACCAACGGCACATCGGCAGCGCGAGCATGTTTAACGGCCTCTTGTGTTTGCGGCATCACTCCATCATCGGCAGCCACAACCAAAATAACGACGTCAGTCACCTGCGCGCCACGCGCTCGCATTGCGGTAAACGCCTCATGCCCTGGGGTATCTAAGAAGGTAAGATCACCCCGATCGGTTGTCACTCGATAAGCACCGATATGTTGGGTAATGCCGCCAGCCTCGCCCGCGGCCACTTTTGCACGACGAATATAATCCAGCAGTGTGGTTTTACCGTGATCGACATGCCCCATAATTGTGACGACCGGCGGCCGTGGCTCTTGCTCACCAACGGGCTCAGTCGCCTGGCCCAACACAGATTCTTCTAAGTCATCCTCGCGCACCATATGCGGTCGATGACCTAGCTCTTCGACCAGCAATACCGCGGTATCTTGATCAATTGCCTGATTAATCGTGGCCATTACGCCCTGTTTCATCATCTCTTTGATAAGGTCGGCCGCTTTTACGCTCATACGCTGAGCCAGCTCACCAACGGTAATATTCTCAGGCACTTGGACATCGCGCACGACCGGTGCAGTCGGCTTTTCAAATTCTTGCTGCAATGCAGAACTTGCTACCCCCGCTGATCCACGCCGCCCTTGCCGTCGTGCGGATTCAGCTTTTTTCCGTGCTTTGCCTTTACCCCGAGCGGCTTTACGCGCAGCACGCTCTTCTGATTCACGTTCGCGCTTGGCTTCAGACTCTAGACGTTTGCGCTCTTTTTCGTCTTCAATTTCTTTTTTACGCGCTGCTTCGCTATCTGTTTTTTGTTGCTCGGCCTCTAGATCGGCAATACTGTTCTCAGGTGCAGGCTCAATGGGGGTTGGCTCAGGCTCTGGGGTATCAGCAGCTGGCTTGGGCTCAGGAGCGGCTTCAGCCTCGCGTGCTGCGAGCTCAGCTGCTTTTGCCGCTTGCGCTTCACGCTCGCGCTCCGCTTCGACCTCAGCCTGTGCTGCGCGAGCCGTTTCTGCGGCTTTTAAATCTTGACTTAAGGCTCGCTCGAGCACGGGAACATCTTGTTCAGCCGCTTCAGCTTCGACCACACTGCGTTTGACGTAAGTGCGCTTTTTCCGCACCTCAACATTCACCGTGCGTGCCGCGGCACTTCGGGTGCTGCGCGCGCCGCGACGTTCTGCGCCCCCGGAGGGCATACGCAGCTGACTATGGCTGCGGCGCTTTAGCGTTACTTGCGAGGGACTTCCTTCGCCTTGCTCATCGCGAGCACCATGCGCAACATGCAAATGCTCCAGCAAAGCTGACTTATCGGCTTCCACAAACTCAGCGTCTGGGTCCTCACAGGTCAAACCCGCTTCACGAATTTGATTCATCAACCGCTCAAGCGGCACACCCGTTTGCTCGGCAAAATCTCGAATCGTGCTCTGCGACATATTTGTTCCCTCCATCCCGGGGTATCCGGGCTTAGGCCGAATCGCTGTTTTCCGCAGCAAACCATGGCGCTCGGGCCTTCATGATTAGCGCGCCAGCGCGCTCGGCATCAAGCCCCTCAATTTCAACCAAATCATCTACTGACTGCTCCGCCAACTCTTCCATGGTCCGAATGCCATGTGTAGCAAGCTGAGTGGCGGTCGCAGCATCCATCCCCTCCATACCCAGCAAATCATCTGCTGGCGCCTCTGCCGCTGCTGCCTCAGCTTCATGGGCGGTCAACACATCTCGCGCGCGTTGACGAAGGGCGTTAACTAACTCCTCTTCAAAACCTTCAATCCCTAACAGCTCACCTGTAGGAACATAAGCAATTTCCTCAACACTTGAGAATCCCTCCTCAACCAACAAAGCCGAGACATCCTCATCAACATCGAGATCACGAATAAACAAATCCACCAATTCAGCAGCTTCAGCTTCGCTTTTCGCCTCTGCCTCTTCCGCTGTCATCACGTTGAGCTCCCACCCGGTGAGTTCACTGGCAAGTCGGACATTCTGACCACCGCGACCGATGGCTTGCGAGAGCTGATCTTCGCCAACAGCGATATCCATACTGTGGCGATCCTCATCCACAACAATCGATTCCACCTCAGCCGGCGCCATTGCGTTAATCACAAATTGCGCGGCATTTTCATTCCATAGAATAATATCGATACGCTCGCCCGATAGCTCATTGGATACGGCCT